>Ga0265316_10001698_pt1 | contig 23356 bp, 15 predicted proteins | sample 4522metaG_FD_202092 | JGI IMG/M metagenome (GOLD analysis project Ga0265316, IMG submission 202092) | Rhizosphere microbial communities from Carex aquatilis grown in University of Washington, Seatle, WA, United States - 4-5-22 metaG | ecosystem: Host-associated > Plants > Roots > Rhizosphere >... | reverse complement strand
CGAACGAGCTCCCTTTGCAAAAGAAGCGCAGCTTGCTCGCCATTGTGTTCGAAGTCGTGCGCGAGCCCATGTTCATCATGCTGATCGTCGCTGGCGCTTTGTATCTGCTCCTCGGCGATGCTTCCGAAGCGGTGATGCTGCTCGGCTTCGTCTTCGTGGTCATGGCCATCACCATCATCCAGTCGCGGCGGACCGAGCGCGCGCTCGATGCTCTGCGGGACCTGTCGAGCCCACGGGCGCTGGTCATTCGTGGCGGAGTCCACCGCCGCATTCCCGGACGCGAAGTCGTCCAAGGCGACTTGCTGGTGCTTTCCGAAGGCGACCGGGTGCCAGCCGATGCCATCCTTCGGCAAGGAATCAACCTGTCGGCGGACGAATCCCTGCTGACCGGAGAATCGCTGCCGGTGCGCAAATCGGCGTCGATCACTGCGGTCCGTATCGAACGCCCCGGCGGTGAAGATCATTCCTCGCTCTTTTCGGGCACCCTGGTGAGCGCTGGCCAGGGGATCGCCGAGGTCGCAAGCACGGGCCTTCACACAGAACTTGGCAAGATTGGCAAGGCGTTGCAGCAGATCAAGCCCGAGGCAACATCGCTTCAGAAAGACGCCGCGCGATTGGTCCGTTTGTTCGCCCTGGTCGGGCTTGCGGCGTTCATTGTCGTGGTCGTTGCCTACGCCCTCACGCGTGGCGGAAGCGTCGCGGTTTGGAAGCAAGGCCTCTTGGCCGGCATCACCATGGCCATGTCGATCTTGCCCGAGGAAATCCCCGTGGTGTTGACCATCTTCCTCGCGCTTGGGGCATGGCGCATTTCCCGCAAGCGCGTGCTGACCCGCCGGATGGCCGCGGTCGAGACCTTGGGCAAGACCACGGTTCTGTGCGTGGACAAGACCGGGACACTCACCCAGAACCGCATGACTCTCAAGCACGTTATTGCCGGCGGCCACGCGGCGGTCATTGCGCCGGAAACCAATTGGATACCCGATGAACTCCACGCGCTGCTTGAACACGCGGTTCTTGCAAGCGCCCGCGATGCGTTCGACCCCATGGAGCGCGCACTTCACGCCACCGCGGATCGCGTGCTCGGGCAGACCGAGCACCTTCACCCAAACTATGGACTCGTCCGCGCGTATCCGCTCAGCCCCGCCCTGGCGGCGGTCACGCAAGCGTGGCAATCGGAACAAGACACCGACGTCATCATCGCTTCCAAGGGCGCACCGGAGGCCATCGCGCAGCTGTGCCACATGACGGCCAAACAGCGCGACGAGATGCTGGTGCAAGTGGCGACACTGGCATCCGATGGACTTCGCGTGCTCGGCGTTGCGCGCGGAACCATGGGCAAGGACCAGCTCCCTGCCGCGCATGGCGGCCTCGCGCTCGAATTCCTGGGCCTTCTTGGCTTCGAAGATCCGCTGCGGCCCACGGTGCCAGCCGCCGTGGCTGAATGTCGGACGGCGGGAATTCGGGTCATCATGATTACGGGCGACTACGCGCTCACCGCGCAGAGCATCGCCCGTCAAGCCGGTCTCGCCAACTACGAAAACGTCATCACCGGATTCGATCTCGAAAGCATTTCCGACGAAGATCTCGCGACGCGGGCGAAGGGCGTCGGGGTGTTTGCCCGTGTCTTGCCCGAGCAGAAGCTTCGCATCGTCAAGGCGCTCAAGGCGAATCAAGAAATCGTCGCCATGACCGGTGATGGCGTGAACGACGCCCCGGCGCTCAAAACGGCCCACATCGGCATCGCCATGGGTGGTCGCGGTACCGACGTCGCGCGCGAGGCCGCCGACTTGGTATTGCTCGACGACGATTTTGCCTCCATCGTGGTGGCCATTCGCCTCGGCCGCCGAATCTTCGACAACATCCGCAAGGCCATTGCCTTCACCTTCGCTGTCCACGTGCCCATCGCCGGCCTTTCCATCTTGCCCGTCTTCTTCGCGGGATGGCCGCTGTTGCTCTTGCCAACCCACATCGTCTTTCTTGAGCTCATCATCGACCCATCGTGCTCCCTGGTTTTCGAGGCCGAGGAGGCGGAGGCAGACGTCATGAAGCGCCCGCCGCGCGGCCGCAAGGATCGGCTCTTCTCCCTCCACACCGTGGGATTCGCCGTGCTGCAAGGGCTGAGCGTCCTGGCGATCTGTGTGGCGGTTTTCCTCTTCGCGCATCGAAGTCACGCGCCCGAGGCGGCGCGCGCGCTGACCTTCGTCGCCCTGGTCACGGCATTCTTGGTCGTCCTCTTGGCCAATCGCTCGTCGATTCTTACCATCGTCGAGGGCTTTCGCGCACCCAACACCGCGCTCTGGTTCGTGCTCGGAGGCACGGTGGGGATCTTGGCACTCGTTCTCCTTTTCCCGTTCGCGCAACGCCTGTTCCACTTCGCGCCCATCCATGCCGGCGATCTCCTGCTCAGCATCGCCGCCGGGCTCGCGTGCACGCTTTGGTTTGAAGCGCTCAAACTGGGCAAGCGTTGGACAGCCGCACACCCGGCGCGGCGGGCCGCGACGGCGACGCCTTGAATGTTGCCGGAGGTGCTGCGTTGCCATTCATGCCTGGCGCGAGATTGCTCTTCCACGCGCGGATCGTGATGCTGGGCTTGGTCCTGATCTGCGGCGGCTGCGGCAGGACATCCGGGCGCTCGGTGAACTTGCTCGGATCCACGTCGATCCAGCCCTTCGCGGAAATGCTGGCCGAGCGCTACCTGAAAGAATACCCCGGTCAATTCGTGGAGGTTCAGGGGGGCGGCTCGACCGCTGGTCTGCAAGCAGCAGAAAGCGGCCTTACGAACATCGGGATGTGCTCGCGTTCACTCACGGCAAAGGAATCCCTCCTGTTCACGCCGATCCTCATCGCCCGCGATGGTCTGGCCATCGTGGTCAACCCTAAGAATCCCGTGGCGTCGCTTTCCATCGAACAACTTCGCGCCCTTTTCGCCGGGCGAATTGCGGATTGGAACGAAGTTGGCGGCAAAGCCGGCCCCGTCTGGCCCATTACACGCGAGGAAGGATCGGGCACGCGCGAAAGCTTCGTTCGCCTGGTCATGGGCAACGAGCGCATTTCCCGTCGATCCTTGACCCAGGAGTCCAATGGCGCGGTCAAGGAGTTGGTCAGGGGGGATCCCGCGGCCATCGGCTACATGTCCCTCGGTCTCGTGGGCCCGGATCTGAAGGCCGTGGCAATTGAAGGCGCGCAGCCCACGGTCGAGAACGTGCTTGCGGGCCGCTACAACCTAGTCCGGCCGCTCTTGTTTGTCACCAAGGGCACAGTCGCTCCCGCCACGCAGAAATTCATCGATTTCGTGCTGTCATCGGAAGGGCAGCGCTTGCTCGCAACGGAGGGACTGGTGAAGATCCGATGAAGCGGGACAAGGTCATTGGCGCGATCTTGCTCGCCATCGCGCTTTCCGCCATCTCGGGCCTAGCTCTCATCACCGTCTTCATCTTCCGCGAAGGCGTGCCGATCATCCTGCGCGTAGGCGCCAGGCAATTCTTTCTCTCGACCGACTGGGAACCTAGTCTCGGACACTTCGGCATCTTGTCCATGATGGTGGGTTCGCTCTTCGTCACCGTCGGCGCGGCGGTGATTGGCGTCGTCTTCAGCATGGGTCTCGCGATTGTCCTCACCCAATTTTCGCCGCCTGGACTTTCGGCCGCGGTGAAGCCGGTTATCGAACTTCTGGCCGGGATCCCTTCCGTGGTCTACGGATTCGTGGGTGTTGTGACGCTCGTACCTCTCATCCGTCGCTCGCTGGGCGGACCGGGCCTTTCGGTGTTGGCAGCATCGGTCGTCCTTGGGGTCATGATCTTGCCGACCATCACCAGCATCGCCATCGATGCCCTGGAAGCCGTGCCGCGTTCCTACCTCGAAGGCTCGATTGCTCTCGGCGCCACGCGCTGGCAAACCGTGACGATGGTTCTCTTGCGGGCCGCGCGATCCGGGCTCGTCGCCGCCGTGATCCTCGGAATGGGGCGAGCCATCGGAGAAACCATGGCGGTGATCATGGTGGCGGGCAATGCGCTCGATGTCCCGCGCAGCCTGCTCGCCCCCGTGCGCACGCTGACGAGCAACATCGCGCTCGAAATGGGGTACGCATCCGGGGATCACCGCCAGGCACTGTTCGCGACGGGAGTCACCCTGTTCGTGATCATCACGCTGCTCAATGTTGCCGCGCTTACCGTCTCTCGCCAACGCGCAGGCAGAAGGCGCGCAAAATGAGAGTTTCGCCTGTCGCCACCCAGCGCCTGGCCGTGGGCTTCATGTGGATGCTCACCGCCATCACGTTCGCCGTGCTGGTCTTCATCCTCGCTTTCATCCTGGTGCACGGATTGCCTCACGTCACGTGGACCTTCCTCACCCAGTCCCCGACGAGCATGGGGCGCGAGGGCGGAATCTTTCCCATGATCCTCGGTACCTTCCTCGTCGCTGGACTGGCCGTACTGGTCGCGGCCCCCATCGGGGTAGCGACCGCGGTGTACTTGTCGGAATACACGCGCGAGGGGCGCCTGACCTCGGTGATCCGCTTCGGAGCGGATTGTCTGGCCGGCGTACCCTCGATCATCTTTGGCCTCTTCGGCTTTGTGTTCTTCGCAATTGCGCTGCGCATGGGGCTGTCGGTTCTGTCTGGCTCGCTCACGCTGGCGCTCATGGTGCTCCCGACCATTATTCGCACGAGCGAGGAAGCCATTCGCGCCGTTCCCAATTCCTACCGGGAAGTCAGTTTGGGTCTCGGCGGCACCCGCTTTCAGACCGTCTTCTATGTGGTCTTGCGCTCTGCTCTTCCCGGCATTTCCACGGGCATCGTGCTGTCGCTCGGCCGCAGTATCAGCGAGACCGCGGCCGTGATGCTGACCGCGGGCTCGGCACTGCGTCTGCCGAAGTCGCTGTTCGATTCTTCGCGCACGCTGGCGCTTCACTTCTACCTGCTTTCGCGTGAAGGGATCTCGATGCCGAATGCCTATGCAACGGCGTCGGTACTCATCATCGCCATCCTGGCGTTGAACTTGCTCGCCTATGCGCTGATGCGCCGGTTCGCGGTCAAGGTGGGCCGGTAACCATGAAGACTTCCTCGACCACCCTTAGTGCCCAGGACTTCACGGCTTCCTTCGACGGTCAGCCCGCCGTGAAAAGCCTCGACCTCGAGATCCTCCCGCATGAGCGCCTGGCGATCATCGGCCCCGCCAGAAGTGGCAAGACCACCTTCCTGCGCTCCCTCAACCGTTTGAACGATCTTTCCCCTGGCTTCACCCACAGTGGGAAGATCTCGCGCGATGGCAAGGACATCTACGATGCGGACGTGGACGTGGCCGAGCTTCGCCGCAAGGTTGGCATGGTCTACGCCACGCCGGTGCCGCTGCCGTGGTCGATCTACGACAACCTTGCCTATGGTTTGCGGCTAGCCGGCATCCGGGATCGCGCAATACTGGATGAGCGCATGCAGGCAGCTCTCGGGTACGCCTTCCTCTGGAACGAGGTCAAAGACCGCCTGCACGAACCAGCCAATGTTCTCTCGGGTGGCCAACAACAACGCCTGTGCATCGCCCGCGTGCTCGCGCTCGAACCCGAGGTGCTCATCCTCGACGAGCCCTGCTCAGGCCTCGACCCGATCTCGACCGCAAAGATCGAAGATGCTCTGCTTGCTCTCAAAGAGAAACACTCCATCGTGCTGGTCACGAACAACACCAAGCAGGCCGCGCGCGCCTCCGATCGCACCGCGTTCTTTCTCCTCGGGGATCTCATCGAGGTCGGCCCGACGGCGCAGATGTTCACCCGGCCGGCCCAAAAGCAGACGATCGATTACCTCATGGGGCGATTCGGATAGGACGATGGCAATCAAGATTCAAACCGAGGGACTCGATCTCCACTACGGAAAGTTCCATGCCCTTCTGAACGTGAGTCTGTCGATCCAGCCGCGCATGATCACGGCCATCATCGGTCCCTCGGGTTGTGGCAAATCCACTCTTCTTCGTTGTTTCAACCGCATGAACGATCTCGTCAAGGGCGTGCACGTCGCCGGCCGCGTGCTGCTCGACAGTGTCGACATCCTTGCCAGGGCCACCGACCTGTCCCACCTTCGTCGTCGGGTCGGCATGGTCTTCCAGCGCCCCAATCCCTTTCCCTTGTCGGTCTTCGACAACGTGACGTACGGTCTGCGCGTTCACGGAGAAACGCGACGCTCGCACCTCTTACCTGTTGTCGAATCGAGCCTGCGCGCCACCGGGCTGTGGGTCGAACTCAAGGACAGGTTGACGACTTCCGCGCTCGACCTTTCCCCCGAGCAGCAGCAGCGGCTTTGCGTCTCGCGCGTCGTCGCCGTCGAGCCGGAGGTGCTGCTTATGGACGAGCCTTGCTCGGCTCTCGATCCCATCGCCACCGGCGGCATCGAAGATCTAATGCGAAGCCTGGCCGATCGATACACCATCGTCATCGTCACCCACAACATGCAGCAAGCGGCTCGCGTTGCCACCGAGACGGCGTTCATGTTGCTCGGCGAACTGGTGGAATTCGGCCCGACCCCGCGCATGTTCGAGAATCCCAAGGACCATCGCACCGAGGACTACGTGTCCGGGCGGTACGGATGAAGACTATCAATCGTTGCCGGCAAATTAGTTACCCGCAAATTCTTGCAAAGGACTAGCCATGTCGATGCATCTCCAGCAGGAAATCGAAAGTCTCAAAATCAAGCTTCTTGCTCTCGTGACAACCGTCAAGGAGGCTGTGGAAAAGGCGGTAAGCTCCGTCGACAAACGCGACGCCGCCCTCGCACAGGCCGTGGTCGACGGCGACTTCGAGATCGACCGCGCTGAAGTCCTGCTGGAGGAGGACTGCCTCAAGATCTTGGCGCTCTACCAGCCGGTGGCGACCAATCTCAGGGTCATCGTCAGCGTGATGAAGATGAACAACGACATCGAGCGCATTGGAGATCTCGCCGTCAACATCGCCGAGCGCGCGCTCTTTCTGTGCGGCGAAGGGCCAGTCGAGGCGCCATCGGATCTCGCCGAGATGAGGGCCAAGGCCCTCGCCATGTTGACGCGCAGTCTGGACGCGCTGGTGCGGCTCGATACCAAGTGCGCCCGCGAAGTCCGCGCCTCGGACGATGAAGTGGACGCCCTCAACCGCAAGCTCTTCAAGGAATTCGCCGCCGCGGTCCGGAGAAACCCGGACCACGTCGAAAGACTTCTTTGTTATCTCTCGGTCGGGCGGCACCTTGAGCGCATCGCTGACTACGCCACGAACATCGCCGAGGACGTCATCTACCAGACCGAAGGCGAAATCGTCCGCCACAAGCCGACCCTCCCCGAGAAGTGAATTCTGTCTAAGGTCAATCGAAGGGGGTTCTTGGTCCGAGACTCCCCCTTCGATTAGGCGAGGGTCGAGCCAACTCATGCCCCGCTACATACCCCAAGCCGACCGGATGAGGGCAAGCCCAGACGCGTTGTTCACGGTCAGGGAGAGATTCGTGCCCGTTCCTTTCAAGGTGGTGATGCTGTACCAGTCGCCGTTCCTCAGGCCGGGCCAATAGCAGCTGCCCATTCCCGATGCCTTGATTTGACTGGTCACGGCGTTCATGTAGGCAATGAAGGCGTTGCTGCCAATAGATCCGTTGTAATCGGTCCCATTGGTCATGGGCGCGCCGTATTCCGAAACCACCGTCCGATTGGCATAGGGCCCGACGGCATTCTTGAGTTTGGTGGTCCAATTTGCCGCGTTGGTATCGGTGCTGCCAATGGCGTAGATGTGAATGTTCAGTAGGCAGCCAGCCAAGCGAGAATCGGCGCCCTGCTGATTGACGTCGGTGTCATTGTAGTTGCCTGCCACCAAGATTCGATTCTTGGGAACAGTGGGAAACTTGCCCATCCACTGTACAACCAGGTTGATGAAGGCTGTCGGACTGTATCCCGAGGGTTCGTTGATGACGTCGAAGTAGACAAGGTCGTTGGTTGCGTAGGCATCGACGACCGTTTGCCACATGGTGTAGAAGGCGGTCAGATCGGGCACTGTCCCGACACCCGGTTTGTACCAGTACGCGATGATCACCTTCATGTTCTTGCTAATCGCCGCATCGATGATCCCTTTGTAGGCGGTCCACCAGGCCGCGTTGGTGACCACCGTGGGTTCGTTGATCGGGATGCGTATGGAATTGGCGCCAAGCGCGGTTTCAAAGCCAGAAAGGATCGCATTGGCCTTGGCCACAACCGTGGCATAGGTGTCCGAGGAAGCGGAGAGTCCGGAAGGCTGAAGCACCCCGGCTTGGAAGTTGTCCCCGGGATCGGCCCAGTTCACGCAGTGAAAACTCGGCGCACCGTCGATGGCGGAGGTTCCCCCTGCGGCTGTCGCGCCTCCCGTGGCGGCGGTCCCGCCGGAGCTCATCGTGCCGCCGCTGCCACCCGTGCCTCCTGTCGTGCCACCCGTAGCCTTTCCGCCAGTGGCCGCCGTGGTCCCGCCGGTCGCCGCAAGGCCGCCCGTGGCTATGGATCCACCTTTGACTGCGGCGCCTCCAGTTCCCCCCACGACAATCGTGGTGCCGCCCGTGGCGATGAATCCACCAGTCGCCGTGTTCCCGGCTGTCACCGTGGTGCCACCGCTGGCCATCGCGCCGGCCGCCATCGTTCCGCCGGTCTTGGTGGCCGTTGTTCCGCCATTTCCCGTGACGCCCCCCAATCCGGTCGTGCCAATCGTGCCACCCGTGCTACTGAAGCCACCCGAGCCGACGGTTCCACCGGTGCCACCCGTTTGGGGCGCGGTAGTACCTCCGGTACTTGTCGTTCTGCCGTTTCCAATCGCCCCGCCAGTTCCCTGGGTCGCGGGCGCGGATGTCGAGCATGCACCGATGGCGAAGCCCATGATGCAGGGGAAAAGCCAGCGTATCTTCATATTCTCTCCGTGCGACATTCTTCTCCAACCGCCCGGATTTCCTTCGCTGCTCTCCGCTTGGGACGCCTGGCGCGAAACCTATGCAGTCCAAGCGCCGCGAGGCCAAGCAGAAGCAAGCCATGCCGACCCAAAAACTCTTGAGACCCCGAAGCGCTTCCACCCAGCCCGCAGCCGCAACCACTGCCCGCCGCGCCCGGCTGCTTGCTGGACGATGTCGTCGCCCCACCCGTCCCTCCTAGGCTAGTGGCCCCACCTGCGCTCGTTGAACTACTAGCCACGGGTGCGCCTCCAGTGCTTGGCATACCGCCGGTCGCGATGGAGCCGCCTGTACTGGTCGCGCCGCTGGTTGCGGCTACGCCTCCCGAGCCCGTCGAACCGCCCGTCCTCATGGCCCCGCCCGCGTACGTGGCGCCGCCCGTGCCCATGGTTCCGCCCACGTTCGTAGCACCGCCCGTGCCCATGGTTCCGCCCACGTTCGTGGCACCGCCCACGTTCGTGGCACCACCCGTGCCGCTCGTGCCGCCCGCATTCGTGGCACCGCCGGTGCCGAATATCCCCCCGGTGTTCCGCGATCCGCCCGCGCCGGTAGAGCCACCGGCGCCGCTCGTGCCGCCCACGCCGGGGGCGCCGCCGGTATTCGTGCACGCGCCAGCCGCCCTGCCACCGTCCGTGTCGCTGGAACTGGCGAAGGTCGGGATCGGAATGGTCAGATTGTTCTTGATATCGACGTACGCGGGTTCAATGCCGGCGGCGCTGATCGTGGATGCCAGCGTCCCCGCGTTGTCGGACATAGTGTTGGTGCCGGGGTGGTTGGTGCTGATAACAGGGCAATTCACCAGCACATTGTGACTGACTGTGTATCCACTGGTTTGCTCGTCCAGATAGAGGCCGTGATCGCCGTAGTCAGCCCACTGTGACTTCTGGAAATCATGGATGTAGTTGTATTCCATCTGGGAGCCTGAACCCTGATTGGACAAAGTGTAGATGCCGCCGCCATCAGCCAGGACCTTCACGATGTCGTGAATGTTATTGTAGTTGATCCGGTTGCCGCTCATGGCGTTCGCCGTGGCCGTCCAGCCGAAACCCACCGAGATTCCGGTGTAGTTCACGTCCGAGACTTCATTGTGTTCGATGTCGATGGTTCGCGGGTATCCGCACGCAATGCCGCAAGCGCCTTGGATCTCGGTGGTCACGTTGGTGATGTAATTGTCCTTGATGGTGTCGTTGGTGCAGATCTCGCTCGCGTTACTCGGATTGTAGGCGATGTGAAACTCGGTGGTCTCGTCCTGAACGAACTTGCCGACCGAGACTCCGGCCCCGCCAATGTCCGTGAAAACATTCCCCACGATGGTGTCGTCGTGGGTGCCGTAGTTGAAGTCGAGACCGGTGGCGGCCATCTGGCTGAAGATGTTTCGCTCGAACCATAGGTTGTTGGCATTCGCGACCAAAACTCCAGCGGATGGCCTGCCCACGTACTGCTGGTTCTGAGCGGTCGCCGACACGTTGTACTGTCCTGCCTGGCCGTCCAAAAAGCCGAAGCTGCTCGGCCGCAAGTACGTGGAATGGGCGAAGGCCAGACCCTGAAACCAGATGTGGTGCGCGGGGCTGGTATCGGCGCTGGTGCCCATGACACTGACCAGGGTTTCGACCATGGGCGCGACGACCGTCGCATTGGCCATGTCTTCGCCCGCCCTCGGTTCGTAGTAGAGCGTGTTCGTGGTTTCATTCAGATACCACTCGCCGGGGACATCGAGAAACTCGAACGCGTTTTCGAAGTAATAGGCCTGCTTCACGGAAGCAAGAATGGGGAATGGCCTCTGAGACAGGATGTCGGCTTCCGGGCTCTGGAATTTCAGGAAAGCGGTGGCGCCCGTCGTGGAATACGACGCCAGACGCAGGGTTGAGTCGCCCCAGTTGATCATCAGGTGCATTTCCACCTTGGTCAGGTTGTTCCAGTTCGCAACCTGCGAGCTGGCGACCTGCACATTGGGGACAGTCTGGTCGGCTCCCGTGATTCGATTGAAGTTCGCCGTGCCTCCCGTGCCCAGATTGGGGGTGCGTGCACGAATCGCCTTGCTGCCGTTCACGTAGAGCTGGCGGAACCGCGACGTCACGCCCGCGGCCTGCCACATATTCTTGGCCGAATCTGAAAGAGTCCATCCGCCGATCGACTGGCCGCCTGTCAACAGAGGTGTTTCGCCGGGATAATTGAGGTACTTGACGTAGAACCCTTTCGTTCCAGAATCGGCGGCAGCAAAAGCAATCGTACTGCTCACGGGATAGGTGCCACCACGCAGATAGACGACAATGTCGCCGGTCATGGCGCTGTTCACGGTGCGCACGACATCGCGCGCCTTGGTGAGCGTCCGAAAGGGCGCCGCAAGAGAGCCCGGGTTGCAGTCGTTTCCCTGGGGCGACACGTAGTAGATCGCCTGTGCGTTTGCCGGCGCATCAGCCACTCCGCCATCGGCGGCAAACGCGCTCACGGCGAGTACTGCCGGAAAGAGCCACGCGGCGAAAGGCGATGCGCGAAGTGTCGCGCGCAGCAGGCATGGCATCAGTGGCAAGTCGCAGGTTCTGTCTTCCATGCATCTTTCATTTTGTGACGCTACCCGAACTCAAGTCGCAGGCACCGGAGTATGGATCTCAAGCTATTTCCGCCCGCTAGAGGGGGAGTCCAAGCACAATTCGGGTTCAACTAACTGCGCTTGGTACGGGGATAGCTTTGGCGTGTAGGCAGATGTAGTTCGCACGACATCCGTTATCGGCGCATTTGCGGATGCGATATTCCGAGATCCAGGGCAGTTTGAGTCGGCCGGTAGCCGTTCCCTTCGCCGAACGACGGTTTGGCTGCTACGGGTACAGCCCGTCTACGATTCCGTTGATGTACTTTTCGATATTGGTGTATCCGGTCTTGTCGAAGTCGCCGGTGGCGTCGGACGGGTCATTCGGATTCAGGCCGTACTTGGTTTCCCAGGCATCCGGCATGCCGTCCTTGTCGGTGTCGACTGGCGCGGTTCCGCCCGCAAGTGTCCCGTAGCCTTGGTTGGCAAGGCCCGTGGCGTTTTGGTCCGTCCACAACTTGCCTGATTTTCCCAGCGATTTCACATCGGCGACCACGAGAGAATCGACTTGATCGCGGTTCTTGGGCCAGGCGCCGGCGTTGGCCAGGACGTCGGCATATGCGGCTGCCGCGCTGGTGGTCGGCAGGCTCGCGGTGTCTGTGGAGTTCGCCTTGCTCGCCTTGGTCGTGCCGCCCGGCTGACCTGCATCCGTGCCGTTGAGAGTGCCGTCCGCATTGCTGTCGAGGAGATTCCCGCTGGCGTAGACGGTTTGCCCGGCGTTCATCTGATAGAAGTCGTCTCCTGGCGCATTGGTCGACGGACCCGCGATGAAGTAATTGTCGATGATGTCGTGCCAGTTGGCGCCGCCGGTATCCCCGGCACAATAGGCATACTGATAGTTGTAGGCCACGTTGTTGACGAACTGGGTATTGGCCTTGGCCAGGGGCAAGCGACCATGGGCATTGGCCCAGAGGTTGGCATACCAGGTGAAGAAGCCGCCTCCCTCAGTGTGCGCCCCGAATTGCTGGTGGGTCGGATCTGCGTTGATGGAATATTGCATCGTGATGTTGGTCGCCCCCACCGCGTCGATGTTGTTGTACTGAGCGAACTCGATTGAGATGTGATCGAAGATCATGTTGCTGCCATTGAGCAGGTTGATCCCGCTCTTCCTCCAGTCGGGATCGATGAGGCCCTGGCGGAAGCGCACGTAGCGCACAATCACGTTCGATGCGGCGTTGAACGAAACCTCGAACCCCTGGAAACCAATGCCGTCGCCAGGCGCCGTCTGACCTGCGATGGTCAGGTTGCTCTTGGCTGACACTGCCGTTGTCAGAAGAACATAGCCGCCGACGTCGAAGACCACGATGCGATTCTCCGCGCTGACGGCGTCGCGGAAGGAGCCCGTGCCGGTGTCGTTCAGGTTGGTCACGTGGTACACGGCATATCCTCGCCCGCCGGAGGCTTTCCTGCCAAAGCCGAGCGCGCCGGGGAAAGCTACGGCTGGGCCAGACGGAATCGACCCGCCGGAGCCGGATTGGCCTGCAATGCCACCGGAACCCGAAGCCCCGCCCCGTCCCGTTGCACCTCCAGTGACCGCGATGCCGCCTGAGCCGATGGTTCCTCCCTTGCCTCCTGTCGCGCCGCCTGTGCCGCTGGTCGCGCCTCCCGCGGCTCCACCCATTCCAGTTGTCCCGCCGGTCGCGCCACCAGCAGCGGAAATGCCGCCGCCAGTTCCGCCCGCACCGGCCGTTCCGCCGGTCGCGCCACCGGCACCTGTCACTCCGCCAGCGCTGACCGAGCCACCAGTAGGCGTGTTGCCGCCGGTCCCGACCGTGCTGCCGCCCGTCCGCCCGCCAAGGCTGGTCGCGCCGCCCAGGACAATTGTGCCACCGCTGGACACGGCGCCACCACTTCCCGAGCGTCCACCAGTTGCGCCACCCGAATTCGAAACGCCGCCCGCGCCGTTGTCACCTCCAGTGCCTGACGGCGTGGAACTGCCGCCTCCGCTGCTTTGAGTCGCGGCACCGCCGTTCGAGCACGCGCCAACAAGGACAATGCTCAGAATCGTGATGAGTAGCGGAGCTTGGATATTCCTCATGTGCGGCCTTTCTGAATGTCCCCATATTACGACTAACGACAACATCTTGAGCTGAGAAGTTGAGGGCGCAAATAGATATCGGGCTGCGTGCACTGCGCCAAATGCCCTCCGACTATCGCTGAATTCCGCTTGTTTCGCTTACGCCTCTGCACGAAGTTGCCGTGGCTGACTAGTTGCAGGCGCCGGCCGCCGGAATCGCCTTGGCCTGCAGAGTTTCGGATTCGCTCGCTCCCGAGTCGCCTTGTGGGAAGTTCAGCACGACGTCCACGTCCACGGTGAACCCCGCCGCCCCGTATCTCCCGTTGAGCGTCACCGTCCCCGTTCCGCTGGCGGCGCGACTTTCCTCTGGTGGCCAAGAGGAGGTGGCTGCGGTTGCGCAAGCGGCGATCGAGGATGGCCACCTGGCCGCGGCCTCCACGATCCATCCTCTCGGAAGGGTGAGGCCGAAGGCGTCGGTACCACCAACAGCTCCGAGGTCCAGAGCGACACACATGCCTTGGGCACTGGTCTTCGCAATCAATAAGAAATCGCTGGGGTCAGAAATGGATGTGCACCCAAAGTAAGTCTCGCCTGCCGTTGATCCTGCGTCACTGCCACCTGCGCCTCCGGTTCCAACCCCAGCAGTACCGCCCGCGTTGAAGCCTCCGGTGCCGCCCAGCCCTGAGATGCCACCGCCGCCTGTTGCTCCGCCATCCGCGCTTGTTCCACCGCTGCCAGTCGAGCCGCCCCTGGCAGAGCCGCCTCCGCCCCCTGTCGCCGTGCCACCTGCGCCGCCGGACCCAATTCCGCCTGCCCCGTCGGCAACTGTTCCGCCAGCTCCACCCAAGCCCCCGGGTTTCGTGCCACCTGGCCCACCCGTTGTCGTACCACCTGCCTCACCTGAGGCCGCCCCGCCAGAATCCCCGACTGTGGTCTGACCCGCACCTCCGGATGCGGTCCCGCTGCCACCTCCGGACGCGATTCCGCCTGAAGCGCCAGCTCCTGCGAATCCAGCTGTGCCACCGGAAGCAGTCCCGCCACTGCCGCCGACGCTGGTAGCGCCGCCAGATCCGGTGCCAACCGAGCTACCCCCTGACCCGCCGCTGCTGCCGGAGATACCGCCCATGCTCACAGGCGCGTCTGACCCCGATCCATCGGGGCGGACCTTGATTGCGGACCCACCGCAGCTGCTGCCGGCAAGAACCATGGTGCCGGCTACCATGAGAAAGCGCGGAAATCTCCAGGATGGTCGCATCTGACAATACCTCCGGTGAAGAGGAAGAGTGGCTCACTCGCAGACCGACTATGTCAGTTTCGGATGCTCTCAGGCAAGAATCATCCGACCCGTGCTGGGACCCGCCGAGCCTTGCCCGACGGGTCCCAATGCAGACGCGCGTATCACCAAAACGCGAAGTCCGCCGTTAAGCCAGGAGCGCCTGCACCTCTTGCCCGATGTGCACCGGCAAGATCGGACTTATCCTCCCGCTGGAAGAGGGATGAAGTTGGCATAGCAGACGCTTCTGGTGAGCACTATCATGTTCGTGCCAATGCGGATCTCGATGGGGGAGATTCTCTACCATTGCCCCGAATTGAAAGACAGGAGAAGAAGGATGAAACCTGATTCGAATCTTGCGCTCGTCTTGGGTGCGGTGGCCGGACTGGTTCTGGCCGGGTGTGGGGCGTCTACCAAGGCCGTGGGTGGATCCGGTGGGGCACAAGGGACAGGCGCGACGTCGACGAGTGGCGGCTCCACCGGAAACGGTGGCTCGAGTACCGGCGGTGCAACAACCGTCGGCACCACCGGCACTGGGATCCCAGGAACATGCCAGCCCGCCACCTGCGGCTCGCACAAGTGGGCTTGTTGGAAAATGCCAACTCCAGCGAGCGAGACGGATACGCCCAATCACCAGAGCTACGCCGATCTAGGCAACGGTGCGGTGCTCGACACCATCACCTGCCTCGTGTGGGAGAAGTCCAATGTTGCGACGCAAGGCGACTGGCAAGCCAATTCCGATCGCTGCGCGGCTCTGGCTGCCAGCAACTGGGCGGGGTTCAATGATTGGCGATTGCCGACGCGCATCGAGATGGCGTCCATCGTCGACGTCACTCGTGGAAACAAGGGCTTTGCGTCCATCTTCACCATCAATGGCGGAAGCTTCGCCACGGGTTCGTACTGGTATGAAACCATCATGGGAATCAACAATGCGAACCTCGCCTGGACCTATGGTGGTAACGGACTCACCAGCAACGCGATGCCGCTCACCACTGCAACTCAAGTCTCGCGCTGTGTACGGGGCAACGGCACGGGCGAGGCCCCCGATGTGCTCGCGGTTGAGCCGCCCAATCACTACACGATCATCGGGGCTCCGCCTACCGGCGAAGTGCAAGACAACTATACGGGGCTCACCTGGCAACAAGCCTACACCCCGACGCTCTTGGCACACGCCGATGCTGCCGCCTACTGCGCAAGCTTGACCCTCAATGGGCACACGGGCTGGCGCGTGCCGGCGCTCAATGAACTGGCCTCCACCGTCAATGAAGGCCTTGTCGGCGGCGCGGTCAATCGTACTGCATTCCCGAACAATCCGAACGGCTGCAAAGATCCGAAATACTGGTTCTGGGCGGCTGAATTGGCGGTCGCGCCGGTGCAGGGCGAGGCGTGGGGCTTAAGCTACTGCGATGGCTTCACCGGGCCCAACTATGGTGCAGTTGGCGCGTGGAATTACTTTCCGACCGCCAATGTGAGATGCGTGCGCTGACGAGAGTCGACGAGAATCGTGCCCTCGTCCCTGACAAGGTAGACGTTGTCGATTTCGACCGGTATCGAGGGCAACCAGATGAGCCGCACTGCTTGAGCGACAAGGAGCGGCAAGGCAGCCGCAGAAATCACGAGATCAAGTCAACACGACCGGGCCGATCTCCGGAGGTTCGCGTGAGACCAAGATTTCACTTGTCAGGTTCCTGTTTCTGGCATATTGGTTTTCGCACCATCACGCTGAAGTAGTTGGAGTGGCGTGCGCTGTTTCACCCTACGAAACCTGGACGTAGCAGCACAAAGGGGAGGATCCATGATCACCACACGTCTTCGAATCCACTGTCGCCGGGCGTTTCTTCTTTCCACTGTCGTCGCATTGGCGGCATGTTCGAGCTCGTCGAACACCAATCATGGTGGGTCGGGTGGGAGCGGAAGCGGAGGCAAGGCTTCCCCTGGTTCGAGTACCGGTGGCTCGACCACCGGTGGATCGAGTACCGGTGGCTCGAGTGCGGCAACCGGCGGCGCGACCGGCTCGGGCGGAACAACCACGCTGGGTGGGTCCACCGCAACCGGGGGAAGCTCGGGCGGCACGACCGGCTCGGGTACGGTGCCGACGGTGGCGGGCCTACCCAGTCCCGCGGCTGTGCTGGAATCCATGCACCGAGCGAATGACTGGTTCATGACCAAGCATCCGGACGCCACCGCGGACATTGTCACGAACAAGGCGAGGCCCAGCAATCTCTGGACTCGCGCCGCTTACTACGAGGGGCTGATGGGGCTCTATGGCGTGGAACCCGACGCGAGCAAGAAGCAGAGCTACTACGACTACGCCGTGAATTGGGGGTCGAGTCCTTCGCATCCTTGGACCATGACGTACACAGCGGCAGGAGTGATGACCGCGGTCGCGGATAACCAAGCCTGCGGCCAGACGTATATCGATCTCTACAATATCGACAACCAAGACATTCGCATCAAGGAAATCAAGGCCAACATCGACGACATGATAGCCAAAGGGAACACCGATGCGTGGTGGTGGATCGACGCCATCCAGATGGCCATGCCCTCGTTCGCGAAGCTGGGAGTCCTGGAGAACGACACCAAGTACTTCGACGCCATGTGGGGGCTTTACAACAGCTCTCGCACCCAGCAGGGCGGGGGCTTGTGGAACGCGAAGGATGGCCTCTGGTGGCGCGATCTGCACTACACGCCGACCCTGCCAAGTCCCGTCGATGGCGGCAGCGTGGGCGGTAGCGATGGCGGCACCACGAGCGGCCCGGATGGCCCCAGCGACGGCCCTGCGGATAGCACTGCGGATACCCGCACCGATGCGCGTGCCGATGGCAGCAGCGACGGCCGCACCGATGTCAGCATCACCCTCGGTCCCGATGGTGGCCCCGATGCCGGCCAATCTGGCGGCGTCGATGGTGGCATGGATGGCGGTGCTGTTGTCGTCACCGATTGGAGCGTCAAGCAGACGATTGTTGCAGGGATGACCCTTCCCGCGCAGACCCAAGATTCGTACATCGTTTCCCCGAGCGGCAAGAGCATCTACTGGTCGCGGGGCAATGGCTGGGTTTTCGTCGCGCTGGCGCGCGTTCTCGACGTCCTGCCCACCAGCGATCCGCATCGGGATACGTATGTGGCGGACTTCAAGGCCATGGCCAAAGCCATCGTGCCCCTACAACGCAGCGACGGTTTCTGGAACGAGAACCTGGCCGATCCCACCCACTGCGCCAGCATCGGCCTGGCCGGGGATGACGGCCCGGAAACCAGCGGAACCGCCTTCTTCACCTACGGCCTCGCCTGGGGCATTCGCAATGGATTCCTCGACCCGGCGATCTACGGGCCGGCTTTGCAGAATGCCTGGAATGGCCTTTCCACCATTGCGCTTCAGTACGACGGCTTGCTCGGCTACGTGCAGTCCACGGGCGCACTCCCCTGCACCGAGGACTCCATGCACCCTGGACGCTTGGGTCCAACCACCCTCGCTGACTTCGACGACTTCGGGGTTGGGGGCTTGCTACTGGCGGGCAGCGAGGTTTACAAGCTCGTGAACAGCGGCACGCCATCTAGCGGCGGCGGATACAAGTGCAACATGATCATCGGTGGCAAGCTTTCGACCGAGTGGTACGCGGCCGGGTTTGAGAGCATCGTGGACGATAGCCGTTGGCAGATCATCGGCAAGTCGGAGGCATATACCAACGTGTGGGCCGATCCCACGAACGCCTACTGGTCGACCGCGCCCACTTCGCCATGCACCGACAGCAGCGACAATCCCGACCGTATCATCTTCATCGCCTTCAATTGGGTCTACACGAATGTGATTCAGTTCCAATTCGATTTGGAGAGTATTGTTGCCAACATCCAGGCCAAGTATCCGAACGTCAAGCGAATCGACCTGATGACCATGATTCGCAGTCCCAACAATCAAACCTGCGGCCACCCGACCGGCCAGGACTGGGTGCAGCCGTTCGTCGACGAGGCGATTGCCAATGTCGTTGCCGCACCTCATACCGTACAGCTCACGGTTGCGCCGAAATTCTACGTGCCGGATTGCAGTGCGTTCGATCCCAAGACGACTCCGCACTTTACCGCGGATGGCAATACGGCGATGGCCCGGATCATCGGCAGCTACTACGCCACCGATCAGTAGGACAAACGCGTTACCAATTGGGTTGTGTGCGCCTGGACCGCGGTGCACACAGCCGACGCATGCGCATGGATGATCGGTGGGATAGCCGCCCAATGTCCGATTCCATTCCTCGTTGGGCGAGCAGCGGGTCTATACCCCAATCGGTTAGCTGCCGGACGACTGCGCCAGAGGTCCACCGACGCTGTGATAAACTACACTCGATGGACCATTCACTGTCGCACAACGGGGAAGATCTGACATGGTGATCCAGACGATTGCTCTCGCCTTTCTCCTGGTGGTGGCAGTTGTCCTGGGCTGGCGCGCTCTCAGGATGGCTCGGCGCCTCGCGCGCGCAGAGGCCAGTCGCGAATTTCTCGAAGGTATCCTCGACGCCATCGCGGATCCCATTTTCGTCAAGGATCAGGATCACCGCCTGGTCTGGGTCAACGAAGCCGAGTGCCGCCTCGCCGGCAAGGAGCGCCAGGCTCTATTGGGCAAGACCGACTACGACTTTTTCCCCAAGGAGCAGGTGGATGTTTTCTGGCGGCAGGACGACGTGGTCTTAGAGACCGGGCAAGAGAATGTCAACCAAGAGGCGATCACATCCGCCGAGGGAGCAGTCCGTACCATCGCCACCAAGAAGAGTTTCTGGGCTGACCGCCATGGCAAGAAACACATCGTCGGCGTCATTCGCGACATCAGCGACCGCATACGCGCCGAGGAAGAGGTGCGTAGGCTCAACAGCCAGCTCGAACAACGGGTCACGGAGCGGACGGCTGAACTTTCCCGGGCGAAGCGCTACCTGGACGAGATCATCGACACCATTGCCGATCCGCTTTTCGTCAAGGACGATCAGCACCGCTTTGTGCTGGTAAACCGGGCCGAGTGCGATCTCGTTGGGTTGCAGCGACACGAACTGCTTGGCAAGTCGGATCACGACCTGTTCCCGAAAAGCGAGGCCGATGTCTTCTGGGCCAAGAGTCAGCTGGTCCTGAATACCGGCGTCGAAAACATCAACGAGGAGGTCTTCACTGATTTGAAGGGCGTGGGGCACACCCTTAGCACCAAGAAGACGCTGTTCATCGATGAGAAGGGTGGCAAGCGCATCGTCGGTGTCATCCGCGACATCACCGAGCGCAAGCGCCTCGACGAGCAGCTCCGGCATGCACAGAAGATGGAGAGCGTTGGCCTCCTCGCGGGCGGAATCGCACACGACTTCAACAACCTTCTCACGCCCATTCTCGGCAACTGCCAGCTTTTGCTCATGAGTCAGCTCGAACCGGCGGCGCGGGAAATGGTGGCAGATGTCGATCGAGCCGCCGAACATCTCAAGGTGCTTACCCGGCAGCTGCTGGCATTCGGACGCAAGCAAATGCTCGAACTGCGGCGGACGGATCTGCGCGATGTCGTCACGCGCTTCGAGCCGATCTTGCGTCGAACGATTCAGGAGGACATTCGCATAGAACTTTCCTTCGCGCCGGATCTGGGGACCGTGCTGGCCGACGCCGGTCAGCTTGAACAGGTGTTGCTCAATCTAGCGATCAACGCGCGGGACGCCATGCCGACGGGTGGGCTGCTTGCCATCGAAGGCCGCAATGTGGATATCGATGATGGATTCGCGACGACCCATCGAGAATTTCGGTCCGGGCGGTATGCCGTGCTCGCCATCCGCGATACCGGCACCGGCATGAACCGGGAGACGCAGCAGCGGCTCTTCGAGCCGTTCTTCACCACCAAGAAAAGTGGCAAGGGTAACGGCCTCGGCCTTGCGATGGTTCACGGCATCGTCGAGCAGCACCTCGGGGCCATCCTGGTCCATTCGGACCTCGGTAAAGGGAGCACCTTCGAGATCTACCTTCCATGCGCTCCTCGCGATGGCGAGGCCGACACCTCGGGGATGCGCCGTCCCGGTCTTGCGCTCGAGGCTGGCAAGGGGGAAACGGTCCTGGTCCTGGAAGACGATGCGATCGTGCGTGCGTCCGTGTGCAAGCTGCTCCGCCGGGTAGGCTACAATGTCATCGAAGCGGAGTGCGCCGAGCACTGTTGCCAGCTCGCGGCCGGCCATCCGGGCCATATCGATCTATTCCTCACCGACGTGGTCATGCCCGACATGAACGGCAAGGAAGTCTACCAGCGTCTGGAATCCACACGAAAGGGCCTGAAGGTGCTCTACATGTCGGGCTACGCCGCGGACGTCATCGTTCACCGAGGGATTGTCGACAAGGAAGTTCACTTCATCCAGAAGCCCCTGTCGATCGAGACCCTGTCAAGGAAGATTCGCGCGATCCTCGATTCCGCCCCGTGCCTTGGATATCAGTAGGCATCGACACGTCCGTCCATCCCTTTTCAGCCGCCATCGTTTGGACGTCGCCAGTCATTGACGCGGCCCCGTCCGCTGCAACGGCTTTGTGGGTTGACCGCGTCCACGCACCGTTCTGGACATAATATGCAACTGGTCATATATTATGACCATGAAGAAGCTAGCAGCCGCAAAGTTCAAGGAGCAGTGTCTTTCGATCCTCGATCATCTTGAGCCGGATGGACTCGTGATCACGAAGCATGGCAAGCCCGTTGCGCGAATCCTCCCTGCCGAGCGTGCGTCGGGGGATCTTATTGGCGCTTTTCAAGGTCGCATCCGGGTGAAAGGTGACATCCAGTCCACGGGAGTCACGTGGGAAGCCCATGGTTAATGTTGATACGCATATCCTCGTGTTCGCCTTGACAGGTGAGGTGACGAACCGGGAGCGTCGAATCTTGGCATCTAACACCTGGAGCGTGTCCGCAATCGTCTTCTGGGAGCTCGCAAAGCTCGCGCAGTTGGGTCGAATCGATATCGACCTGGATGATGCAGATCTTATCAGAACCCTTTCCGGCATTCTCGTCTGGCCCGTCGACCTTGCCGTAAGCATTCAGTCCACTAGGCTCGATTTCAAAAGCGATCCCGCGGACGAACTGATTGCAGCGACCAGCATTGTCCACCAAGTTCCGCTTCTAACTCGAGATCGCCGGATCAAAGGCTCTCGCCTCGTCAAATTCGCCTGAGCCAACGTCGGTCGAACGCTTTGCCGATGAGCGGAGGGCGGCCCGGCCGCGGTAGGTTGCCTTTTGCCCCGAGACGAATTGCAAGCCCGACTCGTTGTCGGCGTGAACCGAGGCCGGAGATGCGCCGAGGGAAGTGATCTAGGAGTCTGGATCTGCGGACTTCCACGAGCCCGACGGTCAGGTTGGGACGCGACGTCCACCTTTTTCTGTCGAACAAGGCGTGCACTGCGCAAGCCTGCCCAAGGTCCGATGAATGAGGACTGGCTGGGACTTCTTTTAGATTGAGCTAGGCTTGCGCTCATGGATGTCTACGATGCCTTGATTGTCGGAGGTGGACCGGCGGGGAGCACCTGCGCGCGTTTTCTGACCCTGGCGGGTGCTCGCGTGGCCGTCATCGATCGCGCCCGCTTTCCCAGGGTCAAACTGTGTTCGGGATGGCTGTCGACGCCCGTATGGGACGCGCTCGAAATCCCGCCGCTCGACTATCCTGGCGCTTCCTGGGAGTGGCAAACCTGCCATGTCCGGTACGCGGAAGAGGATCGCGCGATTGCCTGCCATGGCTGGTTTGTTCGCCGCTACGAATTCGACGATTTCCTGCTGCGGCGAAGCGGCGCGGACCTGCATCTCGGCCTATCTGTCGGCGAGATCGCGCGTGACGGCGACGGCTTGTGGTCGGTCGGCGGTCTGCGTGCTCGCCTCCTCGTCGGCGCCGGGGGAACGCACTGTCCGGTGGCGCGCTTGTGCGCACCGCCTCGCCCGATGGGCCCGGTGGGCGTTCAGGAACACGAATTTCGCGCCGATCCCGCGGCGGTCTCGCGCACGCGCCTCGGTCGCGACGGCGAGCCCGAGCTGCTTTTGCACGATGATCTGTCTGGCTACTCGTGGAACGTGCCCAAGACCGATTGGCTGAACATCGGCTCCGGCACCATCGAAGCGAAGGATGTCCGCGCGGCCTGGCAGACGGCCCGCGCCTATTTCCGCGCCGCTGGACATGTTCCCGCCGAAACGGACGCCGAGCTAGATGCCATGAAAGGCTACTCGTACTACCTCTTCCACCCCGCGCATCTCGGCGGCGCCGCGCGCCTCGGCAGCGACGGCAAGGGTGGCGTTTACTTGGTCGGCGACAGTCTGGGCCTGGCGCATCCGATCACCGCCGAAGGGATTTTGCCGTCGATCATCTCGGGACGAACGCTGGCCGAGGCGATCGTTGCCGGCGATCCCGAGAGCTATCCGGCGCGGCTTGCCGCTCATCCGGTCATGACCGACTACCGGCGCGTCTTTCGTTTGCGCGAGGCGGCCGGTTCGTTGCGCCGGCGCTTTCCCGCGCCCTCGTCTTCTCGGCCGAGTCGAAGAGCTTCGCCGAAAGGCGGTGCCATCTCGCGAACCGGCAGGCGAGCGATCACGTCCGGTTTCGCCTGGAT
>Ga0265316_10001695_pt1 | contig 23364 bp, 28 predicted proteins | sample 4522metaG_FD_202092 | JGI IMG/M metagenome (GOLD analysis project Ga0265316, IMG submission 202092) | Rhizosphere microbial communities from Carex aquatilis grown in University of Washington, Seatle, WA, United States - 4-5-22 metaG | ecosystem: Host-associated > Plants > Roots > Rhizosphere >... | reverse complement strand
CGCCGATTGGGGCCTGAGCTATTGCGACGGCTTCACGGGAACCAACGTCGGCACCACCGCCAACGGCGTCAACACCTGGGACTACTTCCCGACGGCCAACGTGCGTTGCGTGCGCAACGGGCCCTAGCGTTGCCCGCGGGAATCCACAGAGGTGTTTGCAAATACCCTCATTAACGCGGCGGGGGGATCGACAATGGCGTGAACAAAACTGTCGATCTCGTAGATTGCGTACGGGCTGTGCGTGAGTCGAGCGGAGCCAAAGGGGCCATCGAGAATTCACCACCCTGGTGATTTGTCACCGGAGTTGCGAGGGAGAAGTGAAGAAGACAGCCCGCATTCTCGCAGGTGCGCCTTGGCCCAGGGTTTGCTGTGTCCCGGCGCATGCACATCAGTTCGGCCTTTGTCAGGTTGTCTTTGGCTGCCCCGACTTCGATAACGGCCCATGCACGGGAGCACACCATGAGCCGCGGGCACACCACGCTTGGGGTCCTTTTCTTGCTTGGCGCTTGCGGAGGTAGGGTAACCGCCACGGGAGCTCAGCATGGAACTGGCGGCGGCACGACGCCCATCTGCAGCGAGGGCCCAGGCGGCACCACGGGAACTACCAGTGACGAATTCACGATTACCGAGTTCGTGCTCGAGACGGGAAACCTCGGACTCGCGGGCATCACGGCTGGTTCCGACGGCAATCTGTGGTTCACGGAAAGCATCCCCGCCAAGATTGGGCGAATTACCACCACCGGAACGATCACGGAATTCCCCCTACCCGGTACCGTCGGCGCATCGGCCAGTGACCTTGACATCGAGCCCTACGGCATCACGGCCGGCCCGGATGGGAACGTCTGGTTCGTGGAGGTCTTCGCAGGCAAAATCGGCCGCATTTCGCCGACCGGAGCCATCACCGAATACTCGCTCACGCGTGACCTGGGCTACGTCAGCCCCTACGTCGTCACCGTGGGGCCGGACGGGAACCTCTGGTTCACTGAATCCGCCGTCGACCGGATTGGCTATCTGACACCCGCGGGGGCGCTGACCGAATTCCAGCTTCAGGTCAACTGCACCTCCGACGCCAACGGCGAGTCTCATTGTGACATGCACGGACTCCATGGAATCTCGCCTGGGCCCGACGGGAACCTGTGGTTCGTCGAATCGAATCACCAGAAGATCGGCCGCATCACGCCCACGGGAACCATCACCGAATTTCCCGATGGAAAGCTATGCGGCTCGCCCCATGACATCGTCAGCGGGCCGGACGGCAATCTCTGGTTCACGGAACCGGATACGAACAAGATTGGCCGCATCACACCCTCGGGCTCGATCATGGAATTCCCGGTTCCACCTCCGGCCACGTCACCCACCCAGATCACAGCCGGGCCAGATGGCAATCTGTGGTTCGCGGCGGGCAAAGCCATCGGCCGCATCACGCCCGCCGGGACCATCACCGAATTCGCGGTTCCGGTCTCCCATGGCGGTGCCAACAGCATCGCGGCCGGGCCGGACGGCAACATCTGGTTCACCGATTCGGTCGGGAGCAGAATCGGCCGAGTGAACCTCTCCACGAGCGCCAGCGGCGGCACTGGCGGAAGCGCCGGGGTCGGGGGCGCGTCCGGCACCGGCGGGGACTTCGCTACCGGCGGCAGCGGGGTCACGCCCACCATGATCGAAGTGCAGGTTTCGGATAGCCTGAAGCCGTCCTACGGGATTTCGGCCGGGCCGGACGGCAATCTCTGGATCACCGAGTATCTCGACAACAGTATTGGCCGCATCACGCCCACGGGCACGCTCACGGAATTCTCAATTCCGACCGTGAACAGCCAACCCTACGGCATCACCGCGGGGCCAGATGGAAACCTCTGGTTCACCGAGAGCTTCCACAGCAAAATCGGGCGCATTTCGGTCGCTGGGGCGATCACCGAATTTCCGCTTCCCACCACGAATTGCTGGCCCGAAGGCATCACGGCCGGGCCGGACGGCAATGTTTGGTTCACCGAGACCAGCAATGGGTGCAAAATTGGCCGCATCACGGTCCTAGGGGACATCACCGAATTTCCGATTCCGAGCACGAACAACTGTGTCGAAGGCATCACGGCCGGGCCGGACGGCAACCTTTGGTTCACGGAACCCGGAAGCAAGATTGGCCGTATCACGCCGATGGGGATCATCACCGAGTTTTCGGTCCCCTCCGCCGTCAGTGGAGTCTGGGGCATCGCGACCGGGCCGGACAGCAATCTGTGGTTCACGGAACGTCTAGGCAACAAGATCGGCCGCATCACGCCGGCCGGAACCATCACCGAATTTCCAGTTCCCACTCCCGACAGTTATCCCTCGGCCATCACGGCCGGGCCGGATGGCAACCTTTGGTTCACCGAAGAGTACGGCAACAAGATCGGCCGCATCACGCCGTTCGGGACCGTCACCGAGCTTTGGGTTCCGCCCGAGGGTTACCAGCCCGAAAGTATCGTCGTTGGGCCGGACGGTAACCTTTGGTTTTCGGAATATTTCGGCTACGGGATCGACCGCATTAGCCTCTAGTGTGCGAGGAACAAAGCGGCCCACCCGATCGTGCAGACGCTCCCGGCAATGAGACCGAAGTAGGCGCGGCCTTGGTCGACAGGAGCTCCAGCTCAAGGTCTGCCGGCAGATTCAATGGCGGGGAGTCGCCTCGGAGTACGCGAAGCCCAGGATCAACCGAGGCATTGGCCGGAGCATAGGCACAAGCGCCCTCTTGCCTTCACCGAATCGCATCCGCAAAATGTTCGATAGCGATCTTTCGTGGTCAAGCAACACGGCTGAGTGGAGAGTTGCCCAAGCTACTGGAACGAGATTTGCGCCAGGCAGAAATTCGAGACAATGTAGTTATTCGACGTGTCTGAGGAGACTTGAACAGCGCAGCGAAATCGAGTATCTCGGCGAGAATGTCACCGCGCTCATCGGGATCGTTGACCCGCGGTTTTCAAAGACTTGCTCCACTCTATGAGAAGAACGTGAGCAGCACGATAGGCACAAACGGCGGAGTGCACCCTGGCCCGCCATTTTGTTGGGAGAGTCAACCGGCAGCAAACTCACGCACGTTTCCTTCGACGTGCCAGATGCTACCGTCGCGGTAGCCAGACGGATGCCGTGCGATTGGACGGTCAGGGTGTTACGGTCGCGGCGTACTTGCTCTGGATGTAATTGAGAATCGTTGTGCCGTCCGGGGTCGTGATATCGGCTGTGGTCCACGGGCCGTTCTTGTTTGCGCTGGTCTTGAAGATAGCGGACGTCTCGCCATTGGTCTCGACCGACCAGTTCGTACAACCGATGTTATTCGTATCAAGGAAGTTCCACCAGGTCTGCAATTCTGTCGCATCGAAGGTGCCGCCACCATTCGATGCGCATCCGCCGTATTCGGTCACGAAGACGGCAATGCCAGCGGCCAGCGCCTTGGTCACATTCGGGCCGAAACTGGCGAAATGGTGGGAATACGCGTAGAAGTGAAACGTGTAGGCCAGGTTCGTCGAGGTGGTGACCGGATCGGCGGCGGCCAGATTAGGTTCCTGGTCCCAATTCGGGGTGCCAAGGAAGATGATGTTGTCGGGGTCGACAGCACGGATCGCCGCCACAACCGTCTCATGATAGGTCTTGATGGTCGGCCAGGTCACGCCCGACGGTTCGTTCCAGATCTCGTACATCACGTTGGGATTGGTGCCGTAGGTGGTCGCCATGCTGGTAAAGAAGGTCGATGCTGCGCTTGCTGCAGTGGACCCATGCCAATCGATGATTGCGTAGATGCCATTGGTGATGCAGGCATCGACCACGGCCTTCACCAGAGGCGTCTGAGTGGCAAGGCTGTTGGGCAAGATGGGAATGCGGAGAATGGCGCAGTCCAGATCCTTGGCAAGGTGGCCAACAGCCGATGCATTGTAGAATTGTGTACCCTGTGTATTCCAGGCGTACATCGACATTCCATGCAGCGCAACGACCTTACCGTTCTTGTCGACGATCTGGTTTCCCACGACTTTGAGCTGTCCATGGACATCGACAGGTGTCCCTGATGGCGTGGCCCCTGCGTCGTCCGTCGACGTCGCGCCGCCAGCCGACGACGTACCGCCCGCGCCCGTCGCGCCACCCGCGCCCGTCGCGCCGCCCGCGCCCGTCGTGCCGCCCGCGACTGTCTTGCCGCCCGCGCCTGCCACGCCTGCGTCTTTGCCACTTGCACCACTCGATCCCGTCGCGCCACCTGAACTACTTGCGCCACCCGAGGTGGCCACGCCACCGGAGATGTTTACCCCACCAGAGCCGCTCCCGCCCGCCGAGGTAGCCCCACCGAAGCCACCTCCGGTCGCCGCCACGCCCCCAGTACCGGGTGCGCCCGCGGTTCCCGTCGTGCCCCCGGATTCGGTCGCGCCACCAGTTTCCGCGGCACCTCCGCTACCCCCAGCCTTCACGCCGCTGGCGTTGTCCGTCGAGCACGCGCCAAGGGCAAGCCCCAAAAGGGAAGGGAGCATCCAGCGTACCATCGTGTTTCTTTCTCGCGTCATGACGTTTCCGTGTGGTTTTCTCAGCGATCCAACTCGAAGGACAATGTCGGAGCGTCATCCGAAGCTTTTATGTCGCGACTGAGTTCAGAGCGTGAAGCACCGCGTTTCGCTCTGGGTCGATCGGTTCACCTGATTAGCAAAGCGTCGACGGAAAGCGCCCAGTGCAAGTCCCGGAAGATACCGCCCCCGTCGTCCATGCTGATCTCGGACTTCGCCTCGTTCACTGAAAGGACAGCCATGGGGCGGCAGGGGCGGCAAGGGTCAGCGACTTTTTCACCTTCGAAGGACAACCGCCAGTGCCACCTGCGGAAAAGACGTCACCTGTTTGCCCTTCCATGTCCAAGGCTCCCCCAGAACGCCAGCATTGATTCTGGCCAGAGACAAGGCCAGGTCGGCCGTGAGTGGCGCTCTCGGGACGCTTCCGCCTCCCTTGGGTTTCCCATCGCTCACATGATCAGTCGCACGTTGTCGAGGCCCATCGGATTCTGACCCACCCCGTTCGTCAAGTCGATGACCAGAGTGTCAATCAGGTCGCCGGCGTTTGCACTCGCAACCGTTGCGAAATTCCCAAAGGTACCCGGGACCGTGCCGGATACCGAGAACATCTTTGTCGAGCCCATCTGCCCGGTGAAGACGTATGGGATAGTTGTCACGCTCGAATACAGGTCGACGGAGACAAATCTGAACGCAGAGCCCCCGGCTGTTACCCTGACTTCCCCGGTCGCCGATGCGATAAACTCGATGAATGGGGCCGGATTCCCGTAGCCGGTCCTCGCCTGCCAACTTCCGGCAGTGGGAAGGACGGTGATACCGGACTCGGTGTAGCTCGATAGAGGCTGCGCATCGACGAGCAGTCCGCCGAAGGTGCAGGTCACGACCCCGCCGGATGCGCCACCCGTCCCCGAACTCCCACCATTGCTGCCGCCGGTTGACGATGAACAGCCCATGCCGAGAAAGGCTCCCCCCATGCCCCCAGCACCCTCGTTTCCAGAATAGCCGCCGCTGCTCGGAGGCAACACCACGCTGCCACCAGCGCCACCGACAGGTGAGCACGAAAAGAGGCATTGACCACCTACACAGGCGACGCGACCTGGACACTGCACTACGCACGGACAATCGCCGATGGTCGGGGACCGGTTCGGGCAATAAGCTGCCCATGCAGCTTGATTGGATTCACATCTCCCCTTGCTTGATATCATCCCGCCACAGCAATAGCCATCCGAGCATTGGCTCGAACTCGTAGGGGTCGTAACCCAGATGCACGTCGTGCAATCGGCATCACTGGAGCAAGCGTCTAGGCTAGAGCTGCCAGCTCCTGAGACTGCCCCACCGGCGCCGATTTGGCCTCCCGTTGCTTGGGTACCGCCGACGCCAACCACACCGCCAGAAGCCGAGGTTGACCCGCCGGTGCCCACAGCGCCTCCCGCTGCAGAGTCTCCCCCGGTAGCTGGCACACCGCCAAGGGCCATCGTTCCTCCGGCGCCAGCAGCCGGCGTGTGGAGGCCGGTACCTTCGCAGGAAGGCACGGCGACCAAAACAGAAGCAACCAGGAACGAGGCTAGGCGACGCATCGAACCTGTATCGTACGCGCGGGTAGCTCGCTTGCCAATCTAGACCGGGTGCCGCTGGTCACACCAGGGGCTGGGATGCGACCCCCTTGAACTGTCCGGGCGCCCGGACAGTTGGGCGCGGCAGTCACACGGGATGTTAGTGGGGCAGTCGGAATCGCTGCTGCAGCTGTCGTAGCTGCATCCGCTCATGCACGCCATGGGGCCTGGAGAGGGCAGGCAGCGACCATTCGTGCCGGCGGTGCAGTCGGAATCTTGCCAGCAGCTCGTTGGCACGCCTGCATCGGGCGAACATGGCGGCGCCAAGCCGGATACCCCTGGGCCTCGTTGCTGGGGACAGACGAGACCGGAGGTGCGATGGCTTTGAGGTGCGCTGGCAGTGCACGCTTGGCTTCCGTCTCCGCCATCCAAGAACCCGGTGGCGCCGTCTCCGACATGGGCGTCGGTGCCTAGAGCTGTTCGTGTTCCGCAGCCGGCTGTACAACCCCATGCCGCGAGGGCGAGTGCGACAACGGTGATTCTGGGGCGAATGAGAAGAACCACACGGGAACGATACGCCTGGTGGCAGACGCGATCGACCAGGATGCCCTGGGCTCCGGCCTATCTGCTCTTGCGTCGTGTCCCCGCTGCGACGCTCTTCAGCTTCGGTCGCCCTGGCCCCGCCTGCTTCGTCCGCGGCTTTCGGAACAGCTCGGACGCGGGCACTCCGAAGGCGCTGGCGATCTTGACCAGCGACCTGACCGTCAGATTCTCTCCACCGCCTTCGATGCGCTGGAGGTACTTGAGCGTGAAGCCGAGGCGTTCCGCCTGCTGTTCCTGGGTGAGCCCGGCCTTGGCACGCAGCTCGGCCACACGTCGTCCGACGTTCTTGACTGCGTCGTCGATGTCGTGAGAGCGCACACATCGGACGCTGTGACCAGGAGAGCTTGCATAACACCTACTCTTAGGTTGGTGTTGTCGCGGGGCATGAGACGCGCTGGCGCCACCGGGCTGTTTTCATCGCACCGCCCTGGAAATATGGAAGACAAGGAGAGATCTCATGTGCACCAGATTCCGTAGACTGACAACGCGCCGCCAGGTTCCCTTGTGAACTAATCTGAGTTAGTCCACAATGTATCCATGACCACCGTCAACATCCACGAGGCGAAGACGCACCTGTCGCGGCTGGTGGCGCGCGTTGCGCGCGGCGAGTCCTTCGTGATCGCCAAGGCGGGCAAGCCGCTTGCTCGCGTGATCCCCATTGATGCGAAGGAATCTCCCAAGGATCGGCTCGGCTTTATGAAGGGCGAGCTGAAAGTTCCGAAGGACTTCGATGACATGGGACGAGACGAGATCGGCAGCCTTTTCACCAACGGTCGATGAGAGTCCTTCTCGACACCCACCTCCTGCTGTGGGCCGCCGGTTCTCCCCAGCGCCTTCCCAAGGCTGCGCTTTCGATCCTGAAGGCGCGCGACACCGTCCCCATCTTCAGCGCGGCGAGCATCTGGGAGGTGGTCATCAAGAACGGTCTTGGCCGCGCGGACTTCCAGGTGGACGCTCAGCGCCTACGGCAGGGTCTCCTCTTGCACGGTTACGAAGAACTCGCGATCACCGGCGCGCACGCGCTGGCAGTTCGTGAACTTCCGGCCCTCCACAAAGATCCTTTCGACCGAATTCTCCTCGCACAAGCCCAGTGTGAAAGCCTCACCCTTCTGACCGTCGACAAAGAGCTCGGGGCCTACGGGCCGCCGTGTAGGCTGGTCTGATCCGTCGGCGCTGATCGCGGGACGTGTCAACGCCCGTCGGCCCAACGTGGGACCGCATTCAGCAGCGGGGCCGCGGGGTCGTGTTTCCGGGTAGCGGCATGCGTGCTTCGGCAACCAGCCGGGCTTCTTCAAGATTGCTGCCTTCTATCCTCAGGTTCACGAGGAACGGGATGCTCTCGAACTTGGTCTTTCGGTCCGCCACCAAGCCGAGGAGGAGACCCTGCTCAATCCGAAGCTGCATCTCGACGCCCTCGATCGGGCTCGCCCGACGCCGTCGCTTGGGCAAGCGGACGCGGTTCTCCTTCACCAGCCGCTGCAGCAGGCTGCTTTCGGACATGCTGCGCACGATACGCAAGCCGTTGACGATGCCACCCACCACCAGGTTGTAGGCGTAGTCCAGCACCGTCTCGCGGAACGGATCCGTCAGCGGATCCAGCGGCGCCAGGCCGAGTCCGCGAGAGCGCTTGGGTCGATTGGATGTGAAGTGAAGCAACGTCAGCACCTCCTGTTCGGCCACTATGCGGGCCCGGTCTGACATGGAATTGGTGTCGAGCCTTGGGAACGGGATTGCTGCAACCGCCCTTTGCCCAACACCTTCCGGTTGACCGCCGGATGTACATGGTCATAATGATCATAACGATCACCGTTGAGGAGCCCATGATCACCGAAACCAACGCCGTAACCTTTCGCCAAAACCTTGGCGAGATGATCAATCAGGTGCAATTCCGCCGGGACACCATCGTCATCAAGAAGGACGGCAAAACGGTGGCCGCGCTTGTCGATGCCCGGCTGTTCGAACGTATCCGCCAGATGCGAGAACGCTTCGATTCGCTGACCGGGCGGCTGGCCCATGCCTACGCGAGTGTGCCTGAACAAGAAGGATTGGCGGAGATCGATCGCATCGCTGCCAAGGTCCGAGGCGAGGCGCCTTCCAAGGTTGCCCGCTCAAGGAAAGGCTGACCCCTGCCAAGCCTGCGCATCGTTCTGGACACCAATGTTTTGGTGTCAGGTCTGGCATACCCTGGCAGCATTCCTGGTCGGATCGTTGGGGCGTGGCGGCAGGGTGCCCTTGAGGTGGTCCTGTCGCGCTATATTCTCGACGAGCTTTCGCGCGTGCTCCCGCGTCTCAACCATCGGCTAAATTGGCAGCCTGCAGACTTTTCCGACCTGATAGACATCCTGGCCCTGGAGGCAGAACTGGTCGAGCCACTGGCCCCGGGCAAGAAGCTCCCTCGGGACGTGAAGGATGTGCCCGTGCTCGGCACACTGCTTGCCGCTAAGGCCGACTACCTGGTCACCGGCGACAAGGATCTGCTTGCCCTTGCCGAGCGCTACCCCATCGTTTCCCCCGCCGACTTCTGGCAACGTCACGGTGGGTGATGGAATCGGGTGTGGCTCAAACTAGGTGAACGACTCCAAATTCTGTGTCGCTGGCCGCCTCAACATTGGGTTGACTTGGAACCCTACCCCAAGCGTGGAGAAGTCGTGGCATCCGGCCATCGTTTCCGCCGAATCCTTTGCGCAGGCTTGCCGTGTCCACGGCCGCCGAGTCATCTTTCCCAACAGCTGCGAAGATCCCCAGCGTCCCCTCGCATATCGAGATCTGACCTCTGCCGTCTTTGCCAACATCGCTGTCCTTCCCAGTCCTTGGGTCGATGGTGCGAGCACTGTATGAAGTTGGCCCCGTCAGGATTTTCGCGAGCTTGTCGATGTCGTCCTGGCACCACGTGGGGTGCACCTTCGTGGTCCACCTGCCCGGCCTCAATGATGTTGCCCTCGTTGCGCAGGTCGCGTATCAACGTCTTGAGGTCGATGCCGATGCCTCGGCCGTGGCGGCCCAGGTGTTCCTCAACGGCGGCGTAGGCTTCCGACATCAGCAGTTGCGCGTAATCGCCCTCGCTCTCAAATCCTACGATTCGACCTCCATGCTCGGGGCGGAGACCTGGACGCGAACCCAGCACACATTCGCCGGCAGCAAGTCGATCTCGCAGCGTGGCCAGGAAGATTTCGGTCCCCCGCTGCAGGCCGTCAAAGCAAGCTGAGGCACCTGTAGCGGCAAGATCGGCGGAAAGAAAACGAGGACGTCATCCCCCAAGGCTATACGGGCGCGGAAACTTCAAGGGCAGTACATGGGTGCCTTGAAATCCCTCAAGGGCGCGGACCGGGCGAAGGTCAAGGCGGGCGCCAACCTGAGCGCAGCACTGGCCTTTCGCCCAGCTGCTGTGGCGATAATTCTCTACTGAAAACAAAGATCAGGTCAAGACTGCAAGCACAAAGGCAGATGAACCTGTGTCCGCGGCCAAGCCCAAAGAAGCAGAAGCAAAGGCCGTTGCCTCTACTGAAAACAAAGACCAGGTCAAGACTGCAAGCACAAAGGCAGATGAACCTGTGTCCGCGGCCAAGCCCAAAGAAGCAGAAGCAAAGGCCGTTGCCTCTGCTCAAGACAAGGCGAAAGATGGCATTGAGAAGGCCAAGACCGGAGTTGTCTACACAAGCAAAACCCAATTTTGGATAGCGGTTTGTTTGGCGTTCTTGTTTGGTGTCGCTGTCGGAATCTTCATTTGCACGTATGCCACCCGATCTTCACGGCCCTCTTCGACCCTACGAAGCGGCGAGGCAGCCACCCAGCCTGCCTTGACGAACCATTCGTTGAATCCGTAAGACACGCGGGCCTCCCGTGCCGGCTGGACGAGATCGGGGATGCCCCCTTGGTCACGTACCGGCATTGGGGATGTAGTAGACGGATGAGGCACGGTGCCATCGAGTAGACGTTCATCGGCTGGAACCTAAAGCAGACTGCGTCCCACCTGGGCCGCCGCCAGGTGCCAAGGCAACTTGGTTGTCACGAAGCCTGATCGTAGGCCTCGGGCTCGAAACCCTTGATGAGGAGCCAGAAGCCGAGCACCAGTTCAAATAGTCCACCGGGGATCGAGAGCAGGAGGCCGATGTGGACTCCGAAGATCTCAGCGATGGTGCCCGCCATGAGAATCACGTAGCCTATCAAGCCCCAGATCGACAGGAATCGGGGGACGAGCCGCGTCCGCAGCAGTAGCGAACACAGGAACACGCACCCAAGTCCGAGCGACATCTCGGCGATCTGGTAGGCCATGGCATTCGACTGGACCGCGAGCGACCCGAGGGCTTTGGCAAAGGCCAGGCTCGCCTGCCCGGCCTCAACGCCCTGCCTGGCCACGGGAATGATCATCAGAAGACAGAGCACACCGACAGCCAGCAGGATCACCTCGACAATCATCGTGGCCAAGTAGGCCTGCGCGGTTCTCTTGCTGTGGTTCTCCAAGATCGGGAAGAACAGAACCCCCTTCCCAACATCCACAACGGAGTTGAGCAACATCAAAAAGGCGCCAAGGACCAACGTGGTGTGGCGTGCGGAAATCGTCGTGAGAAAGTCAGGGGTGCCGACAACGGAAGTCACCAGTCCGAAGCCCACGCCGTAGAAGGCAAATCCCGCCAGAAACAGCGCTCCGATCAGTCTCGAATACGCTTTGCGGGAACCCATCGACCCGGTCCTTTTCAACACTTCTCGGCATCGGCCGGCGGTTCGGCGTTTCTTGAGTCCTGCTTCGGTGTTTGGATACTCATTTCCGTCCCCTCCCGCCTACTGATGGCCAGTCCTACCAGGGCTATTGTGTCCGTGCCAGCCCGATGATTCTGGTTGTGTAGAGTGGTTGCCTGTCGCGCAGCTGGGGGCGAAAACATTTCCACGACTTCGTCGGTCCGGAACGACAAGGGACTCGAACGTCCGCCCGCCATGCCCCACTAAGCACCGAACCCGGGTCCCCTTTGCTCTTCGTGCCCACGGTCGCCCGCACACCGGGCGCCGGGTATGGCGGCGGTGGAAAAACCTGGCTGGCCCTACGCGGACTGCGTGTGCTACGAACTCGTTCACCGCCGTTCGATCATGCGATACTTGAAGCTGAAAGCCTTCATGGGCCTCTTGAACCTCGTGCTCCTCCTGGGGCTCGCCCTCTTTCTACCAGGGTGGACCGTCCTCTACTGGCAGGCGTGGCTGTTCCTCAGCGTCTTCACGGTGTGCGTTGTCGCGATCACTGTTTACCTCATGGCGAATGACCCAGAGTTGCTCACGCGGCGAGTGCAGGTCGGTCCGATGGCTGAGAAGCGAAAAGGCCAGAAGGTCGCGCAGTCGTTTGCGTCACTCGTCTTTCTTTTGCTCTTCATCGTGCCATCGGTTGACCACCGTTTCTACTGGTCTTCCGTGCCAGTCTACATCGTCGCTGTAGGGGATATCCTCGTCGCTGTTGGTCTCTTCGTGGTCTTCCTTGTGTTCAAGGAAAACAGCTTTACCTCTGCGACCATCGAGGTCAGCAGCAAGCAATTTGTCGTCTGCACTGGTCCCTATGCGCACGTCCGCCACCCGATGTATGCGGGAGCACTTGTCATGCTCGTGGGCGTACCTTTGGCGCTTGGATCGGTGTGGGGATTGCTCGTCGTCATTCCGATGGCGCTGATCATTGTCTGGCGCCTACTCGACGAGGAGAGTGCCCTGGCAAACGACCTGCCGGGCTACTTAGCGTACCGGAACAAAGTGAGACATCGCCTCGTGCCGTGGGTGTGGTGACCAAATGCAGATATGCAACCGTGGCTGGGCTAGAATCAGGCCAGGAGCACACCATGGAATTCGATGACGTCGTGAAGAAACGTCGGTCGCTTCGGTCGTTTGCAAAAGTGGACGTGACCGAGGCTCTCATCAAGGATCTCGCCACCGTTGCGGGCATGGCCCCGTCCTGCTCGAACAAGCAGCCCTGGCGCTTCGTGTTCGTGCGCAGCCCTGGCATGTTGGACCGCGTGTTCGCAACGCTGACACCGGGGAATGCGGCTTGGGCCAAGCAAGCCTCCTTGATCGTTGCGGTGTGGTCGAAAGCCGATCTGGATTGCAAGACCCCGGATGGCCGCGAGTACTTCCAGTTCGACACCGGAATGGCATCGGCCTTTCTCATGTTAGCTGCGACGGCAGGGAACTTGGAAGCCCATCCAATCGCTGGATTTGATCCGAAGGCTGCTCGTGAGGTGTTGCCACTTCCCAACGAAGCCCAGGTCATCACACTGGTTATCATGGGTGGCCACAGCCAAGAGTCATTCCTTCCGGTAACGCCACCAGTGTCGAAATCCCGAAACATGTCATGAAAGCCCTCGGTTCCGGCCCCCTACGGTCAACGGCCATACCTGACGTAACAGGGTCGCGTTGATGCAGGGAGAAGTTCCATCGTGAAGACAATGCCAACTGGTAAGCAGCGAGGAGATTCGTTTGTCCTGATCCCTGGCGCTGGCGGGATGGCCTGGTACTGGCATCGAGTTGCGCCGCTCCTCGAGCAAGCGCACCACGAGGCGATCGCTATCGACCTGCCCGGTGACGACGTGAACGCAGGCCTGGACGACTACACCGATATCGTGGTCCGGGCGATCGGAGAGCAGTCGAACGTGATCCTCGTGGCTCAGTCGCTTGGCGGATTTACCGCTCCGCTCGTCTGCGCGCGCGCCGCCGTCCGCATGCTCGTCTTCGTTAACGCGATGATCCCGCGACCTGGTGAGACCGCCGGAGCTTGGTGGGAAAACACGGGGGCCGTAGGAGCGCGCATAGCGGCCGCTAAGGCTGGTGGCTACAGCGCCGAGTTCGATCTGCCAACCTACTTTCTGCACGATGTGCCGGCGGCGGTGCTGCGCGAGGGCCCGTCACGTCCGCGTGAACAAGCGGAAGCGGTCTTCAACGAACCCTGCCGTTTTGAGTGCTGGCCACAAATACCGATCCACGCCATTGCTTCAGCGAACGACCGCTTCTTCCCCCTCCAGTTTCAAAGACGCGTCGCCCGGGACCGCCTCAAGGCGGATCTGGAAGTGCTTCCGGGAGGCCATCTGGTCGCACTCTCGAATCCGGAAGGGCTTGTGGACCGACTGCTTCGCTTGCAAGGCGAGGTACCTTAAGAGCGGAATCGGCACGCGCGATCTCCTCGACCGCCACCGAAAGTTCGAGCATGCCCATGCCCGTGCCGCCATAGCGTTCGGGGATTTGAATGCCGAGCACTACAAGGCCCGCGAGGGGCGCGATGATCTCGTGCGAAAACTTGCCTTCCTCGTTCCAGCCCGCGGCTTTCGGGTCCCCGCGTTCATGCCGACCTCAAAGCCTTCGGGGCTCGGGTTGGCCGCAAGCATCCTATGACCGGTACGCCTTCTCGAGCGTGGCGATATCGAGCTTGATCATCTTGAGGAGAGCGTCGGTCACTTTCTTCGACCGCACAGGATCTCCGCCGCTCATAAAGCGTTGGCCGAAGAGGGTGAAGTTGACCACGCTCACCGAGCCGGGCGGGCCGCTCGGCGATTCGCTCATCAGCGACGTGACCTTGTCCACGCGCGAGTTGGGGAAGATGGAGGCGTAGAGGCGCGCGGCTGCCTCGGCATCCTTGGTGTACCAGAGGGAGGGAAAGATTTTCGTCCGGGCCATGGTCATTCTCCTTTCACGGGGCCTGCCGCCGTTTGATCTCGGAACGGAGGCGCTCCTCCCGGGCACGAAGCTCGGGCGTGAATTCCTTGCCGAAATCCTCGGCCTCGAAGATGGGGCGAATCTCGATGTCCGACTCTTCGCCGGGCATGGGATCCGGACAGCGCATGACCCAGTCCAGCGCCTCGTCCATCGATTGGACCTGCCAGATCCAGAAGCCGGCGATCAATTCCTTGGTCTCGGCGAAGGGGCCATCCATGACGGCTTTCTTCCCGGCCGAGAAGTGAACGCGCTTGCCCTTGCTGCTCGGGTGTAAGCCCTCGCCTGCCAACATGATGCCCGCCTTCACGAGCTGCTCGTTGAACTGGCCCATCTCGGCCAGCTTCTCGTTCGGTAGCGTGCCGGCCTCGAAATTCTTCGTTGCCTTGACTATCACCATTACTCGCATATGTGCCTTCCTTTCGTTTGTCGTGGTTGTTTGTTGGTTTTGGGTTCTCGATTTTCGTGATTGTTCTTGCGCTAGCACCCCATACCCGGCTCGAACATCGGTCGCACTTCGCACTCGCCTTCGAAGCCGGGCCAGTGCTTCCGATGCAGATTCAGGAATTCGGCCTTGGTCTCTGCCTTCAAGATGGCGGTGATCTTGCCGTTGGCCAGCCGCACGCGCATGCCGTCCTTGCTCGGCAATAGGCCACCCGTGTCGACCAAGGTTCCCTCTTTCATGGATCTCTCGACCAGCTCACCCATCGCCTCCATGAGCGCGGACGGTGGCGGCATTTCGCGATATTTCTCTGAATGGCGGATGAAGCTCAGGTATTTCATGGGTCGTCTCCTTGTGGGTTAGATGCCGACTACGGCGATCGGCGGGCAAACACGCTCCACACTCTGCGGTCCCGCAGCGCCAGCCCACCCCAAATGAGCACAGCGAAATAGATCGGGAACAGGGTGTGGCTCGGCAGTGGATTGCCGGCCTGAACATTGGCCTCCACAGCTCCGCCGAGATAACCGGTCAGTAGCACCGCGCCCAAAATCGCGGTGCGCGGAATGCAGTAGACCACGGTGCACACGAGCAGTACCAACCCGATGGGCTGGATTGCCGCCGCCGGAAAGCCCATCTGCGTACTGGCCTTCACGACCCACGATAGTTGAAGGATTTTCGGGATGGCGTCGAAGAGTAGAAATGCCACCGCGAGGCCGCTGACGATGCGCCCGGTCCAGGTTCTTCCTCTACCTTTGTGGATAAGCTTTGAATGCGGACACTCGACTGCTGCATCGCGCGTCTGCGTGCTTGACTGCTCGAACTGATTCATGGCGACGAGGTCGCTCCTGTCGGCCGTTCGCAATTCCAATGTGGTTTGCATGACAATCTTCCTTCCTTTCGTCGATACGACGAATGGGGCCGGCCGAGTCCGACATCCCCGCACGATTTTTTTTGCGGCCGGCTTGTCGGCGCCGGTCATAGTTGATCGTCGTGTCTTAAAGAGGAGCGTAACCGATGCTGTATGCCGTGCTTTGCTACAATAATGAGGACATCACGGGCTCGTGGACCAAGGAGGAGGACGACATGGTCATGGCCCGTCTGGCCACCGTGATCGAGAGGCTCGATAAGGTGGGCAAGCTCGGGCCGGTTGCGCGCCTGATGCCGACCACCGCGGCCACGACGCTGCGCAAGGGCGGTTACGGCAAACGCCTTGAGCCGGGCCCCGAGCCACCCGTGGTCACGGACGGCCCGTTTGCCGAGACCAAGGAGCAACTTCTGGGCTTCTACGTCATCGAATGCTCGGGCCTGGAAGAGGCCCTGGAGATCGTGCGCGAGCTTGGCCAAGCCAATCCCGGCGGGGCGTATGAGATTCGTCCCGTGTCCGTGTTCTTCCCGGGCGGCAAGGTCGCGTGAACGATTTTGGCTGGATCGATCTCGCCCTGCGCTCGGCGCGACCACGCGTGATGGGCGCACTCATGCGCTACTTCGGCGACCTCGACCTCGCCGAGGAAGCCTTTCAAGAGGCCTGCCTCGCAGCGCTTAGAAAGTGGCCCGGGCAGAGCCCACCCCACGATCCAGCCGCCTGGTTGATCTTGGTCGGCCGCAACGCCGCCATCGATACGGTGAGGAGGCAAAGCAAGCAAGCGCCCTTGCCGCCCGAGGATACGTTGTCCACGCCCGAGGACACCGAGTGCTCGCTGGCCCAGCGCCTCGACGACGCTCACTATCGCGACGACATTCTGCGACTGCTCTTCATCTGCTGCCATCCCGACCTGCCGGCGACGCAACAGATCGCGCTCGCCCTGCGCATCGTCTCGGGCCTGACGTTGAAGGAAATCGCACGGGCCTTTCTGGTCGGCGAGGCGGCCATGGAGCAGAGGCTCACGCGCGCCAAAGCCCGCGTGGCCGACGCCAACGTGCCCTTCGAGACGCCGGACGAGCCCGAGCGCGTGCGTCGTCTGACCGGTGTTGCGGCCGTGATCTATCTGATGTTCAACGAGGGCTATTCGGCCACCGGCGGCGACGCTCTCATTCGCGCACCTCTGTGCGACGAGGCCATCCGCCTCGGCCGCCTGCTCTTGCGTCTCTTCCCCGACCAACCCGAGCTCATGGGTCTGCTGGCCTTGATGCTGCTTCAACATGCACGTGCAGCTGCGCGCCTCGACGGCGACGGGGTCATCGTTCTGCTGGAGGATCAAGACCGCGGGCTGTGGAGCCGCAGCCTCATCGACGAGGGGCGAGCGCTGCTCGATAAAGCCATTCGTCACCGGACCCGCGGGCCATACCAGATCCAGGCCGCCATCGCGGCGCTGCACTCGGGTGCCAAGCGATACGGCGACACCGACTGGCGCCAGATTGCTCTTCTTTACGCCACCCTCGAAGAGATCCAGCCATCCCCGGTGGTCCGGCTGAATCGCGCGGTCGCCGTGTCCAAGGTGAATGGCCCCGACGCCGCGCTGGCGATGATCGAACCGCTCGCGGGCGAGCTTTCCAACTACTTCTACTTCTTCGGGGTGAAGGGCTCGCTGCTGGAGCAACTCGGGCACAAGGAGGAGGCGCGCGTCGCTTTCGACCGCGCCATCGCGCTCGCGCACACCCCGGCCGAGGCAGCCCACATCCGCATGCACCTCGATCGATTGGCCAACCTGTCTCCGAGCACCGAGCACGCCACCTGAATGGCCCGTGCCCGATGCAGCGGGAGGCCTGCGTCTTCGGCGATCCGCTGGAACGGATCGGGAGGGATTGCATTTGGAGATGATCGCTCGTATCTCGACCACGAGGCGCAGTCTAACGACCGCCGCTGGCGGCGTCGGTTCACGCTTGCTCAAAGGTGAGCAGACGCTCCTTGCTCGTGATGACTGCCATTCGAGATGGTTTGGGCCAGTCCATGATTCATCTGCAGAATGCTTGGGAGCGGCGTTCAGTGCGTTTGCGTGTTCGAATTTAGGGGGCACATGCCATTGCATAGAGCGTGTTCATCGTGTTCCAATTTCTGGTCGTGGCCGTACATTTTGAGCTTCTTCTCGAAAAAGCTGTTATTGAAAAGAGTACGAGCATAGCCGTCTGGGCAGAGCAAATAAACTTCGCGGTTGACCACACGAAACTCATCGCGGTCCTTGGTGATGGGTTAGACCCCAGCACAGCACATCTACTTGTGTCCCTTATCTCCGAGGTGATTGCGTCGCTGGCACACAGCATTGACCGGACCTGCCAGAAGGAGACACGCGCCGGCCGGCCGCATGCTCCGGATCGGATGACCACGTGCGCCTTGGCAGGCTAAAGAGGATGGCAATACTCCGCTTTCGGGTTGCGGGCTGGTACTGCGCGAAGCAGAGTTGCACGCATCCTGTTTGTGAGGATTCCAATGTACAAGACCGCGCACGGCGTCGCACATCTGACGACCAACCCGCAACGGGATGTGTTTGACCGCCATGATGGCCGCTCTGCCGCCGGGTGCCTCAGCGGCCCGGCTACCCCTGCCGTGCACGTCGTCGCATTCGATGCGATGCCAGCCAAGTTGACCGGTCTTGTACTGGTCGGCTGTTTTCTCCTAGCGTGTGGTGGGTCATCCCCAAGCAGTGGTGGAACTGGTGGATCTGCGGGCAGTGGGAACGGAGGCAGTGGCGGCTCGACGTCCAACGGAAACGGCGGTAGCGGCTCTTTATCCGCCTCCTGCACAGACAACGTGATCGCAGCGTCGTCTAGCAACGGCAGCGGGTCGGCGCAAGCCATTGCTTTCGATGGCACGAACGTCTACGTCGCCGCGCAGAGCTTCAGCGACAATACCATTCGCGTTTGGTCGCCGCAGGGTGGAAAGCTGAGCCAGGTCGCGGCGATCCCGGTGTCCAGCAGCTTCGCCGCACAACCCACGGCACTCGCGGTCGACAGCCAGGCCAGCTACGTGGAAGGGATCCCGACCCAGACCATCCCGGCCTCTTCCGACGTATCCTCCTCGGAGATTGGGGCTATCTTCCGCCAGCCTTTCGGGATGACGGTTAGTGTGGAGCCGTTCGCAGGGGTCGACAATGCCTTCTACAGAATCAGTCCCGTCTTCGTCGACGATGGCACGTACCTCTATTATATGGGACTGCCCGGCCCCACCGAGAGTCCCGAGGATACGCTCTACCGGATCAAGAAGGGCACGCCGCCCCAGGTGCCCGAGCCCCTCGCCACCAACTTCTTCTACGCGACGGATCCTCAAGCCGTGCTCGCAGTCGATTCCTCCTATGTCTACGTCATGGGCGGCGTGCCCGATACCGTTGGCGTTCCCTACCTTCTCAGAGCGGTGCCTGATGCTCCGGCGTGGGATCAGAACAGTTCGTACGCGGGCCCGGCCGACCAGCCTCTTTCGCAAGCGCAGGTCGTCCTTGGAAGTTGCACGTCGCCTCCACTCCATCTCGAGATTTCGGCCCAGATTCCGTACGTCCTATGCGCGGACAACAGTTACACCCAGTTCTGGATTATGTCGGTACCGCAGCTCGCACCGACCTACGTGCCTGGCCCGGGCCAACCCGCCGATCAGATGCTGAATGGAAAGGTGGTAACGACCGGAACCTCGTTGGTCAGCAGCTTCGCGGTCGCCAAGGGCTATGTTTACTACGCGGACATCGACACCGTTTACAAGGTGCCCCTGGGAGGCGGTAGCTCCTCGATCATGCTCCGCTCGACGAGCGTGAGCCAGTTGCTTGTCGGCAACAACACCCTTTACGTGGCCTCCTCCTGCGGCGTGCAGGCCGTTGGACTCTGAGGTCAGAAGGCCCGTGGAGGCTCGGTGTCACAACGTGCATGGCGCACCTATCCAGAGCCATGGCCGCACTGGGTACACCGGGCTCGCGCCTAGCGCGCGCACATCGAGACGTTCGCGGAAGTGCGCTATCCGCGCCCCTACCCGGGCGTCGATCTGGTCTATTACGGAAATCAAGGGACTCTCGAATACGACTTCGTGGTCTCTCCGGGTGCTGACCCATCGATCATCCGCCTGGCTTTTGAAGGTGCAACTCCTCGCATCGAAACCAATGGCGACCTGATTCTAAGAATCGGTCACCAGGTACTGCGCTTTCGGAAACCGGTCGTCTATCAACCCAGCGCCGCTGGAAAAGACCCGGTGAACGGCCGCTTCATCGTCGCCGCCAACCGAGAGGTACGGTGAGCGGCTCGGCGATTACCGTGGATGCAAGCCAGAAGGTCTATGTCGCTGGGATTAACGGCGGTGCCTTCGACCTGGCTCAGAAAGCCCCAATCCCGGCCGTCGAGCACGGCAACCAGGATGTCTTTCTGCTGGAGCTGAACGCTGCTGGTTCCCAGATCTTGTTCGGTTCCTATTTCGGCGGCACTGGCAATGATGTTCCTAGTGGCATCGCGGTGGATTCGAACGCCAATATCTTCGTGGCTGGCCAGACGGGATCGGCTGACATACCGGTGAGCGCGAATGCCTTCGACAAGGCGCTGAGCGGGGGATTCGGCACCGGCTTTGTCGCGATGGTGTCCACCGTTGGAGGTGCCATCGACGCCGGGCCTGGCACCGTCGGCGATGCTGGGTCGGACGACGCCTTGGCTAAAGATACGGCCGCCGGCGAAGCGAAGGGAATCGATGCAGTTACAATCGACCGCTTCGATGCTGGCGCTGCCGTCGATGCCGGTGCGGGCGGGGACGCCCCTGCGCCATCGGATGCAGTTAGCAAGAACCCAGGTGGTTCAAAACAGGGCTGCGGCTGTAGGATCGCTTCGACCGAGCCTCCTGCTGCGATCCTCTGGCTGCTGGCGGTCGGCTTCCTGTTGCTGGCTCGCCGGCGCCGTTGACAAACGCGTGCGCGGCCAGACGACACTTGCCTTCAATTCTGCCGTAGGCGCCATCGGGCTTGGGCAGATGGGGAAGGAGATCCGTCATGAAGCAAACGGCCGGTCGCCTGCGCAAACGAAATCTGGACTCATTCCCACGCCTGCAAGAGCCCAGTAAGCTACAGGAAGTGGGTCCCCTATGGGGCGCCGTACCCAGGATCGCCCGCATACCAGGAGCCAAAATGTCCGCCGCAGAAAAATTGGGGGGCCAGAAAATCGAGGCATGGGTTAACACCGCTTCTTCCGGGAGGTCGGATGGACAGGAACAGCGGCATCGGCCCGCGCGAGCGCACTGCCGATCGGGATCGGAGGGCGGCTTGAACTTTGACGAACCAAAGGTTTTCTGGCTCCCAGCAGGAAAAATGGTTCTATGCTTGACCTCATGCCCGTCCTGCTCGCTCTTGCGGCCGAAAACGACTGCACCAACAATGGGGGCGTGGTCTCGAACGCTTGTTCACATGATGGTGCCGACGGCGGCTGCAAGAAGACGACCACAACAGATGGAATCTCCGTCAGCACGACGGTTTGGTACTACTCCGGTGTCGCCGACACCGTCGGGACAGAAACGTCGAGCTGCGCACAGAACGGAGGCAACTGGGTTTCACCGTAGTCCTCGCTGCCCATCTGTCACCTCGCACCCTGCTTGAGGAGGTCGCTGCGCCAGATCACAGACGTGGTGATCCGTTCCAGATCTGGTTTAGCGCTGGCGAGCGTCTGGTTATCGTTGCTGGCGAAGGGTATGGCACGATGGCGAGCGTGACCTTTGAGAAGGGTGGTCGCGAACTTCCGGAAATCTTCTTAGTGCCACCACACGATCGGCCTTCGAGAGCAAGGAAGCATCATTGTAGTCAGCTGGAGCAGGTTCGGGAAGCCGCCCGGAGGGTTGAGCAGTTTGCGACCGACTTTCTCCAGGGCGACACTTCACGGTTCGCCGCGCGCGAAGCCGCTTCCGCCATACAATGCATCCAGTTGCCAGGTTCCATCCAATATTCCCCCGCAGGTTGCCGCCGCATTGCAGGTTCCACCCGAAGTGGAGCTGCTGTTACCGCCGCACCCTGAGGCAAACATGAAGAGAACCGCGCAGCATTGAGTAAGAATTTTTCGATGCATTTGCCTAGCGAAACACGGAGACCATCTCGTGTAAAGTAGAATGGGTGGGTTGCACGAGCCAAGCAAGGTGCGACGCGGACCCAACCGACGGGTTGGATGGCTGGCAGGGTCTAGGCAACCCCGATGGCGGCCATCCTAGCAGCAGCGAGGTCGGGGTTGGGATGCTCAGCCTCGTCGCGGGTGGGCTGGGGGGACCTGGACAGCTTGATGGAATGGGAATCGGTGCAAGATTCAACGGACCAGTTGGGATGGCCTACGGCGGCGCGGGCAACCTATTTGTCGCCGACGTCTACAACCGCACCATTCGCAAGATAGTCCTGTCCACCGGGCAGGTCACGACACTGGCCGGCTCCATGGGTGTCACGGGCAACGCCGATGCCATTGGATCTGCCGCACGCTTCTATGCGCCGATCAGCTTGGCTGCGGATGGAGAAGGCCACCTTTTCGTCTTGGATGGTTACGAGGTGATTCGTCAAATCGTCATTGCAACGGGTGAGGTCACCACACTCGCGGGTTCTTTGGGTACGCAGGGCAGCGCCGATGGCATAGGAACTGCCGCCCAATTCAATGGTGCGAACGGTCTGGCTGCTGACCGCGCGGGCCATCTCTTCGTCTCCGATTCGGGCAACGTCATGGTCAGACAAATCGACATCGCCACCGGGGTCGTCACGACGTTCGTATCCACAAACGCCTATCGCCTGGTTGCGGACAGCTCAGGACACCTCTTTGCCTCGGATGCTTCCACGAAGACAATAAAGCAAATCGTCATCGCCACAGGCGAAGTCAGCACCTTCGCTGGGTCTGCGCAAAAGGCGGGCAGTGACGATGGTCCGGGACCTGACGCCCGGTTCAGTTTTCCGGCGGGTCTGGCCATGGATGGTGCCGGCGACCTTTTTGTTGCCGACACGGGCAACCATACGATTCGCAAGATCGTCGTTGCCACAGGCGTCGTCTCCACGTTCGCCGGCTCTGCGAACCTCCGGGGCTGCAGCGATGGGATCGGCGCTGCCGCGGTCTTCGACTTGCCCTACGGACTGACCCTCGACGACACCGGCAGTCTCTTCGTCACCGATGACAATCACACGATTCGCAAGATCGAGATCGCAACAGGAGTCGTCACAAGTCTGGCTGGTTATGCGGAAGACCCTGGTAGCTTGGATGGCACCGGCGCCGCTGCGCGATTTTCCAGTCCAGCCGGCATAGCGGCCGACGGCGCAGGTAATCTCTTTGTCGCCGACTCGGGTAGCGGAACCATTCGCAAGATCGTCATTGCGACGGGCGTGGTTACGACGTTGGCTGATCGATATCTCGACTGGGGCAGTGACCACCGTGGTGGGCAGCCCAAACCGCTACGGGATTGCCTTGGGACCACTACCGGCACAGCTCTCGGCGCCCGCAGGCCTTGCCTTTGTCCCGCCAGGGCAGCTCTTCATCACGGACTCGGGCGAGAACGTCGTTCTTCTCGCCGAGTTCTGAAGATTGTTCGGCTACCAGTACTGATTGTCGACCACGCACGTCTGCCTTTCCTGCATCGGATTTTTCGGCTTCGGCATCCACGGCGGCTCTGGCCGGGCCACGCGTTTCATCGGATGCGAGCTAGCCCGCTTGGGCGTGCGGGTGACGGTTCTGG
>Ga0265316_10001691_pt1 | contig 23395 bp, 18 predicted proteins | sample 4522metaG_FD_202092 | JGI IMG/M metagenome (GOLD analysis project Ga0265316, IMG submission 202092) | Rhizosphere microbial communities from Carex aquatilis grown in University of Washington, Seatle, WA, United States - 4-5-22 metaG | ecosystem: Host-associated > Plants > Roots > Rhizosphere >... | reverse complement strand
TCCACGTGGGCTGCAACGATCTGCTGGCCGACATGGGCAAGCCGGGCGCTTTCGACGATCCGGAGATCGCCGGCGCCGTGGAGCGGGTGATCGCCGTCGCGAGCGCGCACGGAAAATTCGCGGGCTTGGGTGGGGACCGGAATGTGGCCCGGCAGGTTCACTTCATCCGCAAAGGCGTGAAGTTCATGACCACCCAGACGGATATCGGCTTCCTGATGGCCGAAGCCTCCCGCCGCACGGGAGAGTTGCGCCAGGCGCTGGCGTTGGGAGCCGGATGACTATGGTCCGCTAATCCGCTGTACAATTCAGAAAGGCAATTCAGAGAGGGGCAGAGAGATGGCAGCAAAGATCCAAACATTCCGCTTGGAAGAAGCCAAGGGGCGCGAAGTCAAGTCCACGCGCGGGCGCGGCGTCGATGGCGCCGGCAGCGCGGAACTGAAGGTGGTGCAATTCCCCATCGATACGGGAATTCCCGAGATCAATCTTCGCTTCGGCTACGATCAGATCCCCGATGGCTTCTACACGCCCAGGCACCACCACAACTTCGATCAGTTCCGCTACGTGGTGTCGGGCGAGATGAACATGGGCAAGAACCTGGACCTGCACGAGGGTGAAATCGCCCATTTTCCCGAGGGCACTTACTACGGGCCGCTCACCCAGAAGGGGCCGGTCGGTCTGCTGGTGATGCAGTTCCCCGGTCCCAACGGCGCTTACCGAATCAAGGACTCGGAAAAGAAAGTGGCCATGGACGCGCTCAAGGCGGCCGGCGGCTTCTTCGAAGACGGCATCTACAAGCTGCAGACTCCCGACGGGCGCAAGATCAACAAGGACAGCTATGAGGCCGTGTGGGAACATCACATGGGCCGGCCCATCGCCTACGCCGCGTTGCGCTATGCTTCGCCCATCATCATGCGGCCGCGGGGTTTCCGCTGGATGCCGGATCCGCTTCGCCCGGGCGTGGAGTTCAAGCATTTGGGCACCTTCAACGAATACCGGACCACCGCCGCCCTGTGGCGGATCGCGCCGGGCACGGTCATCGGGAGCGAGGTGCTTTCCGCGCCCCAGGTTCGCTGCGTAGTGAGCGGTGGCACCATCTATGAAGGCCGCGAGCTCGACAACAAAGCTTGCTACTACATCCCCGAAGGCGTGCCCACTGCGCCGATCGAAAGCCCGCGCGGTGCGGAGCTGCTGGTGATTACCGTGCCCATGTACGCGCGGGCGACTTGGGAGAAGGCGAAAGGGCGAGAAGCCGCCGCCGTTGCGCAATGACCACCACCAACGCCTCGAAATACATTCGCCAGATCGATTTTGCGGCCTTCAACGCCGATCGCAAGCGTTTCAATCAGCGCTTGCTGGACCGCAGCAACTCCGAGATCATGAGCTGCGCGATCAACTACGTCAGGAACCCACCGCACGGTGGAACGCCGGGCGGCGAGCATGTTCACGACTACGATCAGTTCATGTTTCTGGTGAGCGGCAAGATGATGGTGAAGATCGATGGCGAGGTGTACCCCGTGGGTCCGGGCACGCTGATGATCTTTCCCGCGGGGGTTCCGCATCATTTCTGGAACCTGGACGAGGAGACCATCCACATCACCGTGATGGCGCCCGCTCCCGATCCCGAAAAGCCCCGCGCGACAAAGGTGGGGTCGTAGAGGCGCGCCCCGGCGGGGCCGCAAGGAAGCCGCATGCCATCGAAGATTCGCGTTGGAATCGTGGGCGCCACGGTCACTGTGGGAGGCAGCGGCTGGGGCGCGCGCACCCACGTGCCGGCGCTCCACGCGCTCGCGGAGTACCAGCTCAAGGCCGTCTGCACCGCCCATGAAGATACCGCGCGGGCGTCGCAGAAGGCGTTCGGAACGGATCTCGCGTTCCACAGTTTCGACGAAATGGTGGCCTGCCCGGAGATCGACCTGGTCACCGTGGTGACGCGCACTCCGGCGCACTACGGCCTGGTGATGCGAGCGCTAGAGGCCGGCAAGGCCGTCTATTGCGAGTGGCCCCTGGGCGCGACCCTGGAGCAGGCAGAGGAGATGGCCGATCTGGCCGCCGCACGCTCGCTCGCGACGGCGGTGGGTCTGCAGGCGCGCAGTGATCCTACCCTGATGTATGCGCGCGAACTGATCCGGCAGGGCTATATCGGCGAAGTTCTGGCGGTGGATTTCGCTTACATCGGCCAGGCCACCACGCGGCGCGGCAACGGCCGCATCTGGCAGGCCGACCGCAAGGCCGGCGCCAATATCCTCACCATCGGCGGCGGCCACGCTATCGACGCCTTGAGTTTCGTGCTGGGCGATTTCGCCGAGGTGTCCGCGCGCCTCGCGACCACCGTCAAAGAGTGGCACAACACCGATACCGGCCAGGCGGTGCCGGTTGACTCGCCCGACTGGGTGAGCGTCTCCGGACGGTTGCATACGCAGGCCGAAGTGTCGTTTCTGGTGGCGGCCGTGCCCGCGCTGCCTAACGGCCGCCGCACGTGCGAGATCTATGGGCGGGAGGGCACTCTGTCGATTGGCGTGGGCACCGACGGCACCGCCGCCGAGCGCAATCCCAGCGTCTATCACGGCCCCAACCAGCTTTCGGGCGCGCGCGGCAAGGAACCGCTGGCGCCGATGGAAACGCCGGCCCGCTTCACCCTGATACCGGACGCCGTGCCCCCCGGTCCGCCGCGCAACGTCGCGCAAGCCTATGTGCGTCTGGCCCGCGCCATGGCGGAGGGCCAGCCCTTCGACCCCAGCTTTGCCGACGCCGTCAAGGCGCATCGGTTGGTCCGCGCCCTGGAACAATCCTCGGCCACCGGGACTGCCGTCAGCCTCGCGGGCGCCGGGCAGTTGCATTCCGCATCCCGTCTGCTATAGCATGTCTTCCTGATGAAATCCGCAGAACTACTCATAGGAGGCCGCACGGTCGCGGCCCGGAATGGTAAGACCTTCGACCGCATCGATCCCTTCACCGGCGCAGTGGCCACCCGCGCGGCGGCTGCCTCGCCGGAAGACGCCGATGCGGCGGTTGCGGCGGCGAAATCCGCCTTCCCCGCGTGGAGCGGCCTGCCGGCTACCGAACGCCGCCAGCGCCTGTTGAAAGCCGCCGATATCATGGACTCGCTCACCGGAGAGTTCATCTCGACGGGCATCGCCGAGACCGGCGCCACGCCCGGCTGGTACGGCTTCAACGTCATGCTGGCGGCCAACATGCTTCGCGAAGCCGCCGCCATGACGACGCAGATCACCGGCAGCGTCCTGCCCTCGGGTGTGCCCGGCAACGTCGCCATGGCCGTGCGCCGCCCCGCCGGGGTCGTGCTGGGAATTGCGCCCTGGAATGCTCCCGTGATTCTCGGCACACGCGCGGTCGCCATGCCTCTGGCTTGCGGCAATACGGTGGTCCTCAAGGGCGCGGAAAACTGCCCCGGCGTGCACCGCCTCATCGGGACGGCGCTGCAGGAAGCCGGCCTTGGCGATGGGGTGGTCAACGTGGTCCTGAACGCTCCCGAAGACGCCCCCGCCATAGTCGAGCGCCTGATTGCCAACCCCGCGGTGCGGCGCGTCAACTTCACCGGTTCCACGCCGGTGGGCAGAATCATCGCGCAGCTTGCGGCGAAACATCTGAAGCCGGTGCTCCTGGAACTCGGCGGCAAGGCGCCGTTTCTGGTGCTCCAAGACGCGGACCTGGACGCCGCCGCGGCTGGCGCGAGTTTCGGCGCGTTCATGAACCAGGGACAAATCTGCATGTCCACCGAGCGCATCATCGTCGACGCTTCGATTGCCGGCGAATTCGTGGGAAAGCTGGCTGCGCGGGCCTCGGCACTGGTGGCGGGAGATCCCCGGCGGTCCGAGGTACACCTCGGCGCCATGGTCTCGGCCGATGCGGCCCGCCGGGTTGCCGGCATGATCTCGGATGCCGTCGCCAAGGGCGCGCAAATCGTTGCCGGCGGCGGAGTCGAAGGCGCCGTCATCGAGGCTACCGTGCTCGATGGCGTTACACCGGACATGAGACTTTACCGCGAGGAGTCCTTCGGGCCGGTGGTTTCGGTCATCCGCGTGTCGGATGAGGAGGAGGCCATCCGCGTGGCCAACGACACGCCATTCGGTCTCGCCGCGGCGGTCTTCACTCGGGACACCGCCCGCGGCCTGCGTGTGGCCGACCGCATCGAATCCGGCATTTGCCACATCAACGGGCCGACGGTCCACGACGAAGCCAACATGCCGTTCGGCGGCGTGAAGGACAGCGGATACGGCCGCTTCGGGGGCACGGCCGCGATTGCCGAATTTACCGATCTGCGCTGGATCACGCTGCAGACCGAGCCGCGCCACTATCCCTTTTAAGGCGCGGACAGCCGCCACCTTCTCACCGCGGCGCCAGGAACCGCGGACAGTACGGAGACGGCACTCCCACCGGACTCCCCACGGGCGTCAGTTTCCCGGTGGCCGGGTCGATGCGCAGCACCTGGGCGACGTTGCTGTCGTGGTTCGTCACGATCATCCATCGGCCCGACGGGTCCAGGGCGAAATTGCGCGGCGTGTGTCCACCCGAGGAGACATGCTCGATCGGGGTCAGCCGGCCGCTTTTCGCGTCGATGGCAAACACCGCGATGCTGTCGTGCCCCCGGTTCGAGGCGTACAGGAACTTGCCGTTCGGGTACACGGTGATTTCGGCGCACGCGCTGGCGCCCTTGAAATCCGCGGGCAGCGTGGAAACTGTCTGCAGCTCTTTCAGGGTGCCGAGCTTGGTGTCCCAGTCGTACTGAATCACGGTGCTTCCCATTTCGGTGAGCAGGTACACCCAGCGCCCGTTCGGGTGGAACACCACGTGCCTCGGCCCGGACCCCGGTTTCACCGTGACGAAGGGCGGGTTGTTGGGAGTGAGCGACCCATTCGCGGCGTCGAACTTGTACACGAACAGTTTGTCCAGCCCCAGGTCGGCCACCAGGACGAAGCGGTTGGTGGGGTCCACGCGAATGGAGTGCGCGTATGCGTGCGTCTGCCGCTGCGGGTTCACGCTGCTGCCGGTGTGCTGAACGAACGCCGTCCGCTCGCCGATGCCGCCATCGGGCCGCAGCTTCCAGGCGGCCACATTCCCGCCATCGTAATTGGCCACGAACACGTAGCGCCCGGTTTGGTCGAGGCTGATGTAACTCGGGTCGCCGCCGCCGGAGGGCACCTGATTCAGCAGCGTCAGCTTGGCGGTGGCGCGGTCGATGGCGTAAGCGCTCACAAACCCCGTCGAGTTGCAGGTGTAGAGATGTTTCCCATCCGGCGCGATGATGAAATAGGCGGGCGCCGGCGCCTCCAGCAGGAACTCGGGCTTCGTCAGCGCGCCGGTCGCAGTATCGAAATGCGCCAGCGAAAATCCCTTGCCCGGACCCGCCGTGTGCGTTCCGATATAGACAAACAAGTCTTCCGCGCGGGCCGCGTGTAACAACGCGAATGCGAGTGCTGCGATGCGTAGAAATCCGGCCGGTTTCATAGTCATAAGGTACCGCACCGGGCGATCGGCGGCACGCGGCGCGTCCAACTACGTCACCGGCCCCGGATTAAATGGCGCCAGCGCGTTGGCCAGCCTCCAGTGCTCCGCCCAGGTCTTCTTCCTTCCGCTGGCCACTTCCAGAATGAAGCGGAAAATCTCCCAGCCGACATCCTCAATGGTAGCCTGCCCGGTGGCGATCCTGCCGGCATCGATATCGATCAGGTCGTGCCACTTCTCGGCCAGCGCCGTGCGCGATGAGACCTTCACCACCGGCACCAGCGCCAGACCGTAGGGGCTGCCTTCGCCCGTCGTGAAAACGTGCAGGTTCATGGAGGCAAGCTGCTGGGTGCCGCAAATGAAATCGCTCGCCGGAGTGGCCGCAAACACCAGGCCCTTGGCGGTCACCTTCTCGCCGTGGCTGGCCACCGCGCGGATGGCCGTGCTGCCGGCTTTGGCGATGCTCCCCAGCGCCTTTTCCACGATGTTGGCGAGCCCGCCGCGCATGTTGCCGGGCGTGGTGTTGGCGCTGCGGTCGGATTGGCCGGCCGCCAGGTAGTCGTCATACCAGCGCATTTCGCGGATCAGTTGTCGGCCCACTTCGGGGGTCGCGGCGCGCGGCGTCAACAGGTGGATGGCGTCGCGCACTTCGGTCACTTCCGAGAACATGACGGTGGCGCCGGCGCGCACCAGCAGGTCGGCGGCGTAGCCCACGGCGGGATTGCACGTCACGCCCGAGAAGCCATCGCTGCCGCCGCATTGCAGCCCCACCACCAGGTCCGCCGCCGGGCAGGTTTGACGCTGGCGCCGGTTCAGTTGTTCGAGGCGCCGCTCGGCCGCGTTCAGAATTGTGCCCACGATTTCCGCGAAGCCGCGGTGGTCCTGCAGGCGGATCACGTTGGCCTCGCCCAGCACCGGAAGCTGGCTGCCCAGCAGCCGCTCCGGCTGCAGCTTTTCGCATCCCAGGCTCACCAGCATCGGTTCGCCCATCAGGTTGGCGTGCAGCGAAATGTGTTTCAGGGTGCGGATGGGAATCGCAGCGCCCGGCGCGTCGATAGCCACGCCGCAGCCGTAGGAGTGCGTCACCGCAACCACGTCGTCCACGCCTGGATAGCGCGGCAGCAGCTCCTCGCGAATGCGGCGCACGGCGTACTCCACGGTCGGCGCGACGCACTGCACCGTGGTGGCGATCCCCAGGATATTGCGCGTCCCCGTGCTGCCATCGGGATTCCGGTAGCCTTCGAAAGTGCAGCCGTTGAGCGGAGGCGGCAGATTGGGAACCGCGGTGGCCAGCGGCAGCTCGTCGAGCCGCGGCGGCGCCGGCATTTCCAGATTCTCCTTGCGCACCCAGGATCCGGCCGGGATGCCGGCCTTGGCGTACCCGATGACCTCGCCATAGCGCAGCACCGGCTCCCCCGCCTCCAGGTTCGCGAGCGCGATCTTGTGCGATTGCGGAATGGCTTCGCGCGCCGTCAACCCGCCGGCCAGCCCGGCGCCCGGCGCGACGCCCTCGGGGCTCACGATAATCGCCACGTTGTCGCGGCCGTTGACGCGGATGTACATGCCTTACGATTCTATCGCGCCGGTTCCGTCCAAGTTATACTGGTTCCGATGACAGTCCACCTTTCACCTCACGGGCAGGAGTTGCTGGAAGCGGCACTTGCTCGCGGTGTGGGCGGGTCGCCCGACGAAGTCGTCGAACGGGCGCTCGAAGCGGTCAGCGGCCTGGCGAGCGCGCTTTCCAAGGAAGAGTTGGAACGGCGCCGTCAAGCCGTCGCCAGCATGATGGCTTTTCGGGAGGAGTACCATCTTACTCTCGGCCCCGGCGAGCGCATTCAGGACCTGATCCACGAGGGCCACAAGTATTGACTGGTCCGTTCGTCCTCGACGCTTCGATGACCTTGAGTTGGGCCTTCGAGACCGAGTCCACGCCGCTCACTGTAGCGGTCCTGAAGTCCCTGGAAACCCTGGAAACAGTTCATGCTCTCGCGCCCGCGCTGTGGGCCTTTGAGGTCGTGAGTGTCTTGAGCGCAGCCGAGCGCAGGGGCCAAATAGACGCGGCGGCGCAGACCGTCTTCCTGGAACGCCTGCGGCTGTTGCCGGTCGCAATCGAGCACCGCCCCGCCGCCTGGCTCGCTCAGCAGATTCTCCCGTTAGCGCGGACATACCACCTCACCGCGTACGACGCGGCCTACCTTGACTTGGCAATTCGCGAAAGGTTGCCGCTCGCGACGCTCGACGACAACCTTCGCCGCGCCGCCTCGATAGCGGCGTGGGGCTTGTGGGCGCTCGGTGAACTTGGACCACCGCGTACCGAAGCGCCATGCCGCTGGTGTAATTCTTCAGGCGGGGGAGATGTTAAGGCAGCCCCGTCGGCTGGTGTGGATGGAACAGGGCGCGGGGAAATCCTAGGGAAAACCCTGGCTGAGACCGCTTGCGCCACGTGCTAGAATCCGGGACGGTGATAGGGAGGATCGCGACCAAGTGGCAGCGGTCAGGATGAAAGTTGCGCTTTTCATCTTCGGCAGCTTAGCTGTCTCGGCCTGGGGTGCGGAGAGCATCGCCGGCGTGGTCAAGGCGGCTCAAGGAAGCTCGGTCGTTCGCCGCGGCACGGAAACAATTCCCATCCGGGAAGGCATGCACCTGCTGGTGAACGATATCCTGAACACGTCCGCCGACGGACGCCTGGGAGTCATCTTTCAGGACGGGACGCGAATTTCCGTCGGGCCCGGCGCCGAACTTACCATCGATCGCTTCGTCTATGAGCCGGCGGACGGTAAGTTCGCCCTGGCGCTTCGGCTCGCGCGGGGAGTCCTGACTTACATTTCCGGGAAGATCGCGCAGTTCTCTCCCGAATCGGTCAGTGTCGAGACGCCCGTGGGCATGGTAGGGCTGCGAGGAACCCATTTTGCGGTCTCCATCGAGAACTAGCAGGCGCGCCGTCATGGCGGGCAAATGGCTTCGGATCGGCGTGGCGTCGCTGGCGCTCTCGGCGGCGGGCTGCGCGCCGAAACGTGTCGCCGCGCCTCCCTCGCCCGCGCCCCCACCTCCGCAACCGGCGAAGCAAAACGTGTTCGTTCTCCTGCCCGATCCCGATGGTAGGCCCGGCGGCATCACGGTCGGCAACTCCGCGGGCTCCCAGGTTCTGGGCGAACCCTACCAGGCCATTCGAGTGGAGCGCTCCGACCTTGCCCCCAGCCCGCCGTTCGCCATGGACCAAGCCGATGTTCGGCGCCGGTTCGGCGCCGCACTGGATATCCTCCCGGCTCGCGAGGTTCAGTTCATGCTCTATTTCCAAACCAGCACGGATGTGTTGACGGCGGAGTCCGAAGCCCTGCTCCCGGCGATCTTTGACGCCATCCGGGAACGCCATTCCACGGACGTTGCCGTAACCGGCCACACCGATACTACCGGCGATCCCGCATCCAACTATCAACTCGGGCTGAGGAGAGCGCAGATGGTGGCGGGTTTCCTGACGGCTCGGGGCCTGGCTGCGTCCGATCTGTTTGTCGCGTCCCATGGGGAGGCCGACCTCCTGGTGAAGACGGCCCGCGGCGTGGCCGAGCAGCGCAACCGGCGAGTCGAGGTAATCGTTCGCTAGGAGTCGAGGAGCATGCGCGCCATCGCGAAAGCGGCGGTTGTCGTGCCGGTCGTGGTCGGCATACTCCTGTTGCGCCCCGCCCCCGTCGAGAGCCTCAATGACAGAGTGTGCGACCTGCTGACCGGATGGGTAGGCCACGGCCAGCCTTCGGGACAGGTGGCGATGGTCGAAATCGATGAAAGCAGCCTGACGCGGTTCGGCCCCTGGCCCTGGCCGAGGGATCTCACGGGCCAACTGGCGCGCCGCATCCTCGACCAGGGAGCGGCCGCGGTGGTACTGGACATGATGTTTCCGGCAGTGGACCGGGGAGCGCCGGCGCCCGCCGCCAGCGCGGCGGAACCTGTTGCGGAGACCCGCAGCGGCGCGAACGACCAGGCGCTGGCGGAGGCGCTCGCGGGCAGGCCCACCGTCGCCGGATACACTCTGACATTCGACAGCAACAGGGAGGCGGCGCCGCCATGCTGCGTCCAACCACTGCCGCTGGCCGTCATCGGTCCCACCGCGTCCGGGAAAGCGGCTTTCTTCCACGCCACCGGGGCCATCTGTACGGTGTGTCAAGTCTCGCGGGCGGCGGCGGCGAACGGCTTTCTGAACGCGGCGCCCGATGGCGACGGCAGGATGAGGCGCATCCCGTTGGTGATGGAATATGGCGGCCAGTATTATCCGAGCCTGGCTCTGGCCGCGCTGGCTGTCGGCCGGCGTCCCTCGGCCATCGAATTCAAAGTGGACGCGAGCGGCGCCTCGCACCTGCGCCTGGATGGGCGGGTGGTTTCGCTCGAAAGTCCGGGTCTCATGCGTTTGCGGTTCCGCGGCCCGCGGCGGACCTTTCCGTACGTCTCCGCGGCTGGCGTGTTGGACGGACGCGCGCCGGCGGAACAGTTGCGCGGCAAGATCGCGATTGTCGGCGGCTCGGCGCCGGGCTTGCAGAACCAGTACGCGACGCCCGTCGATCCGTTTTTCCCCGGCGTCGAAGTCCAGGCCACCGCAATCGATAACCTCTTGCAAGGCGATTTCCTGCAGCGGCCCGCTTACGCCCGTCTGTGGGAATTGGCGCTGGCGCTGGCGCTGGGTTTTGCTTCCGCCTTCCCGCTGGTGCTGTTTCGCCCTCTGTGGGGAGCGTCGGTCACTCTGGCCATTGGCGCCGGCGTCTGGGCGGGCTCCGCCATCCTGCTTTCCGCCAGCGGGGTATTGCTTTCGCCGCTGCCCGCCTCGGAGGCGCTGGCGTGCAATTTCTCGGTTCTCACCCTGCTCAACTATGCGCAAGAGAAGAAAAGGGCCGACCGCACCAAGCGGCAACTCGACTCAGCACGGGAACTGGCGCAGGCGGCGATGGCGGAAAGCGGGTCGCGCTACCGGCGGCTGGTCGAGAACGTCAACGACGCCATTGTCATGAACGATGTCGAGGGCCGGGTCGTGTTTGCCAACCGCCGCTTCCGGGAGTGGTTCGGCATCGAAGAGAGGAATCTCCGCGGCGTGATGCTCGAAGACTGCGTGGCCCCGGAGTGGCGGGCGCTGGTGCGCGACCGTCACGACCGCCGGGTTCGCGGCGAGCCGGCGCCCGATCACTACGAGTACCAAGGCATTCGCGCCGACGGGACGCGCATCTGGATCGAGGCGCTGATCGCGACGGTCGAAGAGGACGGGGAAATCGCCGGGACCCAGGCCGCCATGCGCGACGTAACCGAACGCAAACGGATGGAGGAGCAGTACCTGCAGGCACAGAAGATGGAGAGCGTAGGAAGGTTGGCCGGCGGTGTGGCCCACGACTTCAATAACCTGCTGACGATCATCAACGGTTACAGCGATATCCTGCTGCGGGAGATAGGACCGGAGGATCCAAGCCGGGAAGGACTGGAGCAGATTCGCGTGGCGGGAGAGCAGGCCAAAGAGGTGACGCAGAAGCTCCTGGCCTTCAGCCGGAAACAGGTGGCGGAACCCAAGGCGGTGAATCTGAACCTGGTGGTGGCGGAAGCGGAGAAGATGTTCGGGCGGCTGATCGGCGAGGACATCGAGTTCATTACGCGGCTCGATCCGGAGTTGGGGGTGGCGATGGCCGATCCGGGGCAACTGCACCAGGTTCTCATGAATCTGGCCGTGAATGCGCGCGACAGCATGCCTCGCGGCGGCAAGCTCCTCATCGAAACCAGGAACGTGACCATTGTTGGGGATCCTACGGATCCGCATCCCGTGCCGGAGCCTTGCTCTTACGTCTACCTCGGTGTCACCGATACCGGGACCGGTATGAGCGCGGAGGTCAAACAGCACTTATTCGAGCCGTTCTTCACCACTAAGGCGGCCGGCCGGGGCACCGGGCTCGGGCTAGCCACGGTTTACGGCATCGTGCGGCAAAGCGGGGGATGGATCGGGGTCACTAGCGACCCGGGCCAGGGCGCCACCTTCCACATCTATCTGCCGCGCATCGGGACCGATGTTGCCGCGCTGCCATCGACAAGCGCTTCCGGGCCCGCGCCGCGGGGCTCGGAAACCGTGCTGGTTGTGGAGGATCAGAATGCCGTACGGCAGTTTGCCGGCGCCGTTCTGGAGGGTTACGGTTACCACGTCCTGCAGGTTTCGGGTGGCCCGGATGCGATTGCGCTGGCCCAACAGCATCCCGGACCCATCCACCTGCTGCTGACCGACCTGGTGATGCCGCTCATGGACGGACGGGAACTGGCAGAGCAACTGGCAGCGTCCCGGCCCGGCATCAAGGTTCTGTACATGTCCGGCTACTCGGAAGAGACGATTTCTCATCGCGGGGTGCTGGATAGCGGCTTGAACTATCTGCCGAAGCCCTTCACGCCCGAAGCGTTGGCCACGAAAGTGCGCGAGGCCCTGGCGAATCCGGCGGAGGGCTGAACCCGATTCGGCCGGGACTGCCCGCTCCCGCGCACTTATCGGGCACTCAAGCCACCACAAATCGGGCGGACACAACCACCAGCACCAGGCACAGAAGAAGCACCCAACACCAGCGGTTCGCAAAATTCAGCGTGAATCCAAGCCCGGCGCGTTTCTCGACGAACAAGGCTGCGTCGTTCGGGTTGTAATAGAAGATATCGGCCTTCCAGCACTCGTTCGGCGTCGGGTCCATCGGTTCCCAGGGCTCGGTCATCTTTCTTACCATCACGATAATAAGTGGAATCAGGATGGCCACCGGCGCGAGCGCGATCACCCAGACGGGAATACCCAGCGGCGCCTGGAGGGTAATGAGGGCGAACAGGAGTCCCAGAAGGTACTCCGCGGCGATCATGCCGCCGAGCATGACGGGCCGGGTTCGCGACCGCCGGGCGCCGAACCAGGCAGCCACGGCCATGATTAGAGTGAAGGCGCAGAGCTCGGCGCCGAAGAACAAAGGGCCGTAAACTCCCTTAATTGTCCGCGTCGCCCACCGGTTGGCCTGGCCGCTCACGTCGAAGTGCACCGGAAATCGCTCCGGAATGCGGTCCCAGTTGAGGTACAGCCACGTGGCGGCAGCCGCCAGAATCGCAAACGGGCCGGCCGCCAGCCAGCCATACCACGGTAACCGCTCGGGCGTGGATGTCATCTCCGCCTCGCGGGGGCGGGTGTACTGTTGGGCAGACGCGGCCAGTGCGCGGTTCTGCCGCCAGAAGGCGACAGCTCCGGCGAGCGAAATGGCGATCGGCATCGCGCCGGCCATCGCGTTCGCGAGTCCGGCCGGGGCGAGCAACAGCGCACACGCTCCGGCAAGCACGGCCGCCACGATCGCCAGGCGGAACATCCGGATAGCGTGCCGGCCCGCGGGGCTCTCGCGGAAACCCGGCGGGACCGGAACGGCAAAGAGTAACTCGCGGCGGGTTATGTTGGGATACGCGTAGAACAGCGCTCCCATGAGGACATAGATGATACAGAGGATAAGTCTCATGATCGTTTCACCACCTTCGCCATGGCGCGCAGTTCGCCGGCAATGCTCTCCACCGAAATGCCATCGGCGCGCATTTGCGCCACCAACCCGCGCAGCCGGTTGCGGAAACCCTCGTTCCCGGCGCCCTCCGCGACGGCCGGGACGGCACGCGGCACTACCACCGCGCCCCGCCCGTGCTGGAGGTTCAGCCACCCCTCGGCCGCCAACTGCCGGTACGCTTCCGCGACCGTATTGAAATGAACCCCCAATTCCACAGCCACCCTGCGGACCGAAGGCAGCGTGGCCCCGGGGCCAAGCCCGCCTTCCACCAAAAGAACTCGCAAGCCGTCCACAATCTGGCGAACCGCCGGAACGCTGGAGGCAGGATCGATTCGGATTCGCGGGCTCTGGGCCATCACGAGTCTAGTGTATATGTACAGTATACAGTTGTCAAGGGGAATCTTGGCGGATTCTCCGCGCCGGGCCGCCAAGGCTCATTGCGAGAGCAGATAGAAAATGTCGGTGCGAAGTTTAGCGGGATCGTCGCTCCAATGGCCGTAAACCTCCCACGATGGGCCGGCGAGCTTGTGCCCGGTCTCGCGGGCCCATTGGTGGATTGCCTGGTGAGCCGGGGCCATCCGATCGTACGGACCCATGTAGACCGTGGTTGCGACCGTCCCCGCGGGCGTCGAAGCATTGCCGCCGCTTTCGACTTCCACGCCGCAGGCGATCTCAAATTCGCCCGTGCCGCCGCCGGGATAGAGGACGATGTTCAGCCCGCCCTTGCCTTGGAAGCCGGCGTAGAACTCGTCGAACAGGGCGCGGATTCTGGTGGGGAGATTCGCCATGGTGGCATACCCGCGCGCGACGGCGATCGGCCGCGCTGGAACCTGCCGGACCTCGACCGTGTATGGCACAGGTGCATGTTAGGCCAAATGGAGCCGAGTGTGCAAGTGGAGCGGACGCCACGGGCCGGTGTCCACGGAATAACTGGACAGATTCTTGAGCGCCGAACGCCCGTCCAGTTATTTCCTGGACACAACACTAGACGCCGCCTTCCCCCGCTGCGCCAGCGCCAGCCCGAGCGCCAGGAGCAGCGCGGCGAAACTGATTCCCGCGGCGGCTTTCTCCGTGTCCGTCCGTCCGTAGCCGACGTTCACGGTGTGCTCGCCCGCGGGAACCTGGAAGGTAATCATGCCGCTTGCTCCGCCGGGGCCGGCGGGTACCGGTTGTCCGTCCACGCGCACTTCCCAGCCGGGGAACCAGGCGGTTTCGATTTCGATGGTGCTCGCAACTTTGGCGCTCACGGGGCTCGACCAGGAGAACGGCGTGCGGCCCGGCCGTGCGATCCGCGCCTCTCCGGAAAGCACGCGCGCCGCGGCACCGATGTACGCAGGCTGTTCGGTGACCCAGCGCGGCGTCACCTCGCCCCCGGTAGTGGTATCGAATCCGCTCACCGCCATTTGCAGGGGCGACCAGGCCCGGAGATCGACATCCACCAATTGCTTGGAGTGCAGATGCGGGAGGTTGGGGACAATCGCGAGCGCCATCGCCGCCGTCATCCCCGCGGTGCGCCAGCAAGGCGCCAGGGAGAGCAGCAGAGGCCCCAGCGATGCGACGGCGAGCGCCAGGCAGACAGCCACCGGCCCCAGCAGTCTCCAGGGGAACAGGACGTATTGTATCAACGGCAACTGCTGCCAGAGCCACATGGCGTCCTGCAGCATCAGCAGGCACAGCACCGCGGCCGCGAGGCCAAAGAACCGCAACAGCCGGAGGTCACCCAGATCGCCGCGGCTTTTGGCCTTCCGCGAAAGCCAGATCCACGCCACCAGCGCCAGCAGCACATGGCTCCATCCCAGCGCGAAACTCATGCCATCGTTGGGTCCGGGCACCGAAACTCCGTACCCCCAGGGCGAGTAGAACAACTGGTGCAGGTACACAAAATGGTCGGAGTATCGCCCGTGCCCCTCCATCGCGCGGTTCATGGCCACAAGCTGCCGAAACGCCAGACCCGGAACCCATAGGAACGCGCTCAACCCAAGGCCCATCAGGAAACCGCAAGCCTGCCGCCACAACACGCTCCAGGATTTTTCCATCCACGCCGTGAAGCCCAGGAAGGCCAGCAGCAGGGGAGTAAACAGGAGCGCCGCTGGAAAGTGGCACGCCATTACGCCCGCATACGCGGCCGCGCCCAGCAGCCAATGCCGGAAACGGCGGCGCCGGGCGAACGCCCCGAAGCCGTACAAGGCCAGTGCAAACAACGGAAAGGCGGCAAACTCTTCCATGGCCGACCGCACGTACAGATCCACGGCGAAATACGGCGCGTACAGATAGGCCGCCGCGCCCAGCCAGCCTCCAGCGGCGCCGAAATACAGGCGCGCCAGCAGGAACATCGACCCGGCCGAGGCCAGCACCACCACGGCGCACGCCAGGTTCATGGCGGTGGCGAAATCGAAGCCGAGCAGGCGCCACAGTTCGCCGAGATAATAAATCATGGGCGGGTGGAACAGGAACAGCGGCTGGCCGGCGCCGCGGCCCAGATCGGGCGCCCAGCGCGGCACAGCGATCCCGTGGACAATGTTCTGGTGAGTCTCGATCAGACGGGGAAAGTAGACAAAGGCGTCGTGCCCCCAAAGCACGCTATGGGTGAAAAGCGGAATCGCCACCGGGAGCGCCAGGAGAATCAGACCGGCGGCAACCGTGAGACGGCGCCGCGCCACTTCCGGCAAGCTCCATTCGGGAGACCATGCTTCCAGGCGCACGCGCCAGCCTAGCCACTCCAGCGCCAGCAGCAGCAGCACCGCCGCCAGGCCGCCAAAACCGAGAGCCGCCTTCCAACCCTCGGGCTCGTACCGCATGACCAGCGAATGTTGCCCGGGCCCCACCGGAACACCCACGAACCCGGGCGAGAGCATGCTGGTCGCGGTGGGGGATCCATCCACGGTGGCTTTCCAATTGCGGTGCCACGTCATTTTGAAAAGCGCAAAGCAGGGGCGGGCGGCGTCCAGCTCGGCCCGATACACCTGGCCGCTCTGTTGCTCGCTGCGCACTGCTCCGGCGAAGGGCGGTGGGGGCAGCGGCGGAAGCGCACCGTCCGGAGCGAGGCGCGGCATCCGCGGCGGCGCTTCGTTTCCGGGGTCGAGGAACAGGTGCATGTGCTTGCCCACCCAGTCGCTCTGGAGCCAACGGTCGTTGACGTCGTAGAAGTTCAGCTTGGTGGTCTTGACCGCGGCGACCGCGTCCACCAGGTCGAAGTAGGAACTGGGCGGCGCGTCGAGAAGCTGGAAGCTGCCGTTCTGGCCGAGTGGCGCGAGGAAAGGCGGCAGCACCGGGACCGGGCCGGCGGGCGCCACCACCGTGCGGATATTGAAGAGGCGGTAATGGCTCGGGTTCCATTCGTCGAACCGGATCATGATATCTCCGGTGAGCGCCATCGCATGGTAGAGAAACCCCACCGCGGGAACATTCGCGGTACTCAGGAATGCATAAAACGGCACGTCGCCGGCCTTGAACGTGCCGCCCCAGGACGCCGCCAGTCCGGCATAGGCGCGGCCGCCGCGCTCCTGGACGGCGGCGATGGTGGCGTCGATCGCCTGCCGCTGGTCCGCATAGGCCGCCAGGTTTCGCCGGCCCCAGGCGGCATTGTCGCTCAGGTTATGCGCCCGCTCCGCGACCATGGGATCGAGCAGCAGAACCGACGCGGCTACCGCGGCCGTCCAGTGCCAGCGCTTCGACAGTTCCAGCCACAAGGCGCTGAGCGCGATGGCCGTCAGCAGCACCAGAAAGATCTGCACCCCGCCGATCAGCCGGTGCAACTGCATGTCCGCCGAGACGCCGAGCACGGCGAGCGCCGGTCCCCAGAACGGCCGGCCGAAAAACATCAGCGTCCAGAACGCCGCTCCCCATAGCGCGAAAGCGTGCGCGGCGCAGACGGGCGCGCGGTGGCGCCGATTCCACGCCAACAGCCCGGCGCCGGACAGAGCCAGCAGGGTGAGCACCGGCAGGCGGCCATGGTCGAGCAGTTGGCCCGTGAACAGCCACCGCAGCACCTGCCAGGCGCCGAAGGAGTCCCACTTCCAGACCGGCTCCCAGCGGCTGTGATTGATATGGGAGATGTCGAGCAGCAATGGCGCCAACTGAAATGCCGAGAGCAGCAGCGCCGTTGCCCCCACCACGGCTGCCCGCCGCAGGCGAACGCCGCGCGCTACTTCGGCATCCGGAATCACTGCCAGCAGACATACCGAGAGTGCGCCCATGTATCCGTAAATCAAGTGGGCGAAGAAGGTGAGCGCGACGAGCACACCGGTGATGACCAGGCGCCTGCCGCGGCGGATGGCGCCAAACGCAAAGCCCAGCGCGAGCAGCAGGAAATGGCAGCCGACGGCTTGCGGAAACAGTCCGCTTCCGGCCCATGTGAAACTGCCGTACTCCACCCCATACAGATATGGAGTGGAGATGAACGGCGTCACCATCGCCGCCGCCGCGGCAGTCAGCGGGCGGAGTCCCATCAGCCGGGCCGACGCAAAAAAACTCAACGGCAAGAGCACTACCGACAGAAAGCGCACCCACACAAACACCGTCATCAGCTCGGCCGACTTACCGAGGGCGAAGTACACGAACGCCACTATGGCGTGCGCCAGCGGCTGGTATGTCCGCAATACGGGATACCCCAGCGACCATTCGGGCGACCAGCAATCGAGCGGGTTTTCGCCGTGCTCCACGGCCTGCACGATTCTTTCCACCAGTGTGAAGTGCAGCACATTGTCGTTCAAATCCACGCGGCTGATGGAGGTTTCCGGCCACAGGCCTACGGCGTTCACGGCCAGAACGGCGAGCAGGAGCGCCAGCGCCACCAGGTGCTCTCGGGAGAGATTCATCGGGGTTCGGCGGTTGTGTTCGGGGAGACCAGGCAAACGCCAGTATAACCCGCGGCCTAATCAGCCACGATCCGAGGAACTCCGGTGGGCTGCAACACGGAACTGCCCCAGTGCCTCTTCGGGGTTGGGCGCCACGGGAGGGCTGTACTCCCCACCACAGTCAACGGTGAGGCTTCGGAAAACGGCGGTCGGCTCCCAGCGGCGTCGGAATGCCCGACGGCCGCGAGCCGCGGGCCGCACGCGCGGCGCTTCCTTGACTCTGGGCCCGGCGGACACTCCACCGGGCCTCCTTCTTTGTCGCTCCTCGCCCGTCAGCGGTAACGATAGAGCTTCACTTTCTGAATCAAGCCGTTGTGGATTGCGCCGCCGCTCAGGCGAAGGAACTTGCCCTGGCCGTTCTCGTCGCCGTTCAGCCGGCGTCCGGGAACCCACCGGCCGTTCGCAAAGGAGCCTTCCTCGGTGTAGACAATGCCGGCGGTTGGAGGGCCTGGCGTGTTCGGCGAGGGCGAGAAGGTAACGCTCACCGGCCCGCTGCCGGCAGCGATGTATTCGTCCGGTCCCACGGAAATGAAAAGGGCGCCGGCGGGCGCCGGGGGCGGAGGCGGCGCGACCCCTGGCGCGGGCGGCGCCGGGGGCATGCGGGAGCGCGCGTAACTCACCTCCAGCAGGTAGTCTCCCAGGGCGACTTTCTGCGGCGGATCGTCGGCGCTCACCACCACGCCGGCCATCTTGCCTTTGCCCTGGTATTCCAGAATCGTGGGGGCAAGCTGCGCGAGGGTGGCGTAGCTGCGCGCGATCGGCAGGTCCGCCGGGTCGGGCCTGGTCCCGGCCGCGGACGAGAAGCCGAACTCATCGATGGCAAACGGGGTGAAACCCATGGCGTCGTGCTGCCCCACGGCGTAGAAGACGTGGTAGGCGCCGCGGGTGCCGTCCGTCTCGGGGATGAACAGCGGGTTCTCCTTATCGTTGGCCCGGTACCATTTGATCCAGTCGGGTTGATTCGGAGAGTAGAGGTCGGGCCCGCGCACGTCGATAGCCGGCGCGCCCACATGCCAGATGTTGCCCACTTGAGGCTCGGGACCGCCGCTGGGATACGTTCCGGGCGGCCGGTCCGGCGCGGGCATGGAACACCAGGTATTCACGTACATGGGCAGCGGATATTCGGCCTTGCCCGCCGCGGCCACATGGCCCACGTAGCTCGCGTAGTTCCAGGCCATGAAAATCTCGTCGGTGTACGTGGACTTGCCGAACACCTGTTCCCACGTTCCGGACTCCTTGGACCCGGCGGCTTCCCATGCCTTGGCGAGATCGGGATGCAGAATGTCCTTGTGGCTGCAGATATAGTCCATCAGCTCTTTGGGCACGGCTTCGGCGAAGGCTTTGTCGGCCGCTTCGTTCCGGTCGCGCGAGTCGCCCAGAACGCCCACTTCGTTCTCCACCTGCATCATCACCACGGTGTGCCGCGTGTCCACCTGCTTGATGTGCCGCATGAGGGCGGCGAAGGCGCGGGCATCGGCATCGCGGTTGGCCGTGCTGAGGGTGGAAAGAGTCTCGATGCCCTTGCCGTCTTTGTTCTGCACCCGCGGGAAGCGGTTCTGATCCGCCTTCACCCACTCGGGAAGGTAACTGGAGACGCCGTTTTTCCAGCTTCCGAACCACAGGAACACCAGCCGCAGATGGCTGCTTTGGGCTCCCTGGATGGCGCCGTCCACCAGGCTGAAATCGAACTGGCCCTCCTTGGGTTCGAGCAACTCCCAATAGGCCGGCGTCAGAACCGTATTGAGATGCATGGCGGCCAACTGCGGCCACATGGGCTTCACGAAATCGAGGTTCGATCCACTGGAGTTGCGCAATTCTCCCGCCAGCATCAGAAACGGCTTGCCGTCCACCACCAAACGCGTGGCCGTGCCCTGCTTCTCCAGGTGGGGAATGGAGGCGGATGTGCCGGCGGTGCGAGAGCACGCTGCCAGCGCAGCGAGCGAGAGTATGGCTATCGAGCCATAAAAGGATCGTATCTTCATAAGTTGTCTCCCGGCGCGTGGGCGTTACGCCCAGGCGATGAGCTCGATGCCTTCCTTGCGGCCGAGATTGCGCGAGTACTTGCGCGAGGCCGCATCGTTCCAGTGCTCATGCACGCCGAGCGAGGCCAGTTGTCCGCTGCCATCGGGGTTATAAACCGTGCCGGACGGGGGCTTGGCCGCCTGGGCCGCTTCGTGCATGTAGTTGTCCGCCTGACCGCGGACTTCTTTGGCGCGGGGCTCGCTGCGGAGGATGTCCAGCCCCACGGAGTCGATGGCTATCGGGTCCTGCGAAATCAACAGGCTGGAAGCCCAATGGTCGTTGAAAGAGGCCCACTTGAACACGCTGGCTTCGTTGTGCTCGGCGGTGTACAGGCCGTCCAGCATGTAAAGCATGGTCTTGCCGCCCAGATGGCGATGCCCGATCAGATCCACCAGCGCGTTGTAAGCGCCCATGGACTGAGTGCGCAGGATGCTATTGTGCAGCGGCTGCGGAGTCCAGCCGCCGTTGTTGGGGAAATGGACGGAGCCGAAGTGGTTCTTTCCGATGAGCGTGACGCCGGCCATTCCGTGCGGCCGCAGCAGCGCCATATTGATGACGTACTTCGCGTCGGTCACCTGTTTCGGAAGATAAGCCACAGGCACGCCTTCCTTGGAGAACTTGATGGGGTTGTCCATGTCCGGGGTGGGGGACAGGCGGCCGCCGAAGCGGTAGTCGTCGCCAACCAGGAATTTCACCGCCTTGAACTGCGGATTGGCATTCGCCTGAATCCGCTGGTAGATAGGTTGGCCGACGTTGCGCGTGCCGGCGACATCGTACAGCATGATGTCTCCGCCGCGCACCCCTGCCTTTTCGATCAGTTGCGTCACCAGGGCCACCACGGCGTGGGGGCTGGGCAAGCCGTTCTGAGGTGGCCTGACAAATGGGGCGCGGCCTCCCGGCGGCGTGGGCGCGGGGGCCGCGGGAACGCCCCACTCCGGGGACCGGTCCTGGTTGCAGTTGATCTTGATGGCGATGGTTTCCCCGGGACGGTATCCGGAATTGCCCAGCTTGTGGGTCTCGTTGAAACTCCGGAACAGCGCGTCCCACGCCTGCTTTTCGTTCTTCTTCCCAGTCAAGCCCAAGACCATCCGGGAAGTCATGCCGTGGACCAGCTTCTGGTCGGTGTAGGCATCGTCCCACCAGTGCCCGGTGGCGCCGTCCCAACTAGTGGCGTTGGCATCGCGCACCCACACCACCCTGCCCGGGTGGATCCCCTTCCCGGCGCCGAGCGGACTGTTGGCGGGCTCGCTGGGTTTGAAGGGATCGGCCGAAGCCATTCCACCTCGTTGTTGGGCGAACGCCTCCGTGGTGAATACCAGAGGCACGCGGACGAGGCCGGCAGCCTGAGCTGCGGCGAGCGACCTCAAGAAGCACCTTCTATGCATGAGACGGCTCCTTTCAGATTTCTCATCGAAGATCTTGCCTGGCAGGAACGGCGAGCGGCAGGGCGCCGCCGGGACCGTTTGGCACGCCGGCGGTGTACTGCCCGTATTGTATCCGCTGGACGCCCGCCGGTAAACCCCTGTACGCGACCCCGGTACGCGGCACCCCGGATCGCGGCTCTACAGCGCGGGGGGGCAACTGCCGATACTTTGGGTATGCTCCGGCGATGGGCAGCCAATCGCGGCGGCCGCTGTGGCATAAGGAGTAACAGTTGTCCAAATTCACGATTGGAAGAGAACTTGGGGTTGGCGTAACGTCACTCGGGGCGTTGCTGCTGGTTTTTGGCTTCACGTCTCTGCGGGCGATCTCCAGTTTGGGCGGGGCGCTGGATCGGGCGACGGGCAGCACGGCAAGGGAGATCGAACTCATCGGGTCCACACAGGCCGCGTTTCAGGAATTGAAACAGGAATTGCTGCGGGATCAGATCTGCTACGTGATTCAGCAACTGGAAAGCCGCGAAGACGCGGCGGCAAAGGCAGCGAGGGCGGCGCCAACGAGTGCAGAGGGGGATGGCGCGGCGCCGGCCGGTTCGGCAGCGCCGGCAACCGCGAAGGCGGACACTGCGAAGGCGGCTGTGAAGGTCGAGGTCGCGGATGCCGAGGATACCCGCTGCTCCACCTGCCACATGCCGCAGGGGGCGGACGAAAGCGTGCGGGTGATTGCGGCGGGTGAGCAAACCATTCGCAAGAGTACGGCCGAACTGCAGCTTCTGGTCTCGGACGACAAATCCCGTCAGGCTGCGGCGGCGATCGGGGATGAGGCATCTACCTGGCTCGCCAGTAGCCGGCAATACCTCGCACTGTCCGACGCCAAGCAGTACAAGGAAGCCCACAGCGTTCTGAAAGACAGCATCTTCCCGATTCTGGACGAGGTCGACAAATCGGCCCAGGTTCTGTCGCAGCAGGAGCGGCAAGCCCTGGATCTTTCCAAACAGCACGCCGGGAACACCATCGAGAAAAACCGTTGGATCGCATTCCTGCTGATCGGGCTGAACGTTTTGGTGGCCGGCGGCGTGCTGTGGCTGGTGCGCCGTGTGGCCAGGAGTTTGCGCCAGACCATTGTGGAAATGAAAACCGGGTCGCAGCAGGTGGCGTCGGCGGCGGGGCGGGTGACTGCCGTCAGCCAGTCGCTGGCGCAGGGCGCCTCCGAGCAGGCGGCGTCGCTCGAACAAACATCGGCTTCGAGCGAGGAGATCAACTCCATGGCCCGCAAGAACAGCGAGAACTCGCGCGCCGCGGCCGGTCTGGTGTCGCAATCGCAGCAGAAGTTCGCGGAAACCACTCAGTCGCTGGACCAAATGGTAGCGGCGATGGAAGGCATTAGCACGCAGAGCGGCAAAATCTTCAAGATCATCAAAGTCATCGACGAGATCGCCTTCCAGACCAATATCCTGGCGCTGAACGCGGCCGTGGAGGCAGCGCGGGCCGGTGAAGCGGGCCTGGGGTTCGCGGTAGTGGCCGACGAAGTCCGCAACCTGGCACAGCGTTGCGCGCAGGCCGCCAAGGATACCGCCGAACTGATCGAGGAATCGATTGCCAAATCTAACGAGGGCAAGGGGAAGGTGGATCAGGTGGCCGCCGCCTTCCGAGACATCGCGGCGGACTCCGCCAAGGTGAAGGCGCTGGTGGACGGCGTGAATCTCGGCAGCCAGGAGCAGACGCGGGGCATTGAGCAAGTGGCCAAAGCGCTCACCCATATGGAGGCCGTCACGCAGTCCAACGCGTCCAGTGCCGAGGTAGGCGCCACGGCAGCCGCGGAGCTGCATGCCCATTCCCAGACGTGGAACGCCATGGTCGACCGGTTCGCAACCATGGTTGGCGGCGCCGAAGCAGCCGGGTCCTAATAGCTCCGGCGCGAGCCACAGCCCAGAGCCAAGGCCCCAACTCGCCCGAGGCTAGCCCCCCTCCTGAGCCATCGGAACTGACGGCCGCAGGGTGACCGGCGGGCCCGCGAGACTCGTCCGAGCGCGGGCGGGTGTCCCCTCGCGTCCACCGGCCGACTGGGAACCACCGGGTAACGGTCTGAGCCGCGAAGACTCGTCCCAGCGCGGGCGGGTGCCTCCCCTGCGCGACCGGTCGGTTCGGCGCTGCCGCG
>Ga0265316_10001690_pt1 | contig 23417 bp, 21 predicted proteins | sample 4522metaG_FD_202092 | JGI IMG/M metagenome (GOLD analysis project Ga0265316, IMG submission 202092) | Rhizosphere microbial communities from Carex aquatilis grown in University of Washington, Seatle, WA, United States - 4-5-22 metaG | ecosystem: Host-associated > Plants > Roots > Rhizosphere >... | reverse complement strand
AAAGTAAAGTCGTTATAAATACAATATCCGGTGGTAAACGTTTATTGGATATGCCTGCAGGTGCGCAGTTACCAAGAATTTGTTAAATAGTAGAACTGCCGGGGATTCGTAAATTAGCAAGTTTGATATAAAATATTTTAATTTTGCCAAACCAATTCGTCAATAAAACTGTTACTTAAATAAAAATGTTATGTGCGAAACATGTGGATGCGGAGGTAAAGACGATGATTACAAAATATACAAACCCGGAAAGGAAATTGCGGAAACTGAAATAGGTTCTATCCATTATCATGAAAATCACAATCATGTACATTCTGATCATGAACATAGTCACACACACCCCTATCATGATCATACCCATAACTTTCATGAACATAATAATGAACATCAGAATACAACATCAAAACAAATAATAGAAATCGGGAAAGATATTCTTGAGACAAATAATTTAATTGCGGAAAGGAACCGTGGTTATTTTGAAGCAAAAGCAATTCTTGCCCTCAATTTGGTTAGCTCGCCAGGTTCAGGTAAGACGAGCCTGCTGGAAAAAACGATAGTTGGGTTAAGAGACAAACGAAAATGTGCTGTAATAGAAGGTGATCAGCAAACCGATAATGATGCAAAAAGAATAGCTGTAACAGGAGCAGACGTGTTGCAAATAAATACGGGCAATGCCTGTCATCTTGATGCAAATATGATTCATGATACTCTTCATCAGTTAAAACCCGCGGATGGTTCGGTTGTATTTATTGAAAATGTGGGCAATTTAGTATGCCCTGCCTTGTTCGACCTGGGCGAAAAATTCAGGGTAGTAATTTTTAGCGTTACAGAAGGTGAAGATAAACCACTCAAATATCCTAACATGTTTTATACTTCTCAGGTATGCATAATCAATAAAACAGATTTACTTCCATACCTGGATTTTGATCTTGAACTGGCCAAAAAAAATGTGTTCAAAATCAATCCTTATATAACAATTATTGAGATTTCAGTAAAAAGTGAAAAAGGATTGTCTGAATGGATAAACTGGGTTAAGCAAAACTAATTTTTCACACAACGTATTGAATAATAGTTTTTAGCATCTTTTTTATCTATCTTATCACTTATAAAAAAGTTAACAGCACCGTAATTGCCAATGAATGACACTGCATTATCTGAACCCCAGTAACATCCAGTATTATCGATTCCTGCATATTTACCCTTACCATTTTTATACCCTGCAAGTGTAGCTGCAAATCCAGGATTAGTCCTTTTTAGTAATTTACTGCCTGCATCGCCATTTTCTCTAGGATCGATTGCTTTTTCAAGAGAATCCCATTCCTGCTTCGATGGAAGATGAGTACCCGCCGGACAAGCATTTCTTGATGCATCATATGAATATAACCGGCCATGTTTTTTTAAATTTTTTGGTAAATCCTCATATACAAAACTACCTTCACCTTCCCATTTCAAATTTTCAACTGTCCAAAATTTACTTCCTATTTTAATCATTTTGTATACATGATTGTCACGGATGTCAATAACACTGTCCCTAACAACTTCATATTTTTTTGACTGTGATAACATGCAAACATTAAAGGCAAAAACCATAACAATGAATAAGTAAGGTCTTTTTCTCATATTTAATATTGTAATTAATACTTTAATAACTGAATTCTAAATTACAAAATCTCTTGTGAAAGAACAAAAGAAAACCAAAATAATAGGGTTTCAAGGACCTTGCTCACTCAAGCTAACGTGAATAAATTGAATGCAACAGGAAATTGTAAAGTAAGCGATTGCATTTTCTTCTAATCAAAATGAATAATCGACATAAATTAAAATGATTATCGTATTTCATACCTAAGAAACCTTCGAAGACTTGTCATTCCGAGCTTGACCCCGGAACCGAGCTTTGCGAGTTCAACTAAGTCGATCTCTAATAGATTTCTGCTTTCCGGGAATGACAAACCCACTGAATATTTTTTTGGTATATTATCCGACAATTGTTTAAATTAAAAAGGCCGGAAATGTAAACACTCCCGACCTAAAAACCCTAAAATTAACCTAAAATTTCAGAGAAAACATGCTTTTCAATTCATTCCTAAGAAATTCTTAAAAAACATTTTGTTTCCCGTTGCAAATATAACTATAAAACAGCAAAAAAGGTATATTTTATTGTTAAATATACCTTTTAAAAATTAACAACTTAATATGATTTTTATCTAACATATTCTATATTATGCAATTAATTGTGAAGATTTATTGAATAAATTTCTGTTATATTTCATTAAAATAGAAAGAGATAGTAAATAATACTTTATACGTAAATTAATTGAAAAAGTTACAACAAAAAATTAAGTTAGATAAATTAAATGAAATGTTTTTCTTCAAAATATATTTAAAAAAAACTCACTTTTTGCGATTATTCATATAGTTCGCATTCTTCGGTTCTACTCCTAATTCTTTTGCTTTTGCAATCATGTATTCATAAGCTTCTTCATATTTATTTGGAATTAATCCATCTAAAATTGCATCTTTAATGGAATTTTTAATATCGCCAATTACCTTTCCAGGTGGCAATCCAAATAATTCAATAATTTCTTTACCATCAATGGGTGGTTGGAAATTACGTATAGTATCTTTTTCTTCAATCTCTTTCAACTTTTCTCTAACAAGTTTGAAATTTGAGAGATATTTAGATTTAAGGTATTCGTTTTTAGAAGTAATATCCGCCTCACAAAGCATCATTAAGTCATCAATATCATCTCCTGCTTCAAACAGAAGACGGCGCACAGCTGAATCGGTAACAACCTCATGGGCAAGAACGATAGGTCGTAAATGAAGTCCCACTATTTTCTGTACATATTTCATCTTTTCATTCAGTGGAAGTTTTAGCTTGCGAAATATTTCCAAAACCATTTTCTGACCAATAAATTCATGTCCATGAAATGTCCAGCCGTTTTCAGAGCTATACCTTTTCGTATTGGGTTTTGCTATATCATGCAATACAGCTGCCCAACGCAGCCATAAATTATTCGATTTAGCTGAAATATTATCAAGCACTTCGAGAGTATGCAAAAAATTATCTTTATGCTTGCATCCATTTTTATCTTCAATGCCCTTCATACAATCCAACTCAGGAAACACCAATTTTAAAAGACCCGTAGATTCCAATAACTTAAATCCTATTGAAGGCTTATCCGATATAATTATTTTATTCAGTTCATCAGTTATTCGCTCTATAGAAACAATACACAATCTCTCTTTATCTTCAGCAATTGCTTGAAAGGTGCCAGGTTCAATTTTAAAATTAAGTTGTGCTGCAAACCTGATGGCCCGGATCATCCGAAGAGGATCATCGGAAAAAGTAATTGAAGGATTTGTTGGTGTGCGAATAATCTTATTTTCTATGTCGCTTATTCCATTAAATGGATCTATAAGAGTTCCAAAATCATCTTTGTTCAAACTTATGGCGAGAGCATTGATAGTAAAATCGCGACGCAATTGATCCTCCTCCAGCGTTCCGTTCTCAACAATCGGCTTGCGCGAATTTCTCTGGTATGATTCTTTTCTTGCCCCAACAAATTCAATTTCAAAATTATCACAATGAAACATTGCAGTACCAAAGTTTTCAAATACACTTACTTTTGTATTTATACCGACCAGGTTCGCAACTTTTCTTGCAGTATCAATGCCATTGCCAACAACAACAATATCTATATCTTTGCTATCCCTTTTTAAGATACTATCACGAACAAAACCTCCTACTATATAAGCAGGTATTTTGTCACGTTCTGCAACTTCCGCGACCAATTGAAAAATTCTATTGTTTAAAAATTCCTTCATCCAGATTGTGCGATTATGATTTAAGAGCGGCAAAATTACAATAATTCATTTAAAGACGCTTACTAAAGTTTTTCATCTGCTTCAATTTTCAAATTTCAGTATACGTAAAAAAAATAATTACTTTTGATCAGTTAAAAACAATTTAATCTGGATTCATGGATGAATATTATCATTTCTTGGAGCTCTTAGGGAAAAGGCAAAGCGTGAGAGGATATAAAGATAAGCCTGTTGAAAAAGAAAAATTGATGCGTTGTATAGAAGCTGCAAGATTGGCACCATCAGCGTGCAATTCACAACCCTGGAAATTTATTATAGTGGATGATGAAGAAATAAAAAATGAGCTGGCAGATATAACAACAACACAGATGCTCCCAATAAATCATTACACAAAGCAAGCGCCGGTTCATGTTGTTTTGGTAATGGAAAAACCAAACTTAACTTCAAAAATAGGTGAACTTGTCTGGGACAAACCTTATACCCTAATAGATATTGGAATTGCTGCTATTCAATTTTGTTTGCAGGCAACGGTTGAAGGTTTTGGTACATGCATGCTCGGATGGTTCAATGAGAAAAAAGTCAAAAAATTATTAAACATTCCTGCTTCGAAAAGAGCTGCATTGGTAATTACTGTCGGTTATCCTGCATTTGAAGAAATAAGGAACAAGCAAAGAAAAAAAATTGAGGAAATATTCAGCATCAATGAATATTAATTGCCTATTTGTTATGACCATTTCTAATACAATACAATGAATATAGACTTTATAAAGATATTTTCCAAATTTGATAAATTGTGGCTTGGTTTTATTCTTGCATTACTTGCACCTTCTATTACATTGTATATCGTTTTCTTTTACAAATTTGATGAATATTCGATCAGGCAATTTTTTCATTTTATGATTACCATGCGTATCATGTCTAAAATATTCAGTTTATGTGTACTTCCAAATCTGGGATTGTTCTTTCTATTTATTTGGGGAGATTTTCTTCGGGGTGCGAGAGGAGTATTGGCCGCTACATTTTTAGTAACTTTTGTAATTATTTTTATTCAGTTTGTTTTATAAGTAATTTTGTTACAATTTGAACTTTATTCCTCCTGCAATCCATCTGCCAGGCATCTCAGCTCCAATAAAATCGGAATACTTCTCATCAAATAAATTGTAAGCAACCAGGGACAGAAAAATATTTTTTTTATAAACTGCAATATCTGATTCTAAATTCCAAACCATATAAGATTGCTTTAAATAACGCTGAATAATTTCATTCCACTGTGATCTTCTGAATTTATACAAACTGGTTATTCCTAGGCTTATTGGTCCATAGGTTGCTTCGGCTTCAATGTTTACCATATGCTTAGGAGTGAGTGAAGCATAACGTGATGGATTCTTATAATTTTCGTTCAGGTTTAGGTATGTATATCCGCAAGTATATTTCAAGCTTAGTCTGGAATTTATTCTTTGGTTTAATGATAGCCGGTTTTCGATACCTAAAGTTTTCGCGATGCTGTTGTTCTGAGCAAACCAGAAATATGAACCCTGTTTGAATTTTAATGTGCTTATTGGGATCATTGAAGCATCAGTCCATACATAATCAATGATACCGATTGAGCGCCTGTAAAATCCGGTTACACTAAACAGTATATTTCTGAATAATTTCACATCGCACCCAGTTTCGTAGTTCCATGACTTTTCCGGAGTCAGGTTTGGACTACCAACTGCATTTCCTGAACCGAGTGTGTCTTTTCTAAAGTTATTTGAGTAGCTTTCAGTAAAATCAGGTGTACGTACAGAATATCCAATATTACCTCTGAGAATAACTTTTCTCGATAAATAATAGGAAACCGCCACCTGAGGTAACAAATATGAACCATATTTCTCATCATAATCAGCTCTTAAACTCATATTTAATATTATTTTTTTAACTGGTTTTATTGAAATAGTTGAAAATACTGAATAATGATTGATGGAATGATTTCCCCTGTCAGAGCTTAACACACTTTCTTGTCGCATTGACGAACCAAAAAGTGCCGTAAATGATGAATCTACTTTTATTTCATGAGTAGCCTGAACTTCGGAATAATATGAAGAATTATCATTGGGCAATACACCCGGTGTATAAAGATAAAAGTCATTCGTATTAATAAAGGAGACCTCTATTTTTGTAGTATTATTGGCCCTATTTCTGCTTACCTGAAATTGATGTCGTTGGCGTTTTATTTTTTCAATAGCTTTATCACCTGCATAAGTAGTATAAAACCATTGTGCATTAAAATTCCTGTAATCATTTGCGTACCTGTACGACGCAGACCAATTCGAATTGAGCATATACCTCCCCGAGAAAGAGATTGTATTAATATCAAAAAAACCTTTTAAACCAGAAGTCAAAGGATTGCCATCAGACTTATTTAACAAGTCACCAGCCGATAATCGGAATTTATCGTTACTATAATAAAAGCCACCATCAGTATTAATGAGATTATATTGTCCCAATTGAACTTTAGCATTTGCATTCAAATTTCCGGTTTGCGAATTCTTCGAAAAAGTTTTCGTGATAATATTAATTACACCGCCTGTTGCGTCGGGCCCGTATTCTGCTGATGCCGGACCCCTGATAATTTCTATTCGTTCAATTTCGGATGGAGAAACAGGAATATTGCTATTGAAGTGAGCTGTAAGCGGATCGTTTATTTTTTGTCCGTCAATCAAGATGAGAACCTGATTGAAGTTACTTCCGCGCAGACTAAAATCAGTTTGGGTTCCAAATGCACCACGCTGCTGTGCATCCACACCCGGAACATAACGTAATAACTCATCAATGCTGGTTACAGGTAAGGATTGTAATTGGGAGGCATTAATAACTTCTATAGAACGGCCAGTTTCAGCATTTTTTAATTCTATCAGGGTAGATTGCACCGTGACTTCATCAAGTTCATATAATCTGGTATCAGCTGTATCAGTTCCCTGCGCATTGGTAATTACAGGTTTCGATATTATTGAATATGCAACTACCAGAGTGCAAATTTTAATTATTTTCTTGAAGCTTTTAAAAGCAGCATATTTCTTATTGCTCCATTGTCTGAAAAAAACCAGGCTTTTTCTATTTAAATTATATCTTTTCATCTGAGTATCCATATTTCTAAAACAGGCGCAAATTTAATTATAAATTAATGCCAGCAAACAAAAGATTGCTATAGGTGAAAATTTTAACATTATTGATCGGTTGTTTCCAAAAAACAAAATTTTAGAATTGATCTTCCTATCATTAGGTCAATTGTATGCCTGCAATATGAGATTGCTTCACTCCGTTCGCAATGACGCTACGAATAACGTCATTGGTAGGAGGTAGGACGAAGCAATCATTGACTATTAATGCTTGACATGATACAGGTACTTCAAAGAAAAATAATAATGAACTGGTTTGCGACAGACAGAATTATGAATTATTTTTATGCAAAATCGAATATTTTCTGAAGGTAAATCATTACACTTGTGTTCATTTTACAAAAACAACTTTTATAATTATTTTTAATTTATCATGATCAATAGAAAAATATTTCAAAAACCCTGGGGTTATTTAGAAGCATTTCTACTAGTCATAATTCTTATAGCTTTGGCACTTATCGCTGAACTCTTGACCGATTTTAAACCTATTACATTGCCCAACTGGCCATATAATTTTCGGATAGCCATTTCATATATTATTTTATTGGTATTCGTAAATCTCTTTTATAAAAACACACCTGTGATTAAGTGGCTATCAAGCATACCAACCTGTATAACAGCCATTATTTTCTTCATAACTCTTTCATTGGCAATAGGTCTTGTTCCGCATGAAGATATCCCGGGTAAGTCAGGTTTAATGCTAAGTTTTAGCAATCTTCAAAGAAGTTGGTATTTCATCGCATCTGCAGTTTACCTTCTTACCAGCCTGGGACTTGTTGTACTTCGCAGAGCTTTGCCTTTAAACAAACGTAATCTTGGATTTTTAGCGAACCATTTTGGGCTATGGTTGATTATTTTTGCTGCAAGTTTGGGTTCAGGCGATCGAAAGTCGTTTCAAATAAATCTTGAAGAAGGAAAGCCAAACCAAATAGGCTGCAACCAGGAAGATGTTTGCATTGAATTTCCTTTTAGTCTTAAACTATTAAATTTCCATATAGATGATTTTCCCGCAAAAGTTGCCCTGGTAAAAAACGGGGCAGACAAAATTGATACGAAAATAAAAAATAATCTTTTTTTGTTAGAAAAAAATGTTGAGAAAGAAATCAAGGATTATGAAATTAAGGTAAAAGAATACCTGCCTTTATCTGTGTATGATTCTGTGAAAGGGTTTGTTTCAAGCAAAGATATAGGAGCAGCACCTGCTGCATTAATATCAGTAAGAAACAAAAATAATGAAATCATTATTGAAGGTTGGATAAGTTGTGGCAGTTTTAAAGTAAAGCCGGCAATTATAGGACTTGAGGATAAATATTTCCTGTTAATGACCAATCCGGATCCAAAAAAATTCAGTTCCATTATTGAAATCAAAAGTAAGAATGAAAAGAAAATAATTAAGCAAATTGAAGTGAACAGACCACTGTCAATTTCGGGATGGAAACTTTACCAAATGAGTTACGATTTAAAAATGGGCAGATATTCGAAGATTAGTATTATAGATGCAATCAGAGATCCCTGGTTACCAGTTGTTTATTTAGGCTTCTTTTTGCTCATTGCAGGTTCAATATACTTGTTTTGGATTGGTAGAAATATTAGACATGATGAAAATGAAAACAAATTTTAAATAATGTTTGTATGGGATGGATTGATTTTCCAATATTTGCTCTGTTAACAACCATTTTTTTTATAGGAGGTACCCTATTTGCTTGTCTCAAAAAGAAAATTTCACAAGCAAAAAAATATTCTGATATATATATATTATTAGGTATTTTGACCCAGGCAATTTTTATAGGTATATTATGGATTATTCTAAATCGCCCTCCATTGCGAACCGCTGGAGAAACCAGGTTATGGTATTCATTTTTTCTTTCTTTAATAATCTATTTTACCTATAAACGATGGAATTACTTAATAGTGCTAATAGTAGGTAACTTAATGGTATTAGGGGTCGTTTTATTTAATTATTTGCATCCTGAAAACTATGATAAGACATTGATGCCTGCCCTCCTAAGTTATTGGTTTGTTCCTCATGTGATTGTATACATTATAGGGTACGCTTTTTTAGGTTTATCAGCAATAATTGCTTTAATAGGTTTGTTTCAGATTTACTTTTCAGTTTGTAAATATATTATATTGGAAATGGCGGATAATTTGGCCTATTTTGGATATTCTTGTGTAACATTAGGCTTGGTTTTTGGTGCTTTATGGGCAAAAGAAGTATGGGGGAATTATTGGACGTGGGATCCCAAGGAAACGTGGGCGTTACTAACCTGGATGAGCTACCTGATTTATATTCATTTACGGAAACATAAATTAAATAATACCAAAACTGTATTATGGACATTATTCCTGGCATTCGTTGTTTTGCTAGTTGCCTGGTTTGGAATCAACTATTTGCCATCTGCACAAAATAGTGTTCATGTATATTCCAATTAATTTCCTTTTCTTCATAAACTTTCTTGTAAATTTGCACTTGAATTAGCGCAATAAAGCTAAAAATGAATTGGCTGTAATATTGATACATAATAATGAACAATTCGATTAAAGAAATAGTATATTCAAAAAATGTTATAGAGTTTGTAACTGTCGCCAATGAATTTTGTTCTTTTGTGGAAAATATAGCAGAACATGATAAAAATGAGATGATCGATAAATCCGTCAAACTACTTTCACTGCTTTATCTTAAAGCAAACTTGCTTCCGGAAAGCGAACAGATAAATGAAGATCAGAATGAAAAATTTGTGACTGAATTCGACTGGCAATTTGTACGAAATGGTATAGAAGTTCTTTTAGCAGATGATGATAAGTATCTTGATTTTTATGATACAGAAATGAATGAAACTGCTGAACCCGTTGCGTCAAGTATTTCCGAAAATATGGCAGATATTTATCAGGATTTAAAAGACTTCCTGAATACCTACCAATTGGGGGATGAAGAACTTTCTAATGATGCAATCTATGAATGTTGCGCAAATTTTCGAGATTACTGGGGATTTAGACTTGTTAATTCATTGCGGATATTTCATTACATAATTTATAAAAAAAGCAAGGACGAGCAGCCTTCGGAATCAAAAGGCAAAATTGTTCGTGACCTCAATAATTGGTTTATAAGTAAAGCACAAAAGAATTTTAGAAAAGATGAATAGTATATTTCCCAATAATATTACTCTTGATGCTATATCTCTTTTACCCAGAAAACAATTCGAAGGTGAAATCGTTTTGATTGATTCACTACCCAGGATGCACGAAACAATAAAGAGGATTAAAGGCTTACCTTTATTGGGTTTCGACACTGAAACAAAACCAGCTTTTAAAAAAGGTCATTCTCATAAAGCTGCTCTATTGCAATTGGCTGATGAAAATACTTGTTTTATTTTCAGACTAAATAAAATAGGATTGCCTGATGAACTTGTATCCTTGCTTTCTGATAAATCAGTTGTAAAAGTCGGTTTGGCAGTTAAAGATGATTACAACGCATTGTCTAAATTAAAATTTTTGAATCCTGCAGGTTTTATTGATTTGCAGAAATATGTGGAAGATTTTGGCATTGAAGATAAGAGTCTGAAAAAACTAGCTGCAATAATCCTGGGAATAAGGATTTCAAAATCACAACAAACTTCCAACTGGGAGAACCAACATTTAAGCGAATCTCAACTAATTTATGCATCTACAGATGCCTGGATTTGCCTTAAAATATTTAAACACTTAAAAGAAATGGAATCGAATTATGGAAGTTCTGACAAAAATCGTGTTAAAATCGGGTAAAGAACAATCTCTTTTTCGACTCCATCCCTGGATTTTTTCAGGCGCTATAAAGCAAATTGAAGGAAATGTAAAGGAAGGCCAGCTTGTAAAAGTAGTTGATAACAAAGGAAATTTTCTTGCTTTAGGGCATTATCAAATTGGTTCAATTGCAGTTCGAATTATTTCTTTTAAAGAAATTCCTATTGATTATAATTTTTGGAAGGAAAAAATATCTGCTTCATTAAAAATGCGCAATGCGCTTGGTCTATTCAAAAATGATAACTTAAATGTATATCGCCTTGTAAATGCTGAAGGTGATGAAATGCCCGGATTGGTTATAGATTTTTACAATGGCATTGCAGTCACACAGTTTCATTCAATAGGTATGTATCTTATAAAGGATCAAATTGTTCAAGCATTGCAGGAGGTTTTGGGAAATTCCCTCACAGCGGTATATGATAAAAGCGAAGGCACCATGCCTTTTAAAGCAATTGTAAGACCAACTAATGGTTGGCTAACCCCCTCCCCAGCCCTCCCCCAAACAGGGGAGGGAGAAGAAGCTTGGGAAAGGGTCATCGTCTCCGAATACGGAAATAAATTCATCATTGATCTTTTTGAGGGACAAAAAACAGGCTTTTATATTGACCAGCGAGAAAACAGGAAACTTCTGGAGCAAAACTCTTATGGAAAAAACGTGCTCAACATGTTTTGTTATACAGGTGGCTTTTCAGTATATGCCTTGCACGGTGGAGCTAAATTAGTGCATAGCGTTGACAGTTCGGCCAAAGCCATTGAACTTACAAATAAAAATGTATCCTTAAATTTTCCAGAAATCAAAAATCATGAAGCATTTGCAGTTGATGCTTTTGAATATCTGAATAATATGGATGATAAATATGATTTGATTATTTTGGATCCTCCTGCTTTTGCCAAACATAATACTGCTCTAAATAATGCTTTGCAGGGCTATAAAAAAATCAACCAGAAAGCGCTGGAGAAAATCCGAAAAGGAGGATTTTTATTTACATTTTCATGTTCTCAGGTTGTTTCAAAAGAAAATTTCAGGAAATCGGTTTTTGCAGCTTCAGTAAATGCAAGAAGAAAAGTTAGCATCCTGCACCAGCTTTCACAACCTCCGGATCATCCTGTAAGCATGTATCATCCTGAAGGAGAATATTTGAAGGGATTGGTTTTGTATGTGGAGTAGTTGAAAACCGGATACTGGAGACCGGAAACCGGATGGGTGTGAGCAAAGAGTGTGGGAAGACTGAACTGCAAGGGCACGAAGACGCATAAAATTTTTAGTGCCTTTGCGTCTCTGCGGTTAAATCACACCCTGACTCAAAACCCTAAACTATAAAAATTCACTATAAAACCCAACATGCTATATTTTAACTAATTAAATCAATTACTAAGAATATGAAACCAAATTTTAAAATCATTATTTTTATTGTTGCTTTATTAATTCTAAACATTTTATTTATGAAGGCTCAAACCTCTCTTGGAATTTTTGACAATGTTTCGGATATCGGAAATGTAAAAATAAAAGGTTCCTGTTTTTATGATTCTTTAATTGAAAAATATACAGTTAAAGGTTCAGGTAAAAATATGTGGTATAATAGTGATGAATTCTTTTTTGTCTGGAAAAAGATGAAGGGAGATTTCATTTTGACAACAAATCTGAACTGGATTGGTAAAGGTATTGAACCACATCGCAAAGCAGGATTGATTATTCGCGAAAGCCTGGAACCTGGCTCACCTTATATTGACATAGCAAATCATGGGGAAGGACTTATTTCGGCGCAATACAGGCTTGAAAAAGATTCCGTTACAAAAGAGATTCAGTGCCTGGCAAAATCAACTCCAGTAATGCAGATTGAAAAATCAGGTGATACAATTTATACAAGAGTAGCAGAGTCTGGAGAATCACTTAAGAAAGCCGGAGAATTAAAAATGCATTTCAATTCAGATGAATATTATGTCGGTTTGTTTATTTGCGCGCATAATGTGGATGTTATCGAAGAAGCAAATTTTTTGAATACCCGCTTGGAAATTCCTGCTAAGAAAAATTTCATTCCTTATCAAGATTATATCGGAAGCAGACTTGAAATATTGGATATTGAAACCGGATTAAGAAAAATTATTTATCAATCATCTACGCCATTTGAAGCACCAAACTGGACCAAAGATGGAAAATTTCTAATTTTAAATAGCAAAGGGCTCATCTATAAGTTACCTGTTGAAGGTGGCAAACCTGAATTAATTAATACCGGTTTTGCAAATTCAAATAATAATGATCATGGTTTATCACCTGATGGGAAACAACTTGTAATCAGTCATCATGCTAAAGACCGGACTCCGGGAGAAAACTCAGTGATTTATACATTGCCTGTTACAGGCGGCGTTCCAAAACAAATTACTATGAATAGTCCTTCATACTGGCATGGCTGGTCCCCTGATGGTGCATACCTTATATATACAGCAAAACGGAACAATCTTTGGAATATTTTCAGGATTCCGGCAATTGGCGGAGAAGAAGTTCAATTAACCAACAACAAATTTCTCAACGATGGATCTGAGTATTCAACTGATGGAAAATTTATATGGTTCAATTCAAACCGGTCAGGTGCAATGCAAATCTGGCGAATGAAGTCTGACGGATCAGAACAAACTCAAATTACTTTTGATAAATATCAAAACTGGTTCGCGCATCAATCGCCAGATGGAAAAAAAATCATTTTTCTATCCTATCCTCAAGAAGTTAATTCCGGGGACCATCCCTATTACAAGCATGTTATGTTAAGGATAATGGATATTAACGGACTCAAACCAAAAGTACTGGCATATTTATATGGAGGCCAGGGCACTATAAATGTTCCATCATGGTCGCCTGACAGCAAAAAAGTTGCTTTTGTAAGTAATAGCAATAGCCTAAAATAACAATCTAATACATTTTTATTATGTAATTTTGTAAAAAATATGTTTATAATGAGTACGGCTGAATTAAAACTTAAATTATTCAGGGAAATTGACAACTTGAAGGACAGTGAATTAAAAAAACTTTATAAGTTGCTGCATTCTTTGTTAAATTCTTCAGAAAAATACATTTTAACAAATTCAGAAAAGAAAGCGGTGAAAGAAGCCTTAGAATATAGTAGTAAGGGTGAAACTTTGAGTCATGAATCTGTTATGAATGAGGCAAAAAATAAGTATTCCAAATTAAAGTTTAAATGAGACCAATAAAATGGAATAAGCTTGCCAAAGAAGATTATTATAAAAATATTGACTATTTGCTTTTGCAATGGTCAGATAAAGAAGCTCAGAATTTTATTAATGATGTCGAAAAAATTATTTTTATTCTCAGAATAGGAATAGTTGATTTTCAGGAAACAGATTATCCAGACATCCGGCGTTGCGTTATGAGTGAACAAATTACACTATTCTACAAAATTCATGAAAACAAATCTATTGAATTGCTTCGTTTTTGGAGTATTAATATGGATAATAAAAAAATTGGATTTTGAAACGTTAATGTCATTCCGCTTTTCAAAAAAGGACAATTCAATTAAGTTGGCTTTTCTCTTTTGAATATAATTTTAGAATCCAGTCCTGAAGGACATTCAATTATAAAAGGCGAACAAAGTTTGCTTTTGCTTTTTTTGAGAAAAATTCATTATGATCTCTACATGGGTATTTGTCAGAATTAATAGGATTAACATCTATTAAATAATTCAATATTATCTATCTGATTAATAGTGCTTAAATAAAAATATTCGGCTTAACCTTGTTAATTATTTGTAGTTTTTGTACTTATTTATTATTATTGTACTTAATATGTGATTTTCGTCCAATGAAAATTTATAAAAAATGATTTATAAATATTTATTAACTCAAACATTTATTTTAACCAATTAAAACTTAACTATGAAAAAGAAATTACTATTTTTTAGTTTATGCGCGTTAATAGGCTCAACAGCTTTCGCGCAAAATCTTGTCGTCAATGGAGGTTTTGAACTTCCAAACGATAGCGCCAAGCATTTATACATTACTGAAAGAACCGGCTGGCTATCTGATGATACAACTTCCAACCACAACGGTACTAACTTTAACACTAATATGGTAGGAAATTATAATGAATATAGTGTAAATATAGCCGGAACAATTTACCAGCCTATAGATAATATAACTGATAAAAATGCTGTTTATGCTATTACTTATTCAGCTAAAGTTGACTGGAATGATGATGCAGGAAAAGATACAGTTTATTCAGTAGTTTATTTTAGCCATTATACTCCTGGAACTGGTATAAAAACCAGAACCATCATTGATTCTATAGCAACAGATATTACTGCCATGTCCACTAAAACCAAAATCAGCGTTAATTTTAAGATACCTGATGGTGCAGCTTATGCTGGTGACAGCCTTGTAGTTGAATTTGCTTCCAGGGTGGTCGATCATAACAAGGTAAATACTAATACCTGGACATTGTTGGATGATATTTCAGTTACTTCAGTATTTAATTTGATAACCTTTGAAGGTAAACTTCCTACAGGATCTGTATTTGACACCATAAATGGCGTACCGTTTTTGAAAGTTAGACTTAATGGATGGAATACAACTTTTAATATTGTACCTATTGTAGCTTATAATATAGATACAGTTAAATATACCTACCAGTACAGTCCAGATACTACTTCAACCTATACCAATGCCAATACTGAAGCTTTCGTTCAGTTTATGGGAAATACAGGTAATAATCAAAATATTGGAGACTATCCTTCATCAGCTACACCCAAGTCCTTAACAAAGGTTTTAATAGCTGATACCTTTAATGCACTTCAGCTTGCTGGTTTTCAGCATGCATCATGGAATGCTATAAATGGTCCACTTATGTGGATTAGCAAATTCCAATTCGTAATCAATCCATGGACAACTTTCCCGATTGCTACTGTTTTAGACGGGAAACATCTCCCATCATATTTTAAAGCTAATGTTTCTTTGAGATGGGATGCTGATACTTTATATACCAAATATTCTGTAAAAGATGGCTATATTGTTCATAAAGGCACCAACAATTACACAATTGATAATATTGAATTATATTTCGATATGTTTAATGGTAAGTTAGCAAACTGGCCCCGCGACAATGGATGGCCTCCTGCTTTTACAAATGGTGTTAATGGTTATTATCAATATCGCGTTATCAATGACTCATCCTGGACTTCTCCTTACATTGGTAATTTAGCTAAATCTGCAGGTACTAAGGTTACTTATACCTACAATCATGCAGATAGTATTTATACATATACCGTGAACTTCCTGATAGATTCTTTAAGAAAAGGATATACTCCTAAAGTTGGCGATAAAATAGGTTTTGAAACAAATGTTAGTGACAATGACAGCACTCCATATTACCGTAACCAGGTAGATTGGAATTCTCCTTTGTTAACTCTCTATTGCGATCCAGCTTCATGGGGTACTCTTGCATTTGCAAATGGTGGTGCCTTTAAACGGATTATGGATACTCAGGCACCAAGCGTACCAGACACTTTAGCTGCTACTGTTGATACAACATCAGCAAAACTTACCTGGGTTGCTTCAACTGACAACACAGTAGTTCAAAACTATATATTATATGACGGTGCGACTGTAATAGATACAATTCTTGCAAAAAAGAAAGCTAACTCTTTTACTTTTAAGGGTTTATCTATTGGCAGTCATGCATTAGGTGTAGCAGCAATGGATCTTTATAAAAACAAATCAGCCAAAGCTACAGACACTATTGTTATTGCTAAAACTGGAATTAATGGAACTTTTGTAGCATCATTTAAACTTAGTCCAAATCCTGCAAATGATTTTATCAATATCAACAGCCAGGATGTGATTAAATCAGTTGATGTTATTACAATAACTGGCCAATTTGCAAAATCAATTAACTTTAATTCTTCAAGCGTAAGATTAAATATTTCCGATTTGCAGAATGGAGTCTATTTAGTAAGAGTTCGCACTTCTAATGGAACTTCAGTACAAAGAATTGTTAAACAATAATAATATTTAGCATTTCTCATTAAAAAACCGGCTCATTGGCCGGTTTTTTTTTACTTAAACCCTGTCAAAGTCAGAAAGACCTGAGAGGGTTTGGCTTTGAACCTTCAAGAGGTTTGAAACCGATTGAAGGTTGAGTTTGGTTATTTGAATGACTTTTAATAAGAATTGCCCCTCGCTGAGTGTAGTTTGCAATTATAAGAATAAAAGAAAGAAGAGCTAAGCGTAGTTTTTTCATAACTACGCTTTTTTTACTCATGCTAAGCATCTTATATTATTGCTTATTATTTTTTGTTTTTAAATCTTTTAAGCAGCTTCCAGAAGGGCAATTTTCTTTTTTAGCTGATTAATTTTCTTCTCTTAATACTTTTGTTTGCCCACAATTTTAAAAAGCCTCCATCTTCAAGCATTTGAGTATTTATGATAAGATTTGTATCTTTGTAAAAATGATTTGCTATGCCAACGATTTCAATGTTTTTCGGAATAATTATAAGGATGTATTATGCGCCCAAAGAGCATAATCCTCCTCATGTTCATGCATATTATCAAGACTCTAAGGCTACAATTAGGATTCAGGACTGTGAAATACTTGAAGGACAAATAGCTTCACGTCAACTACGATTAATTCAGGCATGGATTGAAATACATCATGATGAATTATTGGCGGATTGGGAACTATGCCAAAATGGTGAAAAACCATTCCAAATTGAACCATTAAAATAGTAGAAAATGTATTTAGCGATTAAAGATGTTAAGCCACAGGATAATTACCTTTTACTCTTGACCTTTGAAAATGGCGAGAAAAGACAATTTGATATGAAACCATATCTAGACTATGGAATATTTCAAGAGTTGAAGGATTTAAGATTATTTAAAACTGTGAAACCAAGTTTTGATTCAATTGAGTGGGATAATGAAGCTGATTTTGATCCTGAGATTTTATATCAAAAAAGCCTAAAGATTGATTAACAAAAAACTATGGGCAACACGTGCAAGCGAATTTTACTGCATTTTATGATGTTTCCCCTCGCTGAGCGTAGCATGTAAATAAAAGAATACAAGAAAGAATTGCTAAGCGTAGTTTTTTTATAACTACGCTTTTTTTATTTTGTAGTTTTCAACTACTCCATTAGAAAAATTAAGCAGTTAAGCTGGTTTTGTGGATAATCCAGTTGCTTACCCTAATAGCAGCGCAATTGATTATTCATGTACTAATGGATTGGTAAAAATTACGTTAGCAAGATAAGTCCTAAATTACAATCTTCGAGATAAAGAGGCACAAGTCGGAGATTTGCGCCTCTTTATGGCTAAGCCAGATATTTAACAAAATAAGAATTTGCATTGTTAATCGGTTTGTAAGTCCTAACTCATAAATTATTTTGTAACTTTGCAACTTGTAAAAACCCCATTATACTCTCATGATATTATTTTTTAAAGGTATTGATAATAAGTACTTTGCTATTCAGTCCAAATTTGAATTAAGTGATGGTGATAAGATTAAACTTGGCTGGCTCTTTGGAGCTACGCTCAATGAAGAACCTGAAATTCAAGGATATTTTGTCGGTCCAAGGAAGGAAATGATTACTCCCTGGAGTACTAATGCAGTGGAAATTACCCAAAATATGGGTATTGAAGGAATAATCAGGATAGAGGAATTTTTTCAGACTGCTTCTGCGCAACATGAATTTGATTCAATGTTACAGGCATTATATAAAAACCTCGGCCAGAAAATATTCACAATTAAAAAACAACCGGACCCTATACTTTATATTGACGATGTTGGAGCCTACAGTCAAAAAGAAGGTCTTGCCTTAAACGAAGAAGAGATTAAGTATCTTCAGGATTTAAGTAAGAAATTGAGCCGTAAACTTACCGATAGCGAAATTTTCGGTTTCTCTCAGGTTAATTCGGAACATTGCCGCCATAAAATTTTTAACGGAACTTTTGTTATTGATGGGAAAGAACAGGAAAGTACCCTGTTTCAACTCATAAAAAAGACAACCCAAGCCAATCCAAACCGCGTTGTTTCTGCCTATAAAGATAATTGCGCTTTTTTGCAGGGACCTATAATTGAACAATTTGCGCCTCAATCTCAGGATAAACCAGACTTTTTTGAAGTCACACAAATTGAATCTGTTCTTTCGCTGAAAGCAGAAACCCATAATTTTCCTACCACAGTTGAACCATTTAATGGTGCCGCAACCGGAACTGGTGGCGAAATACGCGACCGTATCGGGGGAGGAAAAGGCGCTATTCCTATTGCAGGAACAGCAGTATACATGACTTCCTACCCAAGACCTAATGGCGGAAGAGAATGGGAAAAAGCAACTGTCTCGCGCAAATGGCTCTACCATACACCTGAAGAAATATTAATTAAAGCATCAAACGGTGCCAGTGATTTTGGCAACAAATATGGACAACCCTTAATATGCGGAAGCGTGTTCACTTTTGAACATTTCGAAAATGGTAAAAAATTTGGATACGATAAAGTAATAATGCTTGCAGGAGGTGTTGGTTCAGGTAAGAAAAAGGATAGTATCAAAGACACACCTCAAAAAGGTGACAAGATAATTCTTCTTGGTGGTGACAACTACCGCATAGGAATGGGTGGAGGAGCAGTATCATCTGTAGCTACCGGAGAATATGGGAACGCTATTGAACTCAATGCTGTGCAGCGCTCAAATCCCGAAATGCAGAAACGTGTATACAATGCCATCAGGGCGCTTGTGGAAATGGATAAGAACCCGGTAATTTCAATTCACGATCATGGTGCGGGAGGACACCTCAATTGCCTTTCAGAGTTGGTAGAAGCTACTGGCGGTAAAATTGATATGAGTAAGCTCCCAATTGGCGATCCTACGTTATCTGCTAAAGAAATAGCCGGTAATGAATCACAGGAACGCATGGGATTGGTCATTAAAAGTAAAGATATTGAATTACTGAAAAATATTGCCGACCGCGAAAGAGCTCCATTTTATGTTATTGGTGAGATAACAAACAACCACAAATTCACTTTTGTTGATCCGGTTAAAAATGAAAAACCAATCGATCTAAAACTCGAAGATATGTTTGGTAATTCGCCAAATACTGTTTTAACTGATTGCGTACAAAATGATGTTTTTGAAGAAATTCTTTATGATGCATCAAAACTTCATGAATACCTCGAGCAGGTTCTTCAGCTCGAAAGTGTAGCATGCAAGGATTGGCTAACCAATAAAGTAGATCGCTCAGTTACCGGACGTGTGGCCAGGCAACAAACGGCTGGTATTATCCAACTTCCGTTAAATAATGTAGCAGTAGTAGCACTTGATTATAAAGGTGAAAAAGGTATAGCCACTTCATTGGGTCATGCACCTGTTGCCGGATTAATTAATGCTGAAAATGGATCAATTCTTTCCATCGCCGAGGCACTGACAAATATAATATGGGCACCTATCGAAGGAGGAATGCGCAGTGTATCGTTAAGTGCGAACTGGATGTGGCCATGTAAAAACACAGGTGAAGATTCAAGGCTTTACAAAGCCGTGAAAGCTGCAAGTGATTTTGCTCTTTCCCTGGGAGTAAATATTCCTACAGGCAAAGATTCATTATCAATGACACAGAAATATCCTGATGGAGATGTTGTTTATTCTCCCGGAACAGTCATAATTTCTGCTACAGGTGAAGTATCAGATATAAAAAAGGTGCTCAGCCCCGTATTAATTAATGATAATACCAGCCTTCTCATTTACATTGATCTTTCTTCAGATGCCTACACTCTTGGTGGCAGTAGTTTTGGCCAAATTCTAAATAAAATCGGTACCTCTACTCCTACTGTTAAAGATTCTACCTATTTTGCCAATGTTTTTAATACCATTCAGCTACTAATTAACGAAGGAAAGATACTTGCAGGGCATGATATTTCTTCGGGTGGAATGATAACGACTCTGCTTGAAATGGTTTTTGCAAATCCATATATAGGTTTGGAAATCGATCTCTCCAGTATTACTGAAAAAGATATAATAAAACTCTTATTCAGTGAGAACCCAGGAATTATCATACAGATAGGCACTTGTGATAAAGAAGCTGTTGCCATGCTGATGAAACAAAAAGAAATCAGCGTGCATATAATTGGAAAACCGGTATCGGATAGAATTTTTAATATTAAGAAGTCAGGAAGCATTTATTCCTTTGATATAGACAGGTTCCGCGATATATGGTACAAAACATCTTACCTGATGGACCGTAGGCAAAGCGGTGAGCAGAAAGCAATGGAGCGTTACAACAATTATAAAGCCCAGCCATTGACTTTTAAGTTCAAGGAAAGTTTTACAGGTAAATTAACTCAATATAATATTGATATTAAAAGGCGGCAACAAACTGGAATTAATGCTGCAATAATCCGTGAGAAAGGTGTGAATGGTGATAGGGAAATGGCATGGATGATGCATCTGGCAGGTTTTGATGTAAAAGATGTTCACATGACAGATTTGATTAGTGGAAGAGAAACTTTGGAAGATATCAATCTGATAGTATTTGTAGGAGGTTTTTCAAATTCCGATGTTCTTGGATCAGCTAAAGGCTGGGCAGGTGCATTTTTATATAATCCTAAAGCACAAGTTACTCTCAGGAAGTTTTATGACCGGCATGATACATTAAGTCTGGGTGTTTGTAATGGTTGCCAGTTAATGATCGAGTTAGGGTTGATAAATACAGAACATAAAGTCAAGCCAAAAATGCAACTGAATGAATCCCATAAATTTGAATCGGGTTTCATAAATGTAACTATTACAGAAAATTATTCAGTAATGCTGAAATCACTTTCAGGTTCAAGATTAGGGGCCTGGGTTGCTCACGGTGAAGGAAAATTTAATTTCCCTTACGATGAAAACCGATATCATGTTGTAATGAAATATAGTTATTCGGGTTATCCGGGTAATCCAAATGGAAGTAATTATGATATTGCAGGATTATGCTCCTCGGATGGCCGTCACTTAGCTATGATGCCGCACCTGGAACGTGCTATTTATCCCTGGAACTGGGCATTATATCCTGCAGAACGTAAAAATGACGAGGTCTCTCCATGGATTGAAGCTTTTGTAAATGCCAGGGAATGGATTAAAGACCGTGTGACGATTGGCGTTTTTGGAGCCTAGTAAGAAATAAACGCAATGTCGCAAAGACACAAAGATTATAAAGTCTACAAGGGCGATCATAAGCTTGAATTATTTTGTGGTTATCAATTAAAATTGAGATGTATAACACTAGGCTTTTTTTCTAATTTGTATTTTACCTGAGCTACAATACATTTTCTTAATTTAAATTCTAATATTAAAATTGTAATCATTTTCTTTGCAGAGTTAATTTATTCAAAAAAAATCAAATGACAAAAGTTGTATCGGTTTATGGATATGGTCGGTTTGGTAAGTTATGGGCAGATGTTTTGTCAGAAGACTTTTTAGTAAAAGTTTATTCAAGAAGGGGACTGAAAAAGGAAGAAGTAAGCAAAGGTGTAAAAATTTCGAGTATTGAAGACTTGTTCGACTGCGATGCTATGTTCTTTTGTGTTGCCATTTCATCATTTGAACAAGTACTTATTGATTCTCAAAAATATTTTAAGAAGAATACCCTGTTTTTTGATACCTGTTCAGTAAAATTTTTCCCTGCTGAATGGATGAACAAATACATACCAAAAGAAAGTCAAATCATAGCTACACACCCCATGTTCGGACCGGATTCATATAACAATCCGGATTCAAAATTACCGATGGTCATGTGTAATATCCGCTCACAAAAAGATATTTTTAAAGAGTGGAAAAAGTATTTTGCTGACAAGCAAATGCGTGTTGAAGAAATGTCGCCAGATGAACATGATAAAATGGTTGCTTATTCGCAAGGTATTACGCACTATATTGGCAGGGTACTGGCCGATTTAAACCTGCAACCAACAAGGATTAATACATTGGGTTATGGGAAACTTCTCGAAATTATTCAACAAACATGCAATGATAACTGGCAATTATTTCTGGATTTACAAAGGTTCAACCCCTATACTAAAAATATGAGGGAAGAATTGCATGATTCGCTTGAAAAAATTTATTCTATCCTTAATAATCTTGAGCATAGTAAATAAACCTAGTCATTAGGCATTAGGCATCAGGCATCAGGCATCAGGCATCAGGCGTTTGAATTTATCATGAAGCTTTTTTGCGACTTAACTTTTTTCTAACTGCGGTCCTTTGCCCACTTCCATCTTACCATTATAATACTTCAGTTTTATTTCTGATGATTCATTTATAAATCCTTCAACACCCTTGCTTTTTATTTTGCAGAGATTGAATACTTTTAGATTATGAGGAAGAATATTTGCCCTGTCTGCGCATGGCTGTAACATATTACAAGGGAAACTGATGCAATCAAAACAAAAATTAACTTTTTTATCTTTAATACAAACATAAGTTTCGCATTTGTCAGTAATTACCGGACAATTACCTTCAATTGATCTGCAACCAGCACAAGGGATTTTTTCTTCCGAAATACCTCTTTTCAATAAATAAGAATACAATTGCGGATCGTCCTTGCAAATATATAATTCACAAGTGCCACAATCAATTCCACATGGGGCAACTAAATTTGTTCTTTCATTTGATTTCATAATATTTATAT
>Ga0265316_10001688_pt1 | contig 23429 bp, 12 predicted proteins | sample 4522metaG_FD_202092 | JGI IMG/M metagenome (GOLD analysis project Ga0265316, IMG submission 202092) | Rhizosphere microbial communities from Carex aquatilis grown in University of Washington, Seatle, WA, United States - 4-5-22 metaG | ecosystem: Host-associated > Plants > Roots > Rhizosphere >... | reverse complement strand
CCGGCGCCGAGGGCGGGTTGACAACCCGCCGCAGGCCGCCAGCCTGCCCCACAAAACTGAGAACGGCTTCACACGGTCGAAGGCCTGGCCTTAGCCCTTCAGGATCTCGCGCGCCGCGTTGTATCCCGGCGCGCCCATGACGCCGCCGCCGGGGTGCGTGCCCGAGCCGCACAGATAAAGGCCCCGAACGGGCGTCCGGTACCGCGCCCATCCCGCGAGCGGGCGCATGACGAACATCTGGTCCAGGCTCATCTCGCCGTGGAAGATGTTGCCGCCGGTCAGCCCGAATCGGCGCTCCAGATCGAGAGGCGACAGCACCTGCACCTGGTCCACGACGGAGTGGATGTTAGGCGCGTACTCGGCGATCAGATCGATCACGTGCCGCCCGTAGGGTTCCCGCAACTCGTCCCAATTGCCCTCGCGCAGCGTGTAGGGCGCGTACTGCAGGAACACGCCCATGATGTGCTTGCCGGGAGGCGCGAGCGACGGGTCGTACATAGTGGGGACCGTCAGTTCGAGCAGCGGGCGCTCCGAGGGCCGGCCGTACTTGGCGTCGTCCCAGGCCCGCTCCACGTACTCTATCGAGGGGCAGATGTGCATGGTGGCGCGGTGCTGCGGCCCCGGCGCACCGGGCAAAGCGCGGAACTCCGGCAGACCGGAGAGCGCCAGGTTCATCTTCAGCGAGGTGCCTTCGGACCGGTAGTGCCGGATGGCCTTTACGAAATCTGGATCGAGTTCCGCCTCTCCCACCAGGCTGAGAAAAGTGCGGCGCGGGTCGAGGTTCGAAATCACCAACGCGGCCTCGATCCGCTCACCGCCCTTGAGCACCACTCCGCGCGCCCGGCCCTCGCGTATGTCGATCCTGTCGACCGCGGCGTTGGTGCGGATCTCGGCGCCTGCCGCGCGAGCCGCGGCGGCGATGGCCTCGCTGACCGCGCCCATTCCGCCGCGTACGAAGCCCCACAGCCCGCGATGGCCGGCCACGCCGCCCATGCAGTGGTGCAGCAGGATGTAGGCGGTGCCGGGTGACCGCGGTCCCCCGTTGGCGCCGATGACGCCGTCGGTGGCCAGCGTCACCTTCAGTTCATTCGATTCGAACCATTCGTCGAGAAAGTCCGCGGCGCTCTGGGTGAAGATCTTGACCAGCGCGACCAGATCGCGGCGAGCGAGGCCGTAGACCCGCGCGCCCAGCTTCACGTACTCGATCAGATCGAACGCCCCTTGCGGCGGAAACTTGGGCGGCGTGACCAGGAGGAGGTGCTCAACCACGCGCGCCAGCCGCTCGATATGGTCCTCGTAGGCGGGATAAGCCTCGGCGTCCCGAGCGGAGAACTTGCGAATCTCGTCCAGCGTCTTGGCGCGGTCCTGCCACATGAAGAAGTGGCGGCCGTCCGGAAAGGCGGAAAAGAAGGCGGGGTCCTTGGCGTCCACCTGGTAGCCATGGCGTTGGAGGTCCAACTCGCGGACGATGCGCTCCTGCATGAGGCTGACCAGATAGGCCCCGGTGGATACGCGGTAGCCGGGCCAGACCTCTTCCGTGACCGCGCAACCGCCCACGATCTCGCGCTGCTCCAGCACGAGCACCGTTCGGCCGGCGCGCGCCAGATACGCGGCGCATACCAAACCGTTGTGTCCAGCTCCAACGATGACTGCGTCGTAGTTGCCCGCCATAGCGACAGCCTCTATCTCACCGCGTGCAGGATCGGGCGTGCGAAGGCGAACCCCGAGGGTCGCAGACAGCCCGAATTCGTGCCCGCCTCGAACACGTCGCGAAAGCCCAACTTCTTCAGCAATTGCACCAGGCAGGGCTGATTGGGCCACCACCAGGAAACCTCGTCCGAGGCCGGCTCGTCCCCGCCGACGTACAGCATGGCAGGCTTTCCATCCGCGGCCTCGGGCATGACCTGCGAGAGGATCAGCGTATTCCGGCACAGTGGCGCCACGGCGGCCAGCGCCTGGAGCGGGTTCAGAGTGTGCAGGAGGATGTCGCCCATGAACACATAGTCGAAGCTGGCGGTGCCGAGCAGCGCTGGCGAGAGGTCGTAAACGCTGGCGTAGCAACGTTCCACCTTCGACGCGAGCAGCCCGCGGCAGAACTCGAACGGCCCCTTGAGCAGGTAGAAATACAGCTCCTCGGCCGTGTGCGGCTTGACGTAGCCGTCCAGGCCGGCCACCTCCCGGGGCGCGATCATCTGTCCGATCTTGCCGATTGCCTGCTCCGGGCTCTGCCCCGGGAAACGATCGAGCGCCTCGAGCGAGGGCAGTTCCACGGAAACCACCCGGGCGCCGCGCCGTTCGAACTCGAAGGCGAAGAAGCCCGTGGCGGAGCCGACATCGAGGACCGTCGCCCCTCGCATGTCCTCCGGAAACCGAAAAGGCTGCACCGTCCCGCGGAAGTCGTATAGCCCCGGCGTGACCAGCCCGTGAGGCAGGTCAATGGTGTGATACCAGTAATACTTGTCTATGTCCTCGAAGCCCAGCGACCGTGCGCGCTGGTTGAACTGATCGACCGCCCTTAGGAAGTCTGCCGCGAATTGTTGCTGATCCGTTTCCGCCATGGGAGAAAACCACAATACCACCCGCGGCCGGGCATCAGCGCTGATCTTCGCTCGCCTGGCAGACCGCGCGAACGGCCTGAAGCTGAAGACCGGGCAGTCGCCAGCGGCTGCTGGCTTCGCCGGACTAGGAAGGAATCCTGCGGCTATATCCTCAATCTTCTCAGCAAGCCTGGTTTTGCGTTGGTTGTCTTTGCTCCAGCGCAAACAGATGTGCGGGCACAACGGCAATAATATATACAGACCTTCATCATGCGCGGGGTGTGCTCTGACGATGGGGGTGTTTTCTGACAAACGAAATCGGTTTGAGAGACAAGGGGTATGCCTAAGCTTCAAACGCTGGGGATTCTGTCGATAGTCGTGGCCGCGCTGAGCCTGCCCGCCTATGCGGACAAGGGCAAGGACGCCTATAACAAGGGCGTCAAAGCGCAGCGCCAGGAAAACTTCGAGGCCGCCTACGGATTCTACAAGGAAGCGCACACGCTTACCCCTGGGAATGCGAAGTACATGGCCGCCTTTCTGCACATGCGCTTCAACGTTGCCAACGAGCACGTGCACACCGGCCAGATCTTGCGCAGCACCGGTTCCCTCGCCCAGGCGCTGACGGAATTCCAGCGCGCGGTTGAGGTCGACACAACGAGCTTCATTGCACAGCAGGAACTGCGGCGTACCGCCGACATGATCCGCAGGCAGGAGTTGCAGAAGTCCGCGCCGAAGATCGAGCCGTCGTCGAAGGTGGGCGAAGAGCTTGCCGGCTCTCTGGATCTGCGCCCTCTCTCTAAAGCTCCCATCACCTTGCGGATGACCGCGAACGCGGACGTGGCCTACAAGACCATCTGCAAGCTGGCTGGGCTCAACGTGCTCATCGACCCGGACTACCGGCCCCAGAAAATGACGGTCGAACTCAACGACGTGACGCTGTCTGAGGCGCTGGACATGGTTCGCCTCGAGTCCAAGACGTTCTGGCGTCCCGTGTCGGCAAACACGATTTTTGTGGCCGCCGACTCGCCTGGAAAGCGCAAAGAACTGGAGCAGAACGTCATGAGGACGTTCTACCTTCGGAACCTCTCCACCCCGGCCGAGCTCACCGAGGCGGCCAACGTGGTGCGCCAGATTCTGGACGTCAGCCGTGTTCAGGTCCTTCAGGAACAGGATGCCCTGATTGTCCGCGCCACGCCTGACCAGATGGTCCTCGCCGAGAGGCTGCTGGCCCAGGTCGACAAGGCCAAGTCCGAGGTGGTGATCGATATCGCCGTGATGCAGGTAAGCCGCGACCGGCTTCGCAACATCGGGAGCAACTTGCCGACCTCGTTCAGCATGGGCTACTTGCCGGGCACTTCCGCCGCGGCCGCGAACAACGGCAGTGGAGGCGGATACACTTTGAATATCGGCAGTTTCGCGGTGAGCGTCCCCGGCGGCTCGTTCACGGCGCTGGCGAGTGACAGCAATACCAAGATCCTGCAAAGCCCCGAGATTCGTGCCCTGAACGACGAGAAGGCGACGCTCCGGATAGGCGACCGTGTGCCGATTGCCACCGGCTCGTTCGCGGCCGGGACTGTCGGCGCCGGCAGCATCAGTCCGCTGGTCAGCACTCAATTCCAGTACCTGGACGTCGGTGTGAATATCGACATTACGCCGCACATCCATGAAAACGAAGTAACCCTGAAGATGGCCCTCGAGATATCCTCCGTCACTGGGGAACAGAGTATCGGAGGGATCACGCAACCGACGATCGGCCAGCGGCGGATCGAGCATGAGACCCGCCTGGCCGATGGCGAGGTGAATCTGGTGGGCGGCATTCTTGAGGACACCGAAACCCACTCCTTGAGCGGCTATCCCTGGATCAATAGGATCCCTCTGCTCAAATACCTGTTCGGGCAAGACAACAGAGACCACACCGAAACTGAAATCGTGTTCGCCATCACGCCGCACATCATACGGTCGCAGGTGGTGAGCGAGGAGAGCGCGCAGGCCATCTCCATCGGCACCGGCAACTCGATCGAACTGCGCCGCAAGGAGCCAGCGCCGGCGGCTGCTTCGGCCCAGGCCGCGCCACAGACGCCCGCGGCCACCGCGCAGGGTTCGCCACGTTCGGCCGTGCCTGCGCAGTCCAGTCAGCAAACGAAGCCCGTCGCTCCCTGATGAGCCGCGCGGCGCATGTCGAGGCCTCCGCCAGCATGCGTCGCGTGCACGGCTTTCTCCGTCCTGTAGTCCTGTGGGGCTAGTACCTTGTATCTCGTTGTCACATTCCCAAAAAAGTACTTGCATCGCAACGAAACCTATGTTAAAAATCGTTAAGACCCCGAAAATATTGGGACTGAGTGACGCTGGGTAAGACCGAGCGTCACATCGCCACCGCAGTGGACTGTGGCCGGGCCACTAGTGTGCGGAGGCTCGCTCGAACTGTCCGGCACCGGGGTTAGCTTGACGAAGTCGAGATGAAAGAGCGGCGGGCCGCACGAGGGTGACGACAGTTATGGCAGGTTTTGCGAACAGTCCGCGTCTCCAGGATGACCCCTTCCGTTCCCGGCCCGACGGCCCGGACCGTCCGACCATTGTTTACCGCAACGGCAACGACCTCGGCAATGCCGCTGCGTCGGCTCGCCCTCCGCTGTTCTCCGGCATTTCGGGCAGCGACTATGCGGCCGTCTCCGCCGCCGCGCGAGCCAAGGAGTTTGCCCGCGGGGAGATGCTGTATTTCGAGGGTGACTCTGTGCGCCAGGTGCTGCTGCTCACCTCGGGTTTCGTAAAGATCACGCAGCTTGGACTCGGAGGGGCGGAAGTGATCCTCCGGCTTGGGGCAGCCGGGGATGTCATTGGCGCCGGGGACCTATTCACCATTGGAAGGCACCGCACGACCGCGGAAGCCTTCCGGCTGTGCCGTGGGCTGGTCTGGGATGCCGTGGCTTTCAAGGCGCTGGTGGACCGGTTTCCGGTTTTGCATCAGAACATGGTTCGAATCCTCGACGGGCACTTGCTGGAACTCGAACAGCGATTCCGGGAAGTGGCGACGGAAAGAGTCGGCCCCCGTGTCGCCCGTCAGCTCATGCGGCTGCACGACAAGATAGGCCTGGCGGTCAATGGCGTGATCGAGATCGGCCTTTCGCGCGAAGAGCTGGCGCAGATGACCGGCACGACCCTGTTCACCATCAGCCGGCTGCTCTCGGCCTGGGAGGCGCGAGGGATGGTGAGGCCTCGCCGTGAGGCCGTTACGATTTGCGACATCGAGTCGCTGCGCGCGGTGTCCGAAGAGAGCTAGGGCGCCAGCACCGAACCACGAGCGTGAGCGGGTGGACCTCCGGCGAATTTGCGCGCGCGCAAAGACACAGCTTCCCGGTCGTGCCCATGATTGGATTGAGTCATACGCGCGAATGGTACGGGATTCTCCACGGCGCCGAACCCGTGAGGCTATCGCCGTCATCCAATGGGAGAAGGTCTGAAACACCTTTAACCAGCGCTTGGTTTTGATCCGGGACAAGGGGGGCGAGCCAGATGCGGCGGATAATTCTCGCGGTGGTCGTGGTTGCGGCAATGGCCGTGTCTTACGGACTCGGTCGGCGCCATACCCAATCGCAGATTGCCAGTCAGACCGGGCGTCGCGTGCTTTACTACGTCGACCCCATGCATCCCTCCTACAAGTCGGACAAGCCCGGCATCGCCCCCGATTGCGGTATGCAGCTCGAGCCGGTTTATGCCGACGCCGCCGCGAGTGGAGCGCCCTCTTCGCCCGTGGCGCAACTGCCCGCGGGAGCAGTCGGCATCGATGGCCCTACCCAACGACTGTTGGGGATCCGGGTCGCGGCGGTCGAGAAGAGCGGCGCCACTCGAAGTATCACCGCCGTGGGCCGTGTGGCTCCGGAAGATACGCGGGTCTACCGGCTCAACTCCGGCGTGGACGGATTCATTCGAGAGACCTACGACGATTCGGTAGGAAACCAGGTCAAGAAGGACCAGAAGCTGGCGAGTTACTATTCGCCCGAGTTCTTGTCCGTGGCCTCCGGCTTCCTGGCCGCTAGCGAGCGCGTGCCGGGCTCGACCGGCCAGGATGGTAACCGGACCATCGCATTTCCCGGTGCGGTGAACAAGCAGGGAGTAAGCAGTCTTCAGGGATATTCCGATCGCCTGCGCAACCTTGGGATGAACGACGTACAGATCAAGCAGATCGCCGATAACCGCCAGCTTCCCTCGAGTGTCGACGTCTTCGCGCCAGCGGACGGATTCATCCTCGCCCGTAACATTTCGCCCGGACAGCACTTCGAGCACAGCATGGAGTTCTACCGCATCGCGGATTTAAGCAAGGTGTGGGTGATCGCCGAGGTTTACGCACAGGAGGCGCCCTATCTCCGCTCCGGTAGTCCGGCACAGGTCACCTTGCGCGAGCAAGGTCGCCAGCTCCAGGCCCGCGTTACCGACAGCCTCCCGCAATCCGAGGCCGGCGGCGGGACCGTCAAGCTTCGCCTCGAGGTCGACAACCCAGCCTTCCTCCTGCGGCCCGAAATGCTGGTTGACGTCGCGTTTCCCGTCCGCCTGCAACCCGCCGTCACGGTGCCGCTGGACGCGCTGGTGGATTCCGGAGCGCGCGCGCGTGTTTACGTCGAGCGCGGCGAGGGCGTCTTCGAACCGCGCGAGGTCGAAACCGGATGGCGTTTCGGTGAGCGGGTCGAAATCCGGCACGGGGTTCACCCCGGCGAGCGCGTGGTTGTGGCGGCCACGTTTCTGGTGGACTCGGAGAGCCGGTTGAAAGCTCCGTCGTCCGGCCCCGGCGCCGGCAAGTCCATGGGCATGCCCCAGCAGTTGGCCTCGGCAAAGACGGTGAAAGACCCGAACTGCGGCATGCAGGTGGATCCTGCCAAGGCTGAGGCCGCGGGCAACTCGCTCGCCTATCGTGGCACCACCTACTACTTCTGTTCCGCACAGTGTAAGATGACCTTTCAGAACGACCACGCCGCCTCAGCCAGCAGGCGCCGGGGACTTCACAACGATGATTAACCGGATCATCGACTTCTCGGTCGAGCACAAGCTCGCCGTGTTGGCCGTGGTCGCTGTTCTCTCGATCGGCGGCTACTGGGCGATGCAATCGCTGCCCCTCGACGCCACGCCCGACCTCAGCGACACGCAGGTCATCATCCTTTCGCGCTGGGACCGCAGCCCGGACATCGTCGAGGACCAGGTCACGTATCCGATCGTTACCTCCATGCTCGGCGCGCCACGCGTGAAAACCGTGCGCGGCTTTTCCGATTTCGGCTACTCCTACGTCTATGTCATCTTCGAGGACGGGACCGATCTGTACTGGGCGCGCTCGCGAATTGTCGAGTATCTCTCCAGCGTCCTCCCGCGCCTGCCCGAAGGGGTGAAGACCGAACTCGGTCCCGATGCAACGGCTTTGGGTTGGATCTATCAGTACGCCCTGGTGGACAAATCCGGCAAGCACAGCCTCTCCGACCTGCGCTCGTATCAGGACTGGTACTTGCGCTACTACCTGCGCTCGGTTCCCGGCGTGGCCGAGGTCGCGCCCATCGGCGGCTACACCCGCCAGTACCAGGTGAACCTCGATCCGAACCGGTTGCGGGCCTACGGCATCCCGGTGAGCCGCGTGGTCGAGGCAGTCCGCAGCGGCAACGACGAATCCAGTGGACGGCTCCTTGAATTCGGCGGCACCGAGTACATGGTGCGCGGCCGTGGCTATGCGCGCACGCTCGAGGATTTCGAAAACATCCCGCTAAGCGTCACCGACACCGGCTCGCAGATCCGTATCAAAGACGTCGGCCAGGTAGTGTTGGGGCCTGACCTGCGTCGCGGCGTCGCGGACATGGATGGCACAGGCGAGGTCGTCTCCGGCATCGTCATCATGCGCAACGGCGCGAACGCGCTGGACGTGATCGACCGCGTGAAGGCGAAGATCAAAGAGGTAGAGCCCGGATTCCCGGCCGGCGTGAAGCTGATTCCCGTCTACGACCGCTCGGAGCTGATCCACAACACCATCGGCACCGTGAAGACCACCATCCTCGAGGTGGTAATCACGGTCGTGCTCATCATCCTGGTTTTCCTTTGGCACTTCCCCAGCGCGGCCATCCCGATTGCGACCATGCCGATCGCGGTGTTGCTCGCGTTCATTCCGTTCCGCATGATGGGCATCAGCGCCAACATCATGTCGCTGGCCGGTGTGGCGATCGCGTTCAGTGAACTGGTGGACGCTTCGATCGTGGTGGTCGAACAGACTCACAAGAAACTCGAGCAGTGGCAAAAGGCGGGTAGCGTCGGCGACTGCCGCGGGGTTGTGATTTCCGCGATCAAGGAAGTGGCCGGACCGACGTTCTTTTCCTTGCTGGTGATCGCCGTCTCCTTCCTGCCGGTGCTGACGCTCCAGGATCAGGAAGGCCGGATGTTCCGGCCGCTGGCTTATACCAAGACGCTGACCATGCTTGTAGCCGCGCTCCTGGCGATCACGGTCGATCCGGCCTTGCGTCTCCTGCTGACCCGCGTCCAGCGTTTCGACTTCCGCCCGCGATGGCTGTGCTGGCTTGCGAATGCCGTCCTGGTCGGCCAGGTGAAGTCCGAGGACCGCCATCCCATCAGCCGCCGGTTGATCGGTGTGTACGAGCCGGTGGTCCGATGGACGCTGCGCTGGAAATGGCTGGTCATCGGCGCGGCGGTGGCCGTGGTGCTCGTCACCATACCCGTCTTCACGCACCTTGGATCGGAGGCCATGCCGCCGCTCGACGAAGGCTCGATCCTGTACATGCCCACGACCCTCCCTGGCATCTCCATACGCCAGGCGGAGCAGTTGCTCCAGGTCAGCGACCGCGTTCTTCGGCAATTTCCCGAAGTGGCCAGCGTGCTCGGCAAAGCGGGACGCGCGGAGACGGCCACCGATCCGGCTCCCCTCTCGATGCTCGAAACGGTAATTGTCTTGAAGCCTCGCTCGGAGTGGCGTCACGTAGAGACCTGGTATTCCTCATGGGCGCCGGAGTGGGCCAAGAGCGTCTTCCGTCACGTCACTCCCGACACGCTCTCCACCGAGGACCTGGTCGGCCAGATGAACGCCGCGCTGAGGCTCCCCGGCGTCAGCAACTCCTGGACTATGCCCATCCGTGGGCGCATCGACATGCTGACCACCGGCATCCGTACACCGGTCGGGCTGAAGATTCAAGGTGCGGATTTGCAGCAGATCCAGCAAATCGGCGCCGAAGTCGAGTCGTTGCTGAAGACCACCCCGGGAACGCGCACGGTGCTCGCGGAGCGCACGGCCGAGGGCTACTTCCTCGATCTGCAATGGGACCGCGAACAGCTGGCGCGCTACGGCGTCAGCGTCGAAGACGCGCAGAGAGTGGTTGAGAATGCGATCGGCGGCGACAACGTGAGCACGGTGGTGCTTGGCCCGGAGCGCTATCAGGTGAACGTGCGCTACCAGCGCGATTTCCGCAGCGACCTCGCATCGCTCGGCCGCATTCCGGTCCCGGCAGGCGGCCAGAAAGAACTGCCACTGAGCGATCTCGCGAAGATCAGTATCGCCACCGGACCGGGAATGATCCGCAATGAGAACGGCCTGCCCACGGGTTACGTTTACGTGGACATCGTCGGGCGCGATCCGGAAAGCTATATCAACGACGCGAATCAACTGCTGCGCGACCGCTTGAAGCTGCCTGCCGGCTATTCGGTGGCATGGAGCGGGCAGTACGAGGCGATGCAGCGCGTGAAGGAGCGGCTCAAGCTCGTGGTGCCGGCCACGCTTCTCCTGGTGTGTCTGCTTCTGTACATCAACACCGGGTCGGCGGCCAAGACAGCGATCGTTTTGCTGGCCGTACCTTTTTCCGCCGTGGGCGCGATCTGGTTCTTGTACGCGGCCGGCTATAACATGAGCGTCGCCGTGTGGGTGGGCTTGATTGCCCTGCTGGGAATCGATGCCGAGACCGGCGTCTTCATGCTGCTCTACCTGGATCTGGCCCATGCGGACGCGAAGCGCGACGGCCGCCTGAAGACGCTCGCCGACTTGCACGAGGCCATCGTGAACGGCGCCGCGAAGCGCCTGCGGCCGAAGTTCATGACGTTCGCCACCACGTGCATCGGCCTGTTTCCCATCATGTGGGCGACCGGCGCCGGTTCCGACGTTATGAAACGGATTGCCGCGCCCATGGTCGGCGGTATTTTCACTTCCTTCCTCCTCGAGTTGCTGGTGTATCCGGCGATCTACCTGGTCTGGAGGGGGCGCTCCTATCCGAAGAGTGCGAAGGCGGCCAGCGGTCTTCAGTCGTTGCATTTGCAGCCGGGTTCGGTGCATGCAGGGTCGATGGAGAGGTGAACGGACATGGCAAAGGACAGAGCTAACAACGGCGGCGCGATGGTGAGGCCCGGGTGCCGGTGGCTGCGCATAGGGGCCGCAGGCTGCGCTGTGGCGCTGCTCCTTTGCGCCACGGCCGGCGCTCAGGAACCGGCCCCGGCGGAGGCCACGGAATCGGCCGCGCCAGAGCCAACTCCGGCTCCCCCCCCGACGATCTCTTACAAGGGCGGACAGCTCAAAATCGATGCCTTCGATTCGACTCTGTCTGACATTCTGTCGAAGGTGGCCGCGCTCACGGGCATGAAGATCGATGTTCCACCCGCTGCGAACGGTACGCGGATGGCGGCCGTTCAATTGGGACCCGGCCCGGCGCGTGAGGTGATTGCATCGCTGCTGAGCGACTCCAATGTCGACTATCTGATTCAGGCCTCCGACACCGATCCCGAGAAAGTGCAAAGCGTCCTGGTAATGGTGCGGGAAAAGAAAGGCGCCAAGGCCCCCGAGGAAGTGGCGCGCGCCGCAGTCCGCAGCCCTTACGCGAGGCGCGGAGCGCGGCCCCCGGAGCCGGAAGAAACGCAGCCGCCCGAAGAGAGCCCTCAGCCGGAGAACGTAGTCGTAGAGCCGAGCGCGCCAACTCCCACACAGCCCGACGCCGCCGCCGCAGCTCCGCCCGCGGATCCGACGCCACCTACGCTATCGGCGCCAGTGCAGCAGCCCGGCTTGATGAATGGCGCGAAGATCGCCCCGCAGCCCGTTCCAGCATCGCTGGACTCGCAGGGCATCACCAACACGTTGCAGCAGATGTACCAGCAGAGGATGCAGATGAACCAGCAGGACCACCAGGCGTCGCCTCAGACGATGGCGCCCAACCCGCATTGAGTTGCTCGAACGGCTCCCGCCCTACTTGCTGGCGGGCGCCGCACCAACCCGCATTGAGTTGTTCGAACCGCTGTCGCCCGCAACCTGCCGGTTGACGCCGCACCAACCCGCACGGGGTGCTCCAACCGCTGTCGCCCGCAACTTGCCGGTTGACGCCGCACCTTACCCGCATTGAAGCTACTCGAACCGCTCTCGCCCGCACCATGGCGGTGGACGCCGCACCAACCCGCACGGAGTTGCTCGAACCGCTCCCGCCCCTACTTACCGGCAGGCGCGGAGGCTGATTTCTCGAGCTTCTTGCGGTTGTAATCCTGGATGATCCGCGCGACGTATGCGTAGGTTTCTGGGAAGGGAGGAATCCCGCCGAAGTCCGCCACCCGCTGTGGGCCCGCGTTGTAGGCCGCCAGCGCCTTCACTGCATCGCCGTCATAACGGTCCAGCAACTGGCGCAGGTATCTGGTCCCGCCCTCCAGGTTCGAAGCGGGGTCGAACACGTCAGTCACGCCCAGCGAAGCTGCCGTATGCGGCATAAGCTGCATGAGCCCTCGGGCGCCCTTGGGCGAGGTTGCCGTGGGAGCGAAGCCGCTCTCGGCCTTCACCACGCTGGCTACGAAATCCGGATCGATCCCCTGCCGCCGCGCCGCGCCGGCGATCAGTTTCTCGATTGGATCCCGTGCCGTTGTCTTCGGTGTGCTGGCCTGCGGCGGCGGCGTGGACGGAGCCGCGTTGGGCATCGCTTCATGGCCGACGATTTCGCCGTTGCCGACTTCTATGTAGCCGGAGCCTGCGTCGGCGCAGAGCCACAGTCGCGTGGTTTGGGCCGCCACCTCACTCCGTGCGTATTGAATCGTGAAACCATTGCGCAACACGGCGAGCTGGCACGCCTCTGTCCTTGGCCCGCTGTCCGCGGCGCGCGAGACAGAGGCGAGTGACACGGCAAGGAAAAAGAGGACGGCCGGCTTAGACATATTCTGCCTGGTTAGTCACACCTGTCCCAACTGCCGAGGGAAGCCTCACTAACCAGCGTGCCACCGGATGTTCCGCCTGTCGTTGCAGCAGCGCAAAGACGGCGATTGCCAACCGCTCCTCGTCGAGAGCCGTGCAATGATTCTCGAATTCGATGCATCGCCTTTTTCGAGACTGGCATCTAGGATGTTAGGACGGCCAGCATTCGCCGATGGGATATGAGAGTCCGCAGGGAGGCACTGCCCTAGCCATCGCGCCTGCTCAAGCGCCTCGTGCGCCGGAGCAGCGCCGTCTTGCCAGCGTCTCTCATCGTTTTACCCCGAGCCCGGAGCGGGGTTTGGAAGCTAACCTGCTGTCTTCTTGCCCAAGATCGGGACAAAGCACTCAACCATGACTCAGAGGTCTGCTCGCATTCTGGGAATTGTACTGGCGGCGTCGGTTGGCGTCCTGCTGTTCTATCTGGGTGCGAGTGCGGTGTCGCGTTCGAAGCACAAATCGGTCACGGCAAAGCCCGTTGACTCAGCAAAGCCCGCGGTTCCGAATGACCACGAAGCCAAGATGCTGGCGGAGGAGCTGAAGCGCAAGCCCGGGCATGTCCCGGTACTGTTCCGCCTGGCGCAACTCTCGGAAGAATCGGGGCATCCGCAGGACGCGGCGCGTTACCTGCGCGAAGCCGTCAAACAGGAGCCCGATAACGCGGACGCGCGGCTCGAGTTGGGAAAGGTCCTATTCGAGACCGGCGACGTTGGCGGCGCCCTTGAACAGACGAAGAAGATCCTCGACAAGCAGCCAAATCAAGCCGACGCCCTGTACAATTTGGGCGCTCTTTATGCAAACTTGGGCAACGCCGACCTTGCGCGCCAGTACTGGCAGCGACTCGTCCAGTCCAGCCCCGATTCGGAGAGCGGGAAGAAGGCCAAGGAGTCGCTGGACCGGCTGGTGGCGCAGGCCCGTTGAGGGATGCAATAGTCCGGGCTGGCTAGTAAAGTTTACAAGTTCCCGTTACGAGATTACATCGTTAGGGGGTAGCCTCGCGGGGCTGGACCTAGCGTAGCAGCTAAGAGACTATGTCTTTATAAATTGGCTTCTTACGTGCTATGAGGGGAGGGACTTGGCATCCCAATGGACGCCAGTTCTAACTGAGGGGTTTGGGCGGTATGCTTACGAAGCAAATGGGGGATGCGAGTGCGGACGCAGATGGCGCTGGGGCGGCTGGCCGTTCTGGGTGGACTGGTTGCCGGCTTGGCCTGCGCGCAGTTCTCGCCCGGCGCGCTTTCGAAGGCACACCATTCTCTGGATGGGCCGGCTCACTGCACGACGTGCCACGTGATCGGGGCTGGAAAAACGAAGTTCAATTGCCTGGGCTGTCACACGGAGATTCGAAGCCGTCTGGCGGCGCGGCGCGGCTATCACGCAACCCTGGTGAAGCAGATCGGCGACCAGAGTAACTGCGTGAAGTGCCACTCGGAACATAACGGCGAGGTGTTCGTGCCGGTTCGCTGGGACGTCGATGTTGACCAGTTCGATCATCGGCAGGCTGGCTATCCCCTCGAGGGGGGGCACCGGGGATTGACTTGCCAGAAATGCCACTCGCCGGAACACATCCCGGCTTCCGAGCGCCTCAAGATCAAGATGAAGGACGCGCGTCGCACCTACCTGGGACTTACGACGGCCTGCCTCACCTGTCATCCCGATGAGCACCGCGGCCAGCTTCCCGACTGCCAGCGCTGCCACGGATTCGTCAAGTGGAAGCCGGCGGACGGCTTCGATCATGCCAAGGCGAAGTTCCAGCTCACTGGCGCGCACGAGAAGGTCGTGTGCAGCAAGTGCCATGCGAAGCAGGAGGAGGGGCCAAAACCGATCGTGAAGTACGTCGGTATCGCCTTTTCATCCTGCTCGCCCTGCCACAGCGACCCGCACCATGGGGCCTTCGCCGCTGCCTGCGAGTCCTGCCACAATGACGTGACATGGAAGCAGGTGCGCACCGCCCAGAACTTCGACCATTCGAAAACCAAGTTCCCGCTCGACGGCAAGCACGCGGAAGTGGCCTGCGGCAAGTGTCATAAGTCCGCCAATTACAAGGAGGCGGTAGCGCACGCGAAGTGCGTCGACTGCCACATCCAGGATCCCCACCACGGACAATTCGTCGCCCGCGCCGGCGGGTTCGAGTGCGGAGGCTGTCACACCGCGGATGGATGGAAGCCCACCACCTTCGTCGCGGCGCGCCACTCGGAGTCGCGCTATCCGCTGGCCGGGCTTCACGCCACCGTGGCTTGCGCGAAATGCCATGTTCCCAAGGGCGCCGACACGGTGTATAAGGTTGCGTTCGAGCACTGCACGGACTGCCACCAGGATGTCCACCTCGCGCAGTTCAAGGCCGCGCCGTATTTCAACCAGTGCGAGGAGTGCCACACCGTGGGAGGATTCCGTCCCTCGACGTTCACCCTGGCGCGCCACCAGAAGTCCGAATATCCGTTGGAGGGCTCTCACACCGCCGTCCCCTGCGGCGAATGCCATGACCAGGAAGGCGCCAGACATCCGGCGGCGGGAAAGTTTCGCTATACGGACCGCGCCTGCACCGCCTGTCACCAGGATCCGCATCAAGGCCAGTTCCGCGAGCGCATGGCGGTGATGCGGTCCGGCGAAACTCCGCAAGGTTGCGAGACCTGCCACACCATGCGGTCCTGGCACGACCTGACACGCTTCGACCATTCCACCACCTCGTTCAAGCTGGCGGGGACGCACCGCGGAGTCGCCTGCGTGGAGTGTCACAAACCGGCCAATCCCCGCGTCGGCGTCAAGAGCGTGGTCTACAAAAGCGCCCCGCAGGTTTGCGGCGGCTGCCACGAAGACGTTCACGGGGGGCAGTTCGCCTCCTATGAAGCCTCCGGCGGGTGCGCCCGCTGCCACGGCGTCAGCAAGTGGACGCCGACCAGTTTCGATCACGACCGCGACACCGATTACAAGCTGGCTGGAGCCCACAGCGACGTGCAATGCAAGCTCTGCCACACCGCTCGTAGGGAGTCAAAGGGAAAACAGGTGGTCTTCTATAAGGCCGCACCGCGTGAGTGCACGAGTTGCCATGGACCCAATATTGCCAGGAACTAGCTTCATGGCTGTTGCGGCGACCAACCGTTTGCCGCTTGCCGCGTTCGCGTTGCTGATCGTCGGCGCGGTGCCGCCGGCGCTCGTGGCGCAGACCTTCGAACGGGGGCCCACGCATAGTCCGCACGGGCCGCTCACGATTCCGTGTTCGAGTTGCCACACGGAAAAGAACTGGAAGACGATGCGGGCGGTCCCCGAGTTCAACCACAACACGCAGACCAGCTACCCGCTGCGCGGCATGCACGATGGCGTCAAGTGCTCCCTGTGCCATACCAAACTTGTCTTCAAAGAGACCAGCACGCGTTGCGCGGATTGCCATGCCGACATTCACCGCCGCCAGTTCGGCGCCGATTGCGCTCAGTGCCACACGGTCAAGGGCTGGACCGTGGCGGTGCAGAACATCCGCGACCACCTGAACCGCTTCCCGCTGCTGGGCGCCCATGCCATGGTGGAGTGCGACGCCTGCCACACCGGAGCCGCATCGGGGCAGTTTACCGGGCTGAGCACCGCCTGCCAGTCCTGCCACATGCGGGATTTCAACCGCACCACGGATCCCGCCCACGTAGCCGCGGGCTTCAGCACCAACTGCCAGTCGTGCCATAACTTCGATACCTTCCTGACGGCGACGTTCGACCACGGCACCACGGGCTTCCCGCTCACCGGCGCGCACTCCCAGCTTCCCTGCGCGTCCTGCCATGTCGGGAACCGCTTCAAGGGCACGTCGGCGACGTGTATCGGCTGCCACAACACGGACTTTACCGGCGCCAAGAATCCCGACCACGTCCAATCCGGATTCTCGACCGACTGCGCCGCCTGCCACAGCACGGTAACCTGGGCCGGCGCGAAGTTCGATCACTCCACCACGAAGTTCCCGCTCACCGGCGCGCACGTCAGCGTGGCCTGCGAAACGTGCCATGTGAACAACAACTTCGTGGGGTTGTCGACGGCCTGCATCTCCTGCCACCTGAAGGACGAACAAGGGGCTACAAACCCGAACCACGTGTCGGCCGGCTTCCCGCAGGACTGCTCCATCTGCCACTCCACGGTGAATTGGAACAACGCTTCCTTCAACCACACCACGCAGACGAAATTCCCGCTCACCGGCGCGCACGTCCAGGTCGCCTGTACCCAGTGCCACGTCAACAACGTGTTCGCCGGTTTGTCGATGGCCTGCGCTTCCTGCCACCTGAAGGACTTCCAGGGAGCCACGAGCCCGAACCACGTGGCCGCGGGGTTCCCGCAGGATTGCTCCGTCTGCCACTCCACGACGGATTGGTCGGGTGCGGTGTTCAACCACACCACCCAGACCAAGTTCCCGCTGACCGGGGCGCACGTGAACGTAGCCTGCAACACCTGCCACGTGAACAACGTGTTTGCGGGTCTGTCAATGAACTGCGTCGGCTGCCACCTCAAGGACTTCCAGGGCGCAACCAGCCCGAACCACGTGAGCGGGAACTTCTCGCAGGATTGCCAGCTCTGCCACAACACGACGGACTGGACCAACGCGACCTTCGACCATAGCAAGACGTCGTTCCCCCTTACCGGTGCGCACGTCAGCGTAGCCTGCGCCACCTGCCACGTCAATAACCAGTTCAGCGGCCTTTCGACGGCCTGCATCTCCTGCCACCTGAAGGACGAACAGGGGACCACGAACCCCAACCATGTCACAGCCGGATTCCCGCAGGACTGCTCGATGTGCCACACCACAACGGACTGGTCCGGCGCGAACTTCAATCACAACACCCAGACCAAGTTTCCGTTGGCCGGTGCGCACATCAATGTGGCCTGCGCCACCTGCCACGTGAACAATGTGTTCGCGGGCCTTTCGACGGCCTGCATTTCCTGCCACCTGAAGGATGAGCAGGGAACCACCAACCCCAACCACGTGGCGGCCGGGTTTCCGCAGGACTGCTCCGTCTGCCACACCGTGGTGGATTGGACGGGGGCTGCCTTCAATCACACCACTCAGACCAAGTTCCCGCTGACCGGCGCGCACACGAACGTACAGTGCGCCACCTGCCACGTGAACAACGTCTTCGCGGGCCTCTCCACGGCCTGCATCTCCTGCCACCTGAAGGACGAGCAGGGGGCTACCGACCCGAACCACATAGCGGCCGGGTTCCCGCAGGACTGCTCCATCTGTCACAGCACCCTGAACTGGTCTGGCGCTACGTTCAACCACACCACGCAGACCAAGTTCCCGCTAACCGGCGCGCACATCAACGTGCCGTGCGCCACCTGCCACGTGAACAACGTGTTTGCGGGTTTGTCGATGACCTGCGTCTCCTGCCACCTGAAGGACGAGCAGAGTACCACCAACCCGAACCACATCGCGGGCGGGTTCCCGACGGATTGCCAGGTCTGCCACACCACGACAAACTGGGACGGCGCGGTTTTTGACCACAGTAAAACGCCGTTTCCCCTGACCGGCGCGCACGTCAATGTGCAGTGCGCCACCTGCCACGTGAACAACGTGTTCGCGGGTCTCTCGACGGCCTGTGTTTCCTGCCATCTGAAGGACGAGCAGGGGACCACGAACCCGAATCACGTCGCGGCGGGCTTCCCGACGGATTGCTCGGTCTGCCACACCACCGCGAACTGGCTGGGGGCCAACTTCAATCACACCACCCAGACCAAGTTCCCGCTGACCGGAGCGCACACCAGCGTGCCGTGCGCCACTTGCCACGTGAACAACGTCTTCGCGGGCCTTCCCATGACCTGCATTTCCTGCCACCTGAAGGACTTCCAGGGCACCACCAATCCCAATCACGTCGCTTCGGGCATCTCGCAGGATTGCCAGGTCTGCCACACCACGACAAATTGGGATGGCGCCGTCTTCGACCACAGCAAGACTCAGTTCCCGCTGACCGGCGCGCACGTTAACGTCGCCTGCGCGACTTGCCACGTGAATAACGTATTCGCCGGCCTTTCGACGGCCTGCATATCCTGCCACCTCAAAGATGAGCAGGGGACCACCAACCCGCCACACGTGGCCGGAGGCTTTCCGCAGGATTGCTCCATGTGTCACAGCACTACGAACTGGCTGGGGGCGACGTTCAACCACACTACCCAGACCAAGTTCCCGCTGACCGGAGCGCACATCAACGTGGCCTGCGCCACCTGCCACGTCAACAACGTGTTTGCGGGTCTTTCGATGACTTGCGTCTCCTGCCACCTGAAGGATGAGCAGGGAACCACCAACCCGAATCACATTGCCGCGGGGTTCCCGACGGATTGCTCCACGTGTCACACCACCGCGAACTGGGATGGGGCCACGTTCAACCACACCACCCAGACCAAGTTCCCCCTGACCGGTGCGCATACCAGTGTGGCCTGCGCCACCTGCCACGTGAACAACGTGTTCGCGGGTCTCTCGACCGCGTGCCTCTCCTGCCACCTCAAGGATGAGCAGGGGACCACCAACCCGAATCACGTAGCGGCCGGGTTCCCGACGGATTGTTCGATGTGCCACGCCACCACGAACTGGCTCGGGGCTACCTTCAACCACACCACCCAGACCAAGTTCCCGCTGACCGGAGCGCACATCAACGTGCCCTGCGCCACCTGCCACGTGAACAACGTTTTTGCCGGTCTCTCGACCACCTGCGTCTCCTGCCACCTGAAGGATGAGCAGGGAACCACCAACCCGAATCACATCGCCGCGGGGTTCCCGACGGATTGCTCAACGTGTCACACCACGACGAACTGGGATGGGGCCACGTTCAACCACACTACCCAGACCAAGTTCCCGCTGACCGGCGCGCACGTCAGCGTAGCCTGCTCCACCTGCCACGTGAACAACGTGTTCGCGGGTCTCTCAACCGCCTGCGTCTCCTGCCACCTGAAGGATGAGCAGGGGACCACGAACCCGAATCACATTGCCGCCGGCTTCCCGACGGATTGCTCCACGTGCCACACCACGGCGAACTGGGACGGGGCCACGTTCAACCACACTACCCAGACCAAGTTCCCCCTGACGGGCGCGCACGTCAGCGTAGCCTGCGCCACCTGCCACGTGAACAACGTGTTTGCCGGTCTTTCGACCGCCTGCGTCTCCTGCCACCTTAAGGACGAGCAGGGGACCACCAACCCGAATCACATCGCGGGCGGGTTCCCGACAGATTGCTCGATGTGCCACACCACGGCGAACTGGAATGGGGCGACCTTCAACCACACTACTCAGACCAAGTTCCCGCTGACTGGCGCGCACGTCAACGTGGCCTGCGGTACCTGCCATGTGAACAACGTCTTCGCGGGCCTGTCGACCGCCTGCGTCTCCTGCCACCTGAAGGACTACACCGGGACTACGGATCCCAACCACCCGGCCGCTGCATTCGCCCAGACCTGCGATTCCTGCCATACCACCACGAACTGGCTGGGCGCGACGTTCAACCACACCACCCAAACCAAGTTCCCGCTGACTGGGGCGCACGTCAGTCTCGACTGCAACCTGTGCCACAAGAACAACGTGTTCGCGGGGCTCGCCACGGCCTGCTACTCCTGTCACCAGGCGGACTTCACCGGTGCTACCAACCCGAACCACGTCTCGGCCGGATTCCCGCAAGACTGCACCGTCTGCCACACCACGACGAATTGGACGGGCGCGACTTTCAACCATAACAGCACCCCGTTCCCGCTAACCGGCGCGCACGTGAACGTGGCCTGCGCCACCTGCCACGTGAACAACGTCTTTGCGGGCCTCCCGATGACCTGCGTCTCCTGCCACCTGAAGGACGAGCAGGGAGCCACCAACCCGAATCACATAGCCGCCGGGTTCCCGACGGATTGCTCTACTTGTCACACCACGACCGATTGGACGGGCGCCACGTTCAACCACACCACCCAGACCAAGTTCCCGCTGACGGGTGCGCACGTCAATGTGGCCTGCGCCACCTGCCACGTGAACAACGTCTTTGCGGGCCTCTCTACGGCCTGCTACTCGTGTCACCAGACGGACTTTACCGGGACCACCAACCCCAACCACGTCTCAGCCGGGTTCCCGACGGACTGCTCTGTCTGCCACAGCACCACGGATTGGTCGGGTGCAGTCTTCGATCACAGCAAGACTCCGTTCCCGCTGACCGGCGCCCACGTGAACGTGGCCTGCGCCACCTGCCACGTGAACAACGTGTTCGCGGGTCTTGCAACGACCTGCATTTCCTGCCACATGAAGGACTACAACGGGACCACCAACCCGAACCACGCGGCGCTCGGATATCCGCAAGACTGCACCCAGTGCCACACCACCACCGACTTCACCAGCTCGACCTTCAACCACACTGCCAGCACGTTCCCGTTCCCGCTGACCGGAGCGCATGTCACCGTGCCTTGCGCGTCCTGCCACGTCAACGGGAACTTCACCACCACGCCGACCGATTGCTATTCCTGCCACACGACGGATTACACCGGCACCACGAATCCGAACCACACGGCGGCGGGCTTCCCCACTACGTGCGCGACGTGCCATACCACCACCGCCTGGACCGGTGCGACGTTCAACCATACGTACTTCCCCATGACCCACGGCAACGCCAAAGTGTGCAGCGATTGCCACACGAACTCCAGCGACTATTCGGTCTTCCAATGCACCGGCTGCCACACCGCGAACAACACCAACGGCGAACACTCGGGTGTCAGAAACTACGTCTACAACAGCACCAACTGTTACGCGTGTCACCCCAAGGGGAACGGAGGCTAATGAAGCGACTTTTACTGAGCGCCCTCGCCTTGGGATGCATCCTTCTTCGCGCCCAGCAGGACAGCTCCAAGGAAGGGCAGGTCCGGACGTCGTTCCAGCTCAAGTACGTGGCCGAAGGCAGCGTGTACCTCGATGCAGGCAGCCGCGCGGGCCTGGCGCAGGGCATGAAGCTGACCGTTCGCCGGAAGGGCGAGGAAGGCGTGGTCGCCGAACTGGTGGTGACCGCCGTTGCGGAAGCGTCGGCCGTCTGCGACGTGAAGTCCAACAACGGGCAGCTGAAGGTCGGCGACGTGGCGGAGCTCTCGCCCGACGACGTGCAGGGCGTGCAGGCGGCGATGTCGACTTCGCACGCCCGGAAGTACGCGCAGGTGGTGACATTCACGGAGGGCGATCCGCTGGACGAAGAGGTGCGCGCCAAGGTGGAACATCCGCCGCTGCCCGAGATCAACCGGCTGCGCGGGCGCATCGGCGTCGAGTTCGACGCCTTTCGCGATCGGACCGGCTCCGGACTGTTCTCCTCGCAGCAGGGCCTCGTGTTTCGGGCGGACATGACGCGCATCGGCGGCAGCTATTGGAACCTCACCGGCTTCTGGCGGGGCCGGCTGAACTCCTCGTCCGGTGGGACCGCCGAACAGCAGACGCTTTACGACCTCGTCAACCGGACCTACACCCTGACCCTCTACTACGACAATCCAAAGTCGGCATGGGTCGCCGGCTTCGGCCGCTTTTACCTGCCCTGGGCCGCCAGTCTGGATACCATCGACGGTGGATACTTCGGCCGCCGCCTCAGCTCGCACGTGACGGCTGGCATCTTTGCCGGATCGACGCCCGACCCGGCCTCCTGGAACTACAACCCCAACCGGGAGATGGCCGGCACGTTCATCAACTACTCGGGCGGCGATTTCGAGTCGCTCCGGTACAGCACCACCGAAGGCGTGGCATTGTCGCGCATCCACTGGCGGCCCGAGCGGCAATACGCGTTTTTTGAAAACATCATCACCTACAGGAACTATCTCTCGATCTACCACAGCGCCGAGGTGGACGACTATCGCGTCGCCGAGACACCCACCCAAAAGGGCGTGGGGCTGAGCCGTAGCTTCCTCACCGTGCGTCTCCAGCCTAAGAAATTCATATCGTTCGATTTCAGCCACAACTACTTTCAGAGCGTGCCCACCTTCGACCCGACTCTCATCGGCACGGGTTTGCTGGACAAGCTGCTCTTCCAAGGCTTGAGCGGTGGAGTCCGCTTCGATCTGCCCTATCGCGTCAGCGTGTACGGAAGCCTCGGGCGCAGTAACACCTCCACCGACACGCGGCATTCGTTGAACACGATGTACGGCGCAACGTTGGGCAAGATCTGGCACACGGGTATCAGGGCTGACGCGCGCTTTACGCGGTTCGACAGTTCCTTCGGCAGCGGAACTTACAAGATCCTGATCCTGAGCCGGCAGATGGGCGAGTCCCTGCGCCTCGACGCACAGGTGGGCCAGCAGAACTACACCTCCTCGCTCACCGCTCAGAACCGAAGTATCTTCTTTACGGGTGACGGCGATTTCGCCATCACGCGCCATTACTTTTTCGGTGGTGGGGCAACCTTCTACCGGGGACAAGTGCAGAACTACGATCAGGTCTATTTCAACTTGGGGTATCGATTTTGAGAGCAGTTATGAAACACTTCCCACAGTCCGGACCGCTGGCGGTTGGCCGTTGGGGAGCGGCTGCGGCCGTTCTTGGCTGGTTGATCGCCGCCCAGATTGCCAGCGCGGCTTCGACGCCTTCGACGCCGCCGCTCGAGGAGGTGCTGCGCCGGACGGGTAGGGCGGTGGAGGCCTTCGAGCAGGACTTCTCGGCCATCAACTGCACCGAGGAGGTCTCGCAGGTCAAACTTGGGCCGGGTGGCAAGCCCCTTGCCCACCAGGAATCTGCTTTCGACTACCTCGTGATGGTC
>Ga0265316_10001687_pt1 | contig 23444 bp, 19 predicted proteins | sample 4522metaG_FD_202092 | JGI IMG/M metagenome (GOLD analysis project Ga0265316, IMG submission 202092) | Rhizosphere microbial communities from Carex aquatilis grown in University of Washington, Seatle, WA, United States - 4-5-22 metaG | ecosystem: Host-associated > Plants > Roots > Rhizosphere >... | reverse complement strand
CTGGGCGCACGCAGAGACGACGCCCGCAGCCGCGCCTGCACCCGCGCCTGCACCCCCGGCACGGCCATCGCGACTCCTGCCACGCCTCCCGGGCCGACCGGGTGGCCCTCCTGCTCCGGCGCCAGCCCCGCCCCCAGCGCCAGCCCCGCCTCCGGCGGCGCCAGCCCCCGCACCTGCCGCGGGTGCAGCCAAGCCGGCCGCGGGTCCGGCCAAACCCGGCGTGGTCGAGCTGCCGGGCGAGAAGGAGTTCAACTCCTGCAAGAAGCTACCTCCCGGCAAACGCATCGTGAAGCTGAACCTCAAGCCGGAAACCGATGTCATTGACCTTATCGGCTGGATCTCAAGCATCACCTGTTCGCAATTCCTGGTTTCCATCCCGCTGCAGGGCAAGAAAGTCACGATTATCGCGCCCCAGCTCATCACGCCCGAGGAGGCCTACCGGCTCTTCTTCGCCGCGCTGGAATCCGTGGGTTTGACGGTTGAGCCCTCGGGCAAGTTTCTGCGCATCGTTGAATCCTCTCGGGCGCGATTCACCAGCCTGCCCTTCGTAGGCGCCAACGAGCGCGTGCCCAACGACAAACGATACGTGACCAAGCTGGTGCGCGTGTCGTACCTGGACACCAACGATCTCACGAATGCCGTGCTCAATCGCCTGAAGAGCGAAACCGGCGACATCATCTCGTATCGATCGTCGCTCATCATCAGCGATCAGGCGGAAAACATCGAGCGCCTGGTGTCCATCATCAAGCAGTTCGACACCCCGTCGGCCAACCGCGACAAGATCTGGATCATTCGCATCAAGAATACCTCGGCCATCGACATGGCAGGTCGGATCGCCGAAATCATGCCGGTTCAGCAGTTGGGCTCCGGACAGAAGCGTCAGCCTGGATCGCCTCCACCGGCGCCGCCCAAACCGCAGCCCGGCCCGCCTGGCGACCTGTCGACGGAAATGACCATCACCAAGATCGTTCCCGACGAGCGGTCCAACAGCCTCATCGTCGTGGCCAACCAGCGTGCCTACGATTGGCTGGTGAGTCTGGTCCACAAACTGGACGTCTCGCCCGAGGAATCGGTGCGCGGCGCCGCCCAAGACCGTTTCCACATATACAATTGCGCCAATGCCAACTGCGATGAGTTGGCTGCCACGTTGAGTGCGATCACGGGGGTGCAGGTGGTGGGCTCGCTGGCCACCGGAGTCCGGCGCCGGGGAAGCTCCGCCGCGCCGACGGCCGCAACTCCTGCGCAAAACCAGCAAGGCAATCAAAGCGCGCTCATGTTCGAGGGCGACGTGCGCGTCACCTTCGACGCGCCCACCAACTCGCTGCTGGTCATGTCGTCGTTCAAGGATTTTCAGGCTCTGCGCCGCGTGATCGAGAAGCTGGATGCTCCTCGCAAGCAGGTATTCATCGAGGCGCTCATCCTCGAGGTCACCACCGACAAGTCTCGTCAGACGGGCGTCTCCTACCATGCGGGCAAGGGACAGGACGTCGCAGGAGCGCAGAGTCTCTTGCTGGGCGGCTTCAACGCCAATCAGACTTTGGGCGCCGCCTTTGATCCCAAGACCCTACTCAGCAACATGGGCGGCCTCAGTGCGGCGCTGTTCGGGCCGGCCATCGACCCGAATCAGACCAAGCTCTTTGGCGTTCTCAACGTGAACATCCCTTCCTTCGGCGTGTTCTTGCAGCTTCTGCAGACCAACAACGACGTCAATGTGCTTTCCAATCCCCACATCCTCATCATGAATAACCAAGAGGGTGAGATCACCGTGGGCGAGAACCTGCCTTTCCCGGGCGCCATGATGGGCACCGCGCTGACCGGCGCGACTACGGTAACACCGTATTTGTCGGTCAACCGTCAGGACGTGGCACTCAAGCTCAAGCTGCTACCCAGCGTGAACGAACACAACGTGATTCGGTTGGATGTGGAACAGGAAGTTTCCGACGTCGAGGCTGCCAACTATAACGGCCTCGGGCCGGCCACATCCAAGCGCTCGACCAAGACCACGGTGGTGGCGCGCGACCAGCAGACAGTGGTGATCGGCGGGCTGATGAGCGACCGGGCCAGCGAGACCGTGACCAAAGTCCCAATCTTGGGCGACATCCCGGTCATTGGTTTCTTCTTTCGCAGCACCAGCAAGGATCTGAAGAAGACCAACATCCTGATAGCGATCACGCCCTACGTGATCTCTGACTTGGCGGATCTGCGCCGGGTGGCAGAGAAGAAAATGCACGAACGACGCGAGTTCATCGAGCGCTACAGCTCGCTGGAGGACCGCGTGTCGCTGGACAAGGACTTGGATTTCCGGCGCAAGCGCGGAATGCTGGAGGAAATCAACAAGACCGTGCGGGAGATGGAGGACGAAGAGAAGGAGTTGCGCGACATCCGAGAGCGCGACGAGGGCGAGGACTCGACACCCATCGAGCCGATTGCGGCCAAGAATGTGCCTGTGGCGGCGCCTCAGGTGGAAGAGACTGGCACGGCCACCCCAGCCGACGACATGGCTGAAGAGGCGCCGGCGGAGGAGCGGCTGGTACCTGCTGCAAGCCCGGCCTCGCGCAAGGCAACGCGCAGGCGGTTGCGCAAGACGGCCGCCGCGGCATCGGACAAAGCGGCCCCGGCCGTTTCGCCGCCGAGCAAAGCGCCGCCCGCACCTCCCTCGGCAGCGCCCACGCCAGCCGGAGGGACCTCTGGCAAACCGGCCTCCGCGCCGGCCAAGAAGGAATAGGCATGGCCGGCAAGCTACTCGGCGAGATCCTGCTTGAGGCGGGGGCCGTCACCGTCGAGGCGGTGGAGCAAGCCCTTGCCCAGCAAGTCAGCGAGGGTGGTCGCATCGGCGAAATCTTGCAAAAGACGCGCGCCGCCAGCGAGGAAGATGTGCTGCGTGCGCTCGGCGTTCAGCTCGGCATTCCCTTCTCGGCCGACTTGGACCTCAAGCAGGTCGACGGAGATCTCGCCAATCTGGTGCCCATCGCGTTTGCCAAGCAGCACCGGTTGCTGCCGGTCAAGAAGGATGGCACCACAGTCACGGTAGCCACCGCCGACCCGCTGGACGTGGGCGCGTTGGACGACCTGCGCGGGGCGGTGGGCGGCGACATTGCCCCGCTGCTGGTTCCCGGCAACAAGATCCTGGACGCCGTCAACCAGGTGTACGGGCGCAGGCAGGACGCGGGCTCTCTGGGCCAGGGCGAGGGCGAGGACGAAATGGGCGCGGCCGAGGAGTTGGTGGACATCCTCGACGTCAACGACGAGGCCCCCATCATCCGCTGGGTCAACGCGCTGATGTTCAACGCGGTCAAGGAACGGGCCAGCGACATCCATATCGAGCCGGGCGAGAAGGACGTCATCGTCCGCTATCGCATCGACGGTGTGCTGTATGAAACGCGACGGGCGGCCCGCCAGTTCATCCCCTCGATCATCTCGCGCGTGAAGATCATGGCCGGGCTCAACATCGCGGAGAAGCGCCTGCCGCAAGATGGTCGCATCCGGCGCAAGATTGCGGGCAAAGACATCGACATGCGCGTAGCCACCGCGCCAACCGTCAAGGGCGGTGAACGCATCACCATTCGTTTGCTCGACCGCGAAAATATTCTGCACGACTTGGCCGACATCGGCTTCGGCGACGATCACCTGCGCCAGATGGACGACCTCATCCACCGTCCCCACGGCATTCTCCTGGTAACCGGGCCCACCGGCTCGGGCAAGACCACCACTCTCTACGCCTGCCTGGCCAAGATCAATTCGCCCGATCTCAACATCCTGACCATCGAGGATCCGGTCGAGTACCAACTCGACGGCATCTCGCAGGTGGCAGTGAACGACAAGATCGAACTCACCTTCGCCAACGGCTTGCGTTCCTTCTTGCGCCACGACCCTGACGTGATCATGGTCGGCGAAATCCGCGACTTGGAAACCGCTGAGATTGCCATCCAGGCTTCGCTCACCGGCCACCTGGTGCTCTCCACCATCCACACCAACGACGCGGCCGGCGGGATCACCCGCTTGGTGGATCTGGGTGTGCAACCGTTCCTGGTCGCCTCGTCGCTGATGGCCCTGCTGGCTCAGCGCCTGGTACGTCGCCTGTGCCACGATTGTTGCGAAACCTACCGGCCCACCGAGGAAGACTTGGTCAGCCTGGGTCTTGACCCGGCGGTCTTCTTTGCCGGCAAGGCGCGGCGCGTGCGCTTCAAGGGTGAGGGCACGCCGCCCCCGCCTGGCATGCTGTACCGGGCGCGCGAGGGAGGCTGTGCCAGTTGTCTGAACGCCGGCTACAAGGGCCGGACCGCGATCTACGAGCTGCTGATGGTGGATGAGCAGACCCGCCAGCTCGCCATCAAGAATGCCGACGCCGGCGCCATCAAGCGCGCCGCCATCGAGAGTGGCGGCATGCGCACGCTGCGCGAAGACGGCGCACAAAAAGTGCTAGCCGGCATGACGGCGGCGGCCGAGGTGCTCATGATCACCACCGGGGACGCGAACTAGCCAGGAGACGCCAACGTGCCGCTTTATGCATGGAAGGGCATCGACTCCGCCGGCAAGCCGGCCACCGGCAACCGTGAGGCCGACGGCCCCAAGGCGCTGCGCCAGATCCTGCGCAAGGAAAGCGTCTTCATCACCGAGTTGCACGAGGTGGTGGCGGGCAAGCAGACCAAGAGTGCGGTGGCCGCCTCCGCCAGCGGAAGCAAGGGCCTGCGGCGCGAGGTCGACATCAAGCGCCTGTTCGAGCGTGTGCGCGCACAAGATGTGGCGATCTTCACCCGCCAGCTCGCAACCTTGATTCACGCAGGAATTCCCCTGGCCGAGGCGCTCGGCGCCCTGGCTGAACAATCGGATCACCGCAAACTGCAGATGATCCTGGCCGGCATCCGCCAGAAGGTGAACGAGGGCAGCGCGCTGGCCGATGCCATGGCCGAGCACCGGGCCGTGTTCCCCGAACTGTACATCAACATGGTCCGCTCGGGCGAGAGCGCCGGCAACCTGGACGCCGTGTTGGCCCGCATGGCCAACTTCCTCGACTCGCAAAACGAATTGCGCTCCAAGGTGTCGAGCGCGATGGCCTATCCCATCCTGATGGCCATCGTCGGCACCGGCGTCATGACCGTGCTAATGGTGGTGGTGGTGCCGCCTATCGCCGGCATCTTCGCCGATGCGGGCAAGGCTCTGCCCTGGAACACGCAGTTCCTCATCGCCATGGCGGCCATCGCGGGAGGCTACTGGTGGCTGGTGCTGCCGCTAATGATCGGGGCTTTCTTCCTGCTACGGCGCTGGGCGCGCAAACCCAAAGGCCGCGCCCTGATGGACCGGATGAAGTTGAAAATCATCATCGTCGGGCGCCTCATCCGGCTGCTGGCGGTGGCTCGCTTTGCGCGCACCCTGGCCACCATGCTGGCCTCCGGCGTGCCGGTGCTGACTGCGCTGGACATTGTGAAGCGCGTGCTCAACAACACGGTGCTGGAGAAGGTCATCGAAGACGCCCGCGTGGCCATCCGCGAGGGCGAATCCATCGCGGCCACGCTGAAGAAGTCAGGCCAGTTCCCCTCGATGATGTGCCACATGGTGGCCGTGGGCGAGCGCTCCGGGCAACTGGAGGCCATGTTGGAAAATGTGGCCGGAGCCTACGAGCGCGACGTGGAGATGGAGGTGAGCCGGATGACTTCGCTGCTGGCCCCCATCATGATCCTCATGATGGCGGTGGGCGTGGGCTTCATCATCTTCTCGATCCTGGTTCCCATCATGGATATGGGCAATATGGTTCAGTAACGCCGATTTCTACCAACAAGGAGAGAGCCATGACAGACGCACGAAACGATCAGACGGAGACACCCGTTGCCGGGCGCGCATCCCCGGCGCGCAAACGATCCGGTGACTCGGGCATGACCCTGATGGAGATCATGATCGTGTTCGCGCTCATCGCCCTCATCATGGGGGCCGTGGGCGTGGGCGCCTTCAACTACTTCAAGAAGGGCCAAGTCAAAACTGCGCGCATCCAGGTCAACGAGATCATGCAGAAGGCGCAGCAGTTCATGATGGACAACAACAACGAGTGTCCCAAGAGCATGGATGATCTGGTGGCGCAGAAATACATGCCCCGACGCCAGAAGGACCCATGGAACAAGGACTTCATCATGCGTTGTCCGGGGCAGATCAACACCGATGGCATCGACGTGATCTCGCTGGGACCTGATGGCACCGAGGGCACGGCCGACGACATCAAGGCCCAGGAGTAGTGACCGGGCAACCAACATATGCGGTCCCTGCGCCGGCCGGACCTGCCGACGCGGGCATGACCTTGATCGAAGTGATGGTGGTGATGGTCCTCATCATCTTGATGGTCGGCTCGGCTGTGGCGGGTATCCGCTCCATGGCCAAGAGCGATCTGCGCGCCTCGGCCAGCAAGATGGCAGGCGCCGTCCGCTATCTCTTCGACCGCGCCTCGACCACGGGCAAGGTTCATCGCCTGGTTTTGGACATGGACAAGCGCCGCTACTGGGCCGAGGTTTCCGACGACCGCTTCATCATGGCAGGCGGCCGCGAGACCGAGGAGTCGCGCCAGAAGGAAGCCGAAAAGCTCGCCAAGGAGGCCGAAGACGCAAAAAAGCGCGCGGAAGAAAGGGCGGGCCTGGACGAGATGCAGGCGCGCTACAAGCCAGAGTCGTTTCGCCCCAAGCGCGCGCAGTTTGCCGCTTTCAAGGAAATGGCCGTGAGGCCGGTGGACCTCAAGGGCGCGCTCATTGCCGACGTGTACACTCCGCGACTAGCCGAACCGCTCGATGTCGGGAAGGGCTACATCTATTTCTTCCCTCTCGGGATGACCGAGGCCGCCATCGTGCACCTGACCGACCCGAAGCGCGAGACGTTCTACTCCTTGGTTGTGCATCCACTGACTGGCCGAGTGCAGATCAAGAACTCCTGGGTCGAGCCGCCCCTGGAAAAGCAGTACGACGACGACGGCAAGGAGATCGTCCCATGAACCGGGATGAAACTTCTCAATCCGGCTTCTCGCTGCTCGAGGTGATGATCTCCATCGCCGTCCTGGCCATCGCCCTGGTCATCCTCACGCGCACGGTGACTGGCGACGTACGCTCCACCCTCCACTCTCGCATGCTCACCGCCGCAACATTCCTGGCCCGGACCAAGATCTCGGCCCTGGAGCAGAGCATCCTGGAGATTGGGTTCAGCGAGATGGAGGGCGAGGACGATGGCGACTTCACCGACGAGGGATTTCCCCGCGTGAAATGGTACGCCGCCGTCGAGAAGGTCAAGCTGCCAGCCAGTGCAGCCCAGGATGTGCAACAGGCAGCGCAGCAGAAGACCCAGTCCACCAATCCCATGGACATTCTGGCTGGGTTCATGGGCAGTTTCATGACCACGCTGATGGACCCGATCCGCGTGGGGCTGGAGGAATCGGTCCGTCGCGTGGTGGTCAAGGTCAAGTGGAACGAGCCCGGGCGGCCCGAGCAGTCCTTCGAGGTCGTGAATTTCATGACTGACCCCTCGAAGCTCGACATGGCATTGACGGGAGGCTCGGCTGCCGCCAGCGCGGCGGGTGCCAAGTCCGCAAACTCCACAACCGGCGCGACGGGAACCACGGGCGGCAGCTCGTCCTCGTTCAACATGAAGGCGTCCATCAAATGAAGCGACGCCGGTTCACAAGACCACCAGCCAGCGGTTTCACCCTGATCGAGGTGATGCTGGCGCTGGCCATGATGACCTTCGTGACCGCGCTGCTGTGGGGTTCTTTCAGCCAGACGGCGCGGGTGAAGAAGCGCATGGAGGACGCGCAAGAGCGAACCCACACCATCCGCGTAGCGCTCATGCGCATGACCCGAGAAGTGGAAATGGCGTTTCTGTCGGCTTCTGAAAAGAGCGGCGTGGAAGAAAAGCGCACCATGTTCGTGGGCACGAGCCACGCCGACCTCGACGAGCTGCACTTCTCGTGGTTTGGCCACCAGCGAATGCGCGCGGATCGGCGCGAGGCCGACACCGCGGTGGTCAGCTACTTCTCCGAACCTGATCCCGACGACCGCATGGTCACCAACCTGATACGCCGGGAAACCCGCCGCCTGGAAACCAAGGATCCCCTGAAAATTCCCGGCGAAACCTACGTTCTGTGTCCGGCGGTGGCCAGCGTGAAGTTCAGTTACTACGACTACAAGAAGAAGGAGTGGAAAGAGGAATGGAACACCAATGGGGCGGACGGCCTGCAGTACCTGCCCACGCAAGTGCGCATTTCTTTGACCGTCATCGATGAGCGCAGCCAGGCCGCGACCTTCACCAGCACCGCAAGGCTGCAGGTCACCGAGCGGGTCGACTACCGGCCAGGCTGAGATGCACGCCATGGATGCTCACGGAGCCGTCATTTCCACAGCCGCCCCAGCAGGGTTGCGCGGGACGCTGACCGCACGCTTTCACGCACGCCGTGAGCGTGACCGTCAAAGCGGCGTGGCTTTTCTCATCACCATTTCGTCGCTGTCCCTGCTGATTGCACTGGTTTCCCAGTTCACCTACGGCACAACGGTGGACGCGGCCCAGGCGGCCAACGCGCGCGACGAGGTGCGCGCGCACTATCTGGCCCGTTCCGCAGTGTCGCTGTCGCGACTGCTCATCAAGATTCAGACTCAGTTCGTCGAGCCCATAATGCAGACTGCGCAGCAGATGCTTGCCAAAGAGGCCGGCCAGGACCTGGGCATCAGCCTGCGGGTGACCGACTACGTGACCCCGGTGCTGGGCTTCTTTGCCGGTTCCAAGATGGAGACCGCGCTTCTGTCCGGGCTGATCGGGATCGACACCAGCGAAGCCACTGGCCTGGGCATTCCGACGGGGCACATGGACGCCGAGATCACCAACGAAGACGGCAAGATCGACATCAACTGCGGCGGCGGCATGGCTCCCAACCGTTCACAACAGTTGAAGGTGTTCCGGCTCTTGCAGGCTTTGATGGCCTCGCCCCGCTACAATTGGCTGTTCGAACAGCGCAACGCCGAGGGCCAATTCGTCGACCGCGTCGAACTCGCGCGGGCGATTATCGACTGGGCGGACGCCGACGAGCAAGCCTTCGCCGTGGACGCCAACTCCTCGGGGCCGGAGGACTACCGCTACGACCAACGCGACGATCCCTACCAGGCTCACAACAACAGGTACGACACGGTCGAAGAGACCAACCTGGTTCGCGGCATGGACCCCGACTACGCCGAGGCTTTCGCGTCGAATTTCACCGTCTATGCCGGCAATGACAAGAACCAGAACTGCAGGGTCAACCTTGCTTCGGTCAAGGGCGACTGCACACCGCTCATCGTGGGTCTGGTACGCGCAGCGCTCTTCCCCGACCCCAGCAAGCCACCCCTGGACCTCAGCATCCTGGATGACAATCGGCTCTATCCGCTGGCCAGCATTCTGTGCGAGCGCAGCCAAGCGGTCGGGTTCGGCTCTTTGGACGCGCTCATCAAGGTGCTGTCCAATCCCGCCGCTTCCATCGCCCGCGATGATCCACGCTACCAGCTCATGCAGAACTTGACCGGGATTACTATCACGCAGAAGCAACTTGAAGATGTGGCCTACGTGGACGTGCCGCGCGTGTACCGGGTGGTGGCCACAGGCGAGTCGGGGAAGGTCAAGAAGCGGATCATCGTCATCTTGGATAGTAAGCGCACGCCGGACAACCCCGTCACCAACAACCCCTTGGCCGAGCAGGCTTCGGGCGTGGTCCAGTACTGGCGAGAAGAGTAGGAACGAGGCAATAGACTCATGGCTCACACAATCACCGGAATCGACCTGGGATCCTGGTCGGTCAAGTTCTCAGTGTTCGACGTGGGACTCCGCCGCGTGCGGGTCAAGTCGACCTTCGAGGAGCCCGTGCCGCCAGGCGAGGCACCTTTCGCCGAACGCCAGGCCGAGGCGCTGCGCGCGGGTGCGGCGCGGCTGCCCTCGCAGTCGACCATCTACATGGCCTTGCCCGGCGAGATGCTCGCCCTGCGCGTGCTCGACCTGCCTTTCTCCGATGCACGCAAAGTCGAACAAGTGGTTGGCTACGAGTTGGAGGGACAAATCATGCACGACCTATCCGAGGTCGTCATGGACCACGTCATCCTGTCAGCAACCAAGACCGGCGAGAGCGAAGCCGCCGGCTCGCGCGCCCTGGCGGTTGCCGCGCGCAGCGATGTGGTTGCGGCCTTTCTCGCTTCGCTCAAGCAGTCCGGGGTAGAGCCGCGCACGCTCTACCCAACCCCGGTCGTGTATCACGCCCTGCTGGCCGAGGAGCACACTTCAGCCGAAACCGCTCCGGCCGGCCTTCGCCTGTTCATCGACGTCGGTCATCAGCGCAGCCAACTTTGTTTTCTGCGCGGCGACGAAACCGTATTCGGCCGAACCAGCAACCACGCCGGCGAGGAGCTGAGCTTGGCCCTGGTGCGCGCCTCGGGGGACAAGTGGACCATGGCGCAGGCCGAGCAGGCCAAGCACGCGCACGGATGCGTGCCCAGCCGCGCACGACCGCCAGTTACCCCCGCGCAGCGCCAGCTCGGTGCGGTCTTGCAAGAAGCTCTGGCGCCATTCCTGCGTGACCTGCGCCAGACCCTGGCCAGCTTCCGCGCCCAGAACAAGACTCCGGTCGACACGATCCTCCTGGCTGGCGGCGGCTCGCGCTTGCAGGGACTGGCCGAGTTTCTGCAGGAGGAGTTGGACATTCCCACCAGCCTGTGGCCTGCCCCGCCTGCCCCTGCGCCCGCGGATGGGGCCGTGGGCGACGCGGTCGATGACGTGACCGTGGTCGACGAGGAGGGGTCCGCACAACGCGCACGCCTTGCCTTGTCCTCGGCGCTGGCCTGGGCCGGGGCGCGGGGTCACAGGGAATTGGACCTGCGGCGCGGTCCCTTCCAATACCGCGCCAGTTACTCGGTCATGCGCCAGAAGGCCTCGCACCTGGCGCTGCTGGTAGCGGCCGTGCTGGCATGTGCCGCGGTGGACGGAACCGTCGCGCTCCGGCGCCTGTCCAGCGAGCAGCAGCAACTCAAAGAGAGACTGAAACTGGCCACCAAGGAGCTTTTCGGGGAAGCGCGCTCCGACGCGACCGAGGTGACGGCGGCGCTCAAGCGCTCCTTCCGCGACGAAATGGCGCCCCTGCCGCGGGTCACCGCCTACGACCTGCTCGACCGGATCTCGCGCAAGATGCCCCCTGCCGACCAAGTGGCCATTGATGTAACCGACCTGGAAATCAAGTCGAAGAAGACCAGCATCAAGGGCACGGTGGATTCCGCCGCGTCGCTTGACGACGTGGTGGCCAAGCTCAAAGAGGTCGATTGCTTCGAAGAGATCAACAAGGGCCCCCTCACCGAGGTCAGCGGTGGCGCAAAGCAGTTCAGCCTGACCATCAACTCAAAGTGCCCGTGAGGTAGCCGTGGGATTCTTCAAACGTCTGATAGCAAAAATCGCCAGCGGGTTGCGACGGCCGGTAGCCTATGCCTCCGCCGAGTGGAACCGGATGGCAGCCCGCGAGCGCAAGCTAATCTCGATTCTGGCGGGCGCCGTCACCATGCTCGCCCTGCTGCTAGCAGGCTACCTGATCATCGATTCGCTGCAGGAAATCAGTAGCAGCAACCAGGACACGCGCGAAGCGCTGGCCGCCATCGCCAGCCATCGCGACGACTACTTGGACGCCAAGGCACGCATGGTCTCGCAGGAGGCACGCATCGGCGTCGAGCCGCCGCAATTGGCCGCCGATCTCGAGACCGCCGGCAAGGAAGCGGGCATCCAGATTCCGGAAACCGTGGATCGTCCGCCCAGTCCGGCGGGCAAGCGCTACCTGGAGCACAGCCTGGACGTGAAGCTGCGCAAGGTGGGGCTGAAGGAACTGGCCATTTTCCTTAGCAAGGTGGAAACCAACCCTCGGCTCATCGCGATCACGCGTTTGCAGATTCGCCACAGTTTCGGCGAAGGCGACAAGCTGGACGTGGAGCTGACCGCCACCGCATACGAGCGCTTGAAGGACGACAAGAAGAAGAAGGCCGCGCCCGCGGCGAAGGGCAAGGGCTAGATGATTGGCGAACGCTTGCGCAAGTATTGGCGGCTCGCAGCCACCGCGGCCTTTGGTCTGTTCGTGTTCTTCTTGGTCCTGATTCTGACGCTGCCCTACGGCCGAATGAAGGACTACCTGGTGGCCATGGCAGCGGAGAATGGCTATGACATCGAGGTCAAATCGCAGGGACCCGCTCTGGGTCTGGGCCTCCGACTCAAGGACGTCATCGTCGCCACGCGGCCCTCGGGCGGGGGAAAGCCAACGCGCATAGCGCTTCCCGTGGCCAGGGTGCGCTGGTCGCTCTTGGGAGCGCTGGCCGGCAGCAAGACCTACGAAGTTTCGGCCAACGTATTCGGTGGCGACGTGGACGTGGAAACCACCCGCAGCAAGACCGAGAGCGCGCTTCACATATCGGCCACGGCCATCGATCTATCCGAGCTCCCGTGGGTCAAGGCCGCGATCAACCTGCCCTTGTTTGGCACACTGGAGATGAAACTTGACGAGAAGATGCCCGGCCTGCGAGCCGCCGCCACGGTGGGCTCGTTGACCTGGACCTGCAGCGCATGCGCGCTGGGCGACGGCAAGGCCAAGTTGATCATCCATGACAACCCACTTCTGGCCGAGGGCCTGGGACTTCCCAAGATCCGACTGGGCGACTTCGTGGGCCGAGTGGTCATCGACAAGGGCGTGGGGCGCTTGCAGGGCACACAAGCCAAGTCGCCCGATGGCGAGATCTACCTGGAGGGCGAAATCAAACTAAACGATTCCTTGGCCGCTTCGGGGCTGGATCTCTACGTCCGCTTCAAACTCAGCGACGCTCTCCTCAAGAGTTCCGAAAAGCTGCGCACTATCATGGAGATTGCCGCCGCCGGGGGCAAGCGCCCCGACGGGTTCTACGGCTTCCGCATCAGCGGGCCGTTGAATCACCTTGGGGCGCCGGTATGGACCAAGACCTCGCCCTTCGGTGCCCCGGCCTCAGGCCCCAAGCCGCTCGCGGCCAAGACCGTCGTCGCGCCCGCCGCGCCAGCGCCTGCACCAGCGCCTGCACCAGCCCCGCCCGCTCCCTCCACGCCCCAACCTGCCGCCGCAGAGCCCTCGGCGCCCGCTCCGCCTCCGCCCCCACCCCCTCCTCCGCCGCCTGTTCAGACGGCCCCATTCGATCCGAAAATTGATAATCCGCCAGCCGAGGAGGAGCCGCCTCCCCCGCCGCCTGCGCCAGCTCCGGCTCCGGAAGCGACGCCGGCCCCGCCGCCAGCGGCCGCGGCCCCCGCACCTGGGCCAACGCCGCCCGCACCGAACGAGCCTCCTGTCCAAAAGTAGGCGGACGCTTTCCCGGGCGCCCCTCGAAGCATCTTTACCTCGGTCCCGCGCAAGTTCACAATCACTTCAGGGGGTTGCGCTGATGGGCACGTCCCGATCAATCTCGTCGCTTGTCGTGGGTGCTGTCTTTTCGGCGTTTGGCCCTGCTTGCAGATCCAACGACATTCAGATCGTAGACCTGCATTCCGATTTCCGCGACATTTGGGCCGGGCGAGAAGTAGCCGAGACCGGCAAGCAAGCCGATCCGAATGTCCCTGTCGTCGTTGACTTCAGTACGACCGTTTCTGGTGGCTACCAACCATTCATGGACTCGCGCCCTCGGATCTGGCGCCAAGTCCCATCCTTCTGACCCGATCGCAGAAGGTCGAACGCGAAATTCCCAGCGCCGCAGCGGCACGGCGCCGGCTGTTGCCGTTTCGGCGCAAGGCCCAGACGAACACGTCAGTCTGGATCTGCTGGAAGGACTTGTTGCGCAGGGGCAGCAGATCGCTTTCGAGCACAGGAGCCGGCGTATCGACGAGGCCGCCCGTCGCAGGCCCACAATCGTCAGCCGCGCGTGACATCCTGGCCGCACCGTCGCGGGTCGATTCAATCTCCACACTGGGGCCGTCGATCACGGCGCTGCTGAAAAGTGCAGCCCGTCGAATCACGTGGCGCAATTCGCGCACGTTGCCAGGCCAGTCGTGCGCCAGCAGCCTGGCGGTGGCATCTGCCGTGATGACCCGCACGCCGAGCTCGGGCTTGAACTCGTCGAGAAAGTGCTGGGCCAGAAGCAACACGTCGCCGGGGCGGTCGCGCAAGGCCGGCAGCCGCAGCTCGAAGCCGGCCAGGCGATGAAAGAGATCGAGACGGAACGAGCCGCGCTGGGTGTCCCGCCGCAGATCGCGCAAGGTGGTGGCAACCACGCGCACCTCGACCGCTGTTTCGCCGCTGCCCCCCACGCGCCGGATGCGCCCGGTTTCCAGCGCACGCAACAACTTGGGCTGCAGGTCCATGGGCAGCTCGCCAATCTCGTCGAGAATCAGCGTGCCCCCGGCCGCCTCCTCGAACCAGCCCGCGCGCCGCGATCCCGCCCCCGTGAAAGCGCCGCGTTCGTGTCCGAAGAGCTGACTTTCGGCCAGCTCGCGCGCCAGGGTGCCGCAGTTGACCGCGACAAATGGCCCCCTGGGCCGCGGACCCAATTCGTGCAAAACGCGCGCAAGCAGCTCCTTGCCGGTCCCGCTTTCGCCCGTCACCAGCACGGGAATGCGGCTGGGCGCCACCCTCGCTGCACGTGCCAGCAACAGGCGCAGCGCCGGGTCGTCGCCGACGATGGCTTGCAGGGTGGAACTGGTCGGGTTCTCGCTCATGCCATGCTTGTCGGCGTGGCTGCGCCAAAGTTGCGTGGGAACCAGCCACCGGCGACGCCAGCATCCACCCGTGCCACGGCCGCGAGCTGGGCGACATGAACTTGACACGGGACATTTGTTCCGTACCATACGTTTGTTCAGTAACCCCGGGGATAGGAGAGTTCATGGGCCACCTGACTATCGTTCGCGACGATGATCCTTCCACCGACCTAACCGACCGCCAACGCGAGGTGCTCGATTTCATCTCTGGATCGATAAGCAAATGTGGCTATCCGCCGACCCTGCGAGAGATCGGCAGTCACTTCGGCATCCGCTCCACCAACGGCGTGAACGATCACCTGCGCGCCCTGGAAAAGAAGGGATACCTGCAACGCGAGGATCTCAAGTCGCGTGCCCTGCGCCCCCTGCTGTCCACCGGCCAGACCGTCGACGTTCCCATTCTTGGTAAAGTCGCGGCCGGCCAGCCGCTGCTTGCCGTGCGGAACTACGAAGACACGGTCAAGGTGGATCGTTTCTTCATTGGACAAAGCCGCGAAGTCTTCGCCCTGCGAATCAAGGGAGAGTCCATGATTGAGGACGGCATCATGGATGGGGACTACGTGTTCGTGCGCAAGCAGCTCCAGGCCAATGCGGGCGAAACCGTGGTGGTCATGATTGGCGACGAAGCCACGGTCAAACGCTACTACCCAGAGGGCGACTCAATTCGTTTCCAGCCTGCCAACGCCGCCATGGAACCCATTGTGGTGCGCAAGCGCGATTTCCGCAGCGTGAATCTGCTGGGCGTGGTTATTGGGGTGTATCGCAAACTTCATTGAGAAGGTGCGACCCATGCGGCGAAGACGAATTGCGTGTTCCACCGCAGCCATCGCGGCTGTTGCATTGGTCGCTGGGTGTGGCAGTGGTGGCGGCAGCGGCACCACCAACAACACCGCGACAGGTTGCGCCTGGCCGACTTGCGTGACCAGCTTGCTCGCCACCTGCGTGCCGTCGGGGGAATGCACGCAAAGCTACGACATGACCACTTTCGCGTCGACCGAATGCTACGCGGACGGCGTCACAGTCCACCGCACGGTCAATGCGGCCGCCTTCTCGACAGTGACAACCTGCAAAAACGGCGGCGTGCTTTCCTATTCAATAGAGACGCACACCCAGTTTGCCGGCGGCGTCCCAAACGGGGCGGCGTTCACGATCACGGATGGCTCGGGCGCAACTGCGGCCACGGGGGCACAGTCCGACAGCACCGGCCTGGTGGTCAAGTGCAGCGACGGCTCAAAGGCCACCCTGTCTGCCACCTGTGCGCTTCCGAGCACCGATGGCGTGTATATGCCTGACGGTGGCTGGGTCACACTCGCCTGCAGCGACTCCGCGACCTGCGTGCCGTAACACCCGCCCGGCCCCGATTACAGCTTGTGCGCCGTATTGAAAAACGTCGCGTGCGATTCTACATCCCGAGTGGTCAGCGTCGTTCCGGAAACACAGTAGTCCATCGGGGCGCTGCCACTGGCGTACACGATTCTGCTGCCTGAGACCGTATACGCCTGCGGAACTGTGGGTCCTTGGCCCAAGAGAGTTTCGGAGCAGACACAATCGCCGTTCGCAAATGAGCAGGTCGCGGCCGAAACAAATGGGCGACCCGTGAGGGATCCCTGGAACCCAGTGCAGGCGTTCGCACTCAAGGTCACCGACAAGCCGGCGGTGGAGTTCACACACGCCCCCGAATACGCGACAGTTGCCTCGAATGTGGCGATGAGGTTGTCGGTCTCATTTCCACTGGAAAAAGAGGCTGTCCCGGCCATCGACGTGTTGGCGGTCTGAATCTGGCCGCAAGCCGGAAACGGAGCTCCGGGCATAGCCATCAGGTAGGCAGCAAGATCCCCTTCAACGCACGTTCCATCCATTTGCCAAGTACCGTCCAACGTCCCGCCGCAAGGCGCGGCGGCATTGCAAGTCCCGGCGTTGCCACTACTGTTGCCACCACATCCCAAGACAACCGCGCCAAGAACAATGGATTGAACCCAGAACGCCAAGTTTCTTTCCGTGGGCAAAATCATGGCACAAATTTCCACAACGGGTAAAGGGCATCCATTCGTAGTGTCACCGTTTCTTGGCAGACGCGCGCGCGGGATACATGGCGCAGAGGGCTTTGCGGTCATCGGGGGACAGGTCGCGCAGAATGGGCGCTGTGGCCAGCGATTCGACTGGGAACATGGCCGCGCTTCGCAATGCCGGGCCGGCCGCGCTGCACAGCGGAAGCCGGCGCCCCAGATAATCCACAAGGCGTCGCTCGCGCGCGGTCATGGCGCAGTTGTGACCCAGGCCCAGGATGTGGCCAATCTCGTGTATCAGCACGGTCTGCAGGTCACGCGTGCGCGAGACGCTCTGGCTGACCTTGCCGTCAGTGCTGAAACGGAAGTCCACCGCGTTCAGCTCGATGTCGGCCTCGACAATCTCGGCGACCGTTGGCTTGCCCGGACGGGGTTTGGCATACAGCGACGTCAGGGCCAGCATGTTGGCGGGGTAGCGAGCCAAGACCTCAGCCCTGCCGTTGCGGCTCCAGCGCTCCTCGCGAAACGAGAGGCTCGACACCCCATCCTCGACCACTTCATTGTCGGTTGTGACCTCGGCCAATCGCAGCTCGACGCGACTGCACGGATTGTTGCGATGGTCCCAGACCGCCAGCGCTGCGGCCACGGCCCGGCGCACCTCGGACTCGCTCAGGTCCTGCGACCGCGCAGTTCGCGCCAGGATCAGGGTCAGCGCGCCACCCTTCCAGCGCAAGGCCGCTCCGGTCTTGGGAGAGCGATCCTGAACGTACGCGAGGGCTGCGGTCGCCGCAAGCAAGGCAGCCAGCCCGAGCAAAACAATCACCCGCCGCATCGGCTGACCCTATGTCTTCTCCAGTTTGACGACGAAAAAGTCTTCGCACGAGCCAGATGCCATGAGCTTCGAATCCGGTAGGAGGCAGGTCTGCAACTCGATCGTGGCAGAAGGCTCAAACGTCCGAAAGATCAACACTGGCGGATACTCACCGGGAACCGGCGTATTCAGCGGTGGACTGTTCGATGAGTAAAGGCTGAATTGCCATTGGCCCGAACACCCAGCCTTCTGGATCTCATATGTCTGAGTCGAGAGAAAGTTGCCGCCACCCCTAGTCGGACCAGACAGCTGCTGTCCGAGCTGTAAGCCCGGCGCCCCCTGAACGCTGGAAACATCTCCGACGAGACCATAGCAGGCCATCAGGTCTTCTTTGGAAACCGGCTCAAGTAGGAAGGTCGACCCTGCCTGAAGGTCAAAACCAGCGCCGCAAGTAGAAAAACCCAAAACGGAAATGCCTATTCCGAAATCCGGCCCCTGGCTGGTCTGCACGCCGTACTGAGAATTTGCATCTGCCGGTTCCAGAACGGTGACCCTATAGGTCGTCCCGATGTCGAGTCCCTCCACGCAGAACTTCTCGTCGCCACACGAACTCACGCACGCGACCAGGGCGGCCGTTTCCGCCGCAAATCGTGCCCGCCGTTTCATGCACCAGTGTCGCATCTGCCTCACAGAGGGCAATAGCCCACGTAGCACTCTCCAAGAACTCGCGAGCACTCCAACGGCAGCGTTGACCGGAATGTCGCACCATCGCAGGAAACCTCGAACTGCCCGGTGCCATCGTATGCGTAGACATACGTCGCAATTTCTTGTCCAGCGCCATCGTACAAGGCGTAACCGTTGAGGCCAGGCTTCACCTCTTCCCTGAAGCAAAGCGTCCCATCGCTGTTATAGCCGCTGGTGATATGCTTCTCGTTGTCGAACGTCTCCCTCTGTCCAGTGGGCCAGCATAGCGCCTGATAGAGCCCGCCGTCCGATATCGTTTCAGCGCAGCGATCCCCAGGCGCCCCGCAACACTGTCGGAGTAGAGCCCAGATGCAGTCAGGAATACTTCCATCTGGCGAATGGGCAGGCAAATAGGCGCGATCACCACCAACCCAGTCCCGTCCACCGCCATCCGCGCCCCCTGTGCCTACGAAAGGAGCGTCAGGCGTGCTGATAGATGCTCCATCCATCGTACCGGTGCCGCCGGCACCACTGTCGCTGTCCAAGCCCATCGTCCTGCCGTCAGAGCTGTCGCCCGACGGCGCATCCGAACCAACAACCCCACCGTCCGCGCCAGTGCCGACCTTGCCCCCGCATGCTGTTGAGCCAAGTAGTCCTGCCAGGAGTGCGGGATGAATCAGTTTCAGTGGTGTTCGCATCGGCCCGCTATTCTACCACCGCCAGGGGGCATGGCTCCGGACCGGTACAGCACACTCCACACAGCATGCTTCTATGCGGAGGCTGTGCATTGAGAATACCGCAATCGCTCGCGCGAGTACCCGTGCGCGCCATGGCGGAACCTAGGTTTTCTCCAGCTTGACGACAAAAAAGTCGCTGCAGTAGCTGTACTCCATGAGCTTCGAATCGGGCAGGAGGCACGACTGGATGTCAGCAGCGTCAGAAAATGTCCGCTGGAGCACCACCGGCGGATACTTGCCGGGAACAGGCGCATTCAACGGCGGACTGCCCGTTGAGTAGAGGCTCAATTGCCACTGGCCTGAACACGCACCACTATGGATCTCGTATGTCTGCGTCGAAAGAATGTCTCCGCCACCGCTCGTCGGCCCTAGCAGCTGCTCAGCGAGCTGCAGGCCTGGCGCCCCCTGAAGGCTGGACACATCTCCGACGAGACCATAGCAAGCCATCAGGTCTCTCTTGGAAACAGGCTCAAGTAGGAACGTCGACCCTGCTACAAAATCGAAATCAGCACCGCAGGTTTCAGCGTCTGGCACGGAGATCCCGATTCCAAAATCCGGCCCTTGGCTATACGGCCCTTGGCTGGTCTGGACACCGTACTGGGAGTTGACGTCTGCTGGCTCCAGAACGGTGACCTTGTAGGTCGTCCCGATGTCGAGTCCCTCCACGCAGAGCCTCTCGTCGCCACACGAACTCACGCACGCGACCAGGGCGGCCGTTTCCGCCGCAAATCGCGCCCGCCGTTTCGTGCACCAGTGTCGCATCTGCCTCACATCGGGCAATAGCCCACGTAGCACTCTCCAAGAACTGTCGTGCAATCCAACGGCAGTGATGACCGGAACATCGCGCCGTCACAGAAGACATCTATGTTCCAAGTGCCATCACCTAGGACAGTATAGGTTGCAACTTCCTGCCCAACGCCATTGTGGAAAGCGTAGCCATTGATGCTCGGCTTCGGCTGAACCGAGAAACAGAGTGTCCCATCGCTGCCATAGGCACTGAAGATGTACATGTCTGCCGTCTCCCGCTCCCCAGTGGGCCAGCACATCGCCAAAGTCCCTCCGTCCCCGACCATTGCAACGCAGCGATCCCCAGGCGCCCCACAACACTGTCGCAGCAGCGTCCAGATGCAGTCGGGAATGCGTCCATCGGGCGAATGCGCAGGCAGATACGCGCGATCACCACCGACCCAGTCGCGCCCACCGCCATCCGCGCCTCCGGAGCTCACTGCAGGAGCGTCGGCTACCGTACCGCTTTCGCCCGCACCGCTGTCGCCGCCCGTGCCCATCGTCTTGCCATCAAGAAGATCGCCTAGCGGCGCATCCCAACCTCCACTTCCACTGTCGACGCCGGAGCCGGCCTTGCTACCGCATGCGGTTGAGACAAGCAACCCCAAGAAGAGGGCGGAACGAACTGGGAGTGGGTGCATCAATTCAACCTCCTAGAACGGACATGGCCCCGGGCCTGAACAGCGCGGCCCGCAGAGCATGCTTCCAGGCTCAGGCGGTGCGTTCAGGTCGCCACAATCAACCACGCAATTGCTATAGCACTGCAGGAGGAACATAGGGGGAATGCACAATGGAGCGGAAGGCGGGCAGGTCAGGCAGGCAGTCTTCGTCGAATTGGGCCACGATGCGTCCACGCAATCGACGCACTGTCCACCCTGCCAGATTTCGTGCTGACCGCATCCGCCGACGCATATTCCATCTGACCCCCGGGTCGCGCCGGTAATGCATGGACATGTTCCATCTGCCGCTTGGGTGGAGTTAGGACCGCACTGGCATCTTGACCCATCGGCCTCTGGAATCGCACCGAGATTGCATTGGCAGGCGTTCTGACCGTCGATCGCCACACCGAGACCGCAGCCATAGCAGTACCAATTCGGACCAAGGGGCACGGCGATCTCGTTCGCGCCGCATTGGAGGCAATTGAGGCCGTCGTAAGGGGTGGCCGGAATTTGATGGGCAGCGCATGTGCAGCGATCCGGTCCTGGGGTCGAGCCAGGTATGCACACTTCACACGTACCGGGGTAGGGATTGAAGATCCTGCCCAGGTCTGGGTCAGGCGGCGAGCCTATCCAGTCCTTGATGGGCGAGCTTTGACAGACGTCAACGAACTGCGCAATCGGAACCTGGGCGGTCAGGCCCAGATCCTGAGGCAATTTTGCGTGAGCGGACGTGTGGGCAGCGAAAAGACGGCACACGTCACACCAGGTTGCAGGTGTTCCATTTCTGGCGGTGTTTGCCAGAGTCTTCATGATGCTGGTGTGGTTCAGCGTGAGGCTGGTGTAGGCCCAGTCGGTGATCCAATCGTGAATCTCCGATCCGTGCATCGTCACCGGCTCGTCACATGTGTCCTGGTTGTTGCCAGCAGCCCGACCCGCGAGGCAGGAGTCTGCATATTTCTGGCTGGCATACGCCAGGGTGACCGGGCTCGACGATGACTTCATCCACAGATCGCCCGATCCTGGCCAGTTCGGAAGCTCAAGCCCATCAAACGCGTCCATGAAGATCGTGATGTCGCGGGCGATCACTTGGAGGCCTGTGCCGGTCTCGTACCTGTTCTCTTCCAAGCACGGTTTCGCGAAACAGTAGTTCATCCTTCCCGAATTGTATGAACCGATTGGCGGCGCGTAGTAATTCGTCCCTCCCGCCACCTGGGCCGCGAAGAAATCGGCGAAGGCCTCGTTGATTATGCGCGCCTCGTCGCCCGGTCCAATATCTGTGCCCGAGAAGATCTGCTGGACCGTCATCGCGGTCAGTTGCACGAACGAAGTACTACTGCTGTCGTCTGTCAGACTGCAGAGAGCGTAGTGCCCGTACTCGTGGGTCCAGACGCCGCGGGAGTAGAACACGCTATCGTCGGTGTCAGGCAACCACATATCGGACTCGACCGCTTTCTGCCACGGCAGTGCCGCCAAGGCCACTAGCGCCCCTGGGTTGAAGAACAGTAGCAACGCCACATCGGAAAGGTATGATGCGAAGCTGGCCCCGGAGAAGACGAGGTTCGGGAAGGTGGCGCATGGTGTAACAGCATTGCCACCAGTGGCCAGCGCAAGCGTGTTGATGGCAAATCCCTCGGCCACCTTGACCTTGTGCGGGGTGTATGCGGCCATGTTCATCAGGAAATCGCGCCCATCGGACAACTGAGCAAGGACGTTCATGTATCCCGCATCGTCGATTTCCGTTGACGTGTCGCCAGTCAGCCAGTCGAGATGATCGGGCGAGGCCACTATCGTGTGCGTCGCAAGTCCGTTCCAGGTGATCTTGGCGGCGTCATTGTCGAGCTGGACCTCGGCGAAGAAAAAGGGCAGCCATTTGGGCACAGTAATGGTCGCCACTCCGTCGGCGTCAGTTGTTGCCCCGTAGGGGCTTACCACAGACAGTGAGTTGTACCAGAGATTGACCTGAACACCTGCGACTCCAATTTCCTGACCAGCATTCTGCCCCCAGCCACGCATCAAGGGTTGGCCTTGAAACACCGGATCATTGCTGAATGCGCGCAAGCGAACCGACGCGGTCACGCCCGGCCAGAACACGAGCGTCAGTTTGCCAGCCTTGTCCAGCACCCACTCCCCGGCATTCTTGCAGTCGTCCCAGATATCCCAGCTAAACGGGTTATACCAACTCGGGCGCGCAATAACGTCGGACGTGCCATCTGAATGGAACACTGTCTGGCCGGCAAGATACCCCATGTATCGGAAGCCAGCGGACTGCAGGTAGTTGATCGACACCGAGCCGTCGGCATTGGCTGCGCCTGCCACGGGTGGCGTGACGATCTTGATGACCTGGAACAACCCCTGGGCGGCGACGTCCGCTCCCGCGGCGAGCGCCAGCGTGCGTAGCTTGTTGTACGCCACGCCCGTCAGCAGGACGTATTCAAGGTACCCGTCGCCGTCGCCTACGGACTCCAGCTTCCCGCACAGCTTCGGCAACGTCTGGCCAGGCGCGAGGAAGATGGGCGGCTTCTGGTGGTGGATCAGCAGCGAGTCAAGGACTTCGAGCTGGCGGCTGTCGTGGACATACATCATCGCATACCACAGGATCGGGTTGCCGGCGGCATCCGTCTCGGCGACCGCTTGGGTCGCGGCCCATGAGAACTGCGTGCGCATCGTGTAGGTGTCGTCAGGAGAGATGAAATCGACCACTCCGTCGCTGCACTGGCTGCCGCCCAGGTGAACGCGCGCCTTGGTCACGGGCGAAGGATTCTGGCAGTCGACGCCCATGAGGGACAATTCGAAGTGCGTCGCCAAGGCCGCCGCGCCAGCCTGCGAGCCATTGGAGCAGCTTTGCAACTGGTATTTCAGACCCTTGATGGTTTCGACGTGCGTGGTTGGGTGGCTGGCAGACGCGCCACCCTTGTAGGCGCAGGTTACTGCTGGGCTGGAACCGTTTCGGAACACCAGCGTGGCCTGCTGGTTGCCGGCATTCCCCATGATGATTGGGATCTGTCCCGGAATCGTGAAGGACACAGCCGTTGGCGAGTCCACCACG
>Ga0265316_10001685_pt1 | contig 23496 bp, 20 predicted proteins | sample 4522metaG_FD_202092 | JGI IMG/M metagenome (GOLD analysis project Ga0265316, IMG submission 202092) | Rhizosphere microbial communities from Carex aquatilis grown in University of Washington, Seatle, WA, United States - 4-5-22 metaG | ecosystem: Host-associated > Plants > Roots > Rhizosphere >... | reverse complement strand
CTTGCCGGATGCTCAACATTGCCCCGGGTCCAGGACCCTTCCGGCGTGGACGTTTCCGTCACTGGTCTGACAGATCAAAAGGTGAGGATCTACTATGGCCAGGGGGGCCCTTTCGAACCGGATCCATATCTTCCTTCGGGCCAACTCTTGACGAGCAATAATCCCTTCGTGGTGCTGGGCATCGAGCTCGCGTCGATCCGCAAAGCCTTTGTCACCCTCGATGGCGCGGAGGCGAAGGACTCCAGCGGCACCGTCGTTGCCCGCCTGTCCAGCAAACCGGACTTCCTGGATCTGCTGCAGCGGCAGAGCACGGACGAGCAGCTTCTGAATCAGCTCGGCATCAAGGTCGAACGGACGTATTTCCCCGGCGGGGGGGCACGCATTGACCCGGGGAGTCGACGCTTCGCCGTGGTTCTGGTGGGAAAGACCCAATTGCCGACGGCTTTGACGGTGACTGTTCAACTCAGTGTCGAGGGCACCCCGCGCGTCTTCCAGTTTCATTGGCCGAACTGAACCTTTCGGTGAAGAGCACGACAGCCTGGCGGCACTTTCGCACCTGGAGACGGACAAGATAGATTTCCCCGCTCAAATCCTTCATTCCGCTCACTTCGACAAACCTTTCCGTATTCATGCGACTGAGGCTACGGCGTCATTGTGAAGACGTTCTTAAGATTCGGTGAAGTCCTCGTTAAGGCAAGTCCTGCCGCGCCGGGAAGGCGATGGAAACCGGCCATGAGCGAAAAGCCGCCGCTATTCGCGGGAAAAAAACACATTATTCACACAGACCTAACCTTCCGGTTTTAGCCTCAACCAAGCCCAAAATCGAGGCTTTCTTCATTCGAAACGGTCTTCCGGGTTCCGGCAAGACCGTTTCTTTTCAGAAGCGCGTGGCTGCATTCTGCACCGGCTCATGCACCCGCTCGGGACTCGGATGCTCTCCTCGCATGAGCCGCTCCTCGATTCTTGCAAGCACGGCCCGACAGGTTCCGACGCTCTCCGTGACGTAGTGCGCGCCCGCCGAGCGCAGCCGGCGTTCTGCCTCCCGCACGAGGGCGCTGCGCTCATCGGGTTTCAGCGCATCCAGCTCAGTCTCTGAGAGACCGATCTCGTTGCCGGAAAGCGTGACGCCAATGGTCCACATGCCAGCGTTCAGGCCTTCCTGGATATCTATAGGCGTATCGCCGATCTTCACGATCCGGCGCGGAGGATATACGTCAAGCTTCATCGCGTTGAGGAAACACATCCAGGGAAGGGGCCGGCCAACGGGAACATCCGAGGGGCACACGACCGCATCGGGGGAGAATCCCTGCCGCGCTGCTTCTGAGAGAAGGACGTCCATGAGGGGGCGCAGATATCCGGTCGTAGAGCCGATCTTGATGCCCCACGTGCGCAGCTCGTCCGTCAGCTCTCTCGTGCCCGGAATGAGGGCTGCGTGACGCCGTGCCGCCTCCAGGAGGTGCGGCTCGAGGTCTTCGTACAGGGACTCAGGGTCTCCATGGGCCGGCTCTGCTCCCGTCGCTTCTCTCCAGCGTGCGCTGATGCCCGGGTCCGCCAGGAGCCGTCGAAGATGCTCCCGCTTTTCCAGGCCCATCGGTCCCCGCGCTTCAGTCAGCGTCAGAATTACGCCGCGCCGTGCGAATACCTCCACGATCGAGACGGTCGGCGCGAAGCATCCGAAATCCACCATGGTCCCCGCCCAATCGAATATGACACCGGCGATGCCGGACTCCGCCTGCTTGCTTCCCTTCAATTGCCGCGTGCCCCCCAACTCACGTTAGAAAACAATTGTTACGCATTTCTTAAGAAACCGCGAATTCCCCGCTAGTCCGCGAATGGGCCATGGCCCCGCACAATTAATGGAGAATTGGTCGAATGCTCATGGTTTCTTCACCGTGGTTTCGTATCTAGAGCAGTGCCTCATCTGGGAGACAAAAAGATGGACATCGCGCATCCTCATTTCCGCGATCCGGGAGTCCTTGAAATCACCAAGCTCGTGGTGGACCGTCGTGCACGGGCACGGCGGGTCGCCCTGGGAATGCTGTTCGTTGCAAGCCTGATCGCACGGATCCTCGGAAAGCCGCATCTCTGGCAGGTTTCCCGGGACACCCCATCTGACATGAGCTGGAGGACAGGCCTCGGCTTTGACTACTCGATTCGCTGCCGGTTCCACGACCCCGATCTGAACCAGATGCCCTCCCAGGTGGGATACCTTTACCTTCCCACTGTCACGCAGAACATGCAGGTGCCCTTTTCATCAGGGCGATTTATCGGGAGGCTCTTACGGCGCAGCTCCAGGAGGCACGCGCGTGAAACGGGAACGGGCGCCCCGGCCATCCCGTCTCGTGGACCTCCTGATGAGAGCGTGCGTGCTGCCCTTCCTCGTTCGCCGGTATCGCGTGTCGGCCGCAAGACTTGCAGGGCCTCACCACCCTCAGGCCGCCTTACAGAACCGGGAAAAGCTCGAGTTCTACTACGACAATGGCTCGTATCGATTGGACTTTCGCAATCCGCGCGTCATCATACGCCTGGACGAAGACCGGGGAATTCCTTTCGGGACGCGGGTCGGACATCGCGGGCCTGATGCGTGCCCGCATAGTCTGACACGGGGGGCCGGGAAGTCATTTGCCGCTCACTACCGCCTCACTCAAAGCAGTCACCAGATCCTGAATTCGTTTGAGGTCCTTGGCCCGGCCTTTTGTCTCGCGATTGGAAAGCAGCTTTAACCGCCGCACTATTTTCTCTACAAACCGCGGCTCGGGAAGGACATGGCCGGCGCCTGTCTGTTCCCTGCTCAGGATATGGAGGATCTCATCGATCCGCCCCTTCACTCCGAGGCTGAACTGCTCGGTGGCCTCGTCAACGCGGCCGCGGAGCAAGGCAAGCTCACGAAGCAGCTCCCAGGCATTTGTCGCGGTTTCCGTCCGCTTCCCCTTTTTCATGACGATCCCCTCCCTCTGGACGCGGCCTGGGCGGCTGCCATGACCTCCGCCCAGAGAGCCGCATAGCTTCTCCCTGCCTCCGAGCGCGGCCGGAAGTATGCGATCGGCCTTCGCGTAAGGGCCATCCTCTCGATTTCCGACAGGGAGGGGATGGCCGAACGGCAGACGCGGGTCTCACGCGCGGCAAAGACCTCCATGGTCTCTCGATGAATCCGCTTGCGGCGCTCTACCAGAGAAAAGAAAGGCAGCACCCGACGCCGGTCGAGCCCTTTGCGCTGGTAGAACACAACGATTTCCTCGAATGTGCGCAGGGAGAGGGGAGTCGGCACGAGTGGAACGAGCAGCAGATCCGCGGCCCGGAATATGTTTTCGGAAAGAAGCGTGATACCCGCCGGGCAGTCGAGCACCACCCATCGATAGGCCGCCGAAATGGGTGCCAGAAGCTTCGACAGAACATTTCGAGGGTGCGCCTGCGTGTGCAGGTGGATGTCCAACCGTCGATAGGAGAACCGGGACGGGATGAGATCGAGGTTCGGAAATGCTGTAGGCACAACAAGTTCCTTCAAGCTCTCCTTGCCCCGTATAAGCTTCCTGCTGCCCTTGCCCTTTGCGCCGGGCTGCCCCAGGTAGTACCCTGCAGCACCCTGGGGGTCCAGGTCCCAGAGCAGCGTGGTCTGCCCCGCCCGCCCTGCAATGCAGGCGAGGTTGACTGCTGTGGTGGATTTCCCCACGCCGCCCTTGATGTTGTAGACCGCAATGGTCGTCATCCCCTGTCTCCCATCGCACTGCGAATGCGTTTCCACAGCGCGATGAGATCGAGCGCTGATGTCCAGCGGCGTGCGAATATCTCACGCTGGGCGTTTTGAATGTCGCGTTGAACCTGCAGCATTGCGCCCATCGCCAGCAGGAAACCCTCGGAGCGCTCGTTTTGCGGCACATCTTCCTGCGCTTCCGACAGCATCCGGAGGGCCGTTGTTGCATCCTGGTGCAGACCGAGACAATCCTGGTATCCGACGAACGCCCCGATGAGGCTGCCCGCGTCGTTTCCCATGAGGGGCCGGAAGAACTCGCACATATAGCGCAGCCGTTTGAAGAGAATCCGCACCCTGTGCAGCTCGGCATCAGACAGGCTTTCCGGCGGCCGATCGATCCAGGGCGCGAGCTTCGAAAAGGCCCTATCGATACGCCGGCGGGCGAACTGTTCTACCGGCAGGTCTTTGCCGGGCACTGCTGCGTCAGCCGTGTCCGATCCCGCGTGCGAAGGGCCCGAGTTTTCCAGCGCGCGCAGCAGCCGCGCAAACCTGTCTGACTGCAGTGCCGGCGCCAGCTCGGATACGGCCCGGGTCCGACGCGCGCGAAAGGCGCCGCGCACCGCTTCCCGGAAATTCTGGCCGGCCGTGGTTATTTCAAACTGCCCGTCAAGGCGGGCCATCAGAACGTCCAGGTCCCTCACTGCCCCCAGCAGGCGCGCAATCCAGCCCAGCTCCTCGGCAAGAGCGCTGGCCTGCCCCTGCTCGAACAGGAATTTGAAAAGCCGAAGTGCGCTCCGCGCACGCCGGGTGGCCACCCTCAGGTCATGCACAAACTCGGGGTGGAAATCGTGAACGGCCCCCTGCACATTCGCCCGCATTCTCCATGCCTCGCCCTGAAAGACCCTGCCGCAGGCGCGGGCGGTCGTGTCGGCGGGGCTCACCCGAAACTTCGTGGGAAGCGGCGCGCCGGGCAAAGGAAGGCCCAGCAGGGAGAGACCCTTCTCCACGAGCGGCGTCTGCGAGGGCTGAAATCCGAGCCGCGCCTGAAGCAGGGAGGAGAAATATGCGCTCGCCGTGGAGGGACCCGCCACGGCGAGGCGAAGCAGTGTGCGCGGAGGAGACTCTTCGGCAGGCACGAGGAAAGTCCAGTGCCGCGCAAGGATTCGCAGCATGTGTGCGGCAAGTCCCTCGATCTCGTATTCGGTCTTCAGGAGTACGGCCTCGAGAACCGGGATCGAAGGGGGGACTTCCGACACCGCGCGCACTGCCGTGGAAAACGCACCTTCCACGGGAGGCGATCCGGCCGGGCCGGTTTGCTCAGCCCGCATCGTCTCTCCCTGGAAAAGCCGCCAGGTCTCCGTGAGCCGGGAGAACGACGCGGTGAAGCCTTTTTTCAGGAGGGCTCCCTCATGCGTGTCGAAAAATACGACCTGGTCCGTCTGCTGGCTGCGTTCCCGCGAGGTGTACCCCATGCCGGTAAGCGTGGAAAAAGGAATCCCTCCCGACAGGCTCTCCGGCGCCTCCAGGAGGATCGACGTTTCCGGTCCCGCGCCGGCGGGCCGCCAGGTCCTTGCGCTCCTGCCCGCGATATCGAGTGCCTTCTCGAACTTCGAGACCGTCGAGGAAGCAAGCCCGAGAGTCGCGCGCAGCCAGCCGCAAATCGCGGCAAGGTCCTCCTCCGCGCCTGTGGGCGCCAGCTCCACTTCCAGCTCGTGCCATTTCCGCACGGCACCGCGGCTGGCCACCCTCACCTCGTCCAGGCTGGCGCTGGCGACGGCCCGCTCCCCCTCCGCCAGGGACCTGACAAACCTGTTCTGGCTCAGGCGAAACAATTCTTGCAGGGGACTCTGACCGATCAAACCGAGGACCTTTTCACGAGCGCCCGACTCAGGCCATGCGGCCGGGGCAGCGTCTTCCGGGATCGTGACCTCCAGCTCTTCCCGTCGATGTACCTCGTTCTGCGGAGGTGCCACCGACTTTACCGTGATGAGGATCTCCCCTTCCCGCTCGCGGCACCGGCAGGCATACCCGGCTGAGAGAAGCGCACGGTCTGCCGTGTCCCTGTACACGTCGAGAACCTTCTCCATTCGCCCCTCCAGAAGAGCATACCCGCCGATCCGGGTGAGGGCGCGGACGCGATCATACGCGGCGCGCCCGGTGACAAGGAACTTGGCTTCTATCTCAATGCTCACGGTACAAGGACTCGCGGCGGGAGGAGCCACACGAGAAATCCGGCGAGAGATGAGATGTCATCCATGTCCACGCGGATGAGGCTCCCCTTCTTGCACTCGACAGCCCCCCCGCCTATGCAGGTGGAAATGACCCTGCTGAAGTCCGGCTCGTGCCCCACCACCATCAGCCCCCGGGATGCGTGGTGCTCTTCCAGGATCTGCCTGAGCTCAGCAGGCCCGAACCCGGGCGCGAGGCGTTCATCCAGGACGAGCGCCCGATCAAGCCGCAGTTTCTTCGCCACTATCTCCGCGGTCTGTCGGGCACGCACCAGCGGGCTGGTCAGGATCGTGTCCAGCGGCGGGCGCAGATGCGCAATGGCGGCGGCCTCCTTTTCCATCCTCACCGTGCCCTCTTTGCTCAGAGGACGCTCGGCGTCGCTGCCCTTCCAGCCCTCAGCCGTGCCGGCATCACCATGTCGAAGAAAATAGATCTCCATCCTGTTCGCTCACTTTCGCCTTACGTCCTTGGCCCCGCCGATTGTCGTCGCTTGATAAGCTCGGCCTGGCAATCCAGCGGCGCCTGCGCGGTCTTCACCTGCACGTGCCGGTATGCTCCATCCGGCTGCATGATCCGCGCCTTTGCCGTGTCCGCAAGGCAGGTGTCCAGAACCTCGGTCTTCACCTGACGGATAAGCTTCGCATCAAGAACAGGAAATAGAATTTCCACGCGCCGATCGAGATTGCGCCCCATGAGGTCCGCGCTCCCCAGGTAGATTTCCTCATGGCCCCCGTTGCCGAACCAGAAGACCCTGCTGTGCTCCAGGAAGCGCCCGACAATGCTCCTCACCCGGATGTTTTCACTCACGCCTGGAACTCCCGGACGCAGACAGCACATTCCCCGCACGATCAGGTCGATCTGTACACCTGCCCGTGAAGCCTCGTAGAGGAGCTGGATCATTGCTTTGTCCACGAGGGCGTTGATTTTCAGAATGAGGGCGCCGTCCCCGGCCGTGCGCTGTCGCTCCATCTCCCTGCGAATCAGAGACTCCAGTCCGCTTCTCAGGTTGATGGGCGCCACAAGAAACCTCCGATACGAGCGCTTGTCGGAGTAGCCGGTGAGGTAATTGAAAATGTCGGAGGCGTCCGCCCCGATGGCATCATCGCAGGTGAAAAGTCCGAGATCTGTATAGTGATGCGCGGTCACCGCGTTGTAGTTGCCCGTGGACAGATGCACGTAGCGGCGGATGCGGTCGCTTTCCTGCCGAATGACCAGGGCGATCTTCGAGTGGGTCTTCAGCCCGAGGAGGCCGTAGACCACGTGCACTCCCTCGCTTTCCAGGGCGCGGGCCCACTCGATATTGCTCTCCTCGTCGAACCGCGCCTTGAGTTCCACCAGCACTGCCACCTGTTTTCCCCGGCGCACAGCTTCAAGAAGAGCCTTTACCACGGGAGAGTTCTGGCCGACCCGGTAGAGGGTCTGCTTGATGGCGAGCACTGCGGGGTCGCGCGCCGCGGCGTCGAGAAAATCGACCACAGGATCGAATGAATCATAGGGATGGTGCAGAAGGATGTCCTGGCGCCGTATGGCGGCGAATATGTCTCCCTCCCCGTCCTCCACGTCCGCGGGGAGCGCGGGAACGAAGGGCGGGTACTTCAGGTCGGGTCTTTCCAGGCCGTGAAGCTGCGCAATGTCGCTCATGCCGAGGGGCGGCTCCATAGTGTACACGTCCCGAGCGTCGAGCTCGAGGTTTTCCGTGAGAATGTCTCGAATGGCCGCCGGCATGTCCGTGTCCACCGTGAGGCGCACGACCCGTCCGAATCGCCTCTGCCGGACCCCTTTCTCGATCGTCTCAAGGAGGTCTTCAGCTTCCAGCTCCTGGATGGCCACCTCCGCGTCCCGGGTCACGCGGAACGGATGGGACTGGATGACCTGCATGCCGGGAAAGAGCGATCCCACGTTGGCAGCAATGAGCTGCTCCAGCAGAAGCAGCGTGCGCCCATCCGGCCCTCCGGGCCGGCGGGTGGAGCGCAGCTCGAGGAACCGGGACAGGGTTGCAGGCAGCTTGACCCGGGCAAAGCGCTCGGTGCCTGCCGGATCCCGGATGACCAGGGCCAGGTTGAGGCTCATATTCGAGATGTGGGGAAAAGGCCGGCCGGTGTCGACTGCAAGCGGCGTCAGAACGGGGAAGACGATGTCCTGGAAATAGCGGTCCGCCTCCTCCCGCTGTTCAGGATCGAGGGATCCATAGTCGAGAATGCGGATTCCCGCCGTCTCCAGCAGCGGCAGGAGCTCCCGCAGGCAGGCGCGCGTTTCATGCATCAGCTCCTGCGCGCGCCCGCGCACCGCCTCCAACTGGACCGCGGGAGCCTGCCCCGACGGAGAGGATTCGACAATGCCTGCCTCGATCTGCTGCTTGAGACCTGCGACACGGACCATGAAGAACTCACCGAGGTTGGAGCTCACGATCGAAACAAACAGGAAGCGTTCCAGGAGGGGGTTGGCCGCGTCCTTCGCTTCTTCCAGCACCCGGCGGAAGAAGTCGAGGAGGCTCAGCTCCCGGTCGATGAACAACCGGGGATCATTCAGATCCGGCGCCAAGTCAGCCATCTGTGCCGTCCCCATCCCTCGTGAGCGCAATGTCCAGACCGAAAACCTCGCGGAACAGATCGTCTTTCTTGCGCAAGGCCCATTGCTCGAGGAGAACCTCATCGGCGCCGCGTGCCCGTATCTGGACTTCGTTTCCCCTACGGACCACCGTGATGGCCTGGATCTTCTGCCGATGCTCCTTGTCCAGCGCATCGGCAATGCGCAGGAGACCTGCAAGGAGCCGCACCCGGTTCCGGTCGGCCAGCGAAAGCTGCGCAAACTCGTGGTGAAGGGGGGAAGGCGGTGCCTTACGATGATACCGGGCGATACAGCCGACGATGAACATCTCCCGCGAGGTGAATCCCGGCAGCTCGGAGCGCGCTATGAGATAGAGGGCGTGCTTGTGATGGCTCTTCAAGCTGACCACCCCGCCCACGTCATGCAGGAGCGATGCAGCCACAAGGAGACGTCGTTCCCGATCTCCCATGCCGTGCACGTGAACGAGCTGGTCGTACAGGGACCCCGCCATACGGGCGACGTGCAGGGCGTGCTTTTCATCGAAGAGAAACTTCCGCCCCAGCAGAAGGGCGTCCTCGATGACGCCTGTATCCGCTTCCTTGCGAACGCCCCGCCTTTCCAGGAGGTCAAATACGATGCCCTCGCGCAGCCCGCCTCCCGGCACGACAACCTCCGCGGCCCCGAGGCGTTCGGCGAGGTGCGCATAGACTATGGCGGCCGGCACGATCACGTCAGCCCGGTCGACCCTCAGATCGTATTCTTTCTGCCTCTCTGCCACGGACATGCGGGACAGTTTCCCGATGAGGGTGCGCACGTCCGCGACCGGGACGACGAGGGGTCCCTCCTGCGGGTCGCGGCTGCCCTGGCAGATCCGCGCGATAGATTCGATATTGCCGCCCGTCGCAATGAATCCCTTCAATCCCCGCTCGGCGATTTTGGACGGGAGCCGGATGGTAGCCGCGTATTCCTGGATGAGCCGGGAAAACTCCTTCGGCTCGGAGTTGCCGCGGACGAACATTTCCATCAGGCGCACCGCTCCCATTGCATGGGTTTCGCTCCAGCTCACGCGCGACTCATCCGCAAGGGCGATCTCCACGCTTCCGCCGCCCAGCTCGACGAGCACCCACGTGTCTTTCCCCAGGGCCAAATGCCTTCTCACGGCCGCATGTACGAGCCTGATCTCCTCCGACCCGGCGATGACCTCCAGGCGAAGGCCGGAGGCCTCACGCACCTGCCGGACAAAATCCCTCCGATTCCGGCTTTCCCGCACCGCGCTGGTGGCCACGGCGCGATAGCGCTCGATGGAGAGCTCCTTCATCTGCCGCGCGGCCTGCACGAGAGCCGCGGCCGCCTCCGCGGCCGCCGTCGCGTCGATCAGCCCGGTGGAGAAGACGCCATGGCCGAGACGCACCGGCGATCGCGCCTCGGCCACGACGTGAAACCCCTCCCTCCCGTCGGTTTCGGCGGCAAAAAAGCGGATTGCATTCGTGCCGACATCGATCGCGGCCACTCGTTCAGGCATCGGTGCTATTTCGCGTCCTCTTCCTGGTGATGTTTGATCACGCGGCCCTCCGTCATATAGATTACGTCTTCTCCGATATTCGTGGACAGGTCCGCGATCCGTTCGAGGTTTCCCGCGATCTTCAGCAGGGCGAGGTTTTCGGGCACCGTCGAAGGAGTGCGCGTCATCGACGCGCTCAGGCCATCGAGGATCCTGGTGGCAAGCTCATCCACCGTGTTGTCCGACTCGCAGACTTTCTGGCCCAGGACTGCGTCCTCGTCAATAAAGGCGCGAATTGCCCCGTCCACCATGTGGATCGTCTCCTCGAACATTCTCAGGACCGAGTCATCGGGGCGCAGCAGGGTGCCATTGATATGGTCGCCCACTGCCTCGGCGATATTCACCGAGTGATCGGCGATGCGTTCGAGGTCATTGGTGATTCCCAGCACCATGAGAATGGTGCGGAGGTCTTTTGCCATGGGCTGGTGCCGCGCAATGAGGGACGTGCATTCGGCCTCGAGGTCTATCTCGGTCTGGTTGGCGCGCGGCTCATCCGATTCGATGATTTCCCGGGGGAGCGCGGGTTGACGATCCACGAGGGCCCGACGGCTCTTTTCGATCATCTCCTGGACGAATTGTCCGTAGGCGACCAGCCGTGCCTTCAGCTCGTCCATCTGGAATATGGGCATGGGCCTCTCCTATCCGAATTTGCCTGACAGGTATTCTTCGGTTCTTTTGTCCCGGGGCACTGTGAAAAGAGTCTTGGTCGGGCCATACTCGACCAGCTCGCCAAGGTGGATGAACGCCGTGTAGTCGGAGATCCGCGCGGCCTGGGGGATGTTGTGGGTGACCTGCACAATGGTGACGACCCCCTTCAGGGAGACGATGAGCTCCTCGATGGCGGCCGTGGCCTTGGGATCCAGCGCGGAGGTCGGCTCGTCCAGGAGCACGATCTCGGGCTTCATGGCCAGGGCGCGGGCGATGCAGAGCCTCTGCTGCTGGCCGCCGGAGAGGAAGGTGCCGCGCCTGTACAGCGCGTCCTTGACCTCGTCCCAGAGAGTCACCCGGCGCAGCGTCTCTTCCACAATACGGTCCCTGTCCACGCGTGCAAGGCGCGTGCCGTTCAGTTTGTACCCGGCCACCACGTTGTCATAGATGCTCATGGTCGGGAACGGATTCGGCCTCTGGAAAACCATGCCGATGCGCCTCCGCAGGAGGATGGGGTTGAGCTTGTACACGTCCTCTCCGTCAAGGAGGACCTGCCCGGTCACCTGCGCGTTGGCCACCAGCTCGTGCATCCGGTTGATGCATCTCATGAAGGTGGTTTTTCCGCAACCCGACGGCCCCATGATGGCCGTGATCTTTCCCGCGGGAACGGCAATTGAGATGTCCTTCACAACGTCCTTCCCGTCGAAGCCGGCCACGAGGTGCCGCGTTTCCAGGATCGTCGTCTCAGCGCTTAGAACTGTATCTTCCATCTTGATGTTACCAGCTTTGTCACGATATTCAGCGTGAGAACCATGACCAGGAGGACGAACGAAGCTCCCCAGGCAAGCGCCTGCCATTCCGGGTAGGGACTCGTGGCATAATAGAAAATCGTGTGGGGAAGGGACTCAATGGGCTTGAAAACGTTCACCGCCATGAACGGGTTGCCGAACGCAGTGAACAGGAGCGGCGCCGTCTCCCCGGCCCCCCGGGCCACCGCGAGGAGAACTCCTGTGATGATCCCGCTCATGCCGGCAGGCAAGACGACGCGCATGACCGTGCGGCGGTAGGAGACCCCAAGGGCAAGAGCGGCCTCCCGCAGCGTCATAGGGATCAGGAGAAGGGTTTCCTCCGTGGCCAGCGTGATCACCGGCAGCATGATCATGGCAAGGGCCACACCCCCCGAAACCGCCGAGAAGTGACCCGTCGGGCGCACGATCCAGGTGTAGGCGACGATGCCCAGGACGATAGAGGGAATACCCATAAGGGTCTCCACGGACAGCCGTGCAACAGTTCCGAGCCGGGTCTTCGACTGCTCGGAAAGGAAGATTCCGGCGATGATCCCCAGCGGCACGGAGATTATCGTGGCGATAGCGACGAGAATGACAGTTCCGACGATTGCGTTGGAGATGCCTCCGCCGGCCTCTCCCATCGGCCTGGGCAGCTCGGTGAGAAACTGCCAGTTGATGGACGAAGCGCCCTTGACCACGATATAGACCAGGATCAAGGCGAGGGGCACCGTGGCGATGAAAGACAGGAGCAGGGTGAGAGCCCGGAAGGCGGCGTCACGGCGGAGACGGGCCGCTACGCCGGCGTCCAGCCCCCCCCGGGGCACGCTCTTCAGCTCGGCATGATGGTCGATCTTTCCCATCTCCTCACCTCGCAGCCATTCGGTTCACGACGATCTTCCCTGCAATGTTAATCAGCGTGCTGATGATGAACAAGAGAAGCCCGATTTCGATCAGGCTGGACAGATAGACATTGGTGGTGGCCTCGGAGAACTCGTTGGCAATAACGCTGGCCATGGTGTTGCCGGGAGCGAAGACGTTGAACGTGAGGACGTTGGCATTTCCGATGACCATCGTGACCGCCATGGTCTCGCCGAGCGCCCGGCCCAGCGACAGCAGAACCCCCCCCATGATGCCCGAGGTGGCATACGGCAGGGTGACTTTCCAAATCGTCTCCGACGGAGTGGCCCCGAGGGAGAGGGCTGCCTCCTTGAGGTCACCGGGAACAAGGCTGATGATCTCCCGTCCGATTGAGGCGGAGTACGGAAGGATCATGAAAGCCAGCAGCAACGACGTGGTGAACATGCCCACTCCGAACGGGGGGAGGCCGAGGGCGGTCTCCAGCACCCGAACGGCTGGCACAAAGAAGAACAATCCAATGAATCCATAGACCACCGAGGGGATCCCCGCCAGCAGCTCAACAGCGGTCCGCATGATCGCGCTGAATGCCCCGGTGCGGAAATACTCCCCCATGAGGATGGCCAGCGCCAGGGACAGGATCGTGGCAATCGCGAGGGCGATGAGGGAGGTGATGAGCGTGCCCACGACGAACGCCAGGGAATGGAAGGAGTTCGTGACCGGGTCCCACTCCGAGCCTGTGAGGAACCGAAAGCCGTTCGCAACGATCGCCTGGCGGGAAGTGACGGTCAGAGAAAAGAAGATCGCGACGAGCAGGACGCTCACCGCGATCCCCCCGAGAACGAGCAGGGTCCGGAATGCCGTGTCGGATGACCGCTCGCTCTTCATTCAGAATCTATTGCAGGACCGGCGTCCCATCGTAGGTGACCGATTTCAGGATGGCTTCCGCCTTGTTGACGACGGCCTTGGGAAGCTGGGCGTACGCCAGGGGCTCCGCATACTGCTGCGCGCCGTGCACCATCCACCAGAGCATCTTCATCATCGTCGTGACCTTGTCCTTTGGACGGTTGTCATAGTTCTGCTCCTTGTAGACAATGATCCAGGTGAACGACGCGATCGAGTACCCGTTGGGCGCGTCGGTGTCAGTGAGAACCATCCTTGTGACGTCGGCCGGAACTGGCATCATACCGGCTTCGCTCGTCGAGGCAAGTGACGGCACGACCCAGTTCCCGCTCTTGTTCTTGACTGTGGCAAAGGGCATGCTGTTGTGCAAGACATAGATCAGCTCGACGTAGCCCACCGCACCGGGGAGCTGCTTCACCAGGCCGGCGACGCCTTCGTTCCCTTTTCCACCCACGCCGACAGGCCAGTTCAGCGAGGTCCCCTCCCCGACTTTGCTCTTCCACTCGTCGGACACCTTGCTGAGGTAGTTGCTGAAGACGGCGGTCGTGCCGCTGCCGTCCGATCGGTGTACCACGGTCATCGCGGTATTGGGCAGCTTCGTATCCGGGTTGAGCGCGGTGATCCGCGGGTCATTCCAGCGCTTGATCTTCCCGAGGAAGACGTCGGCGATGATGTCAGAAGTGAGCTTCAGGGTGGGGTTCCCCGGAAGGTTGTAGGTGACTGTCACGGAGCCTTCCACCGTGGGGACGGAGACGAACGGGGCCGGGAAGGATTTCGCATTCTCGTCGGTGACCACGACGTCGCTGGCGCCGAAGTCCACGGTCTTGTTCTTCAGCTGGGTCTGGCCGCCCCCGGAGCCGATAGACTGGTAGTTCACCTTCACGTTGAACTGCTTGTTGTACTCGTCGAATACCTTGGAATAGAACGGGGCGGGGAACGTGGCGCCCGCTCCGACGAGCTCGATTGACTGGCCGAAGCCCAGCGCGGCGGCCGCGCAGAGTACAAGGGCCATCACTGCGATCCTTGAGAGCTTCATGATCTCCTCCTTGAATGATATGCGTATTCAAGGTCAGCGGGCACGGTTAGACCGTTGTGAAGGTTGTGTTAATTTTCTGTTAATTGCCCCGGGAGCGCGCCGCGGTAGCCCGCGGATTTGGCGCCGCGGTAGCCCGCGGATTTGGCGCCGCGGTACGGGGTATTCCCCGAACGGGTACTCACGTACTCTGCGGATTTCGAAAGTCCAGCGGGAGCAGGACGATGAAGCGGGTTCCCTTTCCCAGGCCGCTTTCCACTTCGATCGTCCCTGCGTGGCTCTGCACAATGTGCTTCACAATGGCCAGTCCCAGTCCCGTCCCCCCCAGCTTTCGCGAGCGCGACTTGTCCACCACGTAGAACCGCTCGAATATCCGCGGGAGGTTTTCTTCGGGAATTCCGATCCCTGTGTCGGCAACTTCAATGCGGACCTTGTCCGGTCCCTCGGGTGCGCATACTACCCGTACCTCGCCTGCCTCTGTGTATTTCAGGGCATTGTCGATCAGGTTCACCAGGACCTGCTCCAGCAGGTATGCGTCCGCGTTGATGGTGGGCAGCGCAGCAGGGATGCTCAGAACGAGCGCGATTCCCTGCGCGTCCGCGCGGTGGGCGAACATTCCCGACACATCCCGGATCAGACGCTCGAGGTCCACCTGGTCCGCGGAAGGCTCGGCCCCGCGCGCTTCCAGGCCTGAGAGCATCAGAAGGTCCTGCACGATTGCAGTCATGCGCTCTGCATTGCGGCGGATGGTCTCCACCCAGCGGGCCGATTCTCCCCGCAGGGCTCCTTCGAGCATCTCCAGGGAGCCCACGATCGAGGTGAGCGGGGTCCGCAGCTCATGCGATGCATTGACTACAAAGTCACGCTTGACGGTCTCCAGGCGCCGCAGGTCGGTCGTATCGTTCAGCACGACGATGAGCTCTTCACGATCTCCCATTTTCTCCACTGTGCACAGGACGGACTTTTCGCCAATCTCCACCTCTTCGGACTGACGCTGCCCCGTGACGCGCGCCTGCTGGACGAGCTCAGTGAGCCGCGGCGCGCGGACCACCTCCCAGAGGGTTCTTCCGTCTACCGGCAGGACGGCAGCCAGCTTCTCGAACCCCTTGTTGTGGCGCACGATCTTTCCGTCCCGGTCCAGCACCAGCATCCCCTGCTGGACGGAAGAAAAGATGCCGTCCAGCTCCTGCATCCGCTGGGCCCGTTCCTCGAACAATGTCTGCACGCGTTCACCCATGGCGTTGAAACTGTCTGCAAGTGCTTTCACCTCGTCTCGCCGGCGCAGGTGAAGACGGGCCCCGAAGTCTCCCGCGGCAAACCGGCCGACAACCTGGGCAAGGTCCCTGAGCGGCGAGGAGATTGTCCGTGACAGGAGGAGGGCGGAGAGAAGGCACGCGGCAAGAAGCAGGCAGGAAAAGAGTACCAGGCTTCCCTGCTCCTGCCGCGACAAGGCTTCAAGCTCTTCGGCGTACGTGGAGGCCCGCACCACACCACGGAGCCGGCCTTCTTCGTCTTTCACGGGGACTGCGACGTAGATCATCCATCGCCGGATTGTGCCGCTGAAGCGCGATGACATTCCCACCTGCCCGTTGAAAGCGGCGCCGACCTCCGGTCGATTGGAATGATTTTCCATGCTGTCGGGGTCCTGCTGTGAATCCGCAAGCACGACCCCCCGTGGATCGATCACCGTGAGACGCACACGGCCTTCCTTGCCGACGGCGGCCACAAGGGCATCGAGGGCAGCGCTCCGTCCCTGGCCCATCAGCGGCAGAACGGAGACCAGGGCCGTTCGCGCCGCGCTTTCCAGGCCTCGCGTGAGTGAATCGTAGGAAATCCCGCGCCCGACCCGCACGAAGTAGACGGCGAAGACCAGAACGGCAAGCAGGCTTACCGCTACGTAGCCGGCAAATACCCGCAGGAAAATGCGTCTGTTCATTTTCGTTCCGTCGCGCGCTGCCCCGATCCAGGGGCGGCAAGCTTGTATCCCACCCCCCGTACGTTGACGATCATCTTCCCCGACGGGCCGAGCTTGTCGCGGAGGTGCTTCACGTGCACGTCCACCGAACGGTCCGTCACGTTCTTCTCATCGCCCCACAGGTGATCGAGTATTTTCTCCCGGGAGAACACCCAGCCGATGCGCGTTGCCAGCAGATGGAGAATGCGAAACTCCGCCTGGGTGAGCTCGAGTTTCTGGCCATGCAGCGAGGCCTCAAGGGTGTCGGTGTCGATGAGAAGACCGTCAGCCACCTCGATCCGGGACCTGCCCGTTTCCGGGGATGCGCGGCGCAGCACTGCTTTCACACGGGCGGCCAGTTCCTTCGGGGAGAAAGGCTTCACGACGTAGTCGTCCGCGCCGAGCTCCAGGCCCAGCACGCGGTCCGCCTCCTCTGCCCGGGCGGTGAGCATGATGACCGGTATGGCCGCGAGGGTCCGGTCGGCGCGCATGCCGCGGCAGATGGCAAAACCGTCCGTGTCGGGAAGCATGACGTCCAGGACAACGAGGTCGGGCTTTTCAGAGCGCAGCGACGAAAGAAAGCCCTTGCCGTCCGCGTACTCCCGCACGCGGAAGCGCTCCTTCTTCAACCCGGCCGAGACAAGGGCGCGAATATCGTCCTCATCTTCCACGATCGTGATCAGCTCGTTCATGTCAACGCTAATGTACCCCCGCACCCGTCACGATTAAAAGACACGGGGGCCGAAATCACGCCCTGCGCGTGTCGAATTAACCGAATACTAACACTGCCTCGACGCCTTTCGAGCCAAGGTACCGCGGTACTCCGCGGTTTCGATAAAGGTGGACGGCCCCCGGGGCATCGGTTAGGATATACGTGTAGGGAGATCACCGTGAAAAAACTTCTGGTGCTCGTCATCGTCGCTGCCCTTGCGCTTTCGGGCTGCGCAACTTCCGGCTTCCTTGGGTTCCTCGCCACCACGCACTACGTGGATCTCAAGGCCAAGGCCATCCAGGACCAGCAGGCAGCTGAGATCGCCGCCTTGAAGGCGCAGCTTGCCGACTACCAGGCGATCAAGGACCAGGCAAAAGCCGCCGCGGACCAGGCCAACGAGTCTCGCAAGACCCTGGAGGACCTCCAGGCGCGCATCGCCTCGATTCCCAAGGACGTGATCAGGCAGATCGCTGATATCCTCCAAGGGTCTGCCGCGCACTAGCCCGTTCCGCCCGACCCACGCGCGGGCCCGACTGTCCTTTGCGGGCCATCGCCCTGCACGCTCCTCGGCGGCCCAGCGGCGGTCGCCCCACGCCTCACTGAGCCAGTGGGCGGTTCTGCTTCATCTGCAGAGACATGTCCCGGAAGCTGAGCAGGAGTTTCCGTTTTTCGTCCCACAGCTTGAGCCGCACGGACCTGAGGCTGCTGCCCAGTGTGAGAGGATTCGGCAGCTGCAGCTCGGGGATTTCGTTCAGGCAGCGCTGCAGGTTGTAGTTGGGAATGCGCGGCCGCAGGTGGTGCACGTGGTGCAGGCCGATGCTGGCAGAGATCCACTGAAACACCTTGGGCAGCTTGTAGTATGAGGAGCCCTGCATGGCAGACTCCATTGATTCCCAGGTCTCATTCCGCTCCCAGTACGAGGGATCGAACTGGTGCTGTACATAGAACAGCCAGACGCCGGCCGCACCGCCAATGAGAAGGATCGGCAGCTGGATCAGCAGGTAGGCCTTGATGCCGATGGTCAGCCCGGCCGTCACGATGATGGCCGCGAGGGCGAGGTCGGTGAGCAGCACGCTCACCACCTGGTTTGGCCTTGAAGCGTGGGAAGGAATGCGCTGCATGATGAGAAACGCGTAGATGGGTCCCAGCCCGAACATGATGAACGGGTTGCGGAACAGCCTGTACTGAAGCCTCTTGAATCGGGTGCTGGCCGCATATTCCTCCGCGGTCATTGTCCATAGGTCTCCCACCCCCCGCCTGTCAAGATTTCCTGCCGTGCTGTGATGCACGCCGTGCGAATGGCGCCAGTATGTGTAGGGGGTGAAGACGATGATGCCAAGGATGTTGCCGATGATCTTCATGCCGAGATCGGATGCCAGATAGGATCCGTGGCAGCAATCATGAAAGAAGATGAACAGGCGCAGCATTAACGCGCCTGCCGGCAGGGCCATGAGGAGGGTAGCCCAGTAGGGCAATCCCCATTTCATGGTCAGGTACATGAGCGCCCACAGGGCCGCGTACGGGATAAGGGTATCGACAAGCTGCAGGGCCACTTTTGCCGCACTAGGTTTCTCAAACTGTTTGAGGGAAGAAACCCACGCGGGCTTTTCCGCGCGGGGTTTTGTCTGCGGCGCGGACGGCACAAAGGGCTCAGCCTGAGCCGCGTCGGGGTCGGGTACGGACATGTAGGGGACCTCCTGGGAAGCGCGTACGCGCTTCGCTGACTATAAAGTACCGCCGTTGCCGCGCCGGACGTGAAAATACTTATGAGTCTGCATAGAGCGACGATGCAGGCAGGCTCAAATGCATCAGAGGCATGCAAGTCGAATTTATATTTCTCCGGGTGACGGCCGAGTCCTGAATTGCCGGCTCGCCAGGTGCTACACTCTCTCAATATGATCAAATATGTCAGAATCAGCCCCGCCCGATATCAGGGCGTGAGATCGAGGGAGACGGGCGCGGGCCTCAGGGCGATGGCGTGGAGCGTCATCAACTGGGTGCTTCTTGCCTGCGTTCTGGCGGTGAATGTGATCTCGGTTATCCTTCCCCTGAACCGCACGGTAGGTGAGGTTGCCGACAGTTTCCACGCACCGTTCGAGCCGGCAGCGTATGCATTCTCCATCTGGGGACTGATCTATCTCGCGCTGATCGCATTTGCCGTGTTTCAGCTCCTTCCCTCGCAGTGGAAAAATCCGCGCGTCCGCGCCACGGACGGCTTGTTCGCCGCCACCTGCCTGGCGAACGCGGGCTGGCTTTTTGCATGGCATTTCGGATCCTACGTTCTCAGCCTGGTGGCGATCGTCGTGCTGCTCTTTGCTCTCAGCGCAATCTACCTCTTCCAGCGTAACGAGGAGTGCCGGAAAACCACGCCGAAATGGACCGAACGGCTGTTCGTGCTTGCGCCCTTCAGCCTGTACCTGGCGTGGATCTGTGTCTCCGCCATCGCGAACGCGGCGGCGCTTCTCCCCTGGGCCGGCTTCAAAGGCATGGGGGTATCTGCCATGGGCTGGGCCGTGGTCGGCGCGATCGCGGGGCTCGTATTCGGCGGGCAATCGTATTTCATGGCGCGGGAGCCGCGGAGCGGCGTAGCAGAGGACAGTCTCCCCGGGTAGCCGCCCTCATGCTTTCGGCATGGAGAGGAGGGTCTTTTTCACCGTGGCGTACAGCCTGCGTACGTCGGCGTCCGTGGTAGCGTAGCCGGTGCCGCTGGTCTCCTGGCGCACCACGACGTAACCGTAGTCCTTGTCGCCCCCCGGCTCGTGCACATAGTCGCCGAAGCGCGCGGCGGACAGCGCCTGGTAGGTGACGCCCTTTCCCTTGCAGAGAAAGACGGAATACAGGTAGGGCACATTGCCATTCGGGCCCTTGTTCACAGCGACCTGGAGCTGCACACCGAGGAAGTCCGCGGGCTTTCGGCGGGGCTCCACCATCAGGCGGATATCCTCAGGGATCTGCTGCCCCTGGCTGTTCTTGTCCAGCTTCAGGTAGGGAGTAATAATGACTTCGCCGCCCTCCGCGGGTTCCGAAGACAGGATGGGCTCGAAAACACGCATGCGGAATGCAAGCTCCTGAGGGGTCCACAGCGAGACATTGCCGGTGAACAAAAAGGGGATGAGGAGAACGAGGGCATCTGCGCACACCAGGGCGGCCAGCCGGTAGCCCCCGCCCCCGAGGATAAGGGCGGCCACGACCAGCACCACTGCACCGAACCAGCCGAATCCCGAGCGGTAAATCACCGAGTAGCCCTTTTCCCTGGTGAGCTGCAGGTTGCTCTTGATCCGGTCGAACTCACGCACCGAGGCGGGCTGCCAATCCTCCTGGCCGACATCAATGGGCTTGTTTCTGAAGTTCCGGGCCCCCATGAAGACCAACCCGGGGACCATGAGCAGCACACCGATGAGAAAGCCGAACCCGCCGGGAATCAATACCTGCAGGGCGAGCCCGCCGGCCGCGAAGCCGGCAAACACGATCATGCGCGCGGGAAGCGCGAGCCGGGGCACCATGAACTTCACTTCCATACGATATTCTCCTGCGCAATCGAGGCCTGATTGCGAATCTCCGATGTGCCCGCGTAGCGCCAGTACAGGGGACAGGCAGCCTGACAGGCCGTGAAGCCCGGGCAGCCGGCGCATTCAGCGGGCGCGTACTCCTTGCTCTTGAAATACCTTGCCCGGGGAGAGAACCAGACATCGCGAAAGTCCTGCGTCAAAAGATTGCCCATGGGCTCTGGAAAGGACGAGCAGGGAAGCACCTCTCCCGTCGGAGCCACTGACAAAAGGCCATCCATTGCGGCGCAGGACTTGTTCCCGAGTCCGCGGGCAATCGTGTTGTAATGGCAGTGCGGGATGGGAGAGTACCAGTAGAAAGTCATCTTCTCGGCCCGGGCTGCCGCGCGGACACTTTCGATGATCGCCCCCGCGCGTGAATAGGGGATGAAGAGGGCATCCACCCCGGGATCGTCCTGACTTTCGCCTCCTGCGTCCGCCGCGCGCACCGGCAGATACAGATTCATGGCAAACCTGCTTATCCCCAGGCCCTTGAGAAATGCCGGCATGCGCGCGGCGTCGGGCGAGTTCACGGCCGTCATCGTCGTGTTTGTCTGTACGGAGATGCCCGCCGCCCGCAGCCAACGGATGCCCTGCAGCGTTTCCTGAAAGGAGCCGCGCCGGGCCGTGAGAAGGTCATGCGTTTCCGCATCAGGGCTTTCTACGCTGACCTGTGCCGTGCGCAGGCCTGCCCGGTAGAGACTGCGCGCCCTTCGGCGGTCCGCAAGCGTGCCGTTGGTGATGAGATTCACCTGCAGTCCGGCCCGGCGCGCCATCCGGATCATCTCCTCCAGGTCCGCGCGCAGGAGCGGCTCCCCTCCGGTGAATGAGAAGAAGGGAATCCTTGCATCGTCTTTGAAAACGCGTATGATCTCCGCAATCTCGACAAGGCTCATTTCGCGCGCAGGGGCGACGCCCAGCGCCTGCAGCGTGCCCGCACAGCCCCGGGCGGCGGGGCCTGCACTCGGCGTCCTGCATCCCACGTTCTGCTTCCCGCATTCCGCGTAGCAGAATGCGCAGGCATTGTTGCACCGATAAGTCACCGCGATCTCGCCGAGAATCGGCAGCTTCGTATACTGGAAGGTGTACGGTACGAGCTCATACGGCGCGCGGCCGCCCTCCGCGGGTCGGCCGAGGTAGAGCGCGCGCAGATCTGACACGAACGCTGCCACCTGCCGCGCCCGCCCTTCCTGAGCGATTCCCGGTATCGATGCCGCCTTTCCGCCCGCGCACAGGTGCGCCACGATGGCGATCCCGGTGGAATTTGCCTTGTACACCTGGTTGGGAGGTACAATGACGACACCATCCTCCTCCCTGGCGAAAATGTGATCCTTGGCCTCCCGGAAAAAATCGTCGATCCACCCCAGTGAACGGACCGGAAATTCAGTCACGCGGTCCGGGCCGAAGCGTCGGGCGGGCTCTGCCGGTGCTTTCAATGCGCGCCTCCCGACACGCACGCCGAGTGGCATGCCGAGTGGCACGCAGAATGACATGCCGAATGGCAGGCCTGGTGACATGCCGAGTGGCAGGCGTTGTGGCACGCCGAGTAGCAGGCGTTCACACCACCCGTGCCGGCCTGCGCCGGGGCGAAGCATCCCTTGAAGCAGGACGCGGAGGCCATGAAGGCCTGGTAGCCCGCGGAGAAATCCGGCGGCAGACGTACGTGCGCGTAGACTGCCGTGTTCCAGAAAATCCAGCGGTAGGAGGACCAGTACCAGTAGTAGGGTTGGACCTTGTCCTGCTCGGTTTCCGGTCTCTGTTCGAGCTTCTTTCTATAGTATTCCTTCGTTGCGTCAGAGTCGCAGTCCCAGATCTTCTCCTGGAGCTTTGCAAGGACCTTTTCGAAGAAATCGGCAAGAACACCCGAGAGCGCCAGGCCCCGCGTGTCGAATGACTGGAGGAACAGCTCCTCATATTCATTCTCAGCCTTTCGCACTGTGAGTATCCTTATTTCCAGAGGATCTTCCTTCACAACCTCGATGATGCCCTGGCGCTTGAGGCCCTCCAGCATGATGGCCACCACCTTCTGCAGCGGCATTTCCAGAAGAAGCGCCACCTCCACGGGGTGCAGGTCTTCGGCGATCTTGCCTTTGACCTGATAGGTGCCCGCGAAGAGCCTGGGCGGGATCCAGTTGTCTCCTGCCCAGCGGATTCCTTCCACTTTCTCCAGCGTGCGCCCGTATCCTTTCACTTTCAGCAAGTACAGCAGGAGGACCAGAGCGAGGAGCCCGCCGAGCGTCACGGCAGTGGCAAGGGGACCGGCCTGCATGCGCGGGGCTGCGGTGACAGGCTCGCTTTCGGGCTGCCCCGCCGGCGCCTGTGTTCCGGTTGACGGGCCCGCGCTTCCCGACGAGGTGCTTTCCGAAAGGATTCCGTCCTGCATGGGGATTGCGGAGCGCTTGAGATAGAACTGAAGCCTCTGCGTCTGCTCCGTGCCCACGTTCCGCTGGTTGAATCTCAACGTGAGATAATAGGTGCCGTCCGCGCCTTTTGAGCCGAACGCGTCGATGCTGTTCTGCTGGTTGACGTACGGTTCCGTCCGGAATCCCGCCTGCGTGAGCGCATCCTGCCCGACCTCCTGGCCGCTTACGGCGATTGGGAGCTCGATCCTGATCGTGCGGTGGTCCAGTGGCTGGTCCCATTGCTCGGGCGCCCAATCGAAATAGAAAAGCTCCCCGTAGTCCGCGGATTTCGTCCAGCCGATCCGCCGGGGCCCGGCCAGGTCCCCCCCATAGGCGAGGAAGTACATTGCGGAACCTGTGAACCCGCGGCCGCCGGCCAGGACTATGTCATACCTGCCGCCGCCCATGTCGCTGATGTCCAGGCCTGCACGGACGTTGCCGGCCAGGTCTGCATAGCATTGGTCGAGGTTGAACACGGGACGCGCTGCAGCACCTTCAAAGAAGAAGCCGTGCATCTGCCCGCCGGTGGCTTGCCAGGCAAGGCTTTCAAAGAAGAGGGCCTTGCCGTCCGGGCGGAGCACCACGTCTGTCTCCACGCTCTGCAGCACGGCGCTGAGACCGAATGACG
>Ga0265316_10001684_pt1 | contig 23499 bp, 22 predicted proteins | sample 4522metaG_FD_202092 | JGI IMG/M metagenome (GOLD analysis project Ga0265316, IMG submission 202092) | Rhizosphere microbial communities from Carex aquatilis grown in University of Washington, Seatle, WA, United States - 4-5-22 metaG | ecosystem: Host-associated > Plants > Roots > Rhizosphere >... | reverse complement strand
CCTGTGTTCAGTTTTTGCAAACCAAATTTCAGGTAACCCGTGGGCCCATTTCCACTTATTTTTCAGGCTATTTCGTAAGTGATCGAAATGATCCAGCTTTTTCGAGGTCGAGCTGATTAGCGGTCAGACATGTCGCTCGGCCCGGTGCCCCACATCGGCCCCCAATCGCCGGCAAACGGCTGCACGAACTTTCCCCCGTCCCACTTGCTCGAGCCGAACCAAACATTGTCGGGGGCGGTTCCCCAAACGCCCGTCGGATCTTGGACAGCGACGGATGCCAAGAGGTTGTTCTGGTAATGGAAGACCTGCTGGTAGAGAGCGAGCCATGCCTCGTCGGCTGTTGGGGCGTAAAGCGCGTGCGGCAGGTAATACAATTCCGTCGGTGCGGCGGATTGACCCACCACCGACCATACCGAGTCCGCCAGCCGAAGCAGATCGAAGGAACCATTGTGCACGGGCAAGAAGGCAAGGGCGAAGGCCTGGCCGCTGCCAAGCACGGTGATCTGCTGGATGTCGAGGGTGCTGTTGCTGTTCGCGGGGGAGAGTGCGTTGCCGTCCCAATGGACGAGAGCGCCGGCGGTCCCGCCAAGCCACACATCCGACGAGCCACTGCCGGCGATGGCCAGAACAGACGTGCCGGCGAGCTCGGCCACCCAGCTCCAGGCAGAACCATTCCAACGCGCGACTTTGTGGTCCGGCAACGTGCTCACCCATACGTCGTTGGGGCTGCTGCCATAGGCCGTGCCCACGGTCACGTTGCTTGATGGAATCTCCAAGGTGATCGCAGCCGACGTGGTCGATTGCGTACAGTAAGGCGGCCCCTGCTCGCCGTCCACGCCCGGCTCGGATGCGGCGTCTCTAGGCGAGTCGATGGCCATGGCGTCGACGAAGGCGATGGCCCCGTCGTCGTGGGGCGTATCTGCTGCCGTGCCGGCGTCTATCGCGCCTATCGCATCTGGGGCCGCAATGACCGTGGTGTCGACCTTGGTGTCTGGGGGCGCTCGCTCTGGTCCCAGGTCCAGCGATGCCGGTGAAGGAACCTCAGACGCCAAATTGGCTGACGTGTCGCTGGAGATGGATGCGGGTGGAGGCCCATCCGCCGATGTGCGAAGGGCTGGACCCGAGCACCCAAGCACGAATGTGCAAATGAGATACGGTAGGTTCTTCCTCGTCATAGCAGGCAATGGTAGCTCGAAATGTCTCAATTCTCGCTCGCGCAAGCTTGGGGCTAGTGACCCCGGGCACCATCAAACTCCGCGCCTTCATGGCCCTGTTCACCGGCGCCATCGCCAGCGCCTGCGTCGGCCTACATGCAGATCTCTGGAACCAGCTGCGCGCGCGGGATCGCGGCCTATTTGCTCTTCTTGAGCTCGTCGAACCACGAGGAGATCTTCTTCTCTCGCTTGTCCATCTCGGCGCGGATCTCGGCGAGGGGCTTGGTCTTGCCGGCGAAGAACTGGATGATGGCCTCGGGATAGTCATTGGCGAGCAGGTTCAGGATCACGTCGTGGTCCGTGCCGATGTTGGAGCTGCCCCCCTTGGGATCCAAGGCCCGCAAGGCCGCAGCCTGGGCCTCGATGCCCTTGCGCTGCGAGTTGGCGAGCTTCTTGAGCTGGTCCTCGGCGTCCAACTTTCCGTTCAGTTTCTCGGCCGCTTGGTCAAGCGCCTGCCGCGTCTTCTGCTCGAACGCGAACAAGGCCTGGTGCTTGGGCAGCTTGCTCTTGTCGAACTTGATCAGGCGCGCCTTCTCGTCGGCAGCGAGCTCGGCCGCAAGCTTTTCGTCGGCTTCCTTCTTCGCCTTCCAGAGAGCGTGCTTTTCCATCATGCCGAGCGGCTTCGCGTCGGTGGCCACACCGCCATCGACCACCGGCGTGGGTGGGGCAGGCTTGGCCGGAATTGGTGGCAGCGCGGGCGGTCGATTGGCCGGCGGAGTTTCGTCCTTGCAAGCGGCGGTCAGAAACATCGCCGAGGCCGCAAGAAAGAGAGTGGTTCGCATCATGGTTTTCTCCCTGTGCTGCAAGGTTGAAATTTCGCGCGGCCCAAACCGGCCCCGCAGGACGATTGTCAGGGCAGATCCGCCCGCCGTCAACAGGACATGCGGTGCTACCTTCTCGGCTCATTCCGCATCGCCACCGCCCCCGAGCCGAACTCCAGCCGGCTTCGATAGCCCCGCGAACAACGTCGGCCCGTGGCCCGCTAGCCTGGTATGCACCACGATATCGTACTCATCGATCAATCCCAGATGGGTTCCGTCCAATCAGGCCTCGCTCCCGTCCGCGCCGGCGGCCGCCACGCTGCCTCCATCAGCATCGGCCTGGGCGAGGTTCTCGATCGCGTGACGATGCAGCTCTTCGTCCGCGGGTATTGCACGATGATCGCAGCACCCGTCCAAGGTGATGTTGATGGAATACCGAAGGGGTCGCATGACCCAGAAGTATCGCCGATCTCCATCCCGCTGCTGCTCGCCGCCGCGCTTTATGCAGTGTCGGTCGGTCTGCACGTTCCTCAGTACGTCGCTCCTGGACAGCAGAAGGTTCCGCCAGTTGCGCCGACCGACAACATGCGACAGGGCAAGGCCAACACGCTGGTCGAACACTGGTAGAAGTGGATGGAATGAGGTGTGGTGGCGGACGTCGCGCAGAAAGTGGAGTCGCCGGAATAGGCGGCAGCGCAGTCGGAAGGGTAGGAATCGAAAGCTCCGCCATCCGTGGTTCCACACACAAGCGATGAGCACGTGTCAGGGGTTGGCATGCATTGGTGGCAGGGGCTGTCGCAACAGTACTGGGCGATTCCGCAGAGCGTATCTCCACAGATGGGACTGCCAGTTTCGTTCCTCAGTTGGCTGAAGTCCGCGGCTGCATCGTGAGTAGTGATTCCTCCGGTACCCTTGATCCCGCCTGTGGAGGCGATGCCACCAGTGGCCTGCGTTCCGCCAACGTTCGACGTGCCACCGCTGGCAGCGATTCCACCCGTGGCCTGAATGCCTCCAGTCGCCGTCGTACCGCCTGCCCGCGAGATTCCACCTGTCCCCGGAGCGCCCCCGCTGCCAGGCAGGCCACCGAGGCCGCCTACTCCACCAGCAGATGCTGCATCCAAACCGGAGTCGCCGCCCATGCCGGTGCCCGTGGTTCCGCCAGAAAGCGTGGTGCCGCCGACCCCGCCAAGACTCGTGGAACCTGCTATTCCGCCCGAGGGCATCACGGCATCAGTCGTCGCGTCTCGCTGGGACGATCCCGCCGACCTGCTGCAAGCCCACCCTGCGGCAACAAGGCAACCAATTGCCCAGAGCGCCCGCATCGAAGGTCCGCGATGCATGATGACTCCATCGTTTGTATCGCAGGGCCGCACGTCAGTGTTCCTCATCGCTGAAGCCTTTCGCATTGTGTCCCTGTGTCCTCTTCTCGCATGCTCAGGTGCAAAGCAAGTGCCATGAGAAACTCCAAGGGCCGCCTTGATCGTCCAAGACACAAGTGTGACACCGCAGTCCTGGAGTGGAACGGGTCACTCGTCTGTCGAACGCTTTCCCGAGCGCTTCAACGGCTACTTGTTAGCCAGCCTCGATATCGGTCGCTCGTGCATCATCGAGCGGGTCCGCCGGTGTTTAGGAATTGCCAGATCACAAAGAATGCGACGACCAGAATGGTCCAAAGGATCACGACCTTCTTCCATTTGAGCGTCGGACGTCTTCCAGTGGGACGGCCACACTTCGGGCAGACGTAGGCCTCTGTTGAAATCGAATTCGAGCAATCTGGACATTCCATCAATGGCATCTCAACTCCCGACTCCGGCCAACGTCTTGCCGGCCTACCCGAAATCGTAGTACCGGCCTTTGGGGGGCTCAGCCAGAAGCGGACCGATTTCCGCCAACTTGCTCGGCGGGATGAGCTTTGCTGCCAACTGGTGTGAGGCAACATCATTCCATTGCTCCACAATAACCAGTTGCGATGCGTCCTCCTGGTCGACAAGAAGTTCCACCGCCTGGCATCCCGTGGCTGCCTTGATCACCGAAATCACGGACTGAAGGAACGCGCGAAGGGCTTGCTCTCGGCCAGCCGCCGCGTGGAAGTGGTTGATGCGCTTTATTGCCATGTCTGCTTCCCTCGAAATGAAAGTCTGCGGCCCGCTAGCCGTTCGGCGGCAGGGGCGCCACCAAGCCGGCGCCACGATTCTACACGATTTCACCGCAGCAACCCTGCCTGCTGCAACGGCATGATGACCTTGACCATGAATGTCGAACTGGACGGGCACAGGCCAGAGAACTCCTCGGTTTGGCGGATGGGCACCGGTGCGCTTTCACGATCGGTCTTCGTGTAGCCAAGCCGCTCGAAGAATTTCTCAGCAGTGGTCGTGAGCAGATAGACTCTGCTGACTCCCTGAGATTGAGCGTACCGCTCGGCCTCGGCGACCAGTGCCCTCCCACTGCCACTGCCGCGAGAACCGACTGCAACCGCGAGTGACCGAAGAAGCGCCACATCGCCGTAGATCTCAAGACCGACAACTCCCGTCGGCGCCTCAACTGGACCACAACCCCAAAAGTGCTCAAGGTGCCTAGACGAGAGGTCAGACGACGGCAGTTTCGCCTCCGCCAACAGATGCTTGACTTGTGATTCAGGTGGATTGCGGAATATGTTCAAAGGCAAGCGCACCACCGGGAACATTCCTTCCAACCGTCAAGGTCTAGTAGTCGCCACCAATTGGCGAAGCACACTGCGCACAGGACGCGCTTTGCCATCGCTTGCCGCGATCCGATCCAGTCCTGACTGGACCATCGCAATCTCCTCGGGGTCGAACGATTGCTGGGCCATCGCATCTTGGCGCCAAGTGCGAATGTTCATGGCGTGCAGGCGAGCCATAATATTCGGCGCCTGTTCGACGAGCTTGAGTTCGCTGGAGAGAATCCTCCAGCCATTCGCCTCCACGTGGCGGTCTAGATCGGCTCCCACGTCCAGCGCTTGCCCATAGCCCGACTGCAACACCTCGACCAGTTGGTAATAGCGATGGATGATTGGATCGTCGGAAGTAAGCGAGGCGGTTTCTTGAATGAGGAGACGCGCTCCTGGATTGGCGGCCTCGGCCCACGCGCGCAAGGCAATGCCGGGATCGTGCAGGTGTGTGAGAAGAAACCTGCAAAACAGCAAGTCCGCGGACGGGCAGGGAAAAGGTGCGCGAGTGATGTCGTGGCGGACAAACGCGGCGTCCGGTGCATTGGCTCGTGCCTGTGCTAGCAGCTGTTCCGAGGCATCGATGCCAGTCACGTACTGCGGCTGCAACGTCGATTGCACGAGCAGGGTCGTGTACGCCGGACCGCAGCCGAGGTCGATTGCGTGTTCGCAAGGCACAGCTCCCCACGCGCAGAGAAACCCGCGCGTGGGTCGCTCGTAGGCGGCCGCGAGGTACGCGAGCCTCCGCGCAGCCAGTTCGCTTTCGCCGAAGGTGTAGTGGTTGCAGGTTTGGTTCATGTGACATCCCGCTGACGAAACTCTTGTGAATCTTCCACCATTGGCGATTGTCTGGAACAGCGCTTATCTCGGTTCTAGCGCACGCAGTACCCGGATGCTCCGCCAGCCAAGCCCCAGCGACGCCACGAGCGTGCCACACAGAATTCCCCAGCTGGTTGAAACGCGAAATTCCGGATGCCCCTGCCACAGGAACCATAGATGAATGAGAAATGTTGCGATGCCAACGAAGGCGAGCGCCAAAGCAAAGCGCGCACCGATGCGAGGTGCACGCACAACCCGTACGAGGCCGAAAAGGAAGAGGAGCACAAGTGGGACATTGAGAAGCACGAACACCTGCACGCCGCCTGGGATGCCAAACAGGTTCCATTCGTGCCAGTACGCGGAATCAATCTGGTGAGCCACCAGTAGGGTCGCGGTCCAGATGTAGAGATGATCAAGCTTTCTTGCCACGTAAGAACCCGGTCTTCCTGACTCTGGCGAGCATCCGCGGTCCAGACGAGATCAAGAATGAACGCATTCCCTCGTGGGCGTCAGCTAGAAGGGGATGATTCGATAAAATCTTTACCATTGGAAACCCCGGGTGTGCGTCGAACGGTATGGCGTTCAGCGGCGGCGCGCAAGCGCCGTCTGCAACGCCTGGTTGGGCGGCGGCGCCCGCAAGATTCGAACACCCCGTGACTAGGCACCAAGAAGTCTCCTTACCTTACACGATAGGCATCTTCTCGTTCAGTGGCGATGTGCGCCGCTCGAGCGCTGTCCGAGGCTGGAAACTGCTTGATAGCGCGGCCTGGACCTCGGTATGGGTCTTCGGGGCTGAAGCCGGGGTGGTCTTTTAGGGTGGCGCGCTAACCTGCCGGATCCGTGACGGGCTGGCTGAAACCGTGGAGCTGTAACAAAGATTCCAAGATTGGCGCCCTCGTCATTCACAACCTGCATGAATGCTCGCTGGTGGTGAGCTGGCCAGACTTCCGCCGACGAAATAGGACGCACCGACCTTCTCCAGCGCCTCTGCGACTTGCAATGCGATGTCGACGACGTCTTCAAGCCTGTCGCTCATGCCGGGCGTCCCGCGAACACCCGCCGAGCTACCTCGGCACCATAGAGGCGTTCGGCAAGCTTCTGGCGAAGCTCGTCGTCCGAGAGAAGACGGTCGGGATGCGCCTGTTTGATACCGGCGATGGCAAGCTCTCGCGTGGCTCGCGACAGGTCGAGGCAGATCGCGAGTCGTCTTTCGGGCCCTGCTTGGCGCAAGAGCTCGAAGTATCTGGCGTTTGCCTTGGGCGAGGTGTCGCTCACGAAGGTCAATTTACCACGCGCGATGCTGCTTGCGTGGCGGGCATCAAGGCGTTGAAATACCGCTGGCGGGCAGGCGTCTCCGCGGGCGCCAGTGGACGCCGAGTCACTATGGCGTACTGCCCTTGACGTCGATACGCCCGACCGCGAGCAGGATTCCGAAGATGATGGCTTCGGGGCGCGGCGGGCAGCCGGGGATGAACACGTCCACCGGCAAGACCTCGGCCACGCCGCCGGCACTGGCGTAACTGCGGCCGACGATGCCTCCCGAGGTGGCGCAGGCTCCGACGGCGATGACCACGCGGGGCTCGGGGACTGCCTCGTAGGTTCTGCGCACTGCCGTTTCCAGATTGCGGGTCACCGGCCCGGTCACGATCACGCCGTCGGCGTGGCGGGGCGAAGCGACGAAATCGATGCCCAGGCGGCGGACGTCGTAGACCGGATTGAGCAGCGCGGTCAGTTCCCAGTCGCAGGCATTGCACGAGCCCGAGTCCAGGTGGCGCAGGGCAAGCGACCGGCCGAGGATGCGCCGAATCTGCTCGGCGACCTCGGCGCCTGGCGGCGGCGGAGGGTGCGCTACTGCCCGGCCGTCTCCATCGCTTTGGACCTCGACCACGAGGTCCTTGCGCTGGCGCGTGGCCAGCTCGACCTGCCGTCCTAGTTCGATCGCGCCGTCGAGCGAACCTTCGGCACATCGACCGCAGAATATGCAGCGCCGAACATCGAACCCATAGCGTCCAGGTTCACGCGCGATCGCTCCCGACGGACAGATGGACGCTGGCGGAAGCTTGTCAACCGCGCTGCCTGGGCGAACCGCGGGCGCGCCACGGAACCGCTCGGGCGGATGCGCCGGATCTTCCGGGTAGCGAATCGTCACCACGCCGGTGCGCAGGCTTCTCAAAATGGCGGTCAGCATGACGAAGCTTTCATGGGTGTCGTCATCGATCTGTGCACGAGTAGCAGAGCTCGAAGCTCTTGTTGACGATAGGGAAGTCGGGAATGATCGAAGTTTGGGCGGCAAGCGCGACCGCGGGCCAGTTGGCGTAGCTCGGCGAGCGAAGGTGGTAACGGTCGACGCGGCCCGCGCCGTCGACGCGCAGCCAGTGAATCCCTGCCCCGCGCGGGGACTCGATGGCGGCAAGGCCAATCCCCCATGCCGGCAGGGTCTTGGGCATGGGGGTAAAGATCGGGCCAGACGGCACGCCTTCCAGCAGCGTGCGAATCAGCCGCATCGATTCGCGCGCCTCGGCCGCGCGCACGTTCAGCCGCGCGTGGACATCGCCGTCGGTTTCCGTCGCGACCGCAATGTTGAGATCGCTTGTATAGCCAGCGTGCGGGTGGTCGCGCCGGGCATCGCGATCGATGCCGCACGCTCGGGCCGCGACGCCGGTCACACCCAAGGCGATCGCATCCTGCGCTTGCAGCAAACCGGTTGTGTCCAGTCGATCGGTCACCGAGGGATTGTTCTCGATACGTTCCATCAGACTTGCCAGCGCCTCGGCAGTGGCGCCTATCACGGCGGAAACAGTTTGCGAAAGCTCGGGTGTAAGATCGAGACGAACCCCGCCAGGCACCATCAGGCCGCGCAGAAACCGGTTGCCGGTCAGCTGCTCGCCAACTTGTTGAAGTGCCTCCTTCATGCGCGCGCCGGCCGAGGTGCCGTAGTGGTAGCTCGCCCCCGCGGCGATGTTGCCGATGTCGCCCACGTGGTTGTACAGCCGCTCGAGTTCGAGCGCGAGGGTACGCAACACGCGCGCCCGCGCCGGAACGGCAATCCCGGCGACCTGCTCGGCCGCCTCGCAGAAGCCAAGCCCGTGGGCGACCGAACACACCCCGCATATGCGCTCGGCAACGTAGAACGCATCGGCGATGGGCAGCCCCTCGATGCGCTTTTCGAGCCCGCGGTGGGTATAGAACAGGCGCGCTTCGAGGTTCAAGATCGACTCGCCCACCGTACTGAAGCGGAAGTGGCCAGGTTCGATGATGCCCGCGTGGATGGGCCCCACCGGCACTTCGAGCACGCCCTCGCCCTCGACCAGCAAATGGGGGAACTCCTCGGCCGGCTCCACTGGCGGGCGCTGCCGGGCATCGAATGCCTTGCGCAAGGGGAACAGCCCCTTGGGCCAGCCGTCGTGCACCACCAGCGGCCTTGGATCGGGGTGCCCGGCGAAAACGATTCCGAAGAGATCCTGCGCTTCCCGCTCGTGCCAGTTGGCGGCCGGAACTTGCGTGGTGATGGACGGCAGCTCGGGCCGGCCGGGATCAAGCGAAGCCACCAGGGTGACGAAGATGTCGGGCAAGGGTCGCGCGTTTCCAGTGATCGGCTCGAAGACGTAGCGGACTTTCACATCTCGCTCGGAGGTCGCACTCTCGTCCGTTGCAACCAGGGTCCCAAGTCCCAGCCCCATGGCGCACAGCTCGGCCACGACAGCGGCCACGTCCTCGGCGCGCTGGAGCCTAAAGGCAAGATCCTGTGGGCGCGGTCCCGGCGCGAAGACGCCCTTCCCGGCCAAGCGCACGCTCAGCTCTTGCTCCAAGGTGTGCATCGAATCAGCCAAGGATAATCTCCGTCGCGCGCGCCAGCACGCGGTCGAGGTGCAAAGGCATGGTCACACCGAGGAGCACCATGACCAGGGCAAGAAGCAGCGCTCCGAGCAGAGGCGAAGGCGCTTCGCGTCCGCGATCCGCGGTCTGGTCTGCGTCGCCAAAGACCATTTGCCCCACGTGATGGACGAGTCCCGCGAAGATGACCACCACCATGGCCAAAAACACCGCCACCATCACGTAGTGACCGGCGCCCAGGCCCGCGCGCAGAACGATGAGTTCGCTAATGAAAATGGAGAACGGCGGTGTCCCCGCCAGCGAGAAGGCGCCCATGAGCAAGAGGGTCGCGGCGAAGGGCGCGATGCCAAGAAAGCCCCTCATCAGGCGCATGTCGCGCGTGCCGTAGCGGCCGATGGCGTCGCCCGCGATGAGGAACACCAGCGCTTTGGTGACGCCGTGGTTGATCACGTGCAGCAGGGCTCCGTAGGTGCCAATCCTGCCGCCGAAACCGAGCCCAAGCGCGATGATGCCGACGTGCTCGACGCTGTGGTAACCAAGCAACCGCTTCAGATCGTGCTGCACGATGATGAAGGGCGTGGCCACCACGACCGAGATCAAGCCGAAGATGAGCAGCAATCCCTGGCTGAAGTCGGCCCCGCAGGCACCGCGTGCCAGGGTGTGGAAGCGAATGATGCCAAACAAGGCACACTTGATCAGCGCCCCGGAAAGCAAGGCCGAGACCGGCGTCGGCGCCTGGCTGTGGGCATCGGGTAGCCACATGTGAACAGGGGCCAAACCGGCCTTGGTCCCGTAGCCCACCACCACGAAGATGAAGGCGATACGGATGATGCCGGGATCGAGCTTGTTGGCGATGGCGGCGATGCTGGAATAGTTCATGGCCCCAGCGAACACCCCGCCCTGCGCGTGCACGGCAGCGCCGTACACCAGCACCGTGCCGAACAGGCCGAAGGAAATGCCGATGGTGGTGACGATAATGTATTTCCACGCCGCTTCGAGGCCGTGCTTGTCGCCGTGAAATCCCACCAGCAAGGCCGAGGTGATGGTGGTGCCTTCCATCGCGATCCACAGGATACCGAGGTTGTCCGCCAGCACCGTGACCAGCATGGTGGCGATGAAGCCGTGGACAAGGGCGTAGTAGTAGCGCAACCGCTCGGCGCGCATCTGTCCGCGCGCGAGTTCCTGCCTCATCCACCCCACCGTGGCGACCGACACCGCCACCGCGAGCAGGCCGATGAGCAGCAGGAACAACACCGACACCTCGTCGGCGCGAAAGGTGCCGAGCGCGACAATCGGGCCGGTCGCCGCCACCTTGCGCGCGATGGCCACTGCTAAACCAAGCACCGCCAGCGAGCCACCTACGTCGAGCGCTGCCAGCAGGCGCCGGCCGCGCAAGAGCAGCATGGTGACCCCGAGAAGCAGCGGAACCAGGGGCGTGAGCCACAAGAGATTCGAGGTCATCATCAGCTAGCCCTTGAGGCTTTCCAGATCGGCGATGTCGGTGTCCACGCTCGAGCGCACGCGCAGAACAAGAATGCCCATGACCAGCGCGCCCAAAACCACGTCGAGAATCACGCCTATCTCGATGATGAGCGGCATGCCCTGGCTGATGGCCATGGCGGTGAAGAAGATGCCGTTCTCCGAGGCGAACAGGCCCACCATCTGCACCAGGGCCTTGCGCCGAGAAGCCATCACCAGCACGCCAAGCAAGATCAGGGCAATGCCCACCGGCAAGGCGTTGCCCGTGATCGCCTGCCTGACCGACCCCAGCGAGGCGCTGAGGTGGAAGGCCAGCACGACGATGCCAGCGGCAAACAGAAGCGTGATGTTGATGGAGATCACCGGCTCGATGTCGCGCCCGATGTTGATCCGCTTCACCACCCGAATGAGCAGCCAGGGCAACACGATGGCTTTCACCACGATGGTGATGCCAGCAATGACCCACAGATCGATGTTGCCGGTGGCGGCGCCGAGGACCGCGCCGGCAATGCCCAGCAGGACCGCCTGCGCTGCGACGGCGTAGATGGCGCGGTAGAGCTGCCCAGAGGCGAGAATGAGCAACATCGTGAACAAGAGCAATGCTCCGAGCACGTTGATGAGGCGGACGGCCAGCAGGACGCTCATAAGATCCTCAACGCCAGGGCCAGAAAGGCGCACACCAAACCAAGTCCCAGGAACTGCGGCACTCGGAAGAAGCGCAGCTTTGCGTAGGACGACTCGACCACGGCCAGAAAGACCGCCAAGGCCAGCACCTTTGCCCCAAAGGCCGCCAGCGCGAAGCCGATGTCTGCCGGCGCGAGACCCGGAGCCAGGCCGACTGGAAAGAACAACGCCGCCACCAGGGTCAAGATGACGAGTTGCTTGGTGTGCGTGGCCAGCAGGATGCACGCCAGCCCAGGGCCAGAGTGTTCGAGCAGCATGCCCTCGTGGAGCATGGTGAGTTCAAGGTGGGTGTCGGGATTGTCCACCGGAATGCGTCCGGTCTCGGCCAGGGCCAGCACCAGCATGGCGAACAGGGCGAGCAAGTCCGGCGCTTGCCAGGACAGTGCCGGAAGGGTTCCACGCCTGGCGGCCAGCTCGCCGAGATCGGTGGTTCCGCCCGCCACCGAGACCGAGAACACTGCCATCATCAAGGCCGGCTCGACGAGCAGGCCAACGGTCATCTCGCGCGACGCCCCCATGCCCCCGAATGCCCCACCAGCGTCGAGCGCCCCGATGGCGCAGAGAAAGCGGGCCAGGGCGAGCAGCGCCAGCAGCAAGATGGCATCGCCCAGGGGCAACAAGGTCGGTCCCGCCCCTGCCCATAGCACGGGCAGCATGGTCGTCGTCGTCACCGTGGCGGCCAGGACCAACACCGGGATGGCGCGAAAAAAGGGACTGGCCGAGTCGCTTTGTACCGTTCCCTTGCGCAGCAGCTTGGCCAGATCGCGGTAGGGCTGCCACATGCTCGCCCCTTTCCGGCACTGCAAGCGCGCCTTGATCTTCTGAATGAACCCGGTGACCAGAGGCCCGAGCAACACCAGCAGTGCCGCCTGGGCAAGGGTCTGGGCGATGTGCGCGGTGGTTTCCATGGCTCAGGCCTTCGCGAACAAGAGCAGCGCCACCACCAGCGTGACCAACACGAAGGCGATGTAGCCGTGGATCCGCCCCGTGCTGTAGACGCGGATGCCATGCGCGGTCGCCGTGATCCACCTCTTGAGCCGCGCGTAGAATACGGTCTCGGCCAAGTCGACCACTTCGCCGGTGTAGCTGATTCGAGTGTTCACGTAGGGCGACGGACCCGTCTCTTTGACGACCGCGCGGCGTGGTCGGTAGACGGCGGCGAAGATCAGGCGCAGCGGCTTGGCGAACGCGGTTGCGGTGTAGTCGAATCGGCTGGTGGGCGTCATTCCGCAGGTCCACGTGGGCGCAAGCCGCCGCGGTGCTTTGCGGGGCCAGCCGCGCAAAACCCAGGCAAACGCGGCCAGCGCAGCGAACAGCGCCGCAACCGCGGTGACCGAGATGGAAGTCGCTTCAAGACCCGCCGGGGAGCCGCTTGCGGAGAGCACCAGTGGACCGCGTGCGGTGACCACGGCGCTGGCACCGAACCCGCCTAGCAATTCAGCCGTGGGGCGATCGAGCAAATGCATGACATAGCCGGGCGCCAAACCAAGCACCACGCACAAGCCAGCAAGCAGCACCATGCCGGCAATCATGGGCGCCGGGGACTCCGTAGCATGCTCGGCGTGCGTGGTGCGCGGGCGGCCGAGAAAGGTCACGCCAAAGGCCTTGGCGAAACAAGCAGCGGCCAGCCCCCCGGTGAGCGCCAACATAGAGGCCGCAACGCCCGCGAGCAACCCCGAGGCACCGCCCAGTTTCGCCCCGCCCAGGAGCAGCGCCTGGAAGGTCATCCACTCGCTCACAAAACCGTTCAGCGGCGGCAGCGCCGAGATGGCCACGGCCCCGAGCAGAAACAACCAGGCCGTCCACGGCATGCGTCGCGCGAGCCCGCCAAGCTCTTCCATGTTGCGCACGCCGGTTCCCTTGATCACGCTGCCCGCGCCGAGAAACAGCAGGCCCTTGAAGGCGGCATGGTTGAGCGTGTGGAGCAACGACGCCGCCAGCGCCAGAGTGGCCAGCGGCTGGGCTGCTCGGCCGCCGCCAAGAAGCATGGCCACGCCAGCGCCGATCAAGATGATGCCCACGTTCTCCACGCTGTGAAAGGCGAGCAAGCGCTTGAGGTCGTGCTGCTGCAAAGCCAGAAGCACGCCCATGACCGCGGACACGGTGCCGAGCAGAAGCACCGTCCAGCCCCACGATGCCGGCAGCGGCCCACCGTCAGGTGCGAGCAGATCGAAGCCAAAGCGGAAGATTCCGTAGAGAGCCACCTTGAGCATGACCCCTGACATGAGCGCCGAGGCGTGGCTGGGCGCGGCCGGGTGTGCCTTGGGCAGCCACACGTGCAGCGGCACCACACCCGCCTTGGCCCCAAAACCCGCCAAGGCGAGCATGAACAGGGTCGTGCGCGCTCTGCCGTCGAGGCCGTGCGCCGCCGCCCGAAGCGCGACGAAGTCGAAGCCCTGCGCACGATCCGCCAAGGTCAGGAACACCACGAGCAGTGCCGCGGTTCCGGCATGCGCCATCACCAAGTAGAGCAAACCGGCCCGAGCGTTCTCTTCGCTGCGCCTGTCGCAAACCACGAGCACGTAGCTGGCCAGAGTCATGCCCTCCCAGGCCAGCAGAAAGGTCATCCCGTCGCCCGCGCAGCACACGAGGGCCATGCAAACCACGAATCCGCCCAGCGCAACCGTCTGCACCAGGGGCGCCTTGGCATGCGTGCTCAAGTACGACGGACCATAGATAGCGGCGGCAGCCGTGATCAGCGCGACGACCAGGAGAAAGAAAGCCGAAAGGCCATCCACCGAGAGCGACATCTCGGCAAAGGGAAAAAGCTGCGGCAGCGCAACCTCAAGTGGCAGCCCGTCCTTCGCGGCAAGCACGTGCAGCGCCATCGTCGCCGCCGCTGCTGCCCCGGCAAGAATCGACAGATGTCCCAGCCAAACCAAAACGCGAACCAGAGGCTGATGACCCTCCATAGCAGTGCGGGAATCGTACTCTCATACGCACGCGAGTAAAGCGCTCGTTGATAGCGGTCGCGCCGCAGGAACATTGGTGTAGCATCAGCGAACCGCTCATGCGGCGGTGTCGCCGCTGAACAAGGCGGGGCAGACGAGGCAAGGCACTGCGAGGAGGTCGATAACTTGACGATGGACGAGAGCGAATTTGAAGGCACTCTGGTGCTAGAGCAGCTCGCCGCGATCGGCAAGGTGGAAGAGTTCCTCGATGCCGTCGACGCCGATGACATTCGGCGGGCCATTCAGTTGATGAGAAGCGCGGATGTTGATGCGTCGATGATTGCAACCGTCGTTCGGAAGATGGAGGAGGGCGATGGCGACTGAACTGTCGCTTCTGAAGCTAAAAATCGCCCAGCTTGTTCCGGGTGCCAATGACCGCAGATGAACATAGGATGAAATTCGATGCGAAGCATATGCGTGTATTGCGGCTCAAGTCCAGGTGCCGACCCACTCTTCATGGTCGGCGCGAAAGCGCTCGGCAAGGCGATCGCCGAAACCGACCGCGTACTCGTGTATGGCGGTGCGAAGGTGGGACTCATGGGTGCTCTCGCCGACTCGGCACTTGCTGCTGGCGGCAAGGTCATTGGAGTCGTTCCGCGTGCGCTCGTGGAGAAGAAGGTCGCTCATGATTCGTTGACCGAGCTGCATGTGGTTTCGAGCATGCACGAGCGGAAGGAAATGATGGCCGAGCTGGCCGATGCTTTCATCGCCATGCCCGGCGGACTTGGTACTCTTGAGGAGTTCTTTGAGATGTGGACTTGGGCACAACTGGGTCTTCACCAGAAGCCGCTGGGCCTCCTTGGCACCAGGGATTTCTTCGCACCGCTGCTCCAATTTCTGGACGTACTCGTGTCTCAGCGGTTTCTCCGGCCCGAACATCGGCAGATGCCTTTCCTCGAGCAGGAGCCGGTCTTGTTGCTCCAACTTCTTGAGGGTTACAAGGCCACGAGCGTTCCGAAGTGGCTCGACCGAGGAGAGGTGTAAGGCGCCCATCCACAGCCATTGCGCCTTCACTTCGCCAGCGGCCCGATGTACGACTTGGCGGCGACCACGTTGTCGTACCACTTCTTGGACTCTCCGTTGGGATTCGAGCCGATGTGGAAACAGATGGCGAAGTGGTCGATGGTCAGGCTGGCCACGTCGCGCAGGCGCAGGTTGGGGAAGTCCATGACCAGCTTGCCGTCGACCCAGGCGGCGATGCGGCCGTCGGTTTGGCCAGGGGTGTTCGCCTTGACCATCAGCTCGTAGCCATACCACTGGTCGAGCGCGGGAATGAAATCGGGTCGGCTGACGAAGTCGGGACCGAAGTCGAACGGGATGCTGGTATTGGGCATGACCAGGCCGGTGGGAAAGAAGTGGTCGCCCCACTGACTACGCTGAAGCGGATGGTAGACATAGATGTTGAGGTCGCCGGGCGAGACCGTGGTCGCGTCGCCTCGCCAGTTCTCCAGATTGGCCAGGAACTTGTTGGTGCCATTGGCCGGCACGCCGGGCGTGGACGTATAGCCCACTTCGTAGTGGGCGGAAATGCTCGATCCATTGTGGCTGGAACCGACCACATCGTAGGGTGGCTGGAACTTCGAGTAGTAGCGCAAGAAGAGCACGTCGAGCTCGGGACTGACGATCTTCTCGACCGCATCGGAAAGCTCGGCCGTCTCTTGCGGCAGGGTGAATTCGAGCGCCTGCTTGCCCGCGTACACGTTGGCCGCCGCGGTGGCGATGGACACGTACTGGTTCTGGTACATGTTGTCCCAGCGCTTGATGATATCCGCCGCCTGGGTGTAGCTCTCGAAGTCGTCGGCGAAGATAACCGCCGAATCGCCCGCGATGCCCACGTCGCCCGGATACTTGGCCGCGATCCCGGTGTTGCCTTCGGGCAAAGCCCCACTCGCGGTGGAGCCCGCCGCACCGCCGGTCGTAGTCGTGGCCGATCCCGCCAGGCCTCCGGTTGATGTCGTCGCCGATCCTGCCGCGCCCCCCTGCCCAACCCCGATACCCCCACTCCCGACTGCGGAGCCGTGCGTGCTTCCACACCCGAGGCCCGCGCCTGCGGCGCCAAGAACCAATGCCCACAAAAGCTTCATGATGTGCCTCCGCGTTCTAGGACTGGCGTGTCGAAGAACTTGCAGCTTCCATTGTGACAGGTCTCATCCCGAATTGACATGCATCCAATTTCGCTGATGGACCTACACCAGCAAGTCTGGCGAGTCGGGGAAGGAGGCCGCGCGTCGGTCAACGGGAGATCTGCTATGCGGACTATCCATGTCCGATATCAGGATTCTGAGACCATGGCGCGGCGGAGAGTGCGAAATTGCTGGGGAGTCGTCACCGGAGTGCCGCGGCTATGGCAGGCACGAAGTTTGCGTGTGTAAAAGCGGCGAACGGAGGACTCATGCGCACCCATCGCCTCAACTTGCTTGTTGCTGCGGGCGGCCTATTGCTAGCTGCCTGTCCCAGCACCAATGACCCTAACACGGACGCAAACCACGATGGACCACCAAGCCTAGATCTGTCGACGTCGAGTCCCGACGCAGGGCTTGGCTGTTGTCCCACCGGTTTCGATCTGTACGCCTGTCACGAAGCAAGCGGCGCCGCCGGTTTCGCCTGCCACAATCCAGCCCTCGGCTGCGCTTCGTCGCTGACTTGCGGACAGGGATGCGACCCGCAGGTGTCGGGACGCTGCCAGTGCGTGCAGACCGAGGCATGCATCGTGGGCTATCACTTCGACCCAACGCTTTGCAAGTGCGTGCCCAACGAAGATGCGGGAACGGTTCCGCCGGTCGACGCCAAGCCCGCGTGCGTAGACAATGTTCTATGCATCCAGGGCGATCACTTCGACACGACCATTTGCGGGTGCGTGCCCGACAAGTCCCCAAACACTTGCAACGCTGCGACCGAGTGCACCGGGGCTTTGCCCGCGCTCTGTCAGCTATGCGCGGATGGTGGCACCGGCTGTGCGCACTTCACGTGCGTGGCGGGCCAATGCCAAGTGGCGTACTGCCCCTGACATCGATACCGCCGACCGCGAGCAGATCCCGAAGATGACGGCTCCCGGTCGCGGCGGCAGCCAGAGATGAATACGTCCACGGGCAAGACCTCGGCCACGCCGCCCGCGCTGGCGTGGCTGCGGCATGTCGGCGCGAGTAAAGCCATCGTCGTGTCGACCCGGTCAGATATCTTCCGGGGTGAGACCAGTGGCGATCCGAAACAGCATCCTTGGTCCGATCTCTTCATCGTCATGAAATGCGAAAACGACGTTTCCCCACCCCGCCGCGCGAGGGTTCGGTGAGAACCGGTCTGTCGCTTGACCGTCCACCCGATCCGCTCAAGGCTCGCGAGCAGCCGTCGCGCCTTGATTGAGCCCTACGTCGTCACGCCGCCTTGAAGGAAACGTCGAGGAGCGCGGGCTCGGATTCGCCGTGCTCGATGCGGTCGGCGAGAACCCTCAAGGCAAGCGCCTGAGCATGCGCGATGGCGTCTTCCCGCGAAGTTCCATACACCAAGACGCCTGGGAGATCGGGGACTTCCGCGATCCACCTCCCGTCATCCTCGCGCTCAAGTTCGATGATGAACTTCATGACCCAGAGTCTAGCATTGCATTCCTCCGCCTACCCTTCCGACGGGATGCTTCATGATCGCCCCCTACGCCTTCACCTTGCTCCGAATCCGCTCCACTGCCTCTTCGACGTTCTCCCTGAACCCGAACGCGCTCAGCCTGAAGTAGCCTTCGCCGCAGCTGCCGAAGCCGGAGCCGGGCGTGCCGACGACGTTGGCTTCGCTGAGCAGGCGGTCGAAGAACTGCCACGAGGTCAGGCCCTCGGGCACTCGCAGCCAAATGTAGGGGGCGTTGACTCCGCCGTGCACGCGGTAGCCGGCCTTGGCTAGGCCTTCGCGGATGATGCGGGCGTTTTCCATGTAGTAGTCGATGTTGGCTTGCACGGCCTTGCTGCCCTCGGGGCTGAAGACGGCGGCGGCGGCTCGCTGCACGGGGTAGCTCACGCCGTTGAACTTGGTGGTGTGGCGGCGGTTCCACAGGCCGTGCAAGGGCACGGGCGCGCCGGATCCGTCGCGGGCGCACAGCTCTTTGGGAATGACGGTGAACGCGCAGCGCGTGCCGGTGAATCCCGCGGTCTTGGAAAAGCTGCGAAATTCAATCGCCACGTTGCGCGCGCCTGGGATCTCGAAAATGCTGTGCACCAGGCCGGGCTCGCGGATGAACGCCTCGTAGGCGGCGTCGAACAGGATGATGGCGCCTTCGCGCTCGGCGTATTCCACCCAGCGCTGGAGCGAAGCGCGCGACATGACCGCGCCGGTCGGGTTGTTGGGCGAGCACAGATAGATCAGATCCACGTGCTTGTCGGGCAAGGGCGGCTCGAAGCCGTTTTCGGCGGTGGTGGGAAGGTAGACCAGCTTGCCATAGCGGCCGTTCTCGGCGACCCCGGTGCGGCCAGCCATGACGTTGGTATCCACGTACACGGGATAAACCGGGTCGGTCACCGCGATGACGTTCTCGACGGCGAAGATCTCTTGCACGTTGGCGGTGTCGCACTTCGAGCCGTCAGACACGAAGATCTCGTCGGCGGCGACCTCGGCACCCTGGCTGCGGAAATGCGCCGCAATAGGTTCGACCAGAAAGTCGTAGCCGCGGCCGCGGTCGTCGTAGCCGCGGAAGGTTTCCTTGCGCGCCATCTCGTCCACGCCGGCCTTCATCGCCTCGATGACGGGCGCGGGCAGCGGCAGCACCACGTCGCCGATGCCTAGGCGAATGATGCGCGCGGCCGGATTGGCCGCCGCGAAATTGCGCACGCGTTTGCCGATTTCAGGGAACAAATAGCCGGCCTGAAGTTTCTGATAGTTCGTGTTGATCGTCGCCATGGTGCCCAACCATAGCGCTTTCTTTGCCAATCAGAAACGGTCAGACTGCTGAGACAATCATGGCACCTTCCCTCAAGGCACTCCCCCTATTCCTCCTCCTCGGCGGTCACGTGGCCGCGGCTGCCAACCCCGCCGCGGATCCAGCCAAGGACCATCGTCTCACGATCCTGAACGCTCTCAAGGACGAACTCGGCCGGTCCAAGCAAAAGCTCAAGATGCCTGGCGAGGACGGCCCGTACTTCATCCGCTATCTCGTGCGCGAATACGACGACTACGACATGGGCGCGCGCTTCGGCGCCATCTTCGAGGACGGCTACCAGAACGTGCGCCAGGCCTCGGTCGAGGTGCGCGTGGGCAGCTACCAGTTCGACAACACGGCCGACGATTCGTCCGAAAAGGCCTTCGACCTGGACGATTTCGACCGCTACGAGCCGCCGACCTTCGCGCCCATCGACGACGACGTGGATGCCATGCGCGCCACCATGTGGCTGCAGACCGACGCGCGCTACAAGCAGGCGCTGGCGGCCCTGCACAAGAAGCGCGGCACGCGCGTGACCAAGATGGTCGAGGACGAGAAGATGCCCAGCTTCTCGCGCGAGAAGGCCGCGCGGGCCGTGGATGCGCCGGTCACCTTGAAACTCGATCGCGCCGAATGGAGCGACCGGCTGCGCCGCGTGTCCGCCCTGTTCAAGGTCTATCCCGAGATCTTCGACTCGCAGGTCAAGATGGCGGTCGACCACCAGACCCGCTACCTCGTGACCAGCGAAGGCACCGAACTGGTCAGCGAACGTCTGATTTACTCGATCCAGTTGCTCGCCTCGTCGCGCGCCAAGGACGGCCTGCTGGTCAACCACTTCAAGAGCTTCTACGGCGCCACGGAAGCCGAAATGCCCAGCGAGGCCGAGCTGCGGCGGACCGCGGCCCAGCTGGCCGAAGAGATCAAGCGCCTGCGCGAGGCGCCCATGCTGGATCCCTTCAATGGGCCTGCCATCCTCTTGCCCGAGGCCGCCGGTGTGTTCTTCCACGAGGCACTCGGCCACCGACTGGAAGGCGAGCGCCAGAACGACAACAAGGAGGGCGCCACCTTCAAGGGCCAGATCGGCAAGCCCATACTGCCGACCTTCGTCAGCGTGTTCGACGACCCGACGCTGCGCAAGGTTGGCAACGTGTCGCTCAACGGGTTCTACCGCTTCGACGACGAAGGGGTCGTCGCGCGCCCGGTGACCCTGGTCGACCACGGAATCCTGCGCAACTACCTCAAGAGCCGCACGCCGGTGAAGGGCTCGCTGGAATCGAACGGACACGGCCGCGCGGAAGGCACCCTGGATCCCATCGGCCGTATGGCCAGCACCATCGTCAAATTGGACAAGGTGGTCTCCTACGACAAGTTGAAGGAGATGCTGCTGGAAGAGATCCGACGGCAGAAGAAAGCTTTCGGCCTCATCATCGCCGACATCAGCGGAGGCCAAACCAACACAACGACCTACGATTTCCAGGCCTTCAAGGGCATGCCGCGCATCGTGTACCGGGTCGACGCCAACACCGGCGAGGAAACCCTGGTGCGCGGTGTGGAGTTCGTCGGCACGCCGATTGGGTCGCTCAATCGCATCGTGGCCGCCTCCGATCAGACGGCGGTGTTCAACGGCTTTTGCGGCGCCGAATCCGGCTACGTGCCCGTGTCGACCGTCGCGCCTGCCGTGCTCATCAGCGAAATCGAACTGCAACGCACCCGCCGTGCCCTGGAGCGCCCACCGCTGCTTCCAGCGCCTTGGCGATAACCGTGCTACGTTTTCCGCCCCATGCCTCGCGATCCCAAGATTACCCCTATCACCCGCCACGAACCCCGCACCTTCTACGCCACGCGCACCACGCGCACCAAGTCGTCGGAAGTCTGGGATCTGTGGGCGGTCGAGGACGGACGGCGCGTGGGGTTTCTGTCGGTCGTCGATGACGGCAACGTGGTCTATGCGTTGGCGACGGTGAAACGCGGCACTTCGCACGACGAAATCGCCGATCTGGTGGATGGCTTCTTCCCGCCGTCGTCGACGGACGCGACCATGCGCGAGGTCGTCATTTCGGACTATGACAACGACCCGGCGGTGGTCGAGTCCGACTTCGCCAGCGATGTGTAGATAACTTTCCTGCGCAGCCGGGGCCAAGGGCGGCTATCCTGCTGGCAATGTCTTCGTCTGGAAACCCCGCCCTGGGCCCCTTCCGGGGGCTTGGTCCCTACGATGAAAGCAGCGCCAGTCTCTTTTTCGGTCGCGCGCAGGAGACGCAGGCACTGCTTCAGCTCATCACCAAGGATGCCGCACGCGTCGCCGCCTTCTGTGGCGAGCCGGGGGTGGGCAAGACGTCGCTCTTGCGGGCCGGGCTTTTGCCCCTGCTTTCTCAGCGCAACGTGGCCGCTGTGTACCTCGGCAGCTACGCCAATTTCGATCAGGAGCTATGGCAGGCGCTGGGGCGCGTGCGGGGCGAACCGCCCACGCCGGGCGAGAGTGCGTCCGATTATCTGATCAGCGTCGCTCGCTCCTCACCGGGTGGCACCCTGCTCGTGCTCGACCATCTCGAAGAGCTGCTGGGCGACGACGCGGATCCGGCCTCGGCTGCCGTGCTGACCACCCTGGCTGCGTTGCTCAAGGTGGCCATGGCCGGCTCGGGCAGCCGCCTGCGCTTGCTTCTATGCATCGATGGCGCCTCCTTCCATCGCCTGGAGCGCTTGCACGACGTCGCCGCCATCTCGCCTGCCGCGGGCGCCTGGATGGAACTTGGCCGGCTGGGCGAGGCCCAGGTCGCGGAAATCCTCGAGCAAACCGCGCTCAACACCGGTACGTTTTTCGAAGCCGGACTGGCCAACCTCATGGCAGCCGATCTATGCCGACCCGGTCCTTGCCTGCCCGCCGACCTGCAGATTGTGGCCACATCCGCCGTCGAGCAACGCATGACCACCCTGCGCCGCTACGAGCGCGCGGGCGGCGCCAGCACCATCCTGTACGCCTTCCTCCAGCGCGCCATCGTCGATGCCGGCGAAGCCACCGCCATGCGACTTTTGCTCGCGTGCGCTGACAAAGAGCGCCTCACCGTCGGTGAATTCACGGCGCGCAGCAAGCTGCCCGAGGGCGCCGTGGACAAGGCGGTGGACGTATTGACCGCGCGGGGAATCCTGCGCGAAAACTCCGGTCAGAGCGAAGGCCGACTGCAGCTATCCCATCCCTGCTTGATCCCGCGCATCCGCGACCACGCCGCCATCGCCACCGCGCACGTCCAACAAGCGCGACGCCTTTTGCGCCGCCGCACGCTCACCGGAACCGCACTGACCCTGCTTGAGATCCGCAACGTCCGTGCGCACCTGGCCAGCGATCTGTCGAGCGAGGAAAGCGGCACCCTACGCCGCAGTATCCGCCGCGCCATCTTGCGCGCGGGGCTCACCGTGGTCGTGCTGCTCGCGATTCTCTTCGGACTGGTCTTCGAGCTGCGCACCTCGTACACCCTGGCGTTCGACCCGGCCAAGGATTCACCGTCGAGCCGCGTGGTCGTGCGCCGCGGGCGCAGCAGTCTCGCTTTCCTCAATTTCATACCCGCACAGCCGCGATTCGGCGCCATCATCGCGGACACCGGGTTTGCCTCGACGGGCGTCGCCACCGATCTCTACCGGCGCATCGTCTCGGGCCACGCTTCGGGCACACTCGACAAGAACCGAGGCACGCCGATTCCCACCTGGCTGCGCACCGTGCTCGACGGGCTTGGCCCGGTTCCGCGCGGCATCTCGCTGGTGCTGCTGGGCGATCCCGCCGGCATCGTGTCGCTCAAGCAAGCGTTCGTGGATCCGGCCCTGCGCCGCGAGGCCTTGGAAGCCCTGGCCGTGGTCGGCACCGGCGGCGCGGGCGAGGACGAGATCCTGGCCGCCGCACTCAATGACCAATCGTCGGATGTGCGCCGTCGCGGGGTCGAGGTCGCCGCGGCCATCGATCGCCGGCAGGGCAAAGGCACGCACGCCGCGATCCTGCGCACGGCCCTGGCCGATGCCTCTTTCGCCGTGCGCAGCACGGTTCTGCACGAATGCTCCACCCTCGACGGCGCCACGGCCGCGAGCATTTTGGCCATCGCCTTGGCCGACAAGGAGCCGTCGTTCCGCCGCATGGCCGAAAAAGGCGTGATGGATCTGGCAGGACGCGCGCCCACCGCCGCCACCGATG
>Ga0265316_10001683_pt1 | contig 23510 bp, 26 predicted proteins | sample 4522metaG_FD_202092 | JGI IMG/M metagenome (GOLD analysis project Ga0265316, IMG submission 202092) | Rhizosphere microbial communities from Carex aquatilis grown in University of Washington, Seatle, WA, United States - 4-5-22 metaG | ecosystem: Host-associated > Plants > Roots > Rhizosphere >... | reverse complement strand
TGAGAAATTTTGGGGGAAAATTACATAACCCCAATAAACTGAGTCTTTACGCCGGGCGGGAACATGGTTTTGCTTCAGGATAATCCTTCGTGGCAGTTAGTACATAATTAATAAAAATATAAAAAATTATTGACATAAGATTGTTTTTTGCTATAATGTACCCATGGCGATAAATATTTTCGATAATACGATTAAAGAAACACTTGCTACAAGATTGGATTTGCTTGAAAAACATTTTCAATCCGATGTAATTTTTTATTATGGAGAAATGCACCCGGCATGCCAGAAGATTTTTCGCGATTTCATCGAAAAACTTAAAGATGATAACAAACAAGAAACTTTGACGATATTCATAAACACACCAGGCGGTAGCGTGGAAGTGGTAGAAAAAATGGTGGATATTGTAAGATACCATTATAAGCGCCTTCTTTTTGTTGTACCGGATTATGCGATGTCGGCTGGTACGATTTTTTGTATGTCCGGTGATAAGATATTTATGGATTATTCGTCATCGCTTGGCCCTATCGATCCGCAGGTATTTAACGGTAAAGAGTATGTACCCGCTATGGGTTATTTAGATCAGGTAGAGAAATTATTGGCAAAAGCCAAGGATAATACCATTACGCAGGCAGAATTTTTAATTTTGCAAAGCCTTGATCTAGCGATGTTGAGCCGGTATGAACAGGCCAAAAATTTGACAATAACTCTTTTGAAGAAATGGCTTGTTGAGTATAAATTTAAAGATTGGAAAACGCACGCGACTAATAGCCAGAAAAAAGGCCAACCCGTGACAACGCCTGAAAAGGAGCAGCGGGCTGAAGAAATTGCAAAACAGCTGGGCGATAATAAATATTGGCATTCGCATGGCAGGATGATCGGTATCGATATGTTGCGGACGGTATTGAAATTGAAGATAGAAGACTATTCTAAAGATATCAATTTACGAAATTTGATTAGACAGTATAATGACTTGATGGTCGAGTATATCGCCAAAACTAACTTTCGGTTATTCCTGCACAGCCGGAACTATTTTTAAGAAGAAAATGGACAATATCACACAACAAATAAAGAAAGAGATCGACAGGCATAGCGGTACTTTTCTAAATGACCCGAAGTTTAGAGAGTTGCAGCAGTTTTATTTAGATATGCAGACAAAAGGTATTGCTAAAAAGCAAGAATATAGTTTGCCTCAGCTCGATACAATCGGATATCAGGCTTCAGACGCTTCTCCCGCAACGTGATAAAATCATACTCATGCTTACGATAATATTACTTACGATTTCTAATGTCTTTATGACCTTTGCCTGGTACGGCCATTTGAAATATAAAAGCTCGCCGATTGTTTTGGCGATTCTGGTAAGCTGGTCGATTGCTTTCTTGGAATATTGCTTTCAGGTGCCGGCCAACCGCATCGGCTCAGGCACTTTCACTTTGGCCCAGCTTAAGACAATTCAGGAAGTTATTACTTTGGTAGTTTTTTGTGTTTTCTCGGTGACTTACATGCACGAAGGGTTAAAGTGGAATTATATTGTGGGATTTATCTTTATCGTCATCGCGGTATTTTTTATTTTCCATTTTAAATAAGGAGAAAATGTGGTACAAAAACTCTTGAAGATGATTGTTTGCATGGTTTTTATTCTTCCGCTTTGCGGCTGCAACGCGATGGTCTTGTCCCAGCACCTTAAGATGTATGCTAAGGCCGTCGAGTACCGTTATATTTCGCAAGAGATCGTTCAGCGTATTAAAAGTTCGGTTACCGATCGGATAGTTCTGGACCGGGCTAAAACGTTTTATGCTGCTTTGGTCTCCGACAGTAGTATTTTTATGGATACAATGGAGCTTGAGGCTAAGACTAATTCTCTCGATGACGGTATTGGTGATAAATTTACGGCGCTGGCCCAGGCTTTCAACGATTTGAAGGAATTCATCCCGGACACGGTCAGCAACCTGGGCCCTAACGCTGTGGTTTCTTCGAGTATGACCGCGTGCGAATTTGGGGCGCAGGCGAAGGGCAAGGCTGCTGCCGATGAGATTAAGATGGCTATAGGAGATAAAACTCGCTCCCGGGGAGAGCGTGTGAGCGCGATAGTCGTGCTGCTTGATCAAAATCGCTGGTTGCAGTGGGGTAAGATATAAGATGTGCTTGACAGATTTTGGATTTATGATAGATTTAAACTAACCTGGATGAAGCGTCGAACTCACATGAAATTTTTAAAATACCTTTTAATCATCACCTTAACAATTTACCCGTTTGTTTCTACGCGTGCTGAGAGCAGCATGTCTAGGGAAGAGGCGAGGAAATACCGTAGTGAAGGCTACAAAATGCAGATGGGGGGTAATATCGAAGGTGCCCGCCAGATGTACGAAAAGGCCGCGGCCATGGATCCGCGGTATGCCGAGGTGCATAACGACCTGGGTGTGATCTATGAAAATTTGAACCAGATCGATCAGGCTATTTCGATGTACAAGAAGGCGTTGGAGATCGATCCAAACTATCTGCCGGCCTACGCTAATTTAGGTTTTATTTATGAGAAAACCGGCGATGTCGGTAATGCGAGTTTTTATTGGAAAAAGCGATATAATTTGGGACAAGATGGCGAGTATTGGCGTGAGGTTTCCCGCCAGCATCTTTTAAAGCTGGGCACTTATCCTGAATTGGCTAAGGCACAGCTTGAGGAGCAGGCCCGGCTTTTGTCGCAGAGGATGACGGCACAGCGCGAACAGGCGCGTCTAAAAAATATTGACGAAAGCAAGCTCCATTATGACTTAGGCTGCAGCTTCTTGACCAAAGGCGATTATGCTGCCGCAGTCAAAGAGCTCGAGGCCGCGCGGGATTTAAAACCGGAAGACGCGGGGTTGGCGATGCGCATTGAAGAGTTCCACGCTAATGCCGAGCAGGCTTTGCGCCGGACGCAGGCGAAGGTTAATGCCGAAGAGGCGCTAAGCGATATTCAGAAAGAAAATTATCCGGAAGCCGGAGTTAAACTAAAAGAGTCGTTGGATGCGGTTAATGGTATTTCCAAAAAGGCGGATATTCAGCTGGACAAATCCCAGAAATAACAGGCGAAAAGCCTCTCTTTTCTTTATTACCAATTCTTGTGCATGTTGACCGATAAATAATGAAATTTAAAGATTGTTATGCCTGCGGATACGATTTATTTAATTGACGCGACAGGGCTTTGCTACCGTTCGTTCTTTGCGGTGAAGCTTTCAACGGCAAAAGGTTCCGGCACCGGCGCGGTTTTTGGATACTACAACACCCTTAAGAAGATCATCAACCGTTTTGAACCGGTTTACATGGCTGCCTGTTTCGACGTGTCGCGTAAGACTTGGCGTTCGGAAAAGTTTAAAGATTATAAAATACACCGTAAACCCGTGCCCGATGATTTAAAGGCGCAGATACCGCTGGTAAAACAGATGACTTTGCTTTTAGGCATTACCTTGCTTGAACAGGAAGGTTACGAAGCCGACGATCTTATTGCGGTTTTGACCGGTAAAGCGAAACAAAACGGCTTAAAGACCGTGATCGTGACTTCCGATAAGGATATGAACCAGCTTTTATGCGAAGGGCGGGTCGAGATCTACAACCCGGCGAAAGATGAAATGATCACTGAAAAAAGCTTTACGCAAAAAATGGGTTTTGAGCCGCGTTTTGTGCCCGATTATCTGGCGCTCAAGGGCGATGCCAGCGATAATATCCCCGGCGCCAAAGGGATCGGTGAAAAGGGTGCGGTTAAATTGGTGCAGGAGTTCTCCAGTGTCGAGAATATCTACAAACACTTGGGAAAGATTCTTCCTAAGACCGCAGCGCTTCTTACCCAAAGCCGGGAAGATGTTTTCTTAAGCAGAGAATTGGCTTTGCTGCATGATTGTCCGCTTGATTCAACAATAGACGATTTAAAAATAAAAGTGCGCGATGAGGCCGGGCTAAATGCGATGTTTAAGGAGCTTGAATTTGTGAGCCTGATCAAAGAAGAGGCAAGTGTATCACCCGGCGATATGGCGTTGCAGGAGATCGGTCCCGGAGATTGGAAAAAAGTTGTTAAAAACAATACGCTTACTTTCTTTCTTGAGGAAGGTAAGGCCTATTTTTACGGCGGCGAAGCGGTTACTTTTTTCTGTCCGGTTGCTGTAGCGGAATCCGTCCTTGCGGATGAAAAGATCAAAAAAATATCTCATGATTTTAAAACACAAATTTTGGAGAATAAGATCGAGATAAACCATCTTGCTTTTGATACGCGGGTGGCTGCCTATTTGCTTGATGCCGCTTATGGCGATTATGCTTTAGAAAGTTTAGCGGCGCAACATTTAGGCATTGCGATCAAAGATAACCCGGGGCTTTACCCTTCGGTGATCTTTCGGCTCTACGAAATTTTCCGCCCGCAGCTTAAAAACGCAGGGATGGAGAAACTTTTTTGCGATATCGAGATGCCGCTGGTCTTGATCTTGAAAGATATGCAGGATGCCGGAGTTAAGATCAATATTGCCGCCATGGAAAAATTAGCCGGTTTAATCGACACGAAGATCGATCACGTCAGCAAAAAGATCTTTGCTTTGGCCAAGAAAGAGTTCAATTTAAATTCACCCAAACAGATGGCCGAGGTCTTATTCGGGGATTTGAAAATAAAACCCGTGAAAAAAACCAAAACCGGTTATTCGACCAACGAAGACGTTTTGTCGGCATTGGCCCAAGAGCATAAAATCGCCGAAGAGATTTTAGAGCACCGCCAGCTGAATAAATTAAAGAATACTTATGTTTTGCCGATCCTTGAGGCGGTAAAAACCGGCGATGGAAAAATTCACGCCCAGTTTAATCAGACTACGGCGGCGACGGGCAGGCTTTCGAGCTCCAATCCCAATTTACAAAGTATCCCGGCTAAGGGTGAATTGGCCGCGCAGTTAAGAGAAGCTTTTGTGCCTTCATTTGCAAACGGATTTTTGATCTCCGGCGACTATTCGCAGATCGAATTAAGGATCCTGGCGCACTACTCACAGGATGAAAATCTGCTCAAGGCTTTTACTGCCGACGAAGATATTCATGCGTTTACCGCGCGGCTTATTTTTGGGATTGGCCCCGATGAGGCCCAGAAAAAACGCGATATCGCCAAGCGGGTAAATTTTGCGGTGCTTTACGGTATGGGCGCTTACAGTTTGGCCCGGGAGCTTAAAGTGCCGGTGCAAGAGGCGCAGGCTTTTATCGACGGTTACTTTGCGCGTTACCCGAAGGTCAAAGATTATATGAATCGGGTCTACGCGGAACTCGAAGAAAAAGGGTTTGTGACGACGATTTTAAACCGCAAGCGCCGTTTGCCCGATTTTACCAGCCCCAACGCCCAGATGCGGGAATTTGCCCGGCGACAAGCGGTGAATACGCCGATCCAGGGTTCGTGCGCCGATTTAATAAAAACCGCGATGGTAAAGATATACTCCGAATTTAAAAAGCACAAGTTAAAGTCAAAAATGGTGATCCAGATCCACGACGAGCTGGTTTTTGATGTTGCGCCGGATGAGGCCGACACGGTGATTTCAATCGTACGGGACAAAATGCAAAATGCTTTAAGGCTTTCGGTGCCGATTAAAGTCAATATCGAGAAGGGGACTAATTGGGCTAAGATGAAGGAGGTCGTGTAATGAAAGTTTTATTTTTATCCTCCGAAGCGTTCCCTTTTGCTAAGACCGGCGGGTTGGGCGATGTCGCCGGAGCGTTGCCCGCGGCTTTGGCGAAAAAGGGGTGTAAGGTCAAAGTCTTTATTCCTTTTTATAAGGGCTTAAAAGTTGCGGTGCAAAAGGAGCGTTGGGGTTATTTAAAGCAGAATGGGGTCGAATTTTATTTCGTGAAGAACGATAAATATTTTAAGCGCGAGGAGCTTTACGGCACGGCGAAAGCCGATTACAGCGATAACCTGGAACGGTTTGCCTTTTTCTGCCGCGAGGCATTATCGATCGCGAAAGAAACCGGTTTTTATCCGGATATTCTTCACGCGAATGATTGGCAAAGCGCGCTATCGATCGCCTATTTAAAAAGCCTTTATGCGTTCGAGGATAATTTTCGTAAGACTAAAACAGTTTTGACTATTCATAATCTGGCTTATCAGGGTATTTTTGAACACGAAAAGTTTCCTTTCCTGGAACTGCCTTCGCGTTATTTCGATATGCGTTATTTTGAATTTTACGGCAAGATCAACCTTCTAAAGGGCGGCATTGTTTTCGCCGATAGTGTTAATACGGTGAGCCCTACTTATGCCAAGCAGATTCAGAATCCGGAATATGGTTGCGGTTTGGAGGGGGTTTTGAAAGACCGGCGCTCTAATATGTGCGGAATTTTGAATGGCGTCGATTATACGGTTTGGAACCCCGCGGCGGACAAGTTTATCTATAAAAAATACAACCTCAAGAATATTCAGGAGAAGTATGTGAATAAACGCCGCCTCCAGAAGGAGCTTGGGCTTAAAGTGGACAAAGATGTTTTCTTGCTGGGGATGGTCAGCCGCATTGTCGAGCAGAAGGGGTTGGATATTTTATGCGCGGCGCTTCCACGGATTTTAAAAAATTGCCAGGTAGTGGTCCAGGGTTTGGGCGATGAAAAATATCAAACCATTTTAAAAAAGCTTGCCCGCAAATATAAGAACAATTTTGCGGTCCATCTGGCTTTTAATGAAGCGATGGCGCATAAGATTTACGCCGGAAGTGACGCCTTTTTGATGCCCTCGCGGTTTGAGCCGTGCGGCCTTTCGCAAATGGTAAGTTATAAATATGCTGTCGTTCCGATCGCCCATGCGACCGGCGGGTTGGCGGATACGGTGATCGATGTGCGCCGCGGCGGGGGCGGGTTTGTGCTGAACGATTACTCGGCGGCCGATTTGATCGTGGCGGCCCATCGTGCCCGCGATTATTTCGCCGATAAAAAAGCGTGGAGTAAATTGATTAAAAAGGTGGCGGCTTATGATTTTTCCTGGGGCCCGACGGCCGAAAAATATATTGCGCTTTATCATTCTTTGACCAGGCAGGATTGATCATGGCAGTTTTTGCGATCACCGGCGATTTTTGTTCGGGGAAGACGACCATCTTAAAAGCGCTGGCGAAGAAGGGCGCGCGGGTTTTTAATGCCGACAAGATGGTACACGGATTTTACTATGATCATAACGGCGAGACTTATAAAAAAGTAGCTAAAGCTTTTCCCGGCGCTTTACGCGGTAAAAATATTTCGCGCCGAAGGTTGGCGGCGATCGTCTTTGGCGAGGCCCAAGCTCTTTTAAGATTGGAAAACATCGTTCACGGGCAGGTAATCAAAGCTATGAAGCTATGGATCAAGCAATGCCCAAAAAATAAGATTGCGCTGGCGGAGGTGCCGCTTTTATTTGAAAAAAAACTGGAAAAGTTTTTTACGGGGGTGATTTTAGTCAAGGCTAAGCATGAATTGATCGTAAACCGCGCGTGCCGAAGCCGTAAAGCATCGCCGCAAGAGGTTAAAAAGCGTTTTAAGCGTTTTTTGCCCATCAATAAAAAAATTTTATTGTCGCGTTTCGTGATCGAGAATAATGGGGATAAATCGGAATTTAATCGCAGCATCGCGACGCTGTGGCAAGGGTTAAAAAAAGTTCAACTTAAAGAGGTGTGAAATGGCAAATGAAAAAGAGGTGAAAGAAGTGAAAGAACCGAAAGAGGCTAAGGAAGTGAAAGAAACAAAAGAGGTGAAAGAGCGCCCGCGTGAAACTTATAACGGCGACAGTGTCGATATTGCCGCTTTAAAGGATATGAAAATATCCGAACTCAATAAAATGGCGCGGGAGCTGGAGATAGAAAACTACAGCGGTATGAAGAAGCAGGAGTTGATCTTTAAGATCCTGCAGGCACGCGCCGAAAAGGCCGGGCTCATGTTTGGCAGCGGCGTTTTGGAGATCCTCCCCGAAGGTTTCGGGTTTTTGCGTTCCGCCAACTATAATTATTTGCCTTCGCCCGACGATATTTATGTTTCGCCGTCGCAGATCAGGAAATTTTCCTTAAAGACCGGTGATACAGTAAGCGGCCAGATCCGCCCGCCTAAAGATAATGAAAAATATTTTGCCCTTTTAAAGGTAGAAGCGGTTAATCATGAAGACCCTGAGAAGGTGAGAAGCCGTACTCTCTTTGATAACTTAACGCCGATTTACCCCAAGGAACGGTTGATCCTGGAAACTACCTCGAATGAGCTCTCGACAAGGATCATGGACCTGTTATGTCCGATCGGTAAAGGCCAGCGCGGTTTGGTCGTGGCGCCGCCCTACAGCGGTAAGACCGTGCTTTTGCAGAAGATCGCCAACGGCATTATGACCAATTACCCCGATGCTTACCTTATCGTGCTTTTGATCGATGAGCGTCCGGAGGAAGTGACCGAGATGCGTAATATGGTGAAAGGTGAGGTTTTGGCCTCGACTTTTGATGAACCATCCGGACGCCACGTGCAGGTTGCCGAGATGGCGATAGAGCGCGCGAAAAGGCTTGTCGAGTACAAACGAGACGTTATAATACTCCTCGATAGTATTACCCGTTTGGCGCGTGCCTACAACTTAAACGAGCCCCATTCGGGAAAGATTCTTTCGGGCGGTATCGATTCCAATGCTTTGCATAAGCCGAAAAGATTTTTTGGCGCGGCCCGCGCTTTGGAAGAGGGCGGTTCTTTGACGATTATTGCGACCGGCTTAGTCGATACCGGGTCACGCATGGACGATGTTATTTTCGAAGAGTTTAAGGGTACCGGCAATATGGAGATAACCCTTGACCGCGGGATCTTCCAGAAGCGCGTTTACCCGGCGATCGATATCAAGCGCTCCAACACGCGCCGCGAAGAGCTTTTGGTCCATCCGGACGAGCTTTCGAAGATATGGCTTTTGCGCAAGGCTTTGAATGAATTAAGCTCTGCCGAGGCGCTCGAGCTTTTAACGACCCGGCTTGTGAAGACGCAAAATAACGTAGAATTTTTGCTTTCGCTTAATACGAAACTATAATTTTTTTAAGGAGGTTACCGCTATGAAGGAAGGAGTACACCCGAATTACGAAATGTGCACGATCATGTGCGCGTGCGGGAATGTGGTGAAGACCCGTTCGACCCGTAAGGCGATCAACGTGGAAATCTGTTCCAAGTGCCACCCGTTTTTTACGGGCAAGCAGAAGTTCATTGATTCCGAAGGCCGCGTCGACAAATTTATCAAAAAGTACAAGAAGTAGGCTTAAGGGAAAAATTAAGGGGCAGGCTGAAAACCTGCCCCTCTTTACTTATGGTTGACTACGCTAAAATCCGCGCAGAACACAAAGGTATCTTGGCAGAGCTTTCTTTGCCCGAGGTAGTTAACGACCAGAAAAAATATCAGGCGCTTACCCGCAGGTTCTCTTTTCTGGAAAAACTTATTGCCATGATCGATCGCCATGAACTTATTTCTCAGGAGTTGGTACATTTAAAAGAGGTGACGCAAAATTCCAAAGAAGACCCGGAGATCAAGGCTATGGCATCGGAAGAGTTAACGGCCAAGACCGCAGAATTAGAAAATTTAAGCGAAGAGATCGAAGATAAATTATTTGAACAGCATGAGCCGGACCGGAATTTTATGATCGAGATCCGCGCTGCGGCCGGCGGCGAAGAATCCGCGCTTTTCGTCGGCAGTTTGCTTAATATGTACACGCGTTATGTAGAGAAAAACGGCTGGAAGTACGAGCTTTTGGACGCAAGCCCTACCGATATCGGTGGCTATAAAGAAGTGATTTTTTCGGTAACCGGCGAAGGAGCATATACGCATTTCCAGTTTGAGTCGGGAGTGCATCGTGTACAGCGCGTGCCTAAGACCGAGGCTTCCGGCCGCGTACACACTTCGACCGTTACGGTGGCGACATTGATCGAGCCTGAAGATGTAGATATGGATATCAAGCCCGATGATCTTAGGATCGATACTTATCGTGCCGGCGGCGCCGGAGGACAACACGTAAATAAAACCGATTCCGCGGTGCGCATTACACATCTGCCTACCGGCGTCGTGGTAGCTTGCCAGGATGAACGCTCGCAGATGAAAAACCGCTCCAAGGCAATGCGTATTTTAAAAGCTAAGTTGATGGAAGAAATGCGCAACCGCGAGCAGGGTAAGATCGATGCTACGCGTAAAGGGCAGGTGGGCAGCGGCGAGCGCAGCGAAAAAATACGCACTTATAATTTTCCTGAAAACCGTCTTACCGATCACCGGATCAACTTTACCATTTATCGTTTAGAGCACATTTTAACCGGCGAAATGGACGAAGTGATCAAAGCTTTACGCAAAGCCCAGCGGCAAAAATTTTATGAAGCTCAAGGTTTGGCTAAGCAGGAATAAAAACGCCTTTCGTGCCAACGATCTTATTTTTTTATTAAAAATCCTTTTTAAACAAAAACTTCCTTTGGTTGACGATATCGTTTTAACCAAAGTCCAGGCTGTACGTTTAGAAAAAATCCGGCGTGAATACGCGAAAGGCGTGCCGTTGGCATATTCATTGGGCAAAGAAGAGTTTTACGGTTTAGAATTTAAAATTAACAAAAACGTCCTGGTGCCACGCCCGGAAACCGAGATTTTAGTGGAGAAGGCGTTAGAAATTATAGAAAAAAACCGGGCCCTCAGGGGACGAGTTGTATCGAAGCGCGCTACCATGAATGTTTTAGATCTTTGCTGCGGTTCCGGCGTGATTGCCGTGGCGATTAAAAAATTTGCCGCGTACAACATCACAGTTACTGCCGCTGATTTTAGTAAAAAAGCTTTGGGCCTGGCTTGTGCCAACGCGCGCGCGCATAAAGCGGCGATACGCTTTGTGCAGGGTGATCTTTTTGCGCCGCTTAAAAACAAGAAGTTCGATCTGATCGTTTCCAATCCGCCTTATGTGGCGGGCAGGGATATTAAAGGCAGCCTTTTACATGAGCCGCGCCTTGCCCTTTATGCCGCGGATGACGGTTTGGCGGTGATTAAAAAAATTATTACCCAGGCCCCGCATTTTTTAAATACCAAGGGGGTTTTGCTGATCGAGGTGGGTTTTGATCAGCGTCCAGCGATCGATAAATTTCTTGCCGGCATTTCGAATTACTCCAAACCTGTATGGATCAAAGATTACTCCGGCCATGACCGTGTGCTTTGTTTAAATTTTAATGGTAAAATTATCTAGATGAGCAAACAGCTTCGATTAATTATTATATCTTATCTTGTTTTCTTGGCGGCCTTATGTTTTTTTTATCGAAATATCGCCAGAACGTCTTTCGATGGGGATGAATCGGGGTGGATTTCCACAGCTTCTTATTATACCAAACTTTTAGAAAGAGGCTCTTTGGACATGGAAGCATGGAAATGTTCGGAATGTGACACTTTTGGCGGTGATTATAATTTACATTTGGGGCAATGGCTTTTGGGGATACCGCTTGAATTGTACTATGCCCGGAATAATCTTAAATTTTTTAACATGTATGATTATGGCGCAGGGGGCAAACTTACTGATTTTGCCGGAATATATAGAATCAACAAAAAGATGGGGAAAGTGCCCCCTTACGAGATCTTGCTGCCGGCACGGGCTGTCAGCGCCATATTCGGCGCCATGTGCTGCGTAGCGGTATTTTTGATCGGCTATTATTCGCTGAATTTATGGGTTGGCCTGATCGCGGCCGGTTTCCTTATGTGGAATCGGATTTTTACTCTTTATGCCGCGCAGGCGATGACTGATGTTTATTTTAACTTTTTTTTGCTTTGTGCCTATTTGGCTATTGTTAGGTTTAAGGTGCCAATACCGAAAGCTTCTTCCAGGACGTTAAGCCTGATTGTGGGTATTTTTGCCGGGCTGGCTACGTCCGTGAAAATAACAGGTATTGTAATCATCGGCCTTATACTCGCGGGTTTTCTTATGTACGTATATTTTATCCGGTACAAGCCGTACAAGGGCATTTTGTTGGATTTGGCGATATTTTTTTGTGTTGCCGTCGCTGTCGTATATTTGCTTAATCCTTACTTCTGGGACCTTCGGCATCCTTTAAGATTTTTTCAAATGTTTCTTGCGCGGAACGATATACTCAACACCCAGGTGCGGATCTATGGGGACCACTTCCATGGGCAGAGCAGATTTTTGGCGGCTTCCTTGAATGTATTGGAATATTATTCCTATCGCCCGCATTATCCTCTCCTTTATTATTTTTTTGCGGCTATATTTTGTTGCGGTGCGTTAGCCGTTAACGGCATTATTTTTGTTAAATCATTATTTAAGCGTGTATTTAACCCGCGAGTTGTTATCTTCTTGTTTTTCTTAATAAATTATTTGTTTATTTTGCAATTTTTGAAAATGAGCTGGGCAAGGTATTATTTGCCGGCGGTAATCGCCGCAGGGTTAATAACGGCGATTTTTATTTATGACGGTTTATTATTTTTCTTCCGTATGGCCGCGAAAGTAAAATCCCGGTATATCCGTGGCGGCTGTAAGGCGAAGGAGTTATAGCCTCGGTTTATAGAAAAATTACCCTTTACAATAAAATTATAGTGCGCTATAATTTTATTCATGGCGGTTAAAACAGAATTGCCCATTCTCGATGTGACCTTACGCGCGAAAAAGCACGCCCGTACTAAAGTGGCTCTGGCTATGGCTTTCATTGAAAAGCTTAAAGATTTGCGCTTTGAAGATATCTCGATCCGCGAGATCTGCCGCGATGTCGAACTTTCCGAAGGGACATTTTTCAACTACTTTGACGAAAAGATCGATGTGGTGAATTATTATCTGAATTTGGTGGACTTAAAGATTATCTGGAAGGCGCGCCGTAAGGGCCAGGGCGGGGACAGGCTTGCTTTGATCGACCGGGCCTTTGCCGGTTTAGTCGAGATGGTCATTTCGTCCAATTTAGTTTCGGAGATCATTACCGCCATGGTACGCCAGAAAGAGTCGCCGCAAAAAATAGCGATATCGCCTCTCGAAAAGCGTTATGCGTTTGAGGATTGCCCGGGGATCGAGAACGAGCCAACGATACGCCTGGAAGATTTTTTCCGCAGCGCGATAGAGGGCGCGGTAAAAAACGGTGAATTACCCGGCCGCCAGGATGTGGAAGATGTGGTAGTATCGTTAAAAACAATTCTGGTGGGGACTTTGCTTGCGGCGCGGCGCGATAAAACCAACCGCGATCTAAATTATCATTACCGCCGGCAATTGGCGCTTTTATGGAAAGGTTTAGGCAGGAAAGAACTATGAAATTTAAACGTTTTTATATTATGGTTATTTTTGCCGCGATTTTTTTTGCCTTTGTCGCCCAGGCGTCCGAGGATAAACCCGTCCCGGTTCAGGAGATAACTTTAAAGAGCGGTATCGGGATAATTTTAAAAGATAATTGGCTGGTGAAGATCGCCGGAGATCAAAACGCGCTTGTTGCCTCTCAAGCTCTGATGGCACGTTCGGCACTGATGCCTCAGGTTAATGCGCAGATTGCCCAGACTTTTTTAAGCGATCAGCCGCGGGCTAAGTTTGGGCCAGAAATCGTACCCACTTCCAACCGCGATTATTATTCGTATGGCTTTGACGTTTACCAGACTTTGTTTGATTTTGGCCGTACAATTTTTACTTACCGCGCCGCGCAGGAGATGATCGAAGCGTACCGTGCCAACAAAGAGGCGGTAACGCGCGTGGCGGTATTGGAATTTATCTCGGCTTACTTTGATTTTCTTGAAGCGCAGAAAATGACCGTGGTGGCGGAAAAAGAGGTCGAGACGATTACTTCTTATCTTAAGGATACTCAGCGCCTCTATGAAGCCGGTGCCGCGGTAAAGAGCGATGTTTTGCCGGTTAAAGTGCGGTTAGCCTTGGCCTGGCAAAAGTTGATTGCAGCGCGTAACAATGAAAATTTGGGCTTGGCCAGGATTAAAAATATTTTGGCCATCCCCTTAAGTACAAAAATTGAGATTAAAGAAAGCGCTGTGCCGGATTTAAATATTGTTCCATTGCCGCAAGCCTGGGAAAAGGCCTTGAAAGATCGGCCGGAGCTCACCTTTTTTGACCATTCGATCGGCGCGTCGAATTTCAGCGCCCGCGCCAAAACCGTAGATGATTATTTAACGATCTTTGCCGACGGCGGTTACAACCGTACGCGTAACCAATACGTGCAAAAGGATGATAATTTTTTTGTGAATATAGGGGCCAAGGCTAATCTTTTTGACGGTGGCCTTTCCCATGCTCGGATGCGGGAAGAAAAAGAACGTACCCAGGAGCTTTTCGACCAGAAAAATAAATTGATCGAAGATATTCAATTCGAAGTAGAAAATAGTTCGCTGCAGCTTAAAAATTCACTGGAAGAGGCGATGGTGGCCAAAAGCGCGCTCGACGAGGCGCGCGAGAATGTGCGGGTTAACCGACGGAAATATGCGGCCGGCAGCGCGACAACAACCGAAGTCTTGGAGGCGATCACTCTGGATACGCAAGCGCATACCGATTATTACCGCGCCTTGTACGAAACTCGGCGCGGTTACGCCCGGTTTTTTTACGCCATGGGCACAGAGCTGGCGCCGCTTTACGGCGCAGATATAAAGGAGGCATATGGAAGAAAAGAACGGAAAAAATAAAAAAGCTTTAATATTTATGACGGTCTTCGGGGTGGTACTCGTCGGCTTGCTCGTATTTTACTTTTTTCATGTTGCCGGTCATGTTACTACCGACGATGCTTATGTCGACGGCCGTGTCCATATTGTGGCGCCGCGTGTGGCTGGCATGGTGGTTAAAATTTACGCCGAAGATAATCAGCTGGTTAAAGCCGGGGACTTGCTGGTCGAGATCGATCCTAACGACTATGAATTGCGCGTGAAGGAGTCTCAGGCGGCGCTGGAATCGGAAAAGGCGAAGCTTTTAGATGCGCAGGCCGGAGTGCGCGCGGCGCAGGCTAATGTCGAATTGCAAAATGCAGTATTAAATCAGGCTAAGCTGGATAACGACCGCGCTCAGAAATTATTTAAAGAAGGGGTAGTCAGCAAGGAAAAGCAGGAGAAAGCCCTGACGGCTTTGGATTTGGCGCAAGCTCAAGGCAATGCCGCTAAAGAGGGGTTGGAAAAAGCCCAGTCGTATACTCAGCTTGAAGCCGCGCAATTAAAACAGCGCGAAGCCACGCTTAATATCGCCGATTTAAATTTAAGTTATACCAAAATTACCGCGCCCTGCGACGGCTATGTGACGAAAAAAAATGTGGAGCTGGGCAATCAGGCGCAACCGATGCAGCCTTTATTGGCAGTAGTGGCCTTAGGCGATGTCTGGGTGACTGCGAATTTTAAAGAGACTCAGTTAAAAAATGTTAAACCGGGCCAGCGCGTGCATATTAAGATCGATACTTTTCCCAACCGAGTCTTTTATGGCAAGGTGCAGAGTATTATGGCCGGTACCGGTGCGGTATTTTCGCTTTTTCCTCCGGAAAATGCTTTGGGTAATTACGTAAAAGTGGTGCAGCGGATTCCGGTTAAGATCGTCTTTGATTCGGTCAGCGACGCGCAGCATCTTTTAAGAGTAGGGATGTCGTGCATCCCAACTATCATTACCCGAGATGAATAGATTTATCATTGCGATCGCGGTGATCCTGCCGACCTTGATCGAGGTCATCGATACGACCGTGGTCAATGTTTCGCTGGCGCATATCCGCGGCAGCCTCTCGGCGGGTTTTGACGAAGCGACCTGGGCGATTACGGCTTATTTGATATCCAACGCGATCATTATTCCCATGACCGGCTGGCTAAGCCGCCTCTTCGGCCGTAAAAAATTTCTTATTTTTTCAATTTCTTTATTTACCGTAAGTTCGCTGATGTGCGGGATGTCGACCAGCCTTTCGATGCTGATCTTTTTTCGTATTTTGCAAGGCGTCGGCGGCGGGGCGTTACAGCCGATTTCGCAGGCGATACTTTTTGAGACTTTTCCGCCGCGCCAGCATGGTATGGCGATGGCGATCTTCGGTATCGGCGTTATGTTTGGGCCGATCATCGGCCCGATTTTGGGCGGATGGATCACCGACAACTGGTCGTGGCGCTGGATTTTTTATATTAATATTCCGATCTGTATTTTTTCGATCGCCATGATCACCTGGTTTATTAAAGACCCGCCGTATTTAAAGCGGATTAAGTCCCACATCGATTGGTATGGTTTGGGTTTGATTACCGTGGGCCTTGGCTGTTTACAGATAATTCTAGATAAAGGCCAGAACGAAGATTGGTTTAATTCGCCGTTTATTGTCCGGCTGGCGGTGATCTCTGCGGTGTGCCTGATTAGCTTTATTTTTGTCGAGCTTAACAGTAAGGAGCCGATTGTTAACCTGCGTGCTTTTAAAAACCGTTCTTTTGCCAGCGGGAACTGTATTCAATTTTTAGCTTTCGGCAGTATGTTCGGCAGTATTGTTTTATTGCCGCTTTTTGTCCAGCAGCTTTTAGGCTATAACGCTTTTTTAGCCGGGCTGGTTTTGGCGCCGGGCGGTATGGCGACGCTTATTTCTTTGCCTTTGGCCGGTAAGCTGGTTAATCGTGTTAACCCGAGATATATTTTAATTACCGGGGTAGGGATTACGGCTTACTCTACTTTGATCATGTCGGCGTTTAATCTTAATGTCGATTTCAATACGATCACATTTTCACGGGTATTGATGGGTTTTGGCATGGGATTGATTTTTGTGCCGTTGACCAACATGACTCTTTCTTCGATTCCCAAAGAAGACATGGGCAACGGTACCTCTATTTTTAATCTGTTGCGTAATTTAGGCGGCTCGATCGGCACGGCGTTTTTTATGACTATGCTGGCGCAGCGCGGGCAATTTCACCAGGCGCGGTTTGCCGAGAGCGCGAATGCGCTTAACCCCATGTATCAAATCAGCCGCCATCAGGCCGCGGCGGCTTTGGCAGCAAGAGGTATGCCGGCGCAAGGCGCTAACGGCGTGATCTACCAGAATATGCTTGCGCAAGCGGGCATGGGCGCTTATGCCGACACCTTTTTTGCCTGCTTTATAATCTTGCTTTGCATTATTCCCCTGGCTTTTGTGATCCAGCGCCCCAAGCACCCGGTCGACGGTGTGGCGGTGCATTGATTTTGAACTAACTCCCCGCAACCCCCTCTTTTGTAAAGAGGGGGTGCGAATGACATAAATATTATAAAAAATTATATTGATTGTTCGCAATCCTTTGCTATAATTATCCCTGTTTGATTGTGTCTAGGGATTGACAATACACTAAAAATAGTGTATATTCTAAACAGGGGGTGAAGATGTATGAGGTCGAGTTTTATCGGGATAGAAATGGAAGATGCCCTGGAATCGAGTTTTTACAGGAGTTGCAACTGCCGATAAGGGCGAAGGTCGCGAAATGGATAGAGTTGCTGGAGAGAGAAGGCCCGAATTTACCAAGGCCATATGCCGACGTGGTGAAAGGAAAGATCAGGGAGTTGAGGGTGCATTTCGGCCAGCATTTTCGGTTGTTATATTTTTTCGTTGGTAAACGAATTATCATTACTCATGGTTTTGTGAAGAAAAATGATGAAGTGCCGGAAGTAGAGATAACGCGAGCGCAACGCTGTATGGAAGATTTTTTACAGCGAGAAGGAGGTTGGTAATTATGAAAAATACAATTAAGTTTAAAGACTATTTAAAAGAGCAGTCAAAAAACCCTAAATTTGAAAAAGCATTCGATGAAGAAGAGATTTATGCTTTGTTAGCGGTTCAGGTGGCTAAAATAAGGGAAGAAGAGCGTATGACGCAAAAAGAGTTGGCGCAAAAACTTCACACAACACAGCAAACCGTTTCTCGCCTTGAGGATATCCATAACCGCAGCTATTCCTTAAAAACGTTGATTAACCTTGCTCGTGCCTTGGATAGGCGGTTAAAGGTGGAATTTGTTTGATGCTTAAGTTCAAAACCTTTCGGAAAGTGGTAAAATATTTACACATTATTGGTGGACGTAGAGTTGGCAGAGGACGCGGTGTGTCATGTTTGGGCAAAGAGGTAAACAGCTATGCGTATTTTCTTTATTATAATAGTTTTGATTTTGTCCTGCTTGGTATACGGTGTTTATAGGCTAGATTGGGCTAGCAAGAATTACGAAATGACGAAAAGATATTTTCCTGCTTTTATGATTTGGCCCAAAGACGTAAATAAGCAAAAGGTCGTTTCTAAAATATTGTTTCCTTTATTTTTATTGGTATTTATCACTCTGCTCTTTCTTGATTTGACAAAGATATTTGTGATATTTTAAAATATGTTTAGAGGCTGTGGTTGGACACGCAGGTCCGCCCCTACGCTACGCAGAGATTGCTTCACTTCCGTTCGCAATGACGAAAATGATAACGGGATACCCTCGCCTTGGCGTTAACCGACATCCTTGTTCGCTAACCCCCAAGATGCTATAATAGGCTTTTAAAAAAGGAGCCGTGATGGATAAATTCGTCATTCATAAATCACATTTAAAAGGGTCGATTGCGGTGAGCGGTTCGAAGAATGCCGCGTTGCCGATCATGGCAGCGACACTGCTCACTGACGAAAAGTGCGTTTTGCATAACGTGCCGGATTTAATGGATATCCGCACCATGGCGGATATTTTACGCGTTTTGGGTAAGGTGGTGACTTTTGAGCACGGCACGATGACGGTTACTGCCGGCAAGAAAAAAAGCTATTTTGCGCCGTACGATCTGGTACGCACCATGCGCGCGTCGTTTTGCGTTTTAGGGCCGCTTCTGGCTAAATGTAAAAAAGCCAAAGTATCTTTGCCGGGAGGGTGCGTTATCGGCGTGCGCCCGGTGGATTTGCATATCAAAGGACTCGAGGCCTTAGGTGCGAAGATAAAAATCGAGCGCGGTTATTGCATTGGTAACGGTGCGCGTTTAAGAGGTGAGGTTATTTATTTAGGCGGCCACTTTGGTTCTTCGGTCTTAGCCACTGACAATGTGATGAGCGCCGCGGTTTTAGCTAAAGGCGAGACTGTGATCGAGTATGCGGCATGCGAACCCGAAACCGAAGCTTTAGGGTTATTTTTAAAAAATATGGGCGCACAGATAAGCGGCGAAGGTACGCCCACGGTACGCATTAAAGGGGTTGAATCGTTGGGCGGGTGCGAATTTAAGATCATTCCCGACCGTATCGAAGCCGGTACGTTTATTGCCGCGAGCCTGGCGACCAAATCACCTTTAAAAATTAAAGGGGCAAATTTTCTCCACTTGACCTCGGTTATCGAAACTGCGCGTAAAATGGGCGCCAAAGTTGATATTGATAAAAATGGCGATATTTTGGTTAAGCCACCCAAGGTGCTGCATCCGGCGCATATTACAACTTTACCTTATCCGGGTTTTCCTACGGATTTACAGGCGCAATTCATGGTCGCTTTATGTATGGCTGATGGGATTTCGATGGTTACGGAAAAAATTTATCCCGACCGGTTTATGCACGTAGCCGAGATCAACCGCATGGGCGCGAATGTGCAGCGCAGCGGCCCATATTCGATCGTCGAAGGAAAAAGAAAACTCTACGGCGCCGAGGTGATGGCTTCGGATTTACGCGCCTCGGCGGCGCTGGTTATCGCCGGTATGGCTGCCGAAGGCAAGACCGAAGTATTGCGTATTTATCATATCGACCGCGGCTACGAACATATCGAAAAGAAATTCAACGCGGCCGGGGCTAAAATCGTCCGCGCTAAACAGACAAAAGATATTTAATATGGTCCTTGTCATTGATAATTACGATTCATTCACCTACAATCTTGTTCAATATTTGGAAGAGCTGGGCGCCAAGACGAAAACTTTTCGCAACGATAAGATTACTTTTGAAGAAATCGCTGCGCTTAAATTCGACCGGATCGTGATCTCACCGGGGCCGGGACGCCCGGAAGATGCCGGGATAAGCCCGCAGGTGATCAAGGATTATTATCAAAAAGTGCCGATTCTAGGCGTATGCTTGGGCCATCAGGCGATCGGGCAGGTCTTCGGCGCTTCGATTGTCAAGGCGCCGACGATCATGCACGGCAAGACTTCGCAAATTTTGCATAACGGCAAAGATATTTTTAAGGGGATTAAAAGCCCTTTTGAGGCTACCCGTTACCACTCATTGGTAATTGATCCAAAAACCCTGCCGCAGAATCTTTTGGTGACGGCGCATACTGAAGATGGTGTAATTATGGGGGTGAGAGAAAAGAGCTTTCCTTTATTTGGGGTGCAATTTCATCCTGAGTCGATTTTGACGCAGGAGGGCAAAAAAATCCTCAAAAATTTCCTTAAATATGATTAAAGAGGCGATCGGTAAAGTAGCGAAAGGGATCGATCTTTCGGTATCTGAGGCGGAAAGCGCCTTTACCGAGATTCTGGAACAGAACGCAACATCCGCGCAGATCGCGGCATTTTTAACCGCGCTTGCCGTAAAAGGCGAGAGCGAGGATGAGATCTATGCCGCGGCGAAAGTAGTGCGTGCCTACGCGCAAAAAATAAAAGTGCGTAATAATTTTTTAGGGATCGATGACCCGGATGAAGCAATATTTGATAATTGCGGCACCGGCGGCTCAAATACGCAAAAATTTAATGTTTCGACGGCTGTAGCTTTTGTGGTGGCTGCCGCCGGCATAAAGACCGCCAAACACGGTAACCGGGCGATGTCGTCGAAGTGCGGCAGTGCCGATTGTTTTGAAGCGCTAAGCATTGCCGCAGAAGTTGAGCCGGCAGTTGCCGAGGCGGCGATCAAAGATATCGGTATCGGATTTTTATTTGCACCGCTTTATCACCCGGCGTTAAAGAACGTAGCGCAGATCCGGCGCGAGATCGGTATCCGCACAATTTTTAATATTTTAGGGCCGCTAACTAACCCGGCCGGCACGACCGCTCAGCTTTTAGGTGTTTGTGAGGAGAGGTTTATTCTGCCGGTCGCACGCGCTCTTAAGAGTTTGGGGGTAAAGCGTGCCCTGGTATTTAACAGCAAAGATTTAAAAGATGAGATTTCATTAAGCGCCCGGACTAAGGGTATTTTTGTCAATGGGGCAAAGCTGGTAAAAATGAATTTTTCCGCTTCGGCCTTCGGTTTAAAAAAAGTTTTGCCGGCGGCGATCAAGGTTAAAAGCGCCAAAGAAAGCGCTGGCCTGGTAAAAGCGGTATTGTTGGGAAAAGATATCCCGGCGCGGCGCATCGTTTTGGCTAATGCGGCGGCGGCATTTTTTGTGTTAGGCAAAGCCGCTACCCTTAAAGCCGGCGTAAAGCTTGCGGCGCGGCTTATCGACGAAAAAAAAGCATTGAAAAAACTCGAAGAATTAAAGGATTTTTTAAAAAGCAAAGGTTATGCACCAGATATTATCGTTGATCGTTGAGGGCAAGAAAAAACGTCTCGATATTTTATATAAAAACAAAGACGGTATTCTTTCGCTTTTGAAAAAAGCCCTGCCGGTAAAGGATTTCAAAAAAGCGATTATGCGCGAAGGGAAGATGTCGTTTATCGCCGAGATAAAGCAGGCATCGCCTTCCGCCGGTATTCTACGCAAAGATTTTGACCCCGTTAAGATCGCGAAGAGCTACAAAGAGGGCGGCGCTCACGCTATATCGGTGGTTACCGAGGAAGAGTTTTTTTTAGGGAAATTAAACCACGTAGGCGAGGTAAAAAAAGCTTCCGACTTGCCGGTTTTACGTAAAGATTTTATTCTTGACGAGATACAGGTTTATGAATCGCGCGCCGCCGGGGCCGATGCTTTGCTTTTAATCATGGCCATTTTAACGCCGGAAAAATTTAAAGCTCTTTTCGAGCTTGCCCGTAAACTGGGAATGCGCGCTTTAGTCGAAGTGCATACGGAAAAAGAGCTGCGCAAAGCTCTTTCCTTCGGCGCGGAGTTAATCGGCATTAATAACCGTAATCTGCATACCTTTGAGGTGGACCTTAATACTACCCAAAAACTTGTCCCTTTTATACCGAACAATGTAGTAAAGGTGAGCGAGAGCGGTATTAATGAGTTAAAAGATATTTTGTTGCTTAAGGGTTTAGGCGTCGACGCGGTCTTGGTGGGAACAAGCCTGATGAAAGCCGGTAACATCGCCGCCAAGCTGAAAGAACTCAATATCGACCGGTAAGCCTATGCGTATTCTTATCGTCGAAGACGAAAAAAAAGTAGCCGACTTTATTAAGCGCGGTTTGAAAGAAGAAGGCTATGCCGTCGATTGCGCTTATGACGGAGAAGAGGGGTTTTTTCTCGCCGGCGAAAACGACTATGATCTTATTATCCTTGATCTGATGCTCCCTAAGATGGACGGCCTTACCTTGTGCGGTAAATTACGCGGTAGAAAAAAGAATACGCCGATCATTATGCTTACAGCCCGTGATTCGGTGCAGGATAAGGTAAAAGGGCTTGATGCCGGCGCCAACGATTATCTCCTCAAGCCGTTTGCTTTTGAAGAGCTCTTGGCCCGTATCCGCGCGGCGCTGCGCGTGAAAAATACCGTTTCGTCGACTCTGCTCAACGTTGGTTCGCTGACGTTGGATATGATCACGCATAAAGTGACCCGCGATTCGAAGATAATCGAGCTTTCCTCTAAAGAATACGCGCTATTGGAATATTTGATGCGCAATCCCGGTGCGGTCGTAACGCGGACGATGATCTCCGAGCATGTCTGGGATATAAATTTCGAGACCTTTACCAATGTGATCGATGTCTATATTAATTATTTGCGTAACAAGATCGATCAGGGTTTTAAGGTGAAAATGATCCACACTGTGCGTGGCCGCGGCTATACTCTCAAAACGGATAGATGATAAACCGTTCGATCCGCTTCAAGATAATCTTCTGGTTTGTGCTTTCGGTAGCCGCGATTCTGCTTTGTTTCGGTTTTTTGGTCTATTCAAACGTGCGCGCCGATCTTTATAATGATGTCGATGATATTCTGGAGCTGAAGGCTCAGGGAGTAGTGGATTATATTTCGGGTTACTGGAAGGCCAAAAATCCGCACTCCGACGCGGTGTTTGTAAAAAATTTCGGCGCCGATTTTGTAGAATCGGCCGAGAGCTGGGTCGAGACTATGCCCGAAGACCTTGAGCTTGCCGATATTAAGGTGACGCTTTACGATACGAACGGCGTTACGGTTGCCGCGTCACAAAATGCTTATGCCCATGCGCGTTTGCCGCGGGAGTTTTTAGATAAAGCATTGCGGGGCAAAAGCCTGTTTTACAGCTTGGCCCGAAACGTAAGCGCGACAGGGCTTGAGCGCCGGCGTATGTTGATCGTGCCGTTTAAGGCTGCCGGTAAGGTCATTTATCTGGTAGGGGTAGAAAAACCGCTTAATTTTACCGACGTTACCCTTTGGCGTTTACGCTCCAGTATGATCTCCTTTTTTATCATTTCGCTGGCTTTGGTATTTTTTACCGGATTTTTTCTTTCCCGGGTGATCTTAAAACCGCTGGAGCGGATCGTCGAGACGATGCGCCGGATCACTTCACGGAATTTAAGCGAACGCATCGACAACAGCGGGCCGCGCGATGAGATCGGCCGGTTGAGTGATACCTTTAACCATATGCTTTCGGAGCTCGAGAAATCATTTTTTGC
>Ga0265316_10001682_pt1 | contig 23511 bp, 20 predicted proteins | sample 4522metaG_FD_202092 | JGI IMG/M metagenome (GOLD analysis project Ga0265316, IMG submission 202092) | Rhizosphere microbial communities from Carex aquatilis grown in University of Washington, Seatle, WA, United States - 4-5-22 metaG | ecosystem: Host-associated > Plants > Roots > Rhizosphere >... | reverse complement strand
GACGTTGCGGGCACCATCGAACAGGTTGCGGCCCTCGCTCTCGCGGGCTCTGAGATCGTGCGCGTCACGGTCAACAACGAAGACGCCGCGGCAGCCGTTCCGCACATCGTCGAAGGCCTCGACAAGCGCGGCCTCCGCGTCCCCATCGTCGGCGACTTCCATTACAACGGCCACCTGCTGCTCAAAAAGTTCCCCGCCACGGCGCGCGCCCTGGCCAAGTACCGCATCAACCCCGGCAACGCATCCATCGGCAAGAAAGACAACGACAATTTTCAGGTCATGATCGAGTGCGCCGTTGAAAATCAAAAACCCGTACGCATCGGCGTCAACTGGGGCTCGCTTGACCAGTCGCTGCTTACAAAAATGATGGACGAGAACAGCCGCCTGTCCGCGCCGCTCCCCGCGCGCGAAGTCATGATGGAGGCCATGGTCGTCAGTGCACTCGATTCTGCGAAAGCCGCGGAACACCACGGTTTGCGCAACGACCAGATCATCCTCTCCACCAAGGTCAGCGGCGTCCGCGACCTCATAGATGTCTACACCAGTCTCGCCGCCCGTTGCTCCTACCCGCTGCATCTCGGCCTGACCGAGGCCGGCATGGGCGCCAAGGGACTGATCGCCTCCACCGCCGGCCTGGCGCCGCTGCTGCTAGCCGGCATCGGCGACACCATTCGAGTGAGCCTGACCCCCAAGCCCGGAGGCGACCGGACAGAAGAGGTACTGGCCGCGCAGCAGATCCTGCAATCGCTCGGGATTCGCAGCTTCATGCCGCAGGTGACGAGTTGCCCCGGCTGCGGACGCACCACCAGCACCTATTTCCAAGAATTGGCCGAGCAGATACAGAGCTATCTGCGCACATCGATGCCGGAGTGGCGCAAGAAGTATCCCGGCGTCGAGGAGTTGAAGCTGGCCGTGATGGGCTGCGTCGTCAACGGCCCCGGCGAATCCAAGCACGCCAATCTTGGCATCAGTCTACCGGGGACGTTTGAGGAACCAAAAGCTCCGGTCTATGTGGACGGCAAGCTCTTGAAGACCCTGCACGGCGACACGATTGTGGCCGAGTTCAAGCAGATTCTGGACCGCTATGTGGAGAGCCACTACGGGCAGGGAGCATAGAGCGGGAGCGGGTGGAGCAAGATAGTTCCTGCGCTCAGAGCTTTAAGAGTTGTCATCCTGAGCGAAACCTGACCCTTAGCTTGCCGAAGGGAAAGGGAGTCGAAGGACCTGCGTTTACCGGGTGCTCCATGATTCGACATCGAGACTTGAGAGACCAATTACCGTCCTACTTCACTCGATCGATTTCAAAATCTCTTTCGCTTCCTGCATCTGCTTCTGAATGGCATGGGGCTGAGTCTGCCCGGCGGCAAAAACGATGTCCCAGTCTGTCCCGGTGGCCTTACAGATGAAACACGCCCCATGGATCGGCCCATCGTCCCGGTCGAAGCAGTAGAAGGTCATGGTCTTCCCGTGCAAAACCTCTGGGCGGGCATAAGCTCCCTGTGCACGGTAGCTGGTCACCATCTTCGTTTGCCATCGCAGGGCCGCCGCCTCGTCGACAATCTGATCCGCTCCGCCGCCCGGCAGGCCAGGCCTGACATTGCCCGCCGCAATCGTCATATCCTCCGGGTCAACCAGCAACGGAAGAAGTGGCTGCCAGATCACGGCGCGGCCCAGTCTCAAAACTTTGTTGTTCGCCCAGGGATTCCGCCTCCACATCGGCGGCAAGGTGATCGTGTGCCCGTCAAATGCCACCTTGTCCCCGTTGTTCCAGTGCCACCGGAGCGATTGCGCCCCATTGTTCAACCCAAACCCCAGCCACAGAACGAATGGCGCCGCCACAATCCCAGCCACCACAAAGGACCACCGGGGCAACATGCGCAGCCGCTTCATAAGGAACATTGTACAAACCCAAATCAATCCACTGGCAGTTCTACTTCCCTTCTCGCCCATTTCGCGTTACGATTTCCGCAATCATCCGTGGAGTTTTTCTATGCTTACCCGCCGGCTCTCCTGGCTCGTGCTTTTAGCTGCGTGTCTGCCCCTCCCGGCACTTGCCGCCGCGCAAAAGCCCTGCGTCACCGCCGATGAAGCCACCAGACTCATCAACAAGGGCGTCTGCGTCACCGCGCACATCTATGACGTGGTTGAGTTGCCCGATGGCACCCGTTTTCTCGACGTTTGTTCGCCCGAGACTCCGGACGAGCGCTGCCGCTTCACTATCATGACCCTGCGCGAAGATCGCGACGAAGTAGGCGAGCTGCGCAAATACCGCGACATGGATGTGCGGATTCGCGGCCTCGTACGGCCCATGCACGGACGCGCCGGCATGATGCTGAGCCATGCACGGCAGTTCTACGGCGGCCCGCCCAAATTCAAGCCCAACCCCAAGCTGGCGCGTGGCTTTAGTGCCGACCAGCACCGGCCTCCTATCAGCGACCCCAATCTGCGCTCGCAGGGCGGCCGGCGCGCCTTTATGAACACCCGCGATCAGGAGAAGACGCCTGCACGATAAACCCAGGGATCAGGCTGTCTCGTCAAGCTTTGGCGCAAAGCGCGCCCCATTCCACAGAATCGCGCACGAGATAACCAGGAAGATGAGCGTGGCTCCGAGTCCGATGCTCAGATTCGAGCGGTCTGAAATCGCTCCGATAATCTGCGGCGAAAAGGTATCGCCGAAGAAGTGAATGCAGAAGAGATTGAATGAAATCGCCGTGGCCCGCACCGGCGCCGAGACCGAGTTCACAATGGCCGCGTTCAGCGGCCCTGTATTGAGGAAGAGGAAGAACTCAGCGGCAAACAACGCCGGGATGGACCATGCGTGTGGGCCGAAGAAGACTATCGCGCCGAATGGCAAGGTGAGCGCGACGCTCCAGGATGAGAGCAGGTAAAGCGCGCGGTGGTTGGTGCGCAGCCAGCGTTGCGCAATCCAGCCGCCTGTTAGGGTTCCGGCAATGCCGTCGATGACCGTAATGGCGCTGACCACCATGCTGGCCTTGCCCACCGAAAGCCCCGTTGTACGATGCAGAAACGTCGGCACCCACGCCGAGATTCCTCCCATTACAAAAGTCAGCGTTGCCAGCCCGAAGGTTGCTGAAAGAAATGCTGGATTGCGAAAGAGCCCCAGTACTGTGTTGCGTTTGACGGTGGGCAGGATGTGGTCGCTCGAGGCGCGCACCGGCTCGCGGCCAATCCAGCCGTACAGGCCGGCAAGCACGAGGCCGGGTATGGCGCAGAGAAAGAATGGCGTGCGCCAGCCCCACAGCGATCCCAGTTCCCCGCCCGCCAGGTAGCCCAGCGCCGCGCCCACCGGAATAGCCAGATAAAAAATAGAAAGAATGCGGTTCCTATCCCGCTCGGGGTAGAAGTCAGCCAGCACCGACGGAGCATAGATGGTGAAGGTGGCCTCGCCCACACCCACCAGCGCATGGCGGGCGTAAAGGGTCCAGTAATCATGAACCCAGGCCGTGCCCAGCGTGGCCACGCTCCACAGCACCGCGCCCGCAATGATGAGCGGCTTGCGCGGAAAGCGGTCTCCCAGCCAGCCGGTCAGAGGCGCCGCAATCATATAGAAGACAAACATCGCCGTGGTCAGCGCGCCCATCTGCTGGTCGGTGGAGTGGAACTCGCGCTGGATCAGCGGCTGCGCTCCGGGCAGGATGTAGCGGTCGATGAAGTTGAGCAGGTTCAGGCCGATGAGCAGCACCAGCGTCCCCATGGCGGGGCTGATGCGGGGCCGGACAATCTTGGACATCGTCGGCAAGAGGCGTCAATCTCCAAACATCACGAGCGTTTACACGAATATCATAGCCGGGCTCCCGCTCCTCCCTTCCGCGCCCTTTTCCCGTACACTGGAACCATGTTTACCGGCATCATCGAGCAGACCGGAACGCTGATCGAACTCCGCGATACGGGCGGCGTGCGGCGGCTGACGGTCGAGGCTCCCGGCCTGGCCGTGCGGCTGCGTGAGGGCGATTCGCTGGGCGTCTCCGGCGTATGCCTCACCGCTCTGGATGTAAATCCGTCCATCTTTATCGCCGATCTGGCCCAGGAGACCCTCGACCGCACCTCCCTCGGCTCGCTTGCCCCCGGCGCCCAAGTGAACCTGGAGTTGCCCACCGCCGCCGGCAGCCCACTGGGCGGCCACATCGTCCAGGGCCACGTGGATGGCTGTGGAACCATGACAGCTCTCGACCCGGTGATTCCGGAGTCCAGCCCCTACTTCGACAAGCGCACCACCGACTGGACCCTCAAGGTGCGCGTCCCCGAAAATGTGCGCCCCTGGATGGTGCACAAGGGCTCGGTAGCCATCGAGGGCATCAGCCTCACCATCGCCTACTTTGATGGCGAGGTCATTACCATCGCGATTCTTCCGCTGACCTACTGGCGGACCAACCTGCACACGCTCACCGTCGGCGCTCCCATGAACGTGGAGGCCGATGTGATGGTCAAGCTGGCCCACGCCCAGATGCAAACTCAAAATAAGCCCGAATCGACGCTGACCGAGGCCTGGCTGGTGGCCAACGGCTACTGATTGGCGCAAAAACTCTTTTCGGAGGGATGCGGGGGTTTCAACCCCCTCCCTCCGAATCAAATATTCCGCAGACTGTTAGCCTCTCCCCGCCTCCGAGCGCTGCATCCCCCTTTCGCGTCTATCCCTTACGAGAAGAGCGGGCGGGAACTGGTACCCTAAATCTTGAGAAGAATCCCTATGAAAGCCGGAGAGGCCGGTCAGGCTCAATCAGGCTCGACAGGCGAGCGGAAGCATGGCAGAGTTCGTTATCAAGTTGGCCGATGAGCGTGGGCATATTCAGGAGCAGGTGCATACGGCGGCCTCCGCCGAGGAACTGCGCACGCGCTTTACCCATGCCGGCTACCACGTCTTCAGCGTCCGCCCCCGGTCAGGCTTTGCCGGTTTCAAGCGGCGCAAGGTCAAGCTGGAGACGTTTCTCATCTTCAATCAGCAGTTCCTCACCCTGATCAAGGCCGGTCTTCCGATTCTTGGCTCGCTCCAGATGCTGGGGAAGATTCAGAAGAATACAGCATTTTCAGGCCAGTTGGAGGATGTTGCGAATCGCGTGAAGACCGGCGAGGCACTCTCGGCTGCCTTTGAGGCGCAGAGCGGCTTTCCCGTCATGTACACCACGACCCTGCTGGCCGGAGAGCGCTCAGGGAACCTGACCGAGGTTCTGGAGCGCTATGTCAGCTTCCAGAAGGTCTCGCTCACCTTCAAGAAAAAACTGACCACCTCGCTCATCTATCCGGCGCTGCTGATGGTGATGGTCGTCGGGCTGATGATCTTTCTTCTGACCGTGGTGGTGCCGCAGTTTGCCGTGCTCTACGACCAGATGGGCTCCAAGTTGCCGGCCATGACCATCGGCCTGCTCAACTTCGGCAAATGGCTCAACCATAACTTCATCTGGCTCTTTCTGCTCGTGTTGGGCGCGGGCGCCGGGGGTTACCGCTGCTCGATCACCGATAATGGCCGCGATTTCATCGACGGCTTTCGCATCCGTCTGCCCATCTTCGGCAACATCTGGATCAAGTACCAGGTGGCGCTCTTTGCGCGCACGCTCTCCACGCTGCTCACCGGCGGCCTGCCGCTGGTTCCGTCGCTGGAGACTGCCGCCCGCTCCATCAACTCGCGCAAGATTTCGAAGGCCGTTTTTACTTCGATTACTACCGTCCGCGAGGGCAAGAGCCTGGCCGAATCGTTGGGCCAGACGGGCGTTTTCCCAGACCTGGCCTCGGAGATGATTACCGTGGGCGAGCAGACCGGGGCCTTGCCCCAGATGCTCAACTCGGTAGCCGAGTTCTTCGAAGAGGACGTGGCCACCGCGCTGACCGCCGCGCTGGCGCTCATCGAACCGGCTATCCTCATCATCATGGGCGTGGTGGTGGTCTTCATTCTCATCTCGCTTTATCTGCCCATCTTCTCGCTGGGTTCGACTGCCGGGGGTCAGGGGTAAACCGCCATGGCCGACTCGCCTCTCATCACGCTTCCGCTTCCCACAGGCCAGGACGAGCGCGCCCAGGCCGAGGCCCTCGCGCATCGCTATCACGCCGAGTTTGTCGACCTGAAGAACTTCAAGATTCAGCACGAGCTGCTGCGCACCGTCCCGGTGGAGCTGATGTTCCGCTACAACTTTGTGCCCATTGAGCAGCAGCGCGACGCGCTGGTAATTGCCGTCAGCGACCCCTCGCAACTGATGGTGCAGGACGAGATCGCCGGGCTGCTCTCGCACCGCATTATTGCGCGCGTGGCCACGCTCTCGCAGATTACCGATCTGCTGAAAAAGACCGAACAGTCGCAGCGCGTCCTCGATGAGGCATCCGAGGGGCTCACCTTTGACGTGCTCACCGGCGACGACTCGACAGACGAGAACATCTCCATTGAAAAATTGACGAGCGAAGAAGACATCAGCCCCATCATCCGCCTGGTTGACACCACCATCTTCACCGCTCTCGAACGCCGTGCCTCTGACATCCACATAGAGAGCTACGACGACTCGGTTCATGTAAAGTACCGCATCGACGGCGTCTTGCAGGAGGCCATGGCGCCCATCGCACGCGAGCATCACACCACCATCCTCTCGCGCATCAAGATTATGAGCGAACTGGACATCGCCGAGCGCCGCGTTCCGCAGGACGGCCGCTTCCGCGTCCGCTACAAGAACCGGCTGATCGACTTCCGCGTGTCGATTATGCCCACGATTCACGGCGAAAACGCCGTGCTGCGCGTGCTTGACAAGGAGTCGATGAGCGAGAAGTTCCACCACCTGACCTTGGATGTAGTGGGCTTTGCGGACGACGACCTCAAGCGCTTCCGCCGCTATATACGCGAACCCTACGGCATGGTGCTGGTCACCGGCCCCACCGGATCGGGCAAGACCACCACCCTCTACGCCGCCCTCAACGAGATCAAGAGCGACGAGGACAAGATCATCACCATCGAAGACCCGGTGGAGTATCAGATTCGCGGCATCACGCAGATTCCAGTGAACGAGAAAAAAGGTCTCACCTTTGCCCGTGGCCTGCGCTCCATTCTGCGCCACGATCCGGACAAGATTCTGGTGGGCGAGATCCGCGACAACGAGACAGCGCAGATTGCCATCAACTCGGCGCTTACCGGCCACCTGGTCTTCACCACCGTCCACGCCAACAACGTGGTGGACGTGCTGGGCCGCTTCATCAACATGGGCGTCGAGGCCTACAACTTCGTCTCCGCGCTTAACTGCATTCTGGCGCAGCGGCTGGTGCGCACCGTCTGCGAGTACTGCGCGCACACGGTCTACTACGACGACGAGGCTCTACTGGCCAGCGGAATCAATCCGGCCGAGTGGCAGGGCTTCGGCTTCCGCGAGGGCACCGGCTGCATGGAGTGCGGCGGCACCGGCTACCGCGGACGAACTGCAATTCACGAGCTGCTGGATTTGACCGACCCCATTCGAGAACTGATTCTGGAGAAAAAGCCCACCTCCGAGGTGCGCAAGCTGGCCCGGAAAGAGGGCATGAGCTTTCTACGCGAGTCGGCCCTTGAGCGCGTCCGCCGCGGAATTACCACCCTGAAGGAGATCAACAAGGTCACGTTTATTGAGGCTTCCCGATGATGCAATCGATCTTCAGCAAGGCAAAACCCGGCCACCAATCCGGCGCGCGTCCGCCGGCTGCGGTGGAGCTTGTGCCGGAGGGCGTACTGGCCGCGGCGTTGCACGCGCCCGGAGAGCCGCCCGTCTACGCCTTCGAGCCTCTTCCGGCGGGGGCGCTGGTTCCCAGCATCGGCGAGCCAAACCTGCGCGCTCCGGAGGCCGTGGCCAACGCAATACACGCCGCTCTGGCCCAGGTTGCGCCTCGCTCCCGCGCCGTCACTCTCGTCTTGCCCGACACCGCTGTCCGCGTCTTCGTGCTGGACTTCGATTCGCTGCCCGCCAAGGCCGATGAAGCCAACTCCGTGATGCGCTTCAGGCTGCGCAAGATGGTCCCCTTCGAAGTGGAGCACGCCGGCCTCAGTTACCAGGTACTTACAGAGAGCAAAACCGAATGCAAGGTGCTGGCGGCGGTAATTCCCGGCCCGATTTTGCAGGAATATGAGGCCGCGGTGCGCGCTGCCGGCTATGAACCCGGCGCGGTGCTGCCTTCCAGCCTGGCTGCCCTCGCGGGTCTCGATTCCATGGAGGCCGTGCTGGCCGCCAACCTGAGCGGACTGGCCCTCACCACCACCATCACCAGCGGCCAGGATCTGCTGCTCTATCGCACCCTCGACCTGCCCGAGGAGCCCGGCCTGCGCCTCGATGAGGTGCGTCGCGGCATCGCCGTGGCCGCCGCTTTTTATGAGGATAAGCTGCAGGCTCGCCCTAGCCGCCTGCACTATGCCGGCGACGGCGGAGCAGGCGAGTTCGCCCGCTGGATCGACGACCCGGAGTTGGCCGTCGTCGAGTTGGCGTCGCATCCGCAAACCGGAGCGGCCACGGCCCTCGGCAGCTTGAGCATTGCCGGCGTCACCGGCGCACTAATGGGAGCGGCCTGAACCCATGCGCATCACCCTCAATCTCGCCACTCGCCCCTTTGCCAATCTGGGACCCGCTATCAAGCGCCTGCACAGAACAGCGGGCGTGCTGGCCGTACTCTCCATTGGCCTGGGCCTGGGCGTTCACGCCTTCCACCAGAAGGCCGAAGAGGCTCGCAACCGCTTGCAATCGCTCGACGGCGCCATCGCCCGCATCAACCAGGAGCGACAGGGCTACCAGGAGCTGATGCGCCAGCCCACCAACGTCGCAGTTCTAACGCAGGCAGTAGCGCTCAATCAGCTCTTCGATGAGAAGGCCTTTTCGTGGACGCTGGCCATGGAAGATCTGGAAACCGTTCTGCCTGGCGGGGTTCAGGTCTCCATCATCGAGCCAATCCGCGGCAAGGACGGGCAGATCACCATGCATCTGCGTGTGATCGGCCCTCGTGACCGCTCCATCGACCTGGTCAGAAACCTGGAACACTCGAAACGATTTCTCTTGCCCCGTATTGTGGGCGAAAACTCGGAATCTACCGCGGGGGCTGGCGAGCGGCTGGAGCCAGTCAGCGCATCGAGCCGCGTCAACTTCGATCTGCTGGCCGAGTACAACCCGGCCACGGCTAGCGAACCCAGGCCGGCTCCGAAACCGGAATCGAAACCGGCCGGAATTCCGATCAAGGCCTCTCAGAGACAAGCGGCCCACCCGGCTACCCCGGCCCTGGTGCCCGGACGCCCACCCTTTACCCGCATGCCGCTGCCGGGTACACTCGCTCCCAAGCCCAACCCGGGACTCCGCCCATGAGAGCTTTATCCATATCGTGGCGTGAGCGCCTGGTCTCCCCGCTCTCTTGGCACATTGCCGGAGTTGTCCTTTTGCTTCTCATCACCATCGGGCTGGCCGTTTGCTTCGGTATGGACTGGGCTGCCACCAACGTCAACTCCGCCAGCGCTCTGGCCGGCAAACAGGTTGAACTGAAGGCGCTGAAGCTGGAAAACGCCCCCCTGAGCGGCCTCGACAGCCGCGTCGAGAAGTCCAGCCAGCAGATTCTGGCCTTCTACGACAAGCGCATTCCGCGCAACTACTCCTCGATCGCCGCGCGCATCGGCGAGATTCAGGTGAAATCGGGCGTGCGGCTCTCGCGAGTCCAGTACACCCAGGGCGCCTCCGGCTCCGATCTGACCGAGATTCAGTTGGACGCCGGCATCAGCGGCGACTATCCGCAGATCATGCGCTTCGTGAACAGCCTGGAGCGCGACCAGAGCTTCTTTGTAATTCGGGCCATGTCTCTCACCGGGCAGCAGGGAGGCCTGGTCAACCTGCGGCTGCGGGTTTCAACCTGGCTGCGGCCGGCCGATGCATCAGCTAGCGGATTGCCGGCCACTCCCTCCGGCGGTTCATCCAACTCCGGAAAGGAGGACGAATAACCATGGCCTTGCGTCTGGGAACTGAAAACAAGCGTCAAGTCTATCTGGTCATCGGCCTCTTTGCGGTCATCCTTATCATTGCCTGCGTTCAGGTCTTTGGCGCATTCGGGCATTCCTCCCCGCCCCCGGCTTCGGTTATTTCTGCGCCTCCTCCGGCTCCGCGCGCTCCGGCATCCGCAACACCGGCCATCGATGCCCAGAAGTTGAGCAACGCAAGCCTCGATCCTTCCCTGCGCCTCGACAAGCTGACCCTGAACGAGTCGGTGGTCTACGCCGGAACCGGCAGAAACATCTTCTCCGCCGAGTCCGCACCGGTCAGGATTGAAACTCCTGTAGCCAGCGCCCGCGCGGCAGCTGCGCTGACGCCTGTGTTGCCGACCGTGCCCAGGCCCCCGGCCATCGACCTCAAATACTTCGGCTACACCCAGGCCAAAGACAAATCTTTACAGGCATACTTCGTTCGCGGGGAAGACATCTTTATGGCCCGGACGGGCGAGATCGTCGATCATCGCTACCGGATCGGCGCCATCCAGCCAACCGGCGTTCAAGTCACCGACCTGAGCTACAACAACACCCAAACCCTGCCGCTGCAGGCGAATTGAAGTACAGCTTTTAGCTGTTGGTGCTTGTAAGCGACTTTTGTATGCGGGCACCCCATCCTTTCACTTTTTTTCTGGCGAAAGGGTGGGCTCCCTCACTGCTGAATAGGAGCTGCTTATAGAGAGATGATGATGCCCATCCCAACTCGCCCTCCCCGCCCTTCTGAAGAGGGGTACGTGCTGGTTGCAGTCATCTTCATGCTGGCGATTCTCATCATCGTTCTGGCCATTGCCGCGCCCGCGGTCAAGACCGAGCTCACCCGCGACCGCGAAATCGAGACCATGCAGCGCGGCAAGCAATACATCCGCGCCGTCCAGCTCTATTACAGGAAATTCGGCCGGTATCCGCCCAACGTCGACGCTCTGGTCAAGCCCACCAACGGCATTCGCTTCCTGCGCAAGAAGTACATCGACCCCACCACCGGCAAGGAGGAGTGGCGGCCCATCCAGTTTGGCCAGGTCAAGACCCAGACCCCGGGCTTCTTCGGTAAGCCGTTGGGGATGACAGGATCGGGACTCGGCGGAGACGCGGGCGCGTCAAACATCGGCGCTCCTGTCGGCTCCTCATCCGGCTTCGGAAGCACATCAACCGGTTTCGGCGCCTCCGCCGGCGGATTCGGCACTCCCACCAGCGGCTTCGGGAGTACCCCAACCGGCACGGGCAGTGACCCGTCAAACCCCACCGGCACAACCGGCGGCATCGGCTCCGGCAGCAACCCGATCTCGGGCGGCGCCTCGCCGGGAACCAGCGCCTTTGGCGGGCAGACCTTCGGCGGAGCTGGCATCGTCGGTTTCGCTCCCACCAGCCCGAAGCAATCTTTATTGGTCTACAGAAAGAAGAACCACTACAACGAGTGGGAGTTTGTCTACGACCCGCTCGCCGACCGCAAGACAGTGGGCGGCAGCTCCGGCCCCAGCGGCAGCCGCCCCGCCGCCGGCATCTCCAGCGGCATCGGTGGCACGCCTGTCACCCCGCCAACCACACCCTTAGGCGGCTCCTCACCATCTCCGGCGTTACCGACGCAGTAATACGCCCGGTCCTCTCCCGTCGAACCGAACCATCCAGCAAAAGGCCCGCCCCCGTCAAGGGAGCGGGCCATTGCGCTTAACCCGGCAAAAAAGCGGAGTTTAGACGCTGAAAGACGAGCCGCAGCCGCAGGTGCTCTTCACCTGGGGATTGTCGAATTTGAAGCCCGCCGCCTCCAGTGTCTCCACGTAGTCGACCGTGCAGCCATTCAGGTACATCAGCGACGTGGCGTCCACAAAGACCTTTAGATCCTCAAAACTAAAGACCTTATCCATCATGCCGCTCTGGTTCTCGAAGGCCATGGAGTACTGGAAGCCAGAGCAGCCACCGCCCATCACGCCAATACGCAGCCCGGCGGGCAGAGGATCCTGGGTGGCCATAATCTCTCGCACCTTAGAAATGGCCTGAGGAGTCAGGATGAGGGGCGCTTTCTTTTCGGTTTCCGGGGCGGGTGCAGCGGTCGATGTGGCCATGGTTTCTCCTGATTGTTGAATTGCTTGCCTTTATGCGTAACTGTACCGCTCAGCGGGCGGGTAAACAAGCCCTGATAACGGTTTCATCCCATTGGATGCGACCGATCTCCGGAAAGTCGCAGGATTGGCCGCCCTGCGGTCTGCTATCCGACATCTTCGGGCTGAGTTTCAAAGGCTGGTTCCAGCCAAAAAATGTTATCCGTGATTTTTGTCACCACACCTGTACCCATTCGGCGCTATGATGGTCAACCGTACGGCCCCTCTACTTACGAGACCGCGATTCCTGCACGGACCCGCCGGTATCTGGGACCAGGAGTTTTCTGGAGGTGGAGCATGACCGGATTTGTTCCTGTAATGTGGACGGTTTGGGGCGTATTGGTGCTGATTCTTGTCGCCCTTTACGTATATCGCGCAAAACTGACTCAAGACGAGGACGACCAGCTCATCCTGGACGAATCCTTCGACAATGTGAAGAACGAACAGGCCGAGATCATCGCAAAAGTCAACAAGATTGAGCCCCTGGTGCGGATACTCAAGTGGGCTGTCGCGTTGGCGACGGTCAGTGTCCTCGCGTATTACATCTGGGACATCATCACCCAGTTCAAATAGACCGCCTCGCAGGCATCCCTTTACGCGGCCGGCGGAGCCCTCGGGTAGCCGCCGGCCGTTGTGTGTTTTAGAACTGTTTGCATCAACCGGGTCTTGAGGGGGCGCGGCTTTAGCCCCTGAGAGAAATTTTCCGGCGGGTGCCCTAACCCAGTCATAAAAGCAAGGGTGTTAGAGCACGCTACTCCACCTGCTGCTTGGCGCGGTAGCCTTCGCGGGCGATGATCTGGTATTTGAGCGGCTTCTGCTTCTCGTCCTGGATGCGCAGCGGATGACCCTCAGGGTCCACCAGTTCCACGCGCAGCTTGCGATAGGTGCCGTCCTGCTTTGCGTTCGTGGGATGGTAGACCAGTTGGTACTTGGAGCGGATGTTCTGGTTGATCTGCTGGAAGATCTCCGGCATCTCACCGCTGAAACGCGGGAAGAAGCTCTCGCCGCCGGTGATCTGGGCAAAGGTCTTCATCTGATTGTCGGCCTGCAGGTACTCCATGTCGCGCATGGAGCCCCTCATGCCGCCGAGTCCCTCGGTCATCGCCCGCATAGCCCCGCCTGTAGAGACGGTGAAGATAGTCACGTCCTGGGTGGTCCTGACTTTTTTCAGGATCTTGTCCAGTGTGAGCTTTGAGAAGGTATCGCGCCCGGAAGCGATCAGGATGATGTACTTGCGGCCCTCAATGCGGTCGAGCCGGTCCAGCCCCTCGTAGAGCGCGTCGAAGACATTACTCTCGTTAAAGCCGGGGATGACCAGTGAGTTGATGGCCTCAAAAAGCTGGCGCTTGTCCTGGGTAAAGTCCGTGACGATCTGTGTGCGCATGTCGAAGGTCATCATGGCCACGTAGTCCTGGGGCCGTAACTGTTGAGCAAATGCCCAGGCTGCATTGCGCATATCGTAGATAAAGGTGTAGCTGTTGGCGGCAAACTCGCAGATCAGCAGTGCCGTGATGGGAGCCTCGACGCGCTTGAAGCCGATGAGATTCTGCTGCGCCCCATCCTCGTAGACGCGGAAGTTGCCGGGCTTGAGGCCAGGCACGAACTGGTGCGTCTTTTCCAGCAGCACACCTACATCCACAGTGACCTCGGGGACATCGATACGCAGAGAGTAGTTGGGCATCCCCTCGGGATTCTTGACCTTGGGCGCGGCAAGGGCCGGTGGCGGGGCCTCCTCCGGCTTCTCCTTCCTCTTCGGCAGGGCGATGGCGCCGGAGTCTGCTCCTGGGCCGCCCGACTCCGGCGCAGCCTGATCGGGCTGCTGGGGCTGGGATTGAGGTTGGGGCTGGCTTTGAGCCACGCTTAGCGATGCGCCTGCCAGTGCCATAAAAACAAGGCACAAATACAAAAGAACACGGCGAGGAATGGAAACAAGTGTGCGCGGCATTCGCAGATCAACCTCTATGCTCAACAGCATACGGGATTGGCCTGTGCGAAGGACACCCAGCGCATCTTTCGCCGGTGCATATTCTCCGGATAGATGCCTTTAGTCCATCGTACTTTCGTAACCGGCCGGCTCAGCTTCAACTCCAGCTACGGCCACGCGGCAAGCTGTAATCCGTTAGACGAATAAACTCGCTTAAAAGAAACCCTTTATCGCCGCATTGAGTTGGATGAAGGGTCGGCCAATGCTTCGGCCGGTGGAAAACGCGGGGTTTTCCAGATACTGAACCTACGCATAGAGCCGATAGGCGGTTTAAACTGGCATTGGTAGGATTCATTCCTGCCATCTGCCGGGCCGGCGTACTTGTATTCATGCCGGCCTCTTTGCCACCCCCAGCGAGGATTCCGGACTTACTATGCCTCAAATTCAAGGACTTGCAGTACACGCGGCTGGTGCCGAACTGTTGCCCTATCACTACGAAACGGGCAGGCTGACCTCGCAGGAGGTGGAGATCGCCATTACACACTGCGGCATCTGCCACAGCGATCTTCACCTGATCTCAAACGACTGGGGCATCAGCCAGTATCCGTTCATTCCCGGACATGAGATTATCGGCACGGTTGCGGCGGTCGGCTCCGAGGCGCGATCGCTCAAGGTGGGTCTGCGCGTCGGTTTGGGCTGGCAGTCGAACTCCTGCGGACTGTGCGAGTGGTGTATGCAGGGCATGGAGAATCTCTGCCCCGCGGCAGAGGGAACCTGCGTCCACCGCAACGGCGGTTACGCTGACCGCGTTCGCGCCAATCTCCGCTTTGTGATTCCGATCCCCGATGCCCTGGAGAGCGAACACGCCGCGCCATTGCTGTGCGGCGGCATTACGGTCTATAACCCGCTGCGCACCTATGGCGTCAACCCCTCTTCGCGGGTAGGCATCGTGGGCATCGGCGGCCTGGGACACATCGCCATCCAGTTTGCGCGTGCCTTCGGCGCCGAGGTGACGGCCTTCTCCACCTCGGCCGCCAAGGAAGAAGAGGCTCGCGCGCTGGGCGCGCACCACTTCATCAACAGCCGCGAATCCAAGGCGTTGAAGGAGGTGGCCGGAACTCAGGACCTTATTTTGACCACCGCCAACGCCGACCAGGACTGGGGAGTTTTCGTCCAGGCCCTGCGGCCCACCGGAACGCTGTGTTTTTTGGGCGTTCCTCCCGCTCCGATCGCCGTGCATGCGTTTCCATTGATCTCCGGCCAGCGCTCTATCAGCGGCAACCCTACGGGAAGTCCATACCGGTTGAAAGAGATGATGGATGTGGCCGCTCGCCACGGCGTCAAGGCCCAGACCGAGTCCTTCCCCATGGCACAAGCCAACGAAGCCATCGAAAAAGTCAAGAAGAACAAGGTCCGCTACCGGGCCGTACTGACGAATTAGAGCGCATTCAAGTTACACCGCCTGCGAAGCGTGTACTCGGGCAGCTTTACCTTCCACCCGGCGACAAAGATCCGGCCGTGATGGGCTGGGAAGCCGGTTTGGGGAAAGCTGCCGGAATTATTTGCGCTGGACAGTTGTGACGGGGGCTTAATGGGGCCGTTGGAAAGAAAACTGCTTACCGTTTCGGCCGCTGCGGCTGTGGCACTCGAACGATTGCTTCGCCCGGCAACAAAACCTGGACCTGACCCGGTGAAGAGCGTTTTAGTGCTTGAGTACTACATCCAATTGGGAACGTGCGTACATATGACGCCGCTCTTCGAGGCCATCAAGCGCGAGCGCCCTGAAACTACGGTGACCGTTGCAACGTGGGGTATCGGAGCTTCGGTGTTGCGCAATTCGCCCTATGTCGACCATCTGCTTGAAACGCCGGATGCGCTGAAAGATTTTCGCGGCGCTCTGACCTCGCTTAAAAAACAGCTCAAAGCGCGCAGCTTGAAGCCGGAATGCTGCCTGACAGGCGCCTTCGATCAGAGAACGAAGATTGGTATCTTCGCAGCACTGGCCTGCAACGGGTGGCGCGGCGGGTTGACGCTCCTGCCCGCTCTCTATCAACGGCCATTGACTTACGATAAAAATATCAGCCTGATCGCTAATAATATGCGGCTCGCGCATCTGATTGGAATATCGGGGGAGGCGCCTGAACCGAAGGTCTTTTACTCATCCGAAGACGCAGCCGTTGCGCGGGAATTGGTTGATTCCGCGCGATCCGGCAGCCGCCCCGTGTTGGTGGTCATCTCGCGCAACAGCGGAGGGCTGCCGACAGCATGGCATGAGGAACGATGGGCCGAGACTATTCGCTATGCGCACCGCGTGCTGGGATACAGCGTCCTCTACGTGGGCTCCGCTGCTGAGGCGCCCGCGCTTGCAGCCCTCAGGCGCAAGCCGACGATATCGGAACCTCACTGGCCGGGGCGACCAGCGTGAACCAACTGGCGGCTGTAATTGCCCTCAGCGACATGGTGATTACCATTGCCACTGGGGGGCTGCACGTGGCGCGGGCGGTAGGAACGCCCATGGTGGTTCTGGGTTTAGCCTGGGAGAAACCACTGGAATGGCTGACTGAGGGCCGGGGCTCGATGCGGATTCTCCGCGGCCCGGATGTGGAGAAGGCGCCCCCCGGCTACCGCCTGGACGATATATCGGTGGAGTGGGCGACTGCCGAGCTTGCTGATATGACCAGGCTCTTTCCACCTGATGAAGCGGCGCGAGGGGCCCGGTTGAAGGCCAGCCTCTCCGATATCGTCCACTTGCGCAGGTAGAAGCACTCTAGGCTCGCGGCCTGATATTGCTTTAGATGTCGAACGGTACAGGGTTGAGAAAAGAGATACCAATGAATGAGTCGCAAGGCAATCACAGCCATTTCACCAGAGCGAGGGCTGTCATGGCCTCTCTATCGGGCCTGAGCAGGGTAAAAATTCTCCTGGCAGTCCTGGCCAACAGCCGCCCTCTGGCGAGGCCTTTTGCCCTCGGTCTTCTAAAGCTGCTCGCGCCCGGCTCGCGCGTATCGTACCAATACAAAATCGGAAATATCAAACTGATTGGCTTCCTCCGCTGGAAACATATCGACAGCGATCTTCAATCGGCTTTGGAACTAGCAATTGCCGATCGTTATCGGCTGAATCAGATTCCACAACCTGACTTTATCGTCGATGGGGGAGCCAACACAGGCCTTTTCTCTTTGGACGCAGTAACCAGATGGCCCGGAGTTCCTATTGTTGCCTTCGAGCCGGTCCCTTCAAATTTTGAAGCGATTCGATCTCACTTGGAAGCGAATCATGCTGAGAATCTTGTAAGAGTAGAACCGGTGGCATTGGCCGGAGTTGATAGGAGAGAGCGTTTTTTCCTTCGAGATGCGAATCAGGGAAGTTTCTCTGCCGACCTGCCCGCCGATAAGGCAATTGAGGTTGATTGTCGCGCGCTCGCTCCATATTTGCCATCAGACCCGGAGATGCTCAAGTTAATCAAATTGGATATCGAGGGGGCCGAGGTTGAAGTTCTGGATGCACTGTTTCAGAACGGGGGCACGAAAAAGACGATTATCGTAATGGAACTTCACAACACTCCAGTCACCAGGTCCTGGATTGAGGCGTTGGCGCATCGTATCGGTTTTACCCTCGAGTTTTATGAAATCGGTGCAATTACTGCACATTGCCAACTTACGTCCCCGGACCTTTGACCGGTATCAAGAGTCTGAATACACCAACGGCGGCTGCACACCTGTGCAACCGCCGTTTCTGTTCACATCGATATCAAATGTTTTAGAACGCCGCCACCGTCTGGCGCAGGCTGTAAGAGCTGAGTGTTTTGATGTAGTTGCCGCGGTCGAAGGGCGAGGTGTCTGGCACTGAGCGCCGGCTGAGGCAGCCACGCGTCTCCCACAGCGTCGTGTACTCGCGCTTCTCCAGCCAGTAGCGCACGTCCGTCAGCACTCTGCCGATGTGCTCAATGCCGTGAATATGCAGCGCCGAACACATCATTGTGATACCGGCCCCTGCCATGATGCCCTTGAGTACATCCTCGGCGGAGTGAACGCCGCCGGAGATGGCCAGGTCGATGTTGACGTGGCCATAAAGAATAGCCGCCCAGTGGAGCCGGGGCAGCAACTCAGAAGGCGTTGAAAAGTGCAATGTAGGCCGCACCTCCAGCGTTTCGATGTCGAAGTCCGGCTGATAGAAGCGGTTAAAGAGCACCACGCCGCGCGCGCCCACATCCTCCAGCCGCGCAACCAGGTGAGGCACGGAGGTAAACGACTGCGAGAGCTTCACCGCCACCGGAGCCTTGACTGCTTTGCAGACGCTGTCTACCAGCTCAAGCAACTGCAGCTCCAGCTCAGCGGAGGTCTGGCTGCGGTCAGTGGCCAGCGCATAGGTATTCAGCTCGATGGCGTCGGCTCCGGCCTGCTCCATCTCCTTGGCATAACGCACCCAGCCGCCGGTAGTAGCTCCATTCAGGCTGGCCATGATGGGAATCTTCACCGCGGCCTTGGCGCGCTTCAGGTACTCGAGGTAGACCTCATGCGTCATGCGGTAGTCGCTCAGATCGGGCAGATAGTCGAGGGACTCGGCGAATGACTCCGTGCCGCGCGAGAGATCCTCGTCCAATGCGCGCGATTCAAGCTCCAACTGCTCCTCGAAGAGCGAAGTGAGCACAATCGCCGACGCGCCGGCCTCTTCCATGCGGCAGACGTTGTCAATGTTTTCTGCTAGCGGCGTGGACGAAACCACGATCGGCCCATTCAGCTTCAAGCCTAGATATTGCGTTGAAAAATCGATCATTCATCACCTCCGGCAGCCACGGCCGCCAGTTTCTCTTCAGGCTTCTCTTCCGGCGCAATGTGCGGCGTCTCACCGCGGCCCGGCATCGCCGCCCGCGCGGAGTAGACACGCCATTGCCGCTCGACGTCGTCCTGCGCTTCGCTCAGCAGAGTCGCGGCCAGCTCAGGATTCCCGCGGGCCAGCATAGTATAGCGAGCCTCGCGATAGGCATAGTCCTTTAGCCGAATCGACGGCGCCTCAGAGTCCAGTTGGAACGGATTCTTCCCGCTCTCGCGTAAGGCCGGATTGTAACGCATCAGCGGCCAGTAACCCGATTCCACGGCCAGCTTCTGCTGCTCCAGCCCATGCACCAAGTCGTAACCATGAGCGATGCAACTTGAGTAGGCGATGATGAGCGACGGCCCTTCGTGCGCTTCGGCCTCTTGGAAGGCCTTCACCACATGGCTGTCATCGCTGCCCAGCGCCACCTGCGCCACATAGACGGAGCCGTAACTTACGGCCTCCATGGCCAGGTCTTTTCTGCTGTTGGGCTTGCCCGCGGCCGCAAACTTGGCAACCGCGCCGCGCGGCGTGGCCTTTGACATCTGGCCACCTGTGTTCGAGTAGACCTCGGTATCCAGCACCAGCACGTTCACGTTCTTGCCCGAGCCCAGCACATGGTCCAGGCCACCGAAGCCGATGTCGAATGCCCATCCGTCGCCACCCAGAATCCAAACGCTCTTGCGAACCAGCGTATCGGCAATGGCCAGCAGGTTGCGCGCATCCGACGACTTGTCGCCGGCCAGCCGCTCGCGCAGCGCCAGCACCCGCTTGCGCTGCTCCGTGATCTCAGCTTCGGTCTTCTGTGATGCGCCCAGAAGCGCCGCCACCAGTTCGTCGCCGATGGCCGGCGCCAGCCGCGCCACCATCGTTTCAGCAAAGATTTTCTGCTGGTCGAGGGCGATTCTCATGCCGAAGCCGAACTCGGCGTTGTCTTCAAAGAGCGAGTTGGCCCACGTCGGCCCGCGGCCCTCGGGATTCGAGGTGTAAGGCGTGGTGGGCAGGTTGCCGCCGTAGATCGACGAGCAGCCCGTCGCATTGGCGATGTACAGCCGGTCGCCGAACAACTGTGTCAGCAGCTTGATGTACGGGGTCTCGCCGCAACCCGAGCAGGCGCCTGAAAACTCAAAGAGCGGCTGCAACAGTTGCAGGTCCTTCACCCGGGTGTGAACCAGCTTGTTGCGATCCACCTCGGGAAGCCCGACGAAAAACTCCCAGTTGTCGCGCTCGGCCGCGCGCAAAGGCGCCTGAGGCGCCATGTTGATGGCCTTCTTGCTGGTGTCGCTCTTGCTCTTCACCGGGCAGACCTCAACGCAGACTCCGCAACCGGTGCAGTCTTCGGGAGCCACCTGGAGCGTGTAGCGATCCTGGTCCATCCCCTTCCACTTGGGCTTGGCCCACTGGAAGGTCGCCGGAGCCTTCTCGCCCTGTGCGGGGCTGTAGACCTTGGCGCGAATCACGGCGTGCGGACAGACCATGACGCACTTGCCGCACTGAATGCACAGATCCTTGTCCCACACTGGGATGAACTGCGCGATATTGCGCTTCTCCCATTGCGCCGTACCGGTCGGGAATGCCCCGCCGGCGGGAATCGCGCTCACCGGAAGCTGGTCGCCATGTCCGGCTGCAATCTCACCCAGCACGTTACGGACAAACTCCGGCGCCTTGCCGGAGATGGACGGAATCAGATCGAAGCTGGACGAAACGGCGGAGGGCAGCTTCACCTTTTCCAGATGCGCCAGCGCGTGGTCAACCGCGGCAAAGTTCTTCGCCACGACCGTTTCGCCGCGCTTGCCATAGGTCTTCTGAATCGCTTTTTTGATCTGCGCGATGGCTTCGTCGCGCGGCAGCACACCGCTGATGGCGAAGAAGCAGGTCTGCATGATGGTGTTGATGCGCGAGCCCATGCCCGCTTCGCGCGCCACCTTGTAGCCGTCGATCACGTAAAACTCGATCTTCTTGCGCAGCATCTCTTCTTGCGTGGTCTTGGGAAGATGGTCCCAGACCTCTGCCGCCGGATAAGGCGAGTTGAGCAGGAAGACCGCGCCCGGCATCGCCGCTTCCAGCACATCCATCTTCTCCAGGAAGCTGAAATTGTGGCAGGCCACAAAGCTGGCGCGCGTAATCAGGTAGCTCGACCGGATCGGATTCGGCCCGAAGCGCAGGTGTGAGGTGGTCATCGAACCCGACTTCTTCGAGTCGTAGACAAAGTAGCCCTGGGCGAAGTTCGGCGTCTGCTCCCCGATGATCTTGATGGAGTTCTTGTTCGCGCCCACGGTGCCGTCGGAACCCAGCCCGTAGAAGAGCGCCCGCACCGTCTTCGCATCCTCGGTCGAAAACTCCGGATCGTAAGTCAGGCTGGTATGCGAAACGTCATCATCAATTCCAATGGTGAAGTGGTTCTTCGGCTGGGGCTTGGCCAGCTCGTCGAAGACGCCCTTGACCATGGCCGGCGTAAACTCCTTCGACGACAACCCGTAGCGTCCGCCAATCACGGCAGGCTTGGCGGTAAAGGGCAGCGTGGCGGCGTTCTCGGCCAGCACCGTCACAACGTCCTTGTAGAGCGGCTCGCCGTTGGCGCCCGGCTCCTTGCAGCGGTCCAGAACCGCAATCGACTTCACCGTCGAGGGCAGCGCGGCCAGGAAGGCGCCGGCGTCGAAGGGCCGGTACAAACGAACCTTCAGCAGTCCCAGCTTCGCGCCCTGCTTGTTCAGCGCGTCCACGGCCTCCTCGGCAGCCTCGGCGCCGGAGCCCATCAGAATCAGCACGCGTGTCGCATCGGGCGCGCCGTAGTAATCGAAGAGGTGATAGGCGCGGCCCGTCTGCTTGGCAAAGCGGTCCATCACCTTCTGCACGATGCCCGGAACCGCAGCGTGGAACGGGTTGCAGGCCTCGCGGGCCTGGAAGAATACGTCTGGATTCTGCGCCGAGCCGCGAATAATCGGACGATCCGGGCTGAGCGCGTTCTTGCGAAACTCTATGATGTACTTGTCGTCGAGCAGCGCGCGCAGCGTCTCGTCGCTAATAGGCAGAATCTTGCCCACCTCGTGCGAGGTGCGGAAGCCGTCGAAGAAATGAATGAAAGGAATGCGGGATTCAAGAGTAGCGATCTGCGCCACCAGCGCCAGGTCGGCAACCTCTTGCACCGAGTTCGAGGCCAGCATCGCCCAGCCCGTCGAACGGCAGGCCATCACGTCGGAGTGGTCGCCGAAGATCGACAGCGCATGAGTGGCCAGCGTCCGGGCCGTCACGTGCATCGTCGCCGGGGTCAGCTCGCCGGCAATCTTGAACATGTTGGGAATCATCAGAAGCAGGCCCTGTGAGGCCGTAAACGTGGTGGCAAATGCGCCGGCCTGCAACGCGCCGTGCAAGGCGCCTGCCGCTCCGCCCTCGCTCTGCAACTCTTCTACGATGGGCAAAGCGCCCCAAATATTCTTTTTCCCCTCCGAGCGCCACTGATCGGCCCACTCGGCCATCGGCGACGAGGGGGTGATGGGGTAGATGGCGACGACTTCAGAGAGACGATAGGCCACCGAGGCTGCTGCCTCGTTCCCATCCAGAATTACCATCTTGCCTACCGTTTTCTGCTCACTCATTCCGTTTCCTCACAGCGTAGCTGGACGCAACACAGCCGCTACGCTAGTCTCTCCGTCGGGGAGTGCTGCCGCTGTGATGTGAGACACAGCGAGGGGGTCAAATCCCATATTGCGATTCATATTTCCCTTTGTGCTACGCCTGCACGGTTCCAGATTGCAGCCTGTTCATTGCGCACAGCATTCACCCCCCCCTCGGTGATGAAGTTGGTTCATAATCCGCAAATTTACTGCTCGCAAAGTTCTGGAAGACTCATTCTCAGTAACTCCTGCCAGTGGCCCACAGCCCGGGGATCAAACTACACTGACACGCAGTGCAAGCCACATCATCCAGCGTTTGCAAGACAGGCCGATGTGGCTTTATACTTAACTACGACCATTACGGTCGTAGTTTGAGAGTGCTACCCTTTCGGCAACCCATCGGAGTTCGTTATTGAGCGTGTTGAGCGAGTTGAAAGTGGGCGAGAGCGGGGTTTTGGTGGCCCTCGACCTGCCTGAATCCGTGCAGAACCACCTGATGCATATGGGCTTTGTCCCTAATGCGCTTGTGACGGTGCTGCTTCGCGCGCCGGCCGGCGACCCCACTGTGTACGGCGTAGACGGCATGGAGATTGCCCTGCGCCGCGAGACTGCGGCAGCCATCCGGATGCAGACGCCCGTGGCGGAAGGGGCTGTAAGCGCCGAAACCCCCAAAAATGACCGGATCGGGGCGGCGCAATGAGCGCTTGTTTTGAAACCCCGGCCTTTACGTCGCCCACCGCTCCGCCGCCTGGCGGCGTGCTCAGAACAGTAGTGCTCATCGGCCCTCCGAACTCCGGCAAATCCACTCTTTTCAATCGGTTGACCGGACTCCGCCAGAAGGTCGCTAACTTTCCCGGAGTCACCGTCGAACAGCGTATGGGCCTGATGGCCGGGGTGGGCCGCCCTGACCTGACCCTTATCGATCTGCCCGGCGTCTACTCGCTCACCCCCTACTCAGAGGACGCTCGCGTAGCTGTCGACGTGCTGCGCGGCAAGATGCCCGGCACGCCCAAGCCCGACGCGGTTTTGCTGGTCCTCGATTCCCTGCACCTGACCCGTCAACTGATGCTGGCCGCTGCGGTACTTGAGGTTGGG
>Ga0265316_10001681_pt1 | contig 23515 bp, 13 predicted proteins | sample 4522metaG_FD_202092 | JGI IMG/M metagenome (GOLD analysis project Ga0265316, IMG submission 202092) | Rhizosphere microbial communities from Carex aquatilis grown in University of Washington, Seatle, WA, United States - 4-5-22 metaG | ecosystem: Host-associated > Plants > Roots > Rhizosphere >... | reverse complement strand
GCAAACCGCATTCCCGAAAGCCTCGCCGCGCCAACCACAAGACTCGGACACTGAGAAACGGAGCGGAATGCAACATAACCAACGCCGATCTCGGCAATAGAACCTTTTCAGGCGGTCAGAGACCTAGGCGGAGGCAGTGGGGCGGGCGCACAGAGGGGCTACCCCCAGATCTCGAATACAATGAACGATTTTCCTCGCGAGGGTCGGATTCGTTAAAACTTATCTTGGAAAAGGAGAGATGGGATCTGGTTCGAGCCTGCATCGAGACTTTGGCACTGCCTGATCGGAAACTTTTTTTATCCTGGTATCTGGAAGAAAAAACAGCACATAAGGATCTCGCACGTGAGCTCGGCACCAATGATAACGGAATGCGGATCCGCATCCACCGCATGTTGAAGCGTGTGCGGGAGTGCGTTCGGAAAAGGGCCGGCAAATAGAGAATTCTTGAAATGTTCCCGGAAGTGACGTCATAAATGGAAGGACCGGAACGCCGGCGACTGGATATGTCTGACGTTGAAAACCGTATGACGCGGTACCTTCTTGGCGAGTTGTCGCCCGAGGAGGTGCTGCAGGTCGAGAATGAATACTTCCGAGACGAGAAGTACTTCGAATCGATACAAGCTCTTGAAGATCAGTTGCTGCGCGACTTCGTTAGGGATGAAATGGACAGTGATCTCCGCCGGCGCTTTGAGGCCCGTTATCGAAGCTCCCCGGAACTGGAGGAGAAGATTGAGTTTGCGCGGGCGGTCCTTTCGAGCTTGAATATCCTCGCTGAAGAGCGGCGTGGCGTGGCGGCCACCGCCAGTCGTAGGCCCAGATTCTCCCTCCGGGACTTCTTCAATTTTGGTCTGTCCGTTTTCCAATACGTCACGGCCGCCTTGGCTGTGCTCGGTATCGGCGTTGGGTATTTCGCGTGGATGCGGAACGCTCGCTTAGAGTCGGATCTCGCACAACTACGACAGGAGAAGACCGCAGTCGCGCAGGAGAAAACCGCTCTTGAGCGTGCTCTCTCCGAGCGGCGCCAAGAGCCGCCTATAGTCGCTTCCTTCATTTTGGTTGCTGGAGTCTCTAGAGACCAGGACGTGTCTAATGTACTCGCCGCGCCGGCCGCCGTAGGGCGCGTCCAGTTCACCCTCCCGCTTCCGGAAGCGATCAAGTATTCCGGCTATCAGGCAGTGTTGCAGAGAGGCGGGGCCCAGGTATTCAGTCAGGAACTGCCGCGGGACGCGCTCATCAACTCCGGTAAGGCAGTGGTGGTTAGCCTTCCATCAATGAGTTTGAGGCCGGGGCGATACATTCTCTACGTCACGGGTCGCCACGAAAGCGGTCCATATCAGACCGTGCAGTACTACGCTTTTTCTGTCAAGGAGTAACCGCTCGTCAGCCAACAGCGGCCCAGCGCGGCGTGGCGGAACCTGGGTGATAAGCTGAACTGTTTGGTTTTTGGGCCATGAGTAAGTAATGCATTAGAAGTCCTGTAATGCGGTGGAAAAGAAGGCGAGGATGCGACGAGTTTACACCTGGATTTCGGTTGGCTTGCTGTTAGTCCTGCGATCAGCTCCCGCGCAATCCATTTTCGCTGATGACGAGTCCGGCGTCTTCAAGAAAATTTCGCCCGACAAAGTGCGTGCGATCTTGCGAGGAATGGGATTCGAATACATCGATGAAGCCAATGGCCGACTGGACGCGGTCCACTTTCGCCTGGACGGCTACAAGGTAACGCTCTTCGATCAGCCCAGTGTACTGGACCTCTTCAGTGCATTCGCCGGAAATGGTGAGGCATCCAAAGTGAACGCCTGGAACCAGGCGCGGCGCTCCGGCAGGGCATACCTTGATGATAACAGTAGCTTTGTCATCGAGGCGGAACTTGACCTTACCCGTGGAGTGACAAGAGACACGGTGGAGACCTTTATAAGGCAATTTCCGGTGACAGTGCGCGCTTATGCGGATTTCCTCGGCAACCCGATCTCAGTCGATTTCGACTTGCGCACCATCACTAAGAGGCAACAGGTACAGAGCGCGGACGAAGCTACGCAACTCCAAAAACCACCTTCATACTCCGATATTCTGTCGCCCAAGGCACGGGAGGTCATGGAAACCGCCGAAAGGCAGATATCCGAGATGGATAAGCAGATCGAAGGCTTAAATACAGCCCTGGCCGACATGACCCGGATGAAGGACCAGAAGGACACGGTAGAGGTCGGCACGCAAGCGATACGAGCCAAACAGTTTGATGTGGCGGTCACCTCTTTCACAAGGGCATCCGAGATTGATTCCAACTCCGCGCCGGTGTGGGCATTATTAGCCCAAGCCTACCTGGGTTTGGCTGGCACGACGGCCGGAAGCGGCCAACAGCAGGCACTGTCAAAAGGTGCGGAAGCCTACCGCAGAGCCATTGCTCTCAAGCCGGATGACGCCGCCCTCCATCATGGGTATGCATTCGCTTTGGCGCGGGCCAACAGATTCGACGAAGCCCAAACGGAACTTACCACAGCCGCACGGCTCGACCCTTCGAACGCGGGCAAGTATTATTTTACCCTTGGTGCCGCAATGTTGACCGCGGGGCGAAAGGAAGAGGCCTTGGGGGCATTCAAAAGCGCCGCGGATGCCGGTTACGCCGATGCGAACTATCATTACGGCGTTCTCCTGGCCACAAAGGCCGTGGTAGGCTCCGACCGGAGGGTCATGCCGCTTCCCGGTACCGTGGAAGCATTTCTAAAGTACTTGCAGTTGGTTCCCAACGGCGAGAATGTCGGACGCGCATGCACGACCTTGTTTATGCTGAACGCCGCGCCCGCAGGGATTTGCCAAAACAAGATCAGCCTACCACGTCAGCCAACCGACACTTCGGTGAGTAGCCTACCGGGTCAGCCAGCAACTACTGCGGTGGACGCCATTTCAGGCCAGCAACAGACTGAACGCCCAAGTGCGCCTGGGCAGGACAGTGGCACGTCTGCAGTTGTGCATCAAAGGGGTCAGTCCGCCACAACAAGGATACGAGCTCCTTTCGGAGAGTTCGCCATCTGGATCGATCCCTATAAATGGAGGCAGACCTCATCTGATCGACAGGGATGGCTTCAGTTTCGGCATACAACTGGCGCTGGCATCGCAAGAGTTGTAACGGAGGCGCGGCGACTCTCGACGGAGGAGGTACTACAAGTCGCTTCAACGAACTTGCGGAGCATCGATCTCAATATGCGAGTCACGCTTCAAGAAAAGCGTACAGTCAACGGCCACGAACTCGTTGCGTTGCGGGCAGATGGGACGATGGATAAAGTGCGGGTCACATTCTATAGCTATCTCTACGGCGGTACGTCTGGCAACATACAGGTCCTGACGATTACACCGTCTTCCGCTTTTCCACAGAACGCCGACGAGCTTACGAACTTTCTAGACGGCATCGAAGTCCCAGATCAGCAACCGGCGAAGTCCGCTGCTCCCAGCGTGGGCTTTACGCCAACTGCGGACATTTCGCCGACGGCCGTGGTCACTTCAGCGCCGCTCCATTACAAGAGTCCGTCCGCCACAACGAGGATCAAGGCCCCATTTGGTGATTTCGCAATCTGGATCGATTCCTCCGAATGGCGGCAGGTTCCGTCTGACGCACCCGGAACACTCGAGTTCAACGCGATGAATGGCGAGGGTTTCGCCAAAGTGATTACAGAAAGACTCGGCGTTCGGACTGGGGCACTGCCGGAGATCGCGCTGACTATGGCAAAGAACGCCGACCCGAATATGAGAATATCGCTCCGGGAGAAACGTGCCGTGAACGGCCACGAGCTTATCGCGCTCCAACTCGAAGGGACAGTCAAGTCCATTCCAGTCAAATACTACGGTTACTATTACGGAGGCACATCCGGCACCCTCCAAGTCATGACCTTTACTACGGCTAGCGCTTTTGACCGACAGGCCGAGGAGTTCACGAGGTTTTTGGACGGAATCGAGATTTCCGATCAGGCCCTTCCGCCGTCTACTCCCTCACCCACCGCGTCCACTGAAACCAGTCGAGGCATGGTCACTTTTAATGGCGACACCATGCAAGTCGTTTACGATCAACGTCGGTGGCAACAGTCCCCCTCTATCCAGCCTGGTCGTTTCCAGTTTGCACACACCAAGGGAGATGCTGTTGCGATGGTGATATCCGAGCGGCTGGCTGTTCCATTTGATGCTTTGCCCGACATCGCACTCTCAAACGCTAGATCAACAGATCCCGGCGCCCGAATTACAGTTAAGGAAAAGCGAAACGTCGGTGGCGTCGATGTCTGGTTTCTGAGAATCGAGGCGGAACCGAAGAACATACCCTTTACTTTCCTGGGTTATTACTACAGCGGCGGTGCGGGCACAGTTCAAATTATAACCTACACTGGTAGGAACTTGATCTCGGAATACGAAAGAGACTTCATGGATTTCCTGAACGGCTTTAGCGTAACGTCTCAGTGATCAGCAGAAGGAGAAATAGAGTGTTCTGCCCTGGATGCGGGATCGAGATTCCGAGTGAGAGCCAGTATTGCTGGATGTGCGGGAAATCGACAACCACTCCTGCGAGCCAGCCCGAACCGCGGGAGTCACGGAATTCGGAGCAGGCGGCCAGTCCTGCGGCTCCGAAGAATTCCTTGGAAGCCGAGCCCATCCTACACTGCACCGATGTTTCGAAGCGTGGGCCGGCTGAAATCGACAATTCCCAGTCACTGGAAACCGAGAGCCCCTCCCGGAGTAGCGCGTTCAGACCAGTGTTTACTATCGCTGCCTGCGTGGCGCTCTCTTCGGCGGCGGCGACCGGAATATTTCTCGTTCCATCAGATAGACTTCCTCATCTGCCCGCTTACAGGGGAGATGTGCCGACCGAAATGGACATCTCGGACCGTACCGCGCTGGAATCTGCCAGGGATCGAGCAGTCAGCACAATTGTTTCAGCGGTTCTCAACAACGACACCGCTGCCGTAAAGGCTGTCACAGATCAGGGTGTCGACCTGAACGCGCTAAACGACCTGGCACGGCGGCTGCATGAAGGAGGTTCCTAATGAGCGTTTTGAAGGGTAGAAAGGTCAAGACTGTTGATGACAGTCTGAAGGTGTTCTCTGACCGAGACGTGAACTCCGCATCACGCGGGCTAGGAGTAGGTTTCGAGATCCAGCTCGGTGCCATTTCTGAATTCGAGGGACGGCAATGGGTGGAGGTAATCTTACCCGAAGAGCCGACCAAATTCGCGCTTAGCGCCTCGGTCCGAAGTCATACCGATGTTCCGGCAGACGTTTCTGTCCGGTCTTTCTCGGGTGCTCCGGTCAGCAATCGTATCGACATTCCGGCGGGCGTCCCTGCTTGGCCCAGCCGGATGCGGTATCGCTGGGGAATATTCCTCGGTCTATTCTGTGCGGTCTTCGCTGCTTTGATCATTGGCTCGGAAGGTGCTTGGCTCATTCTTAGAAACTGGCCCAAGCTCGGGGGTGATGCATTCCATCCCGTGCTTGGGCCTGTTGGGGATGTGGGGATATTGCTCGTGGCAATGGGGCCGTGGCCTCTGGCACTGGTGCTTGGGGCGATATGGGGCGTTGCTGGTATTGGTATTCTGCGTCGCGTCCGGTTCGGCGTCATCGCGTGGTGGGTGGCTGCTGTCGGTACTCTTGTCCAGTCCCTGAGCCGCGTACTCACCGTGGGAATTGATCCAGGCAGCATGATGCAACTTTTGCCCGCACTTGTAATGCTTTTCGTAAATGGCGTGTATTTCGGCCGGCGGTGGCGATTCATGAACTCTGAACTATACGTTGCGGTCCCCAGTTCCGATATCACGGCAAATCGTAGGAGCAGGAGCAAGGACGTTTTGGCAGTGTTCGGCATCGGAATCCTCTGCGTCCTGTTCGCCTGGGCAGGCGTTGTTAGGATGCAGCGGACATTATACGAGTTGAATCCCGGTCAAGTTCTCAGGGTACGGACAACGGCGATTACCGCGGACAAGTCGGTCGCCATTATTGATTTTCGCCTCTCGAATACCCTCGATGAGCCCGCAGTGGTACAATCGATCAAGGTCTCGACGCAGGAAGAGAGCGAGAGCCGGTTTGGGAATATATTGGATGATCAGGGTGCCAAACGAGTCTTCGACACCATCCCGGCGATGGGCCCAAAGTACAATGCTTCGCTGATCCCGACCGACAAACTCCCCGGTCGCGCCACGTGGGACCGCATGATCGGTGCGACTTTCGATTGTCCCGTTGAAAAGCTTCAGGTACGAAAGTCGTTCACCATATATATAGAAAAGCCCGATGGGAGCCTTGTTTCGCTAACCGAGAATCGCGGAGCCGGCCACTGAGACATTCCGGCCCACTCGGGATAAGAGCTGGGTTCGTGGCGATAAGAGCCCACGGGAGAGATTACACAACAACGCCGACCTCGCCAGGCGGTCGAGCGCTTCGAGCAGTTGGCGCTTCCCTTCGTCGCTTAATGTCCGTGGCGTCTCAACGGTTCGAACAATCGCCCGAGATTCCTGCGGCGGCTTCGCCGGCCACCGGTGGTGGCTGGCCGTCACTGCCCAAAGTGCCATCGCAAGGTCTGCCATACGTGTCCCCTGATACCTCATATCGGCCGGAACTGCCACCGGCACGGCTGGCTGCGCCGGCCCACGTCCTCCTCCGTAAGCCAGGGGACGAAGACAAAATGGTTTTCTATAATAAAGGCAGCGCACCCAGAAGACTCTTCGCAATGCTTGGTAGAAACCATCTGCAGAACACGAACCAGCCAAATACGCTCGAGGCGACAGCAGACTAGCGCCAGTCCCCGCTCAGCGTAAACGCTGCCCAGTAAAATGGCGACGAAGACGGGGCCGAATGGAGCAAATGGATCTGCGCCAAACGTAGCGCCTCGTCTTTGCTCTTGCCACTCCGTAGGCCGGTATAGAATTGCTTCATTAGCTCCATGGTGCGTAAGTCGTCCACGGACCATAGCGATGCGAGCACTGAGCGCGCGCCGGCGTATTGAAATGCGCGGGTGAGACCGATCAGTCCCTCACCGGGGCGTTCTTGACCCAATCCGCTGTTGCACGCGGAAAGCGTCACAAGGTCAGCATCCAAGCGGATATGCTCGAAGATTTCCCATGCCTCCAGGAGTCCATTCTCTTTCCCGGAAGTCGTTTTGCCAGGGCTACTAAACGCTAGAGCGGAATGTAGCGGAAGGCGGTCATCAACCAGGCCGTGGACGGCGAAGTGGACATATCTTATATCCTTGCCCAGGGATTTAGCTTGTTCTACGGTTGCATCTGCGCCGAGATATTTCCGGCTGCGTTCCGGATACAAGCTAGCGATACCATCGACCTCGGCGCGGCTAAACGGAAGCGGCGCGAGTGAGAGCCCGCGAGCCTCGGACCGCGTCGCGGACTCGGCAAACGCCAGGGTTTTCACCCGGCCGCCCCCGGCGTACTGCGGATCTCCGAATGCAGCCAGTTCGACGGGCTTCTGCTCCGCACGGCGGCCCTTTCGCAACTCAGCATATACTGTCGCGGACACCACTGTATAGAGGGGCTTCCATTCGACCAAGTACTGATTCGCGGTGCGGAGTAGGGCAGAAAATGGCAGCGAATACAAAGGCGAATCCGGCACTATCAATAGGCGCTCATCGCTTGTAAGTAGAGCCTCGGCAGGTTTGACGAGTTCGTCATACAACCCTCGGGCCGCAGCTCTAAAAGCACTATCATTGGACGTTCGCCGTTCCAGAATGAATCTTCGAAATGCTTCGATTTGCCGTCGCAATTTCTGGTCGCCCACTGCCAGCTTCACTACCGACAATCCTGGGTCCTTGCCAACAGGGTGAACCACAAACAATGTGGTCTCCTCGTCGCCGACATCGTATGTTAACAGTGCCGTACCTGCATCCAGTATCTTGCGTGCACCAGCGAGATCGAGAGGTTGTGGGTACTGCAGTGCCGCGAAGCCTGGTGAGAGCTGCCTGAGCCGGTTTGTGATCTCGGCCCGTTCGGATGTGAGTTCCTGAAGACGGGAAAGGAGTTGCTCGCGCTGATTGCGATGCTTGATCGGATCCAGCTTGGAAAGCTCCGCCTCAACGCGACCATATGCTGCAGCATTTAGCCTGCGAGCATTCTGGATCTCGCTCGGCACGTCTTTTGCAAACGCCAAATCGCGCTCCGCCAGCATCGAAAGCAGTTCTCTGGCCCGTGCGCGCTCCACGACATGAAAGGCCTCCTCGGGCCGGTTTAGCGACTCCAACGCTGACGCGTAGGCTGTATAATAGCCTATGAAGCGTGAGCGAAATGCCCATCGGCTTTCCGGCATGCCGCCGAGCTTCGCAGTTTCGTTTTCCAGCCCGTCGAGAGAGCGCGCGAGATATCCTGCCGAGTCTTCCACTTTACCATTACGCAACAATAGTAAACCGAGCTGGTTGAGGAGTCGGATATGGGTGTCGCTTACGGGCGCCAGTGCCTCGATTGTCTTAAGGCCTTCACGATAGTTCTTCTCCGCCTCCGCACTGTGGCCCCGGTCCCATTCGATGTTGCCCAAGCCGAGCAAGCTATTAGCCAAATACACGCCGCTGGCCGAAAGCTTCGTGCTCAACGCCAGGGCCTCGTGATAATACCTATCGGCTGCATTGGGATCGTGGCGGCTTAGAGTCAAAGTGCCTAAATTGCTGAGAACGGCGGCAGTATCGGTACTTTCGGGAGCGACGGTCCTATAAATCGCAAGTGCCTGCTTGTAAAAAGACTCTGCCATCTGTTGGTCCGAGCGATCTGATGCTGCATTTCCCAGATCATTGAAGCAACTTGCGAGGTATGAACTATTGGGTGCAACTTTGGTGTAAACGGCGAGAGCTTGGCGGGCGTAGGCCTCGGCGCTGTTGTAGTCCAGGCGCCTGCTCGCGAGCTTTCCAAGGGTTTGTAAGGCCCAGGCGAAGGTTAGGCTACCCGGAGAGAACTTCTCATCGATGGCCAACACCTTGTGGTAGTAGTCGTCAGCTGATGCTAGATCCCCGCGGGCATCTGCCAACTGGGCGAGGTTCGTCAGGCCTTTAGCCGAATCGAGCGTGTCGGACGGTAGCTTTGCCCTTATTGCAAGTGCCTGGCGGAAATATTCATCCGCCCCGGTAGTGTCTCCACGGTGTTGTGCAACCAGACCGAGATTTTCGAGTGTCTGGGCAAGATCCGGCCCCCCCGGGGTGACCGCTTCTTGAATAGCCAATGCCTGCTGGTAGTAGCTTTGGGCCCCATTAAGATCGCCTGTGTTGGACGCGAGATTGCCGAGGTCGCCAAGGCTTACCACAATATCCGCACTTCGAGGCGCTAGTTCCGTCTGAATCGCCAAAGCGTGGCGATGGTACTCGATGGCTTTCTCGACGTCGCCCTGAAGGGTGGAGACGACGCCCAAACCATTGATGGTCCTTGCCGCGTCGAGACTGTCCGGAAGTAGCGCCTCGTAAATCTGCAGGGCGCGCCGGAGGTATTCTTCGGCTCTTGGAAGGGCGCCACGGTCGGTTGTTACGATGCCTAACATGTGAAGGCATGCCGCCACACCATCCGTACCTGGGGACAACTTCTCGCGAATGGCCAACGCTCGGCTGTAATACTCCTCCGCCTCTGCTAAGTCGCCGCGGTGGTACAACGGCTCGCCCAAGTTAAAGAGGACATCTGCAACCGCTAGGCTTCCGGGCGACAGCTTCTCACGAATTGCGAGTGTGCTCCGGTAAGAATCAATGGCTTTGGCCCACTCGCTGAGCCGCACGGCAACCAGGCCAAGACCGTTGAGGGCAGTGGCTGTATCGTCATTGCCGGGCGTCATTTTCGTCAGGATCGTCAAGGCGTGGCTGTAGTCTTGTCCGGCCTTGATCAGGTCTCCGTTGTCGAATTCGACGGAGGCAAGCATATTATACATGCGTGCAGCCTCACTGCTGTCTGGCACTACCTTGTCCCAGCTGGCAAGCGCACGCCGGTAATACGCCTCCGCCTTTTGAGGTGTTCCGTGCGCCTCGGCTACGCTGCCCAAACCCTGGAGCATCCGGGCGGCTCCGGGCGTGCCGCCTACGAACTGCGCAAACTCCAGGATCTTGGTGACACCTTCCTCCGTTTCTCGCCAGTCCCGCTGCCTTGACATCGAAGCGAGCATTTGTTCGATAAGCCAAACTGGGAACCAAGCGGCGTTCGTAATCTGGAACAAACGGGGGTCCATTGTCTGGACTTCCTTAATGACCGAAGGCCAACATTGTAAGGCTTCGACATATTTTTCCGTAAGGACCATTGCGCGGCAGCGGTGGTAGCTTAAATCCAGGTCACCAGCCAACGCAGGGCCGGCTGTGATCCCCCAATTTCCCGACTCCAAAGTCCAGATCATCTCCTCCGTCAGCCGCACGCCTCGCAGGGTGAGAGAACCGCGAGAAGATTGAGTGGCGTCCAGTTTGGCCCAGTCGAACGGAGATCCGATTCTTGCAGACGCACCATTTCGGGAATACGCAAAGATGAGGTCACCGGGTTGCAGTCCCGCCTTCTGCCCCTCCGAACTGCCGGCTACATCTTCAACTACGACTCCCGCCCTGATCGGAGGATCCTGAGGCGGAGAGGTCGCCACCGACTGCGCGCGCAGAGCACACGAGGAAAGTGCGAGAATTACCAATGCGATTCGGGGCCGAAACTGATGGGAGCGGGCGTAGGGGGGCACCCGCACACGAAGTGGCAGGTATGTCCAGAGCGTTGAATGCACCCCCGAACACCCGGCCTGCGAGCCTCGCATAATCGAACTCCGATAAACTTAGAGTTTACACCGGAACATCTTGAAATGTTTGGCCGGGAGCCGTCATGAATAAATGCGGTACCAGATGGGTCGGGACGACATAAGACCAACACAAAGATGGGCTTGCGGGGCTGCGCGGACTGCGCAGCCCCGGTTGAACGCGCAGCGGCCTGGTGGTATTATTCAGCGTCATCGGAGTGGCGGATTGCGAACTCCTATCTACGACCGAACGGTGCAGCAAGCCGAGTCAAAGCGCGTTGGCGCAGTTCGGTTGCCTTCGGCGGTCTTGCGGGAAGCAAGAGACAGTCAGGAATTCGATGGAGCGGGACGATGATGAAAGAAACGCGATGGTGGTCGGCGGTCAATGTGCACTCCTGGATTCTCTGCAGCTTGGCTATGGTTTTGCCTGTTTTTGGGCGGAAAACAGAGGACCGAGCCCGCAGGCGCTCGAATCGCTGCGCCAGCGGGCCGAACAGGGCGACGGCAGGGCGCAGGCGAGCCTGGGTATGGCGCACTTACTGGGCCAGGGAGCGGCCCAGGGGGACGACCTCGAAGCATTTCGTTGGTTCCGCAAAGCCGTCGATCAAGGCGATGCTCTTGGGAAATCCGGACTTGCCGCCATGTACGAAAGAAGTAGAGCCGTGCCTCAGGACGATCTTTCTTGGGATGCCCCACCTGAACTTAAGTTCAAGACCGGTGACAAGGTCGAGCTCGGCATTACCTGGACGACGATGTATATCGGTTACGGAACCAATTTCGTGACGAGGAGTAAGACCGAATGCTATTACCGATACAAAACTGCTGGCAAGCAGAAGCAGCTGGAGAGAAAGCCATAACGATATGACTTACGCGTTTCGCAGAGAGTGCAGGACCCTCGCGGAACAGGATGGTTTTGGGCGCACCTAACAAGAGAGAAATATTAGCATGGTCGTACGGCTGGCTATTTTGACGATGATTTCCATTCTAGCGGCTCGAATTATAGCGGCGCAATCCGCCTCCGCTTTTCAGTCTAGCAAGGGCGATAGCCTTGCCGAGACCATTCAAAAGAGCTTCTCAGCAACCGAAAAAGTGAGAACGCCGTATGGTGATTTCGCGGTATGGATCGATGCGAACAAGTGGAGACCGGTTACTTCCCCTAGACCGGAGTGGCTAGAGTTCCGGCATGCCACAAACACCGGTGTGGCTGTGGCAAGGGTGATCACTGACGGTCGACGCATCCCGACCGTTGCCTTGCTTACAACGGCGATTAACAACCTGAAAGGCATTGACCCCAAGATCAAGGTCACGCTTCAACAAAAACGCACCTCTAATGACCATTACATCATTGCAGTACGTGGTGATGGAAGTATGAATTCCGTCCCGACGACCTTTTTCAGCTACATTTACGGCGGAACTTCTGGCACCATTCAATCAATAACGATTATCCCCACTGCCGTCTTCGTGCAAGCTGCCGATGTGCTGCAGGAGTTCCTGGACGGCCTTGATATATCCGACCAAGAGATCGGGAGCGGCGCCGGACCCGACCCCACTCCGGACCCGACATCGCCAGCCTGCTACTCGGTAGACAGCGCGGTACCGCCGACGCCCTACACCCTCGCCCAAGCGACGCTCAGCGCCTTTGGGACCGCCCTAATCGGGGAGACCGCCTATAGGGTCTCCGTGCAGCAAGCCACCAAGTCTCTTACGGGAGGGAAGCCGCCGGAAAACGAACCGGCCACACTGATCAGGGTCTCCACTGACGAGTTCGTATGCGCCAAGCGACAGCTTAGGACGTTCCTTTTCAGACCGACGCCTCAGGAACTGTGGGATGCTGCTAATGGCCTGACCTTCTTCTATGATGCGCGCATAGCGCTCAACGGGCGCATGCTTGGCGTGCTTAGCAAGGTGAAAACGTGGCCCGAGGCTGGATCTCAGACGTTGACTCCGGAGGGCGTGAAAACGCTGAACGAGCAACTCAAACTTGCTGGCGAGATCACCAGCGTGGATGCTGATGAGGTCCACGCATTCGAGCTCCTTCCCCCATCGATGGGGATAGCCACCGGCTTGCTACTTGATCCAAATGACAGGGAAAGGCTTGTTGTGAAGAAGACTGAGAAGCAGGCCCTGTTGGATCGGATCGCGCGGTTCTTTTCGGACTCTGTTCGTAGTACAGCGAAGATCGGGGGCGAGGATGGACCGGCGCTCTTAATACAGGTGGTTGATGTATATCTCGCGGTGTTGAACTCGCGTAAGAGTGCGGATGAGTAGGGCGGTCAAGCGCATGGGGGGTCGGTTGAGTAGGTCGGCGAAACTGCACCGCTATAGTGCGGGTTGGAAACGTGCCAAGCAGCGTAGCGGCGGAGACGATCTCAACCAGGCTGCCCAGGCAGGCCTACAACAGTCGATTAACCACGTTTTCGATTGGATCAAGGACAAAGGCAACGAGTTGCTCGCTGCCTCCGGTGATCCGGTGTTGCTGATGCAGAGCTTAGTTGATCAGAACTTTGAAATGTGCAAGCAGGCCGCAAAGGGGACTGGACCGAATACAGCAGTGTCGGGGAGGTAAGACTATGATAACCAGCTTTCGCGCGCGCAAATCAGGCTTGTTCGTTGAAGCATTCGGTGTACTTTGCCTATTCTCCTGGGCGGCTCAATGCCGGGCTGATGAACTGGTCACGTCATCAGGCAGGAGACTTGAGATCATCGTGCAAAACACCAGCCCACTTCGCAATTATTGGCGTCTGGGCGACGACGGGCGGCTAGAGAACATCCCTCCTGGGCCAGGGGACAACTCCAAGCTTGTGCTTGCGCCTGAGAAATCCGGCGACATAAGAGATCGATGGCGAAACGCGGGGCTGACGATCCGGATAGAACGAAAGGACGGTGGGTTTGCAGAATACTACAACTGCTTCTTCGACTGGACGGCTCCAAGAGGGTTCACCATTTATAAGTTCGGATTCGGTGATTACTCACCGGGAAGATACCGTCCCACTCGGATATTGCCGACGCTTGCGAACACCAATCTCCCTCTTCGAAATCTAGAGAGCATCGAAGTCGTTGGCGATGGTGATTACCCGCTGCTCGCAGTCACGCCGAAGGGAAGGGCGAAGCTGGCACCGGACAGGCCTCAAGCGCGCTCCATTTCCGGGATGGCCAAGGGGGATGCTCCAATCAAACTGGTTCCTTCAATCATTGGCTACACTTATGAAGCCGGCAAAGTGGACGGCGATCCCTTCTTCCGGCCGCATGAGGTGCCACTGTCGGGAATCCGCCGGGCAACTATAATCAACGCGGAGGAACCCCGCCAACAGCAAAACGGCGTCGAGTATTTGTACCAGCTTTATCGCGATCTTTCTGTCGGTCTCAACGTGGAAGAGGCCGACGTGCGAAAGTACTATGACGAACACAGTAACGAATACGACCGGGTCAAGGTGCGTCACATACTAGTCGGGTTTAAGGACTCGCCGGTACACTCCACGAAGGCAGATCTGACCGAAGAGCAGGCGCTCCAGAAGGCCAATGCCCTCCGCGCACGCCTGGAAGCAGGTGAAGATTTTGCAGGTCTCGCCAAGGCGGAGTCCGACGATACCAGCACGGCCAGCAAGGGCGGCGACTTGGGCCTTGTGGGCCACGGCCAGCTGTTTCCGGAGTTCGATCAGGCAGTCTTTGCGGCAGCAGTAGGCAAAGTCACCGCGCCAGTTAAGTCGAGGGTTGGCTACACCCTGATCCTGGTGGAGAAGCACGAAGCGAAAGCCTTTGACGAGGTCAGATTCGAGATCGAGGACAAGATTCGCACGGAGAGGGCGAGGAAAGCTGTCCAGGATCTCCAGAACGCGCAATCCGTCAGCCAACGCAGCAGTCCTGCAAACGGAACCGTCTCGCGCGAAGCGCAAAAGTCGACTACGGCGACAACTCCTGCTGACCCGCAATCCATCAGCCAACTTATTAGTAATTTGAAGGATCCGGATGTTGCCGTCCGACTGGCAGCGGCCAAGGCATTGGCCCCAATCCGATCCACCACTGCGATTGAGCCGCTGATAATTGCGCTAAGAGACCCTGATATGGGCGTTAGGGTGAGTGCGGCAATAGCATTGGAGGGTATCCTGTCGGAACCCTCAGTTTTCGCAGCGCTTGCCCCTATCAAGAAGAACCCGCGCATGGTCGAGTATCTTCTTGGTGCCGTGAAGGACCCGGATGGTGTGGTCCGGTCAGTTGCGGTGAAGGCACTGGGCGATTTCCAATTTAGCGGCGCGATCCAGCCTTTGATTGTGGCGCTGAAGGATCCGGATAGTGCGGTTAGACGTGCAGCCGCCGCAGCGTTATACATGGGGACTTCATATCGGGGTGGTACGAGCCGTGCGATCGAGCCTCTGATTGTGGCGCTGAAGGACCCGGATGGTGCTGTTCGGTTGCAGGCGGCCGAAGCATTGAGCTATATCCTATCGACAACCGAGAGCGGGTATCGGGAATTGGCCTTAATTAAGAACCCCAGCGCAGTCGGTATTCTTCTTGGTGCTTTGAAGGAGCCGAACGCCACCTTCCGAGCGGCTGCCATCCAGGCGTTGGGCGGGATGAAAGCCGCGGATGCGATCGGACCCGTGACTGCCGCGCTCAGGGATACCGAGCCCTTTGTCCGAGCTGATGCGGCCGATGCTTTGGCCAAGCTTAGTGCCTCCAGCGCGGTCGAGCCTTTGATCGTGGCGCTGAGAGATCCCGCCTCGAACGTCCGTGCCCATGCGGAAATGGCATTGAAGGAGATCGGCACGACCGCCCTTGATTCCCTCCTCGTAGCCTTAAAGGGCTCAAGTGATCCCAAGACCCGAGCAACTTCTGCTCAAGCATTAGGGATGATTAAGTCCCCCCGCGCGGTCGAGCCTCTCCTCAGCGCTCTGAAAGACCCAATTCCTGAAGTCCGATCTAGTGCAGCAAGCGCATTGGGCGAAATACAAAATCCCCGCGCGGTCGAGCCTCTCCTCAGTGCTTTGAAAGACCCGGACATTTTGGTGCGGAAGAGCGCGGCTCAAGCATTGGGCGAAATCAACGATCCCCGAGCTGTCAATGCTCTGTTAGCCGCGTGGAAGGCACGCGACACTGAGCTAATCGCCGGAGCTGTCTATTTCTTCATGCAGCGGCATGACCCAGGTTCAGAGGATGTGCTGATCGATGTCTTCGATAAGTCTGCTGATACAACCCTTGCGTACTACTTCTTAAACTATGGAACTCCGAAGCAGAGAAAGCTGGCGCAAGACTGGGCAACCGCACATGGGTATCGGACCATCTCTATTCCCTCTATCAGGTAAGCTCAATCAACGCAGCCGCAGCACATTCATTGTTTCGTCGCACGCCCACGCAAGAGTTCAGCTACTTGCATGTTGCCAGAGCGTGTAGAGCAAATGGAACATCCAGCCGCGATTGCGACTTCTAAAGCTGTCCTTCCGCTCTTCGCAGCGATATTAGCGCCAGCATCGAGCAAGAGACGGGCGGCCTCGACATTTCCCATGTACGCAGCTTCGATAAGCGGCGTCGTACCTTTGATGAAGTAGGTGTCGGATACATTCGGATTTGCCCCAGAGGAAAGAAGTCTTCGAACTGCATCCAAATCGCCTCGGTGAACTGCGGTTATCAGCGGGTCTGCCGCGCGTTAGAGCTTCGAGCATTTTGGGGTCAACAGTATGGGTACCAGTCCGTGATCTGCCTGAAAGTTCTTCAGCGCTGTGGCCGTTGTTGGTCCCATCATTCCGTCAGTCGGTCCGGGTTGATACCCCAGAACCTCGAGACGGTGCTGAGCCTCTCGGATAGCTCTCGAGCCAGGCGTCTCCGGGGTTCCGGTTTGAGGCTGCTGCACATTTGGTGGCGCCGGCGCTGGGGGCGACGACGCTAACGGCTTCTTCTGACACCCGGACAGTACCGCCGTCGCCAAAGCTGCCATTGTCACAAGAAGTAATTTCAATCCCATTTCGAATCGCCGTCGCTAAGATTATGAAGCACTTGGCGGGTTGGAGGAAGCCGGCGAGTTCGAAATTTATACCGGGCCATCGAAATGTTTGGCCTTCAGCCCTCATGAATAGATGCGGCGGCAGGCAGTACCGTCGATGAAGGCCAACAGAATGAGGCGCTTGGGGTGGATGGCCAGGGTTGAGGGCGAAGTTGCCTGGTGATATGATTCGGCATCATCGGAGTCGAGGGTCGCGAACTCTATCGTTCGATGATGGCGCGAGACCGGAAGGGCGCGGTGGTGTGGTACGGTTGTTTCAAATTGTGGGCGGCGGTCAAGAATTGAACGGGAGCGCACGACGATGGAGAAAACGTGGTGGTTGGCGGCTAATGTACTGTCCTGGATTCTTTGCAGCTTGACGATCGGTTCGATTGTCTATGCGCAGGAAACCAGAGGACCGAGCCCGCAGGCGCTCGAATCGCTGCGCCAGCGATCCGAGAACGGCGATGCCAGAGCGCAGTCGAGCCTGGGCATGGCATACTTCCTCGGGCAGGGAGCGGCCCAGCGGGACGACGTCGAAGCATTTCGCTGGTTCCGCAAAGCCGCCGATCAAGGCGATGCTCTTGGGGAATCTGGCCTTGCCGCTATGTACGAGAGCGGCAGAGGCGCGCCTAAAGATTCCGCCGAGGCGGTGCGGTGGTACCGTAAAGCTGCCGACCAAGGTGAGATTGTCGCGCAACTTGCGCTCGGATTCATGTATGGGCACGGAATCGGCGTGGCCAGAGACTTCGAGGAAGCTGCTCGCTGGACCCGAAAAGCCGCCGAACAGGGTTCGGCAATGGCACAGGTCAACCTCGGGACTGCCTATTCTAGCGGCATTGGCGTTGGCCAAGATTACACAGAGGCCGTCCGGTGGTTCAGAAGGGCGGCTGATCAGGGGTTTCCGCCGGGGCAGGCGCACCTTGGCAATATGTATCTCTTGGGCAGAGGGGTCCCGCAAGATGCGACAGAAGCGGCCCGTTGGATTCGCAGAGCGGCAGAGCAGAGGGACCCGTCAGCTCAGTATTTTCTCGGCGCAATGTATGAGGCTGGCACCGGCGTACCTAAGGACGACTCTGAGGCGGTCCGCTGGTTCCGATTGTCCGCGGAGCAAGGCAACGCTCTGGCGCAGTCAGGACTTGCTTTCAAGTTGCTACAAGGGTCGGGGGTTGCGCCTGACCCTGCCGAGGCGGTTCGTTGGCTTACGAGGTCTGCTGAACAGGGTCACGTAAACGCCCAGTACAACTTGGCCGTTGCGTATGAAAAGGGAGAAGGAGTTGTCCAGGACCTTGCAGAGGCATTCGGCTGGTACAAGAAGGCAGCTGATCAAGGGATGGCGGCCGCGCAATTCACGATCGCCAACATGTATTCTGCGGGACGTGGCGTGACGAAGGATGACACCGAGGCCGTCCGGTGGATGCGCAGAGCGGCCGAGCAGGGGAATGCGATGGCTCAACTGTCCCTGGGGATGCGGTATTTCGCAGGGAATGGGCTGGCCCAAGATAATGTCCAAGCACTTCTGTGGGCTGGACTCGCCTCGTCTTGGGGCACGCAGGATGCCAAGAGAGCAGCCGACAACTTCCTTCAAGTGATTGCTCCCAGGGTGACGTCGCAGCAAACCGATGTGGCGGCGAAGTTAAAAACCAGTTGGAGGCCCAAGCAAGAGGAGGTCCCGAATCTGGCGGCATTGTTCCAAAGACAGACTGCGCCCGTCACACCCGGCGCCTCGCCGGCGGCGACGTCGTCAACCGATGATCTTGGGTCGATACTTCAATCACTCAAGGGGAAGCTGATCGGTTCCGGTCGTGTTGAGTATTCATACTCGTGGACTAGATTAGACAATGCCAGGCTTACTTCGCGAAAGTGGCAACAGGTGACGGGTGCCGAAGTTGACCCGTCTCGCTGCGAAATGCGTGTGCACCTCCTCGTCTCATCCGACGGGGCCGCTCCGAAAGAACAGCCTGTTTCCTTATTTTTCGAATCGATTGAATCGGTCGAGATCCTTCCAGAGCAGGTCGCGCTAGGATTCGTGCAAGAATTTTCCGGCACGGCCTATCGCTTGATCACGAATGGCGACACAAGTTCGTATGCGGCCCTGTTCGCAAGCGAATCGCAAGCTAACAACGCCGCCGAAGACTTTCGTCGCGCTGCCCGGATCTGCCACGCTCGGCCTGTCGTGGTGAACGCGGCGGCCGGAGCGCCGCCACTCCCCGAGACATTGCGCTTCGTCGCAGATCAGTTGAACGCTCAGGGTACGGTGGGTTGGCGCCTTGGCAACGCAGCAGCTGGCGCAGACGTCTCTCTGCGAGTATCTCAAGTTGTGTCTGATACGACCACCTGCCAGATTCGCTACAATCGCACGTTTCACGCCAGCGCCATCCCCGGCGTAACACGTGAGATCAACGATGTTGATAAGAGAATGGACCTCTCCTTTCGCCGCATGGAGAATGTGCAGGTAGTTCCCGAGGGACAAACAGGAACGCCGGTATACGGTCTACGTTGGAATGGCGGTGGTGTTCCGTTTTTTGGGTTCTCTGACGCCGCGGTGGCCAATCGAGTTGCCGATGCCATGGAGCATGCAGCCGATCTGTGCGGTGGCCGGCACAGCCCTTCGGTTCCTCCGTCCAACGATGAGAGATCTGAAAGCAAAGGTGTGAGCGTGGCTTCGCTTGCCTCTTCGCTGCTGGCGGCGCAGCGGGGCGACGCCCAGGCTCAAGCGGATCTTGGCCTCATGTACCAATCAGGGAAAGGTGTGGGACAGGATCCCGCCGAGGCCGCCCGGTGGTTCGCAAAGGCTGCGGAGCAGGGAAACGTCTCGGCGCAATTCGCGCTCGCGATGGCATACTCCGACGGCCGAGGTGTCATCCACGACGATGCCGTAGCCGTTCGATGGTTGAAGAGGGCCGCCGAACAGGGACATGCAACCTCCCAGCTCTATTTGGGACTCAGCTATTACGCTGGAAAAGGCGTGGCCCAGGATAATGTGCAAGCGCTGCTGTGGGCGTTGGTCGCCCAGACAAGATGCACGGGCGAGGAACAGCAAAAGGCGCGCAATTTCGCCCAGACCGTAGCATCGAAGGTTACATCGGAGCAGCTCGAAGAAGCCGGCCGACTCGCGAAAGCCTGGCTGCCGAAACCAGAAAGAAGACCGTAGAAGAGCTGCTTGGACTAAAGGAGAAGGAACATGCGATATTCGATTTGGACAGTGCTTGTGTTGGCCACAGTCGCTTACACCCCGATGGCTCGGTGCTGCTACGCTCAGGTCAGCAAGGGGCCTGCAAACGAGAAATCGGTTGAGGCGCTGCGCCAGCAAGCGGAAAAAGGCGACGCCGATGCACAAACCGAGCTCGGCAAGATTTACACCGAGGGCACAGGTGTAGCGCGAGATGAAGTCGAGGGATCGCGCTGGTACCGGAAGGCTGCCGAGCAAGGTAATATCATGGGCGAATTTCAAATAGCTGGCGCCTATTTGCAGGGCCGTGGCGTGAAACGCGATCCCGCCGAGGCTGCCCGCTGGCTTTCTCGGATCGCTGAGCAGGTGGAGTTTCTGGCTGGTGACCTGAAGGATACGACCTTGGAGGCTACGGTCGCAACCACTCTCGCGGGTTTGTACGCGGATGGTATAGGGGTCGGACAGGACACCGTGAGGGCCGCGATGTGGGCGGGGATTGCGTACGTAAGAGCGAAGGACAGGAATCAGCTTCGGTTACCCCTTCTGCATGCCACTCCCGAACAATTCGATGAGGCCGGCCGCCTAGCAAAGATGTGGGTACAGGCGGTGAGGGGGGACGCCAAGGCGCAAACCGACCTCGGGCTGGTGTACAAGGCCGAAAAGAGCGCGGCACACGACTACCTGGAGGCTGCCCGATGGTTCGAGAGGGCGGCGGATCAGGGAAATGCGCCGGCGCAGTACGCGCTGGCGCTCGCATACTCCAACGGAGAAGGCGTGCCGCGCGACGACGCTGAAGCTGTGCGGTGGCTCAGGTCTGCGGCAGATCAGGGCCACCCTGCGGCACAGTTTTATCTCGGACTCAGCTACTACACGGGCAAGGGCTTGCCGCAAGACAAAGTCCAGGCGCTAACGTGGGCGTTCATAGCAGCCTCGAAGAGCACTGGGGACGAGAAGAAGCAGGTAGATGATTTCGTCGAGATGGTAGGCTCCACGGTGACGCCAGCGCAACGCGATGAAGCTGGCCGGCGGGCCAAGGCGTGGAAACCGAAGGAAGAGGAAAAACGTTAGTAATCCGCTTGAGTGGCTTCTGTCCACGAAAGGGACAAGTTGCGGGCAAGGGGTGCGGCGTTGACCGCCGTGATCGTGCCCGGACACGAAGAGCGCGGCGGGCATGCGCGACCTCAAGAAGCGTGAAATGCCAGGTCTACGTCGGTCATGAGTAGATGCCGCCCTGGGAAACTAGCCGCCAGGGCGCGGAAGGAGATTAGATCGTGATGCAAGGACAGATTGAGAGGAGCCAGCTTACCAACGGGAAAAGCCGGACGTTTGCCTTTGCCTTTGCGGTGGCGGTGTTCTTGCTTTCGCCCGGCAGGGCTGCCGCACAATACCACAGTTCAATTATTTTTGAGAACGGTGCCGGTGAAACCGCCTTTGTGAAACTAGTCGGGCCGTCTGGTCGCACAGTATCGGTTCCGAAGAGCGAGAATCGGACGGAGTCCGGCATCGCGCCGGGCCGCTACTACATTGTGGTCCGGTACGGCGATGTCGAAAAAGACTACACCTACATGAAGGGCGACCCCTTTGATGTGGTGGAGTCGGGCAATCAGTATACGGAGATTTCAATCACGCTCTACAAAGTCGCAGACGGCAATTACAACACGCGCCCGGCGAGCAAAGACGAGTTCGAGAAGGCGAGCTCCGATTGAGCAATAGGAGGCCGCGATGTTCTGTCTGAAATGCGGGCAACGAGTTCCTGACGACAGCAAATTCTGCTTCAGATGCGGATCGACGTTGCAGCCGATTCTCACCATGCGTACAGGGGCTACCTCCTCGAGTCCGATCAGCGAATCAACGCCGCCGCTCTCGCACGACGTGAGTCAGAGCGAAACACTTCACGTCCGAGGCGCACAAGATCACCGTGCCGCGGAACCTCTGTCAACGCACTCGTCGGGTTCAAGTAAAGTGGCATCTCGCCAAATAAATCTGGCGTGGCTGAAGCCCGCGATCATTGCTGTTGGCATTGTCGCCTTATCCCTCGGCATACTCGTTTTCCTTCGGCATCATCCGGCATCCCACCCGCCCGGCGGCCAATCCATTGTGACGCTTCCGGACCAAGCTCTTCCTGCGACTGCATCTGCTGCCATACAGAAGGTGGAAGGCCAAGGCCCCAAATCGGCTGCCGCTGAAGTGGCGCCTTCCGAGGTTCCTCGCACGGCGTTCAATGCTACACCCCCAAAAGCCCCAAACCGTCGATCGGAGATTCCAGAGGCCCGACGGCCAGCAAAACAGGAAGCGAGTTCACCTCCACCTCCGGCGCCAACTGATCTGGCCACCCCTGAACGCCAGCGCCCGCAGATTAGTCTCAGTGAACTTGCTGATTCCTTTACCCCTAGCACCTCTTCCCCGGGATTTTCCGGCCGCGCGGCGTCTACCAGTAATACCCCCACGGTCCCACCCCCCGCGGCGTCCGGCCATCATCGGGTTTCCTCTGCCACAACCAGGATAAAAGCACCCTATGGTGACTTCGCGATCTGGATCGACCCGTCCAAATGGAAGCAGGTCCCATCTGAGGAGCCAGGAATACTCCAGTTCAACGCTACGGATGGTCAGGGATTCGCGAAAGTTATAACGGAAAGATTGGGTATTCCATCGGATGCACTGCCCGACGTTGCTCTGGGAAACGCGAGGAATGCCGATCCCAATTGTAAGCTCACATTGCAAGAAAGGCGCCGTGTTAACGATCACGACATCACGGCGCTTCAATTCTCCGCAACCGTGAAGGGTATTCCGCTCAAATATTACGGCTACTACTACGGCGGTACCTCGGGCACGGTCCAGGTCGTCACGGTGACCACCACTAGCTCGTTCGACCGGAACATCGATCAATTCACAGAATTCTTGGACGGCCTCGAAATCTCCGACCAGCCACTGCCTTCATCCAATACCCAGAAGAATCCCGCGGCTGGCGATATTCCGGGCGTTCTCGCGTTCAACAACGATGCTATGCGAGTCACTTACGATCAGCGACGCTGGCGGCAGGCCCCCTCCGGCCAGCAAGGACGGTTCCAGTTCGCCCATGCTAATGGAGATGCCTATGCGGTGGTCATCGCTGAGCGAATAGCGGTTCCGTTCGAGGCACTCCCGGATATCGCACTTTCAAACGCCAGGTCCGCCGATCCCAACACTCACATTGTGCTCAAGGAGAAGCGCATCGTGGGTAATGTCCAGGTGTGGTTCCTGAAAATTGATACGGAGCCTCATGGTATACCCATTACGCTTCTCGGTTATTACTATAGCGGCGCCTCGGGCACAGCTCAAATCCTGACCTACACCGGAAGAACTCTCGCCGCAGGATATGAGAGAGACTTCATGGATTTTCTCAACGGCTTCACCGTCAAGGCTCAATAGAAGGAGCATTTTTCGATGTTCTGCCCCGAATGCGGAAAAGAGATTCCAGATGCAAGCAGATTTTGTTTGAGTTGTGGGCACTCCATGGAAGCCATTGCGACGATGAGAGGGCAACAAGACGAACTTGCATTCGCCCCCCAACCACAAGAGATCCCGAAGGGTCCAAACCTCTCCGAAAGCACCGTTGCCAGAGAAGAGACTGGCAGATCCGACGAGGGTATCGACAGCGCAGTCCGCCCTCACACAAGCATCCAGTCGAGGACG
>Ga0265316_10001680_pt1 | contig 23520 bp, 26 predicted proteins | sample 4522metaG_FD_202092 | JGI IMG/M metagenome (GOLD analysis project Ga0265316, IMG submission 202092) | Rhizosphere microbial communities from Carex aquatilis grown in University of Washington, Seatle, WA, United States - 4-5-22 metaG | ecosystem: Host-associated > Plants > Roots > Rhizosphere >... | reverse complement strand
CCCGCCAGCCGCATCGACGAGCTGCTGCCGCTGCGGCGGGATCAGCAAGCCGATTGAAAGAGAAGATGCCCGGCCGGCGGGGCGGCTGACTGCTTACGAAAGCCCGCCAAAGCGGCGACTTCGAGAAACCTTTGATGCCTTCCAGCCTTTTCCCCGATTCTTTCCCTGAACCTTGGGCCGCCGAGTGGGGCGAGGACGAGTTTGGCCTGTGGATGGCGTTGGTCTATCAAAATATTTGCCAGGTGTTCCGTTGGATCAGGCCGGGCTGGTTTTTGGTGGGCTCGCCGGCCCGCGAGCGGGGGTGCTACGAAGCGGAAACACGGCATGAAGCTCTTTTGAGCCGAGGCTATTGGCTGGCCGACAGCGCTTGCACGCAAGCGTTGTGGCGGGCGGTGGCGTGGATAATCCGGGCTATTTCATGAACTATGAGGGGAATTATCCGTATGCCGGCGGTGAAAAGGGGGCTTATCGGAAAAAAACCGTGCCGGTCAAGTCCCTGCCGCCCAATCCCTGTGGGCTGCACGAAATGCACGGCAATGTTTGGGAGTGGTGCGAAGACTGGTATGCTGACTATGAGGCGGGGCCGCAAACAGATCCCAAAGGCCCCGCTACGGGTGCCTACCGCGTGTTGCGTGGCGGCTCGTGGTACTCTACTACGGCGGGCGCGTGCGTTCCGCCTCCCGGCGCAGGGACGGGCCTGGCAGTAGCCTCCAGTACTTCGGCTTTCGGCTTGCCCTAGGTCAAACAGCCAATCCAGGCTAGTCGCGGCAGAACCCCCCAACCATTCAGGTTCGCGGCGGCAGATATTGTTAAAATCGGCCTATCCGCCCAATCTTTCCCAACGCCTATATGAAGCACCGCATCGACCCCAAAATAGACTGCGTTTTCAAAGCCCTGCTGGGGTCTGAGGCCAACCGTGCCCTGCTGGTCCACTTCCTCAATGCCATCTTGGCCGGCGAGTTCGAGTCGCCGATTGTCGAGGTTGATATTCTCAATCCCTACAACGAGAAAGAATTCCTCGACGACAAGCTGAGTATCGTGGATGTGAAGGCGCGGGATGGCGCAGGGCGGGTCTTCCAAGTGGAGATCCAGCTGTTGAGCTACCGCCACCTGCCCGCCCGGATGCTGTACGCTTGGGCCGACATTTACAGCCAGCAATTGGAAAGCGGGCAAGACTACCATCTGCTGAAACCCACCTACGGCATTTGGCTGTTGGCGGAGGATCTGATTAAAGACGACACCGATTGCATCCACGACTACAAGCTCCGCGATGGCAAGGGGCGGGTGTTGGTCGAGCATGGCGGAGTCTGGCTTTTGGAGCTTGGCAAGTTCAGCGCCGAGCGTGTTGACACCGAGGCGCAGCGCTGGCTGAAATTCTTCAAGGAAGGCGGGCAGCTAGACGACGAGCGTCTTCCCGATTGGATGGGCACCGAAGAAATGAGGCAAGCCATGGGCACATTGAAACAATTCTCCGAAAAAGAACGCGACTACCACGCTTACCAGGCCCGGCAAAACTACCTGCGCGAACAGCGCACGCTCCAGTGGGAACTGGAGCAGGAGCGCTTGGAAAAACAGGAGGCTTTGCGGCGCGAGGAAGCGGCCTTGCAGCAAAAGGAAGCTGCTTTGCAGGAAAAAGAAGTTGCTTTGCAGGACAAGGAAGCCGCGCTGCGTGAAATTGAGCGGCTTAAGGCTTTGTTAGGCGGGCATGATTGATTGCCGAAAGCCCGCCAAAGCGGCGACTTCGAGAAACCGCTGATGCCTTCCAGCCTTTTCCCCGATCCTTTCCCTGAACCTTGGGCCGCCGAGTGGGGCGAGGACGAGTTTGGCCTGTGGATGGCGTTGGCCTATCAAAATGTCCGCCAGGTGTTCCGCTGGATCAGGCCGGGCCGGTTTATGATGGGCTCGCCGGCCAGCGAGCAGGGGAGCTACGAAGACGAAACCTCGCATGAAGTCCTATTGAGCCGAGGCTATTGGCTGGCCGACAGCGCTTGCACGCAAGCGTTGTGGCGGGCGGTGGCGGGGGATAATCCGGGCTATTTCCAGGAGGATGAAAACAACCCGGTCGAGCAAGTCAGTTGGAACGACGCGCAAGGTTTCATTCAGACGCTGAAAGGGCGGGTTCCCGGTTTGAACGCCCGCTTGCCCAGCGAAGCGGAATGGGAATACGCCTGCCGCGCCGGCACGGAGACGCCGTTTTCCTTCGGCGCGAACATCACGCCTGTCCAAGTGAACTATGACGGGAATTATCCGTATGCTGGCGGCGAAAAGGGGGTTTATCGGGAAAAAACCGTGCCGGCCAAATCCCTGCCGCCGAATCCCTGGGGGCTGTACGAAATGCACGGCAATGTGTGGGAATGGTGCGAGGATTGGTTTGGCGACTATGATCCGGGGCCACAAATCGATCCACCAGGCCCGGCTACGGGTGCCGCCCGGGTGTTGCGTGGCGGCTCGTGGATCGACTACGGCAGGCGCGTGCGTTCCGCCAACCGGAGCAGGGGCGGGCCTGGCGATAGCTTCCGGAGCATCGGCTTCCGGCTTGCCCTAGGTCAAACCGGCCCCGGCCAGCCGGCGGAGCCGTCCGGTTCGGACAGCCCGGACAGCCGCAAGCGGTAGCGCAGCGGCGGTCAGGGCTGTCCGGGCTGCGCAAACCCGTCGCGCTCCGCAGCAATTCCGCCATCGGCCCCCGGAATCCGCCATTCGACCGGCCAGGCTTTGCCCCGGCGCGGCCGCGACCTTATCATGGGGTCGTCCACATGCGGCGGCGCGGCGGGTGCGCGACGCGCCCCGGCCCGTGTGCAAGCCTCCCCCACTATTTCAAAAGAGATGCCCCCATGACCCCCCATCACCCCGAGCCTCCCCCCAAATCCAACCGCCAGACGCTTTATGTGCTGGTGGCGCTGATCCTCGGCATCGTCGCCGGGGAGATCTTGAATGTGAGTTTCGGCGGGCCGGGGGAGGCGGCTAAACATCCGGTCTTGCTGCAAATCACCGGCGTCCTGTCGGTGCTGACCGATATTTTCATGCGCTTGATTAAAATGATTATCGCGCCCTTGGTGTTCGCCACTTTGGTGGTGGGCATGGGCAAGATGGGCGACGGGCATGCGGTGGGGCGGGTCGGCGGCAAGGCGATCTTGTGGTTTTTCTCGGCCTCGCTGGTCAGTTTGCTGCTGGGGATGCTGCTGGTGAATCTCTTCGCGCCTGGCGAGAGCTTGCACATGGCGCTGCCGTCGGCGGACGCGGACACCGGGCTGGTCAAGACGCCGCCGTCTTTGGGCGGGTTTGTCGCGCATATTGTCCCGTCCAGCATCGCCGAGGCGATGGCGCAGAATGAGATTTTGCAAATCGTGGTGTTTTCGGTGTTCTTTGGCATTGCCTGCGCGCAGTTGGGCGAGCTGGCCGGGCCGATGGTGAAGTCCTTGGACGCCTTGGGCCATATCATGCTGAAAGTGACCAGCTATGTGATGCATTTCGCGCCGGTGGCGGTGTTCGCCGCCATTGCTTCGGTGGTCGGCAAGCAGGGTTTGGGGATGTTGAAATCCTACGGGGTGTTCATCGGCGAGTTTTATCTGGGGCTGTTGCTGCTGTGGCTGATTTTGGGGCTGGTCGGTTTTTTGATTTTAGGCCGGCGGATTATTTCCTTGCTGCGCCATATCCGCGAACCTGCGATGATCGCCTTCGGCACGGCGGCCGGCGAGGCGGCTTTCCCTAAGCTGATGGTGCAGTTGGAGCGCTTCGGCTGCGAGGAGAAGATTGTCGGCTTCGTGTTGCCGCTGGGTTATTCGTTCAACCTGGACGGCAGCATGATGTACATGACTTTCGCGGTGTTGTTCATCGCGCAGGCCTACGGCATCGACATGCCGTTGACCGACCAGTTGTTGATGCTGTTGGTGCTGATGTTCACCAGCAAGGGCGTGGCCGGCGTGCCGCGCGCCTCGCTGGTGGTGATCGCGGCGACGCTGTCGATGTTCCACATCCCCGAGGCGGGCTTGCTGCTGTTGTTGGGCGTGGATCAGATCCTCGACATGGGCCGCAGCGCCACCAATGTGTTCGGCAACAGCCTGGCGGCCGCGGTGGTCAGCCGCTGGGAGAAGGCTTTGAAGTGACCGCGCGCGGGCCGGCCCAGGGCTTATCCGGCCTTGGCAAGGCTTTTGTGCGTCCCGTCGCAGAAGGGCGGGGTCTTCGTGTGTTTGCAGCCGCACAGCCAGACTTTTTTGGCCTCTTCGAGTTCAAACGGCACGGGCGCGAACGCGGTGCCGTTGTGCGAGCCGTCGCAGAAGGGTTGCTTGGCCGAGCGCCCGCAGGCGCACCACCAGTATTTGCCGGGCTCCAGCTCCAGCGCGTAGGGGAAGGCTTGGGCAATGACAGGTTCGCTCATGGGGGGGTCTCCGGTTGGGGGGTGAAGAGGCGGCGGGTTTTTGCAGACCCGCCATGTTTAGGTTTTGTTGCGGATTGAAGTCTCCATAAGGCCGTAGGTGCGCTTACGACTCAACCCAAATGCATTGATTTGGATGGTGCTCCTTGATTGTCTCAACTGCGCATACGATCACCGCTTGGTCTCCGAGTTCAATCTCATAGTTGAAGTCCGAGACATCCGTTCCCGATGCTCGCAACTCAGAAAGCTCCATTTCCGATAGGACTCCAGCGGCCACCCAAAGAGGTATGCCCGATTGTTCCAAGCGTTGGTAGCTTAGAAAGCCGGTGCGAGTGATGGCGAAAAAGACCAATGCCGACTCCTAACCTGTCAGTGGGATTTGCTACCGTCCGTCCAAAGCATGGGCCACAGCGCGTATGAAATCGTCCTCGTTTTGCACGGCGGCGATGTCGCGGGCGTCCACGGTGTAGCCGTAGCGGTCGGCGATGGCCTGGTAGCGCGGCAGGCGCGAGCGGAACAGCGGCGCGAACACCCAGGCGACGAATTCGTCCGGCGGGACGGCGTCGACGGTGGCGTAGGCTTTTTCCGCCATGAACGCGGCGAGTTGCTCGTCGAGGAAGGCTTCGCGGTAATACAAGGGCTTGGGCTCGCGCTGGGCGCGCTCGATCAGCGTCCGCTCTTGCGCCGGGGTCGCCCGGATGTAGACGATGAGGGTGTGCTCGGCCAGGGTTTCCAGGGTTTGCGGGTCGTCAAGTTCGCACACGCTGCCGCCGGCGTCGTTGAGGAAATGCCGGTAGCCGTAAATGTCCCGGGCTTTTTCGATGAATTCGGGCACGTCGCGCATCGCGGCGATTTCCGCGCGGCGGTGCAGCGCCTGCCTACGCTTGAACTCGGCGAGGCTCAAGCCCCCTTGCCTGGGATCGCCCAACTTGCCGAGGAAGGTGGACACCGGGGCGAGGTTGTCCACGGTGATGTTGCTGGCGATGTAGATGGAGTCGGAGCGCAGCAGTTCGCGCAGGAACGGCACGTCCATCGCCTGGCGTTTGATGTTGTCCAGGATCGGCTCGGCCAGGTATTTGGTGCCGATGCGGTAGTCGCCGGAATAGTGGAACCAGGCCTGGCACGGCAGCTTGCTGGACAGCGTGGTCTTGCCCACGCCCGACATGCCGAGCAGGGTGATGCGTTTGGATTCCCATTGTAGAAATTCCCCGGGGCTCAGTTTCATGGCTGGCAAGCGTCTCCTGTTGTTTTCCGGTTATTCTAACTGAAGCCGGGCGGGAGGAGGGGAAGGGGCGGTAAAAGACTGGACGTGCGCGGGGCGGCCTAGAGGCTGCGGTTTTTATTTTGCGGGGGGCGGTGGCGTTCGCGGAAAGCCGGCCTCCGCTTTTCAGCAAGCGGCCGAGGCGTCCTGGTTATTGCGCGGGAAGGTCTTGCCCAAGATCCGGTTCGGCGGGATTTTCGGCGGTTTCCCCGGCAGGCGGCGGAGGGTTGTCCTCGGCCTGGGTGCCTTTGCCAGCCGATTTGCGCTGGAGTTTTTCTTCCCTTTTCTTTTTCTTGGCCAGATCTTTCTGGCGCTTTTCATATTGGTAGTTTGGCTGGGCCACGGTGGCGTCCTGGGTGGGGGTTGTGGTGGACGGGCGGTTTGCGGACGGCCCGCGCTCGCGCGCGGCCGGCCGCTGTCCAATCCGCTCGAAAGCGCCTAGGCGGGGCCCAGGCGCCAACGCTGCCCGCGGGCGGGATTACCGGCGCCCGCCGCCATAGCCGCCGCGGTCACGGTCACTGCCGCGTCCGCCGCCGCCGCCAAACCCGCCCCTGCCGCCGCTTTCTTCCTTCGGGCGCGCCTCATTGACGACCAGGGCGCGACCGTCCACGTCTTTGCCGTTCAGCGCGGCAATCGCCGCCTGGCCTTCCTGGCTGGTGCCCAGTTCCACGAAGCCGAAGCCCTTGGAGCGGCCATTGTCGCGGTCTTTGATGACCTGCGCGGAACCGACGTTGCCGTACGGGGTGAACATCTTTTGCAGTTCGCTGTCGCCGACGCTGTACGCCAAGTTGCCAACGTATAATTTAACGCCCATGGGAATCTCCTCGCATGAAACAAATTTATCCCATGGATTCCAGGGGCTTAAATCTGTGCTTAAAAAAAGTGTGTAGTTTGGACACCCCGGATCGGGGTGTGTTGCGGTCGCCAGTTTGGCAAGCCTGGCCACAATAACACACTCCCATGGGCGATGGTTCAACTTTCTTAACGCATTAGTACCCCTTTTCAATAATCACTTTTTGTGCCGCTTCCACCGCCACGCCCCGGTTGATGGGCGCGCCCAGCTCGTCCAGCACGGCTTCCAGCGCGCTGAGGGCGAAAATGACGTTTTTCGCATTGGCGCTGTGGCCCATCAGGCCGAAGCGCCAGACTTTGCCGGCCAGCGCGCCCAGCCCTGCGCCGATTTCCAGGTTGTAGCGGTTCAGCAGCGTGGAGCGGACGCGGGCGTCGTCCACGCCTTCGGGGATGGAGACGGCGTTGAGCTGCGGCAGGCGCGAGCCTTCGGGGACGACGAAGCTGAGCCCCATGGCCTCGAAACCGGCTTTCAGGGCCAGATGCAGGTCGTGGTGGCGCTTCCAGGAATTCTCCAGCCCTTCCTCTTGCAGGATCACCAGCGCCTCGTGCAGGCCGTACAAGGCGTTGATCGGCGCGGTGTGGTGGTAGGCGCGCTTGGTGCCGCCGCCCCAGTAGCTCATGACCAGGTTGAGGTCGAGGAACCAGCTTTGCACTTTGGTCTTGCGGTTCTTGATGCGTTCCACCGCGCGCTCGCTGAAGCTGACCGGCGACAGCCCCGGCGTGCAGGACAGGCATTTTTGCGAGCCGGAGTAGATCGCGTCGATGTCCCAGCCGTCCACCTCCAACTCCGAGCCGCCCAAGGAGGTGACCGCGTCGGCGATGACCAGCGCGCCGTGGGCGTGGGCGATCTGGGTGAGGGTCTTGGCGTCCGACTGCGCGCCGGTGGAGGTCTCGGCGTGGACGAAGGCGAGCAGCTTGGCGTCGGGGTTGGCCTTCAGCGCGTCTTCGACCTTTTGCGGGTCGATCGGCCGTCCCCAATCGTCTTGCACCATGACCGCCGTCGCCCCGGCCCGCTCGACGTTTTCCTTCATGCGCCCGCCGAACACGCCATTCTGGCAGACGACGACGGTGTCGCCCGGCTCCACCAGGTTGACGAAGGCGGTCTCCATGCCGGCTGAGCCGGGCGCGGACACCGACAGGGTCAGCTCGTTCTTGGTCTTGAAGGCGTATTGCAGCAAGGTTTTCATCTCGTCCATCATGCCCACGAACAGCGGGTCGAGATGGCCGATGGTGGGCCGCGCCATGGCTTGCAGGATGCGCGGTGGCACGTCGGAGGGGCCGGGGCCCATGAGGGTTCTGACGGGGGGGTGGAAGGATTTGATGGTCATGTCAGGTTCTATATCAAGTGGGGTGAATCGGTGGTTGTCGTTTAAGCACAGAGTCAGGTCGGCCCGGCCGGGCAGATCGTCCAGCGCGTGCCGGGTCAGGCGCTCATAATGCATGATAAAGCGCCGCAACGCCGCTTCGTCCATGCGCAGGCCGCCGGGCGTTTTTGCGGCGAGTTTTTCCTCCTGCAAGCCGCGCCAGCGGAACACACAGTCCATGCCGGGCACTTGGATGAAGACCAGCCGGTCCAGTTGTGCGAAGAGCCTGGCGTAGGCGGTTTCCAGTTGGCGGTTGGCGTGGCGCCGCCAGATGCCGAAGCGGTCTTCGCGGCGTTCCAAGTCGTTGAGCGGCTCGCGCAGGGCGCTGGCGGCTTGCGGGCGGGTGCCCACGCACCAGCCCTCGAAGACGACCACGTCCGCCGGCCCTTGGAACAGCGGCCATTCGCCTGGCGGCCTGCGCTCGTCCCTGGCCTTGTCGAAGGCGGGGAGGGCGACGGTGCCCGGCGCGGCGAGGGCGGCGAGGGTGCGCATACCCAGTTCCACATCGTGGGTGCCAGGCACGCCGCGGGCGGCGAACAGGGGGTGGATCTCGCGGGCCATGGCCTGGCGCTCGGCGCGGGTCTTGTATAAATCGTCCAAGGAAAAGCCGGCGACATTATAACCGTAAGCGTCCCGCAGAATGAGCCGCAAGAATGCGCACAGCGTCGATTTGCCCGAGCCCTGCGCCCCGTTCACGCCCAGCACCAGGGTTTTGCCGGGCTGTTTTTGCAGGTGGACCCAGCCGGCCAGCGGCAGATAGGCCCGGCACAGCGGCTCTTCCAGCGCCAAGTCCAGTTTTTCCTCGCGCATCCGGGCCTGGAAAGCGGGGCGCACGCGCCGGGCCAGATCGGCGTATTCTTGGCAGTCCACCGCTCAGGCCAGTTTGTCGGGCGGCGTGTGGCCCGCGAAGAAAGCGGCGACGTTTTCGGCCACGCGCAGCCCCATGGCTTCCCGGGTTTCCCAGGTGGCGCTGCCCAGATGGGGCAGCAGCACGGCGTTTTCCAGTTCCAGGAAGCCTGGATGCAGGTTCGGCTCGCCCTCGAACACATCCAGCCCGGCCCCGGCGATGGCCTGGTTTTGCAAGGCGTGGACGAGCGCTTCGTTGTCCACCACGTCGCCGCGCGCGGTGTTGATGAGGAACGCGCCGGGTTTCATCAGCGCCAGCCGCGCCGCGTTGACGAGGTGGCGGTTGGCCGGGCCTCCGGGGCAGTGCAGGGAGACGAAATCGGCTTCGCGCAGCACCGCCTCGATGGACTCGCGCGGGCTGGCCCCCAGGCTTCGGCAAAATTCCGCGCCGGGCGGGCGCGGGGTGTGAAAAATGACCGGCATGCCGAAGCCGAAATGGGCTTTCCTCGCCATCGCCTGGGCAATGCGGCCAAAGCCGATGAGCCCTAAGGTCTTGCCGGTGATTTTGGCGCCCAGCAATTGCGTGGGGCTCCAGCCGCGCCAAAGCCCCGAGCGGACCAGGCGCTCGCCCTCGCCGACGCGGCGGGCCACCGCCAGCAGCAAAGCCATGGCGAGGTCGGCGGTGCAGTCGGTCAGCACATCGGGCGTGTTGGTGACGGTGACGCCCCGCGCCTTCGCCGCGTCCAGGTCGATATGGTTGAAGCCGACGCCAAAATTGGCCAGCAGCCGGGCGCGCAAAGGCTCCACGCCCAGCACGTCGGCGTTGATAAGGTCGGTGACGGTCGGCAGCACGGCGTCGTAATGGCGCAGCGCGTCTTGCAATTGCGCGGCGGTCAGCGGCCTGTCGGATTCGTTCAAGGCCACGTCGAACGACGCTTGCAAGTGCGCCTCGACGGCCCGCGGCCAGCGGCGGGTGAGGATGAGTTTAGGTCTACCCATGCGATGCTCGTGCTTGATTGGCAAAAAAGATGGGTGGATGTTGGCAGGCGGTGGCTATCACTCGATGGTTTGCACGATCAAGTCATAATAGTCGCCGACGTTGATCCCAAAGTCGCCGGGGGCATGCACGGCGGTGATCCGGTAAGGCTTCCCCCTGTCGTCGGTGGCTTTTTCGCTCATGTCGACGAAGCACTGGATGGGTTTTTTGTCCGGGTCGCGCACCAGCAATAATTGCGGCCGCAGGCGGTGTTCGGGAATGAAGCCGATGACGATGCCGACCTCGCCGGAACTCAATTCGACGATAGTGCCCGGCGGATATATCCCCAAGTACGAGACCAGGCTGGCCGTGAGTTTGGCGTCGATTTTGTTGTCTTTGACCAGTTTGTTCAAGATGGCCACCGCGCTGAGGTGGTCCTGGCCCGGGCGGTAGGAGCGGTGCGTGGTCAGGGCGTCATACTTGTCCACCACTGCCACAAGTTTGCTATTCATATTGAGCTGGTGTTCTTGCAGGCCGCGGGGATAGCCGCTGCCGTCCAGATGCTCGTGGTGGGCGTAGGCGACATCGACCGCGCCGCTGAAGACGTCGCGCCCGGACATCAGAATGTCCCGCCCCAGCTTGGTGTGGCTGTCCATGATGGCCTTTTCTTCGGGGGTGAGCTGGCTTGGCTTGTTCAAAATGCTGTCTGGAATCTCCAGCTTGCCCATGTCGTGCAGCAGCCCGCAGGTGCCCAGGTTTTCCAGTTGGGTGGCGGCCAGCCCCAAGCGCTTGCCGAGAATGATCGAGTAGACGCAAACACTGAACGCGTGCTGGCTGGTGTATTCGTCCTTGTTGCGCAAGCGCGTCATGAACATCATCGCGGTCGGGTTGCCCATGACGCCGGCCACGCACTCCGCCACCGCCGACTTGGCCAAGTGCAGCTTCGGACTCTGGCCGAAGCGGATTTCGTCGGCGAAAGTTTTCAGCAGTTGGGTGGTCTGCTTGTGCGCGGCCGCCGAGACTTCCAGGTCTTTCTTGCCGAAATCGGTGTTTTTCTTGCTGGGCAGCGAGCCGTCCCAGCGCTCGCCGGTTTTGGCTTTAATCACGCGGGTGCGCAGCATGTCGATGTAGACATATTCGCAATGGCGCATGACCGCTTCGACGTCGGCGTCGCAGGTCACTTCAAAACCTTGCAGCAGGAAAGGCGTCTCCAGCCAGGGGCGGTCGAGCTCGCACACATACATGCCTGGGCGCAGTTCGCAGGCCCGCAGCTTGACCTTGTCCACGAAGTCGATTTTATGCGGATTGACGGGCTCCATGGCGGGCTCGGCAGGGCTTAGTTTAAGTGCGCGCGCCGCTCAGACGGTGGCCGTGGCCTCGCCGGCCTCGCCGGGCCTGCGCCTGGCTTGCAAGTGGATCATCGAGCCGATGGCGGGGCACAGGCTTTGCAATTCCTCGACCTCGATATCGGGCCGGTTGGCCGTCCAGGTCGCCAACAGATCGTGCAAGGTCTCCCTGAATTCTTTGGGGTTCAACCTGCGCACGCAGGTCAAGCAGATTTCGGTGCTGCCGCAGGTCGGCAGTTTCTTGCCGCATTCGCAATGGCTGATGATCGCGTCCGCGTCGGTGGGGAGGATGTCTTGCTCGGTCATGGCGAAACCTCTGGGTTTAAAACAATGGGTGGGTTGGGGCGGCGTTCAGGCCACAAACGTTTCCGCCTGGATTTTCTTGATCTCGTCCCTAAGCCTGGCCGCCTCCTCGAATTCCAGGTCGCGGGCGCAAGCGTACATGCGCTCTTCCATCTGCTTAATCAGTTTAGCCGCCTCATTGGGTTTGAGTATATGATAATCCGCCGATTTTTCCGCCGCCTTGAGTTTGGGCTTGTAGGCGTAAGCGCCGCCGGCCCCCGGGATCGGCATTTCCAAGATGTCGGTGACGTTGCGGCTGGCGCTGACCGGGGTGATGCCCATCTTTTCATTGTGCGCCACCTGCTTGGCGCGGCGGCGGTCGGTCTCTTCCAGCGCCTTTTCGATGGAGAGGGTGATTTTGTCGGCATACAGAATGGCCTTGCCGTGGACATTGCGCGCGGCGCGGCCCATAGTCTGGATCAGCGACACCGTGGAGCGCAAAAAGCCCTCCTTGTCGGCGTCGAGGATCGCCACCAGCGACACCTCGGGAATGTCCAGCCCCTCGCGCAGCAGGTTGATGCCCACCAGCACGTCGAACTTGCCCAGCCGCAGGTCGCGGATGATCTCCACCCGCTCCACCGTCTCCACATCCGAATGCAGGTAGCGCACGCCGACATCGTGGTCGAGCAAGTATTCGGTCAAATCCTCCGCCATGCGCTTGGTCAGCGTCGTCACCAGCACCCGTTCCTGCTTGGCCGCGCGCAGACGGATTTCCGACAGCAAATCGTCCACTTGAGTCGCGGCGGGGCGAATTTCCACCGCCGGGTCTATTAGACCGGTCGGGCGCACCACTTGCTCCACGACCGCCCCGGAATGCTCCAGCTCGTAGCGCCCCGGCGTCGCCGAAATGTAAATGCGCTGCGGCGCGCGGGCCTCGAACTCCTCAAATTTCAACGGCCGGTTGTCCAGCGCCGACGGCAGGCGGAAGCCATATTCGACCAGCGTCTCCTTGCGCGAACGGTCGCCGCGATACATCGCGCCGATCTGCGGGATGGTCTGGTGGCTTTCGTCGATGACGATCAGCGAATCGTCCGGCAGATAATCAAACAAAGTCGGCGGCGGCTCGCCGGGTTTTTGCCCGGATAAATGCCTGGAATAGTTTTCGATGCCGGGGCAATAGCCCACTTCCAAAATAATCTCCAAGTCGTACAAAGTCCGCTGCTCCAGCCGCTGCGCCTCCACCAGCTTGTTCGCCGAGCGCAGATGCTCCAAGCGCTGCTTCAACTCGACTTTGATCTCCTCCACCGCCGCCAGAATCTTGTCCCGGGGCGTCACATAATGGCTTTTCGGATACACCGTGTAGCGGGCGATGCGGCTCAAAATTTCGCCGGTCAACGGGTCGAACAACGACAGCCGCTCGATCTCGTCGTCGAACAACTCCACGCGCAACGCCTCCTTCTCCGACTCCGCCGGGAAAATGTCGATGACCTCGCCGCGCACGCGGAACGTCGCCCGGCGCAGCTCGGTGTCGTTGCGGGTGTATTGCAACTCCGCTAGCCGCCGCAACAGCTTGCGCTGATCCATCAGATCCCCGCGCACCAGATGCAGCACCATTTCAAAATAAGACGCCGGCTCGCCCAGGCCATAAATGGCGGATACGGTTGCGACAATCACCACGTCGCGGCGCTCGATCAAAGCCTTCGTCGCCGACAGCCGCATCTGCTCGATATGCTCGTTTAATGACGCGTCTTTTTGGATATAGGTGTCGGAGGAGGGGACGTAAGCCTCCGGTTGGTAGTAATCATAATAGCTGACGAAATACTCCACCGCGTTTTCCGGAAAAAACTCCTTCATCTCGCCGTACAACTGCGCTGCCAAGGTTTTGTTGTGGGCCATGATGAGGGTGGGACGTTGGATTTGCTCGATGACATTGGCCACGGTGTAAGTCTTGCCGCTGCCGGTCACGCCGAGCAAAGTCTGGTGCAATTCGCCGTCTTTGATGCCTTCCACCAACTGGGCAATCGCCTCAGGCTGGTCGCCGGCCGGCTGGTAGCGGCTGTGCAGACGGAAGCGCTTTTCCTTGACCGGCTCCTCGCTTTGCGGCGCACCTGTTTCATTCATATGCGACTGCTGCCATTTTTGGGCTAATTCTTTCATGGTTCAAATATCACTCGTTCAAACACTTCGGCCAAGCTCAACCGGCAATCCACACTGGATAAGATCAATGCCTCGTCCAAGCCTTCGACGCAAGTATAGATCCAACGGTTGGCCGCCTCGCGGGCAAAATGCTCCAGTCTGGGCGTGGCGGTGGACGCCAACAGATAATCGGTGAAACTATCCAGATAAGCGGCATAGCGCGCGAACTTCTCGCCCCGGTCGAAGGCTTCGGTGGAAGGGGATAACACTTCGACAATCAGTTTTGGGTTCAGCAACACATCTTGATGCTCATCATGGAAACGCGGCTCGCCGCACACCACGGAAACATCGGCATAGGAAAACAAGCCTTTCGTGCCGCGGGTCTCCGCCGGGCCGCTGCGGATTTTCATGTTCGGTGACAGCACGCGGCAGGATTTGCCGCGCAGTTGCGCGCCCAGGCTGATGATGAGGTTGGCGTTGACCGTGCTGTGCGTGAGGCTCTCGCCCGCCATCGCAAAGATTTCGCCATCGACAAACTGGTGGCGCTCGGCCGATCCGCGCTCGAAGGCGAGATAGTCGGCGGCGGTGGATTTGGCTAGCGGGGCAATCATAAAATATCACCTTATTGAAAATCGGCTTTCCCTAGGGCTGACTTCACGGCACTCCCAAATGCTGGCCGCGCTGAAATAAACGTCTTGGCCCCGGTCGGCAAGCATTTGCTGTACGTCTTCGGGGAGCTTATGCGGCGCGTCCAGCGCCCACAGCAGAATAGGGGTGTCCAGCAACAGCGTCATTGAGTTTCCTGCGGGCTTGATTCCGCATCGGGCGGAAAAACCGGGCCGTTGAGAAATAAGTCCAGGATGTCGTCTGGCAACGGATCATCAAAGCCATCGGCAACCTTGAGCTTTCCCGCCAACACGCCCAGCTTGCGCGGCGGCAAGACCTTGGCTTCCAGCGGCACCAGCCTGGCCACCGGCTTGCCTGCCTTGGCGATGATGATCTCCTCCCCGGCGGCGGCTTGCTCGACGAGGAATTTTTACAGGTAACTGGTTAAATTTAGAAGCGCTGTAAGGCTAATGATTAAATTCCCAGTTTTCAAAATTGGATTTTAAGCTTTCCCATGTTGCGGGCACCGCTTCTTGAGGATCTTCGGGCATAAATATCCATATAAATAGGGATTGTCCGTCATTTGGCTTAATTTCTCGTCCCGTGAGAGCGCAAGCATTAGATACCGTAAGATCAATAACGTCACGATACCTGGAGAAAAAAACACGTTTGGCTTCAGGTCGGCCTACGGTGTTTTTGTAGCTGTCGTGGGGCAGCATTGCACATCTAAACAAAAGTGGGCGGGGACTGTTTTTTTCTGTGCCAATATCAAATTGGCACAGTGTATTGTCGTTTTGGCATTCAGAAAATGTAGGATGGGTTTTGTCCGAATTCTCACGAGGTGGTGTTTCTTTTAATATGTCATGGACAGTTTTACCTGAAGCTAAAAGGGGGCTTTCAAATTCCCATGTCCATACTGTTGAATTTTCCTCACGAAAGTTGGGTGCCCAATATTCACGGATACCTTCTATTTTTGATTTGTCAGGCGAATAAGGCGATGATATGCCTGATCCGGTGAAGGTTTTCTTTTTGATGCCAAGATCCATGTTAAGCACATCAGATGCTACACTTAGTAACAGATGACCCATCCTGTTCAGTCGGTGGTCAAGGTTGAAATTGTCTTCCCCATCAGGATAAGGCATGGAATTGATGGATTTGGTAATGGCAGACCGTTGGCAGTCGCAAGCTGGTATTTTGTCGGTAGCACATATCCCGCAATCTGATATTGCTTTTCGTGTGCCTACCTCCCATTCGACTAGATAGTCTTTGTTAGAATTGGCTGCATTCAACTGTTCGTTTAAAATTTTATTGTTGTTTTTTAGATCTTCGATGTTTTTGTTTAAATCGGTAATTAAAGTATCTGATTTGTTTTTTTCAGCGGCTATTATTGTACAGCTTCTTTGTAATTCAGTTATATCGTTAGTGCATTTGGATAGACCGGTGTTGTTGTCAGCGATCACATTTATGGCAATCCCAGTTTTTATGGCTAGGGCGAGCAATAAAATAAAAGCTATTTGTTTGTTATATGTGCTAATGGTATGTTTTATTTTTGAAAGCGCCATAAATATATATTTTGAGCGATTAAACGCAATGTCCAATAGACCAGTTAAAGCTGAAATTGCTGCCATCCCTTGAACTATCCGTGACTGTTCAAGTTTCGATAGATCTGTCACAATAAAGTTTAATAAATCGTTCATAAAAATCTCCTTGATCACAATGAAAGCTACAATTTTTAGGCTTCAGCCATTACATGGCACATGCCTTTGCTGAAGCGTACGGGTCGAAAATTTGAGGTTTTATGGAAAAGTGTGAGTGCTGAACAGAATGATACTCCATGCCCCGTTCTTGTCTACCCTCCTTTGAGCGCGCTAATGTACGCTTCCGTTGCGTCCACCCATCCACAAGCCATCCAACAGGAGATATCCATGAAAATCTTGTACTTACACGGCTGGAAATCAGCCTGCGGTGGCGTCAAGCCGACTTCGTTGGCGGAATTGGGCCACGAGGTCGTCGAGCCCGAATTGCCCGAAGACGATTTCGAGGAGGCTTTGCGCATTGCCCAGGCCGAGTGGGCGCGGGTCAAGCCGGACGTGGTCGTTGGCTCCAGTCGGGGCGGGGCGTTGGCGATGAATTTGGAGGCCGGGGAGGTGCCTTTGGTGTTGCTGTGCCCGGCGTGGAAACGCTGGGGGACGGCCAACCGGGTCAAGCCGGGGACACAGGTGCTGCACAGCCGCGAGGACGAGGTGATTCCGTTTGAGGATACTTTGGAATTGCTGGGCAATAGCGGCTTGGACGCGTCGGCGTTGACGGTGACCGGGGAGAACCACCGGCTGTTCGACCCGGCGTCGCTGGCGGCGATGGCGGCGGCAGTGGGCAAAGCCGTGAAATCCTAGGCCAATCCCGCATGCCGCCAGGCGAACAGAGTTTTTTCCCTTGGAGGATTCAGGGGAGGCGGCGCATCTTGTATCATGTCCGGTCGCACGGCCCCGCGCCGGCAACCCGTCAAACCTTTCATCAACTTCCCCTGCCTGAATATCATGAGCATCCAACTTTCTGATCGCGTCCAGTCGATCAAACCTTCCCCCACCCTCGCCGTCACCGCCCGCGCCGCCGCGATGCGGGCCGCCGGCAAGGACATTGTCGGCCTTGGCGCGGGCGAACCCGATTTTGACACGCCCGATTACATCAAGCAGGCGGCGATCAAGGCCATCAACGACGGCTTCACCAAGTACACGGCGGTGGACGGCACGCCCGGCCTGAAGAAGGCCATTGTGGAGAAATTCAAGCGCGACAACGGTTTGGAATACACGCCGAAGCAAGTCTTGGTCTCCAGCGGCGGCAAGCAGAGTTTTTACAACCTGGCCCAGGCGCTGTTGAATCCGGGCGACGAGGTTATCATCCCCGCGCCGTACTGGGTGTCCTACCCGGACATGACGCTGCTGGCCGGCGGCGTGCCGGTGATCGTCTCCGCGCCGCAAAGCCAGAACTTCAAGCTCCAGCCCGAGCAGTTGCAAGCGGCGTTGACGCCGAAGACGCGTTTGTTTGTCATCAACAGCCCGTCCAACCCGACCGGCGTGTCCTATACGCTGGACGAGTTGAAAGCCTTGGGCGAGGTGTTGAAAGATTGGCCGAATGTCATCATCGCCACCGACGACATGTACGAGCATATCGTTTGGGAGGAGGGCAGCTTCGTCAACATCTTGAACGCCTGCCCGGAATTGTACGAGCGCACGATGGTGCTGAACGGCGTGTCGAAGGCGTATTCGATGACTGGCTGGCGCATCGGTTATTGCGCAGGCCCTGTGCCTTTGATCGAGGCGATGACCAACATCCAGTCACAAAGCACCTCGAACCCGACGTCGATTTCCCAGGTCGCCGCGGAGACCGGCCTGAACGGCGACCAGGGCTTCATCCGCGTCATGGTCAAGGCGTTCAAGGAGCGCCACGATTATGTGCTGGCCGAGTTGAACAGCATCCCCGGCGTGTCCTGCCTGCCGGCCGACGGCGCGTTTTATTTGTTCCCGAATGCGCAGGGGGCGATTGAAAAGCTGGGCTTGGCCGACGACGTGGCTTTGTCCGAATACTTGATCGAAAACGCCGGAGTGGCTTTGGTGCCCGGCTCCGCGTTTGGCGCGCCGGGGCATGTGCGGCTGTCGATTGCGACCAGCCTGGCGAATTTGCAGAAGGCGATGGAGCGGTTGAGGGCGGGATTGGCCTGATCGCAACGCAGGGATAACATCCCTTGAAGGGATGTTATCCCTTTCTGGTTTATAAGGAAGCGCCGATGGCCGAACAGTTCGACGTGTTTTTATCCCACAACAGCCGCGACAAACCGGCGGTCATCGCCTTGGCTAAACGGCTGAAGGCGCAGGGGCTGAAAGTCTGGCTGGATGCCTGGGAACTACGCCCCGGCCACCCTTGGCAGGAAGCCTTGGCGCAGATCATCGAAACCGCAAAGACGGCGGCGGTGCTGGTCGGCGGCGATGGGCTGGGGCCGTGGGAGGAAGCTGAAATGGGGGCCTGCCTGGATGAATTCGCCCGCCGCAAAGTGCCGGTCATACCGGTGTTATTGCCCGGATGTCCGCAAAAACCCAATTTGCCTTTGTTGTTGCGGCGATTTACTTGGGTAGATTTGCGCGATGGCAAAGAAGAAGAGGGTTTTCATTATCTGATTTGGGGTATTACCGGGGTCAAGCCTAAAGCGCTGGATGAGGAGGGCTGGCCCGCCGCATCGGGCTTGATCGTCAGCCCTGGGCCTGGGACAGTGGCGACGGGCCAGCCCAAGGCGCGGGTGCCCCGTCTTCAGCGAATACGCAAAGCCCGGCCTGAACAGCCGCCGCCCGCCCCGGCCAACGCCTCCAGCCCCGCCGCCCGCCCGCATATCCATGGCTGGCCCGCCGCGCAGTTGCAGGCGTTGCAGTGTGAAGCCGCGCAGGCTTTGGATTGCCCTGTGATTTTCCGCCATCCCTTGCAATCCGGCGGCGAGGGGCCGGAAATGGTGGTGATTCCCGCTGGGTCGTTTCTGATGGGCTCGCCCGAGCATGAGCCTGAAAGAAGGAGCAGCGAAGGCCCGCAACATTTCGTCACGATTGCCGAACCCTTCGCCATCGGGCGCTACGCCGTCACGTTCGAGGATTACGACCGCTTCTGCCTGGCCACCAAACGCCCGCCGGTTGATGACAAGGGCTGGGGGCGCGGGCGGCGTCCGGTCATCCATGTCGGTTGGGAGGATGCCGTGGCTTACTGCGCTTGGCTGTCGGCGCAGACCGGCCAGTCTTACCGCCTGCCGTCCGAGGCGGAATGGGAATACGCCTGCCGCGCCGGGACGGCGACGCCCTTCCACTTCGGCGACACGATCACGCCCAGGCAGGCCAATTACGATGGCAACCAGCCTTACAACGGCGGGGGCCAGGGCGAATACCGGCGAAAGACCGTGGCGGTGGACGAGTTCCAGCCTAACGCCTTTGGGTTGTATCAGATGCATGGCAACGTCTGGGAATGGTGCGGGGATGCTTGGCATGAGGATTATCGGGAAGCCCCGGCGGACGGTTCGGCTTGGGTGGACGCTGGCGCGGCGCGCGTGGTTCGCGGCGGGTCTTGGAGCCTCCACGCGAGGGGCTGCCGTTCCGCGTACCGTGACTACTACCGGCCCGGCGACCGCAGCAGCGACCTTGGCTTCCGTTGCGCCCGAGTTCAGGCGTGAGCCAGGCCAGCAGGAGCCCCGCCCAGCCGCCCCAAGCGGGAGCGCAGGGGCTGCTTGGCGGGGCGGGCGTCCCGCGCGGCGCGGCACCGCTCGTTCCCACGTGCCGCGTCACGGCCATTTATCGTTCCCACGCTCTGCGTGGGAATGCAGCCTTGGCCGCTCCGCGGCCCGTGTTCCGCGACGCGGAGCGCCGCTGGAGGCATTCCCACGCAGGGCGTGGGAACGATGGAAACTATGCAGGCCGGGATAAGCCTGGCTGGGAGCGCTAGAGAGTGTCAGGCGTTCCCGGCATCTTCGCCGGAATCCGCCGGGAACGCTGCGCTTATCCCGGCCTACCCGTTGGTTTTTTGCAACTTTCAAATAGGAATCTTCAAGCTATGAAAGAATCCGATCCCGAGCGCGATGAACGCATCAGCATGGAAGTCCTCGTCGATTGCTACGACGAAAGTGAGGATGCCATGGGCTGGTATTACTACCTTGAAGGCAATCTCAGTTTTCCATTCATCGCCCTGTGCATTGAGGACAGGGCGGTTTCTCCCTTGCGAGTCGGCGACGAAGTCCAAGTGTTGGAAATGGCCCCGGAGGAGGAATGCGAGCATGGCGAAATGTTCGTCTTCATTCACTACGGCAAGAAAAAACTGGCCGTGCCGCTGGCGCAATTGGAGCCGGTGGAGGCCGACGACAAAACCGTGGAGGCGGTGCTTGACTGGCATTATTGGCGCGACTAGAAATACCTTGCCATGAACCTTGACAGCCTGTTTTTCCGTCCGGCCCAGTCCCAGGACATTCCCCGCGTCGTGTCCCTGGTCAATTCCGCCTACCGGGGCGAGTCCGGCCAGCAGGGCTGGACGACGGAGGCGGATTTGTTGGACGGGCAGCGGACGGACACGGAGGAAATCGCCCGCCTGCTGGAGGCTCCGGATTCGCTGATTCTGCTTGGCGAAATCGGCGGGGCGTTGGTGGCGTCGGCGCATCTGGAAAAACACCCGGAAGGCGCGTATTTGGGGATGCTGGCGGTGAGCCCGGGCTTGCAGGGCCAAGGCGTCGGCAAGCGCCTGATGGCGGCGGCGGAGGCGAGGGCCGCGAGGGAGTGGGGGGCTTTGAAAATGTTGATGACGGTCATCCACCTCAGGCATGAGCTGATCGCGTTTTACGGGCGTCGCGGCTATGTGAAGACCGGGCGGGTCCGGCCGTTTCCAACGTCGGAAAAATTCGGCATACAGAAAGTGCCGGGATTGTTGCTTGAATATTTGGAAAAACCGCTGGGGACATGAAAAAAAGCCGCCAGCCGGCATGCCTTGAAACGCGGGTTTTTCGGGGCGGCCTCGCCTCTAAACCCTGCGCGGGCGGCTCGTGATTGCCCATGGCGCTGGATTTGGCCGGGCCAGGCCGGCGCGGGACGGCTTTCCTTGCCACGGACGGTCGAATGGTGTGACAATTGTTGATTATCCAAAGTTGTCGGCGGATGGCCGCGTTTTTTTGCGGGCCGGGAAGTTGAACCCATCACTATAATGTTGGTCGGAGGAATGAGCTTATGAAGATGAAATCGATGCGTGCGTGGGGTGTTTTTTTCCTGTCGGGCGCATTCAGCGCGGGCATTTGGGCGGATGTCGCTTTGCAGGACAACAAGGAACTCGTCGGACGGTGGTTGCTGGAGTCCGTCGCGCCCGGCCTGAACAAGCCGAAGATCGAGGAAAACAGGACGTGGGAGTTCCGCGCCGACGGCGTGGTGGTCACGTCAGGGTTCAACCGCCATCTGAAGCAGGACGATTCGCGCGAGTTTAAATATGAGATCGTCGGCGGCAAGATCCAGGCGGGCGATCCCGGCAGGCCTGGCAAGACGGTGGAGTATTCGGTTTATGAAAAAACCGGCGACAGCCTGGTCTTGAAGGGCGGTATTGAAGGGTTTTACTTTTTCAAGAAAAAATAACAAAACTGCTTAGAAGAGGTGAGCAAATGAAAGATTACTTTGAATTCGACCAGGACGACAAAAAAATATGGATGGGGCTGGCGGCCGCGGGCGTCCTCTACGTTATTGTGTTTTCCCTGTTCTGGGGTGGCTTCTTCCATCAAATCGAAAAGGCGGTATTTTTCGTGCTGGAGGACATCCTGCCAGGTTATGTCATCATGAAGCTGTTCCTGGACAAGATCAGTTTCAGCGACAACAGGATAACCGATAGGCTCATGGTGTCCTTCGCCATTTCCTTGGGCGTCATGGAAGTCCCGTTCTATTTGTTGAAGTACTTGAGGCCGTACGAGGACAACACGGATGAAAAAGCCTGGGGTTCGATCAACGATTCCCTCCTGACCCTTGTCTTGTTGCTGGTGGTGTTCGGCGTCACCTTTGGGTTGAAGTATTACCAGAACAAGAAGAAAGGCACCGCTTAAACCTCCGACTGACCGACGGCCATGAGCAACCAGGACAACCAGGGCAAACAACCCAGCCTCTTGCAGGTGATAGGCAGCGTGCTGGCCGCGGGTTTTGGCGTGCAAAGCGCCAAGAACCGCGAGCGCGATTTTCAGCATGGCAACATGGCGACCTTCATCGCGGTGGGCGCGCTCGCCACCCTTCTGTTTATTCTGCTGATTTACGGGGTAGTCAGGTTGGTGGTGGGATAGCTGGCGGGCCCCAATCCTTCCCGGCCGGAGATGCGCGCCAGGCGTTTCCGGTCGGAGGAATCCGGGATTGTTTCAAGCTGCCCCCCGTTTCGGGGGTGTCGACAGATTCGGAAGCGGGCTTCCGTCATGCCTGCCAAGCGTTGTTTAGCGCCGGTTGACCTCTTTCTTGGTAAGCCTGCCTAGCAGAGACCAGGCTTCTTCTTTCTGCGCATCGTTTCCTTGTTCCGCCACGCTCTCGAGGATCGCCCGGGCGGACTCGTCGTCGCCCATGTCAAAATAGGCCTTGGCCAGATCCAGCTTGGTTTCCTGCTCGTCCATCTCCAGCAAGGCCATGTGGTCGTCGGCCGGTTCTTCCTCGTATTGGCTGCTGGCCTGCTCCGCCGCTTCGAGCATTTGTTTGAACTCGATGTCAAAGTCTATGCTGTTGCTTTGATCGCTGTCATGGGTTTCCGGCTCGGGCTGCAATGCGGCCGACTGGCTTAGGACGCCCAGCTCCGCGAGTATGTCGTCCAGCGTTTTCTCCTGGGCTTCCGCCGACATGTCGGCGGATTCAGCCGACGGCTTGTCGAATTCGAAAGCGATGACATTGTCCAATGCCTGGATTTCGGTTTCCTCTTCCGGTTCTTCCATGGCCAGCCCGGCGGCGCTTCCCTTGGCCTTGGTTTCCGTGCTGAAAAAGTCGTAGGCGATGCTTTCCAGGTCTTCTTCGGCTTTGGGTTCCTCGATGGCGGGCGAGGCGGGGTAGCCATAAGAAGGCTCCTCGGCTTTTTTCTTGAAGAGATAATCGTCCTCTTCAAGTGAGGATTCCGCTTCCGCGGCGACCGATGATCCAAGGCCCGCGACCGCTTGGGCGGGGGCCGCGGCTGGGTGGCTGCCGCCGAACAAGGCGCTGTCCGGGCACAATTCCTGTCCCATTTCGACGACTTTCTCCCAGAAATCGGGCTTTGCCTCTTTGTGGGTCGATGCCAGTTCCTCGGCGAATTTTTCAAATGCCTGGGCGTTCTCGGTGGCGTAGTGGATCTCCAGCAGTTTCAGCTTGCATTCGTCCCGTTCGGGATTTTGCGAGATGGCGCTGCGGATCAATTCCTCTGCCTGTTTGTAGCGGCCATAGGCCAGGTAGACGTCGGCTTCCGAAATCGGATCGACTTCTTCCATCTCGCCGCCGAGGGCGTCGAAGTCGCTGGGCGTGAATTCGCTCAGGAACGAGCTTCTCGACGCGGTGGTCACCGATGACTGCTCGGAGATGCCTGAAGGGGGGTGGCCGAGCGAGATGGGCGGCCTTTTGGGCTGGATCGCTTTTTCCCGGTCGCCCAAGGTCAAAATGCTTTCTGTTTCGTCGATCATCGCCGCGCGCCGACGTTTGATCAGCCAAACGGAGAGGGCGAGAATCCCGACGATGCCGCCAATCGCATAATAGGTCGGATGCTCCATGATCCCCGCCACAATCCCTTCTTCCTTCGCTGGCGCCGGGGGTTGCGCGGGCTTGGCCTGCACGGGGGGGCGTTTGACGGCGGGTTGGGCGGGCGGCGCAGGCGCGGAAACCGCTTCGCCGGGCTTCGGCGTCGCGGTGGTCGGCGGTTTTGCCTGCGCCTCTTGCGCGGGCGTGGGGGCGGGGACTTTGGGGGGCTCGGCAACGGCTGGCGTCTTTCCGGCTTCC
>Ga0265316_10001678_pt1 | contig 23538 bp, 18 predicted proteins | sample 4522metaG_FD_202092 | JGI IMG/M metagenome (GOLD analysis project Ga0265316, IMG submission 202092) | Rhizosphere microbial communities from Carex aquatilis grown in University of Washington, Seatle, WA, United States - 4-5-22 metaG | ecosystem: Host-associated > Plants > Roots > Rhizosphere >... | reverse complement strand
GAGCGCAAAGGCGCCGCGAAGAACTGAACGTGCACACGTCTGTCTATGGACGTGGCATCGAGCCTGCGAAGGTTCGATAGGAAATACGACATTATGGGTCCGCTTTATGATAATTGCGCCCGAGAGTGTGAAGTTTGCGTGGAAGTTGGGGTGCAAGTCGCAATGCCAAAATCGCACAAAACATGCGGAAATCGCGCGCTCGATTGTGCCGAAACCGCATTGTCGTGGCGGGCTAGGTGTTTGCGCCACATTATGGGTAAATAGAGTCCACTTTATTTCTTTTTTTTGTGACCTGTGTTCGAGCTGAGAGTCACTAACCTCTCAGAAGTCAGTACACGAAACGGCTCGTGTCTTTGCAATGAACACACCCGGAGGAACACCATGTGGGCACGAAAAGCTATTGCACAGAGAACTCCCCGCCTGACAGCTTCGCTGGTCACGGCATTGGGAGCGGCGACCGCCTTGCTAGTCGGTTGCGGTTCAACGCCAGGAACGGTGATTACTAGTGGACAAGGGGGCGCTCAAAATGCCGGTGGCTCTCAAGTCCAAACCAGCGGTGGTGAGCCAAGCAGCGGCGGACTCTTGAGCACTGGCGGGGCGCAGGGTCAAGGTGGCCAGCAAACCTTTGGCGGGGCGTCTGGCCAGGGTGGCAAGCTAGCATTTGGCGGGACGTTGGGCGAAGGTGGCCAGCTAGCCTCTGGCGGAGCGCCGGGCGAAGGTGGTTTGTCCGGTGACGGCGGCGCTGCGCCAATAGGCGGCAAGACACCGACTGGCGGCAAGACAGGTGCAGGCGGAACGACGGCTCCCGGCGGAGCGCCGGGCGAAGGTGGTTTGTCCGGTGACGGCGGCGCTGTGCCAATAGGTGGCAAGACACCGACTGGCGGCAAGACAGGTGCAGGCGGAACGACGGCCCCAGGTGGAGCGCCGGGCACGGGCGGTTTGCCAGCTGCTGGAGGTGCTCCAGCGGAGGGTGGATCGACGAAGACGCCGGTCCCCGGCAGCGGCCACTACCAGATGGAGAATCTGGATCGCGGCGTGGTTGCCGTCGTGGTCACCGGCGGTGTCTACGTCGGCTGGCGCATGATGGGCTACGAATACGACACCACAGCCACGAATGTTACCTACAACCTCTATAGAGACGGAACCAAGGTTGCGAACGTCACCGACAGCACGAACTACTTGGACGCCGCCGGCAAGGCGACATCGAGCTATACGGTGACCGCAGTTATCAAAGGCGTCGAGGGCACCCAGTCTCCCGCGGTCACGCCTTGGGCACAGCAGTACATCTCGATTCCTCTCACGCCGCCGACCGGCGGTGCCACGTACAGTGCCAGCGATGGTGCTGCGGGCGATCTCGATGGCGACGGCAAGCTCGACATCGTGCTCAAGTGGGATCCCTCGGACTCGCACGACAACGCGCAGTCGGGCGTAACCAGCGACGTATATATTGATGGATACACGCTGGCCGGTAAGCGGTTGTGGCGCATCGACTTGGGACCGAACATTCGCGCTGGCGCGCACTACACGCAGCTGTCTGTGTACGACTTCGACGGCGACGGGAAGGCTGAACTGGCGGTGAAGACAGCGCCAGGAACGAAGGACGGCACGGGCGCATATTTGAGCACGGGCACCGCCGCTGGCGCCGACAACACCGCCATCTACCGCAATGCCACTGGCTACATTTTGACCGGGCCGGAGTGGATCACGGTGTTCGATGGGACAACCGGCAAGGAGCGGGCGACCATCGACTATCCAGTGCCTCGCGGAAGCGTGTCGTCTTGGGGCGACGCCTACGGCAACCGAGTCGATCGCTTCAACGGTGGATTCGCTTTCGTGAAGGACGGCGGCGTGGCGAATGGCCTGCCGAGCATTATCCAGGGCCGCGGCTACTACACACGCCTGACGGTCTCCGCATTGACCTATCGGAATGGGGTGCTGGCCAAGAACTGGGTCTACGACAGCGTCAGCAGTTTGCAGGCGCAGGGCGCTGGCGATCACTCGGAGATGGCGGCGGATGTCGACGGTGACGGTGGACAGGAGATCATCACCGGTCAAACCACCATCGACAGCGCCGGAACGCTGAAGTGCCAGTCGGGAGAAGGCCATGGCGACGCCATGGACGTTGCGCAGCTTGTTCCTGGCAAGGGGATCGCCGTGTTCTCGATTCACGAGGGTCTAGGTGGTTTTGATTGTCACGACGGCGCCACCTGCACGTTTTACTACAAGACTTCAAACCCTGGAGTTGACGCGAGTCGCGGCCGAGCCGAATACGTCGGCGTGGGCAATGAAACGAGCGCGTCGTGTTCGGGTCCCGGTCAAGTCTTGTGCGCCACGGGGGCCTCGGGTGGCCTCGGTGCGGGGAGCAACTTCGTCATGTACTGGGATGCGGATGAATGGCGCGAACTCGAAAACGCCAACTCAATCACCAAAGCTGGTGGCGGAACCCTGCTGACCTGCGCGCAGTGCGCAGGAAACAACAGCACCAAGAACACGCCGACACTGACCGCGGATCTCCTCGGCGATTGGCGCGAGGAGATCGTTTGGCGCGAAACTGCCGGCGCGAATTTGCGCGTGTACACGACGACGGACGTGACGAAGCGCCGAATCTATACCCTGATGCACGACCCGACGTACCGGTCGCAGGTGAACTTTGAGAACTCGGCCTACAACCAGCCGCCGCACACGGGCTTCCAAATCAGCCCCAACATGCCCGATCCGCCCGTGCCCGATATCTTCGTTAAGTAGTCTCGCACCGAAACGCTCGAACGGCCGTGGTGACGGTTGGCTCCTCCTGGCCGCCACCACGGCCGTTCTTTTGCGTGCGCAGTTCGATTGTGTTTCGATCAAGCCAGCAGATTTCAGAGGAGCAAGGTACTGGTGAGCATTCTGTAGCCGCCGAGTAGTAGCGCGAGGATGGAAATCGCAGGGACGCCATAGCGCATGAGCGAGGGGCGAGAACGCAGCTTCCAAAGCGCCAACACTAGAATCGCCAGCACGACGAGCTGTCCCAGTTCGACGCCGAGGTTGAAGGGAAGTATCGACCGAGTCAGCGAGGACGCGGCCGTGTCCAGTTGTGCTTGGCGAAGCACACTGGCGAAGCCAAATCCGTGAATCAGGCCGAATGCGAACGTCGGAAGCCACCGGGCTTTCGGCTCCTCACGCCGCAAGAGATTCTCCAATCCGACCAAGGCCAGCGTCGCAGCGATGAGCGATTCCGTCACTTTGCTCGGTGCTGTGACCATGCCGAGCGTCGCCAGCGCGAGAGTGAGTGAATACCCTACGGTGAACGCGATGATAATCGCGACTATCGAGGAGAAACGTCGGCAGACAACGAGCAGTGCCAATAGAAACACAGTGTGTTGGTAGCTGGTCAGCATGGACTTGAGGCCGCGCTTGACCAAACCCCAGAAAGAAGCTGACGGCTGCGGTGGAAGATGCGCTGATGCTGCGTTTGGTGCCGGCGTGTTCGGCGGTTGCGGGGAGGTGGAGGTCGCGCTGGGCAGAGCCAATTCAACCGAAGGTTTCACCGCCGTCAGCATTTCAACTCGCACCGTCTTGTTCGCCTCATCACGCACGATGAGTCTGGTCTCATGGTAGTCGGGCAGTCGCTTGAGATAGGTCGCTTCGAAATGCAGGGGCCAGGCGGATGGACGCGCGAAGAGCACGTGCAGCAAAACATTCCCTTCCGTCGGACGAAAATCGACGCTGGTCTCACGCGGCACCAGAACCTGCCCTCCTACGGAAAGCTGACAGAATTTCGCCGAGTCCTTCTTCAGCCGTGGAATCGAGTCTGCGACATTGGGTGCGGATTTCGTCGACTCGCCCATCGCAAGCCACGCCGACTCCAGGTCCAGCCCGATCGTTAGTTCGAGACGATCGGGGTGCAGGCGCGCCTCGACCAAGCTCAGTGCCGGGCTGTAGGCGAATGCGGATCTCGTCCGAAACGAGGAAAACGACAGGCAGAATAGCAGCGCCGCTGCGGGAGTGATCAACCGGACCGAGATGCGAGACGCTTGGTGGCGGCGACCGACGGAACAACCTTCGGCGAACATGGCATACACTCTACGCCTGTTGCATCGACAGACGAAATCCCAGAACCCATCCTCCCGAGGAGATGGTATGAGTCATGCCACGGTTTGAACTCGAGGTGTGGGCTGTCTTCTCGTCCTCACAAGTGGCATTGCACGACAGTGCTCCATTCGCCCATGCACTCGGTATTGCGAATGCCGAAGTACACCGTGATGGTCACCTCGCCGGCGGTCTCGCAGGTGAATGTCGTTGAATCCGCGGTCGGATTCGCAAAGGTTCCACCCGTGGTGTGACAAGCTGGATTCTCCGAGGTCCAGGAAAAGGTTGCGTTGAGGGCAGACAAACCCGTTGGGCAAGGAAGGCGGGGAAAAATACCCACCGTGGTCGTTCCGTTGGGGAGAACAGCGGGCCAGATGGGATCGCTCGGTACCGGGCAAACCCAGTCTCCGGCGAGCGCGCTGCCATCGTTTCCAGTGGTGGTGTTGTCACAGTGAACGCCGGGTGTCAGCGATGGAACCCCGCTGTCGCCGCTTGCGCCCACGTCGCCGCCCGAACCTCCCAGTCCAGCGAGCCCCGGTGGACCCAGCCCCGCTGGGCAGATTGCGGAGTTCCCTGCGCCACCGCCGGCGCCCGCGTTGGCAAACCCGCCATTTCCGCCGCCGCCACCGTTGCCTGCCGTGCCTGGAGTGAAGCCTCCCGACGGCATTCCATAGCCACCGCTGCCCAAGGTGTCGTTCGGGCCGTTTCCGGTCGACCCGCCGCAAGCGGCCACACTCGCGGCCAGTAGAACCGATATCGCGAGACGGGTGTCTGTTCCCATTGTCATGGAGTGCCTCGTCATTTCTATGGTTGCTCGCCCACATCCCATCTTTGGGGAAGAACGAGATTGATCGTAGGAGTGCGAGTCTTCACAAAGGGTTCATTTCCCCGAACCGCCCATGTGGTGCTCCTCACGCCCAGGGTCGCGATAGAAGGTTCCGTGGCCTTCGCAACATTAACCACTAGACTTTTTGCATTCGTGCGCGGGGGCGCCCCGCGCATCGTCAACAGTGGAGGGATCCGATGATGAGAAGCCTACGTGTTGGTGTCATGCCCCTGACCTTCGTCCTGGCGGTCGCATTCGGTTTGGGCTGTGCCCAGTCAAACTCGGGAGGCTCGTCTACTGGGGGCTCGTCCGGACAGGGAGGAGTCGCGAATAGCGGTGGCGCGAGTGCAACCGGTGGTGCGACGAGCGAGGGTGGCACACCGAGCTCGGGTGGCGTCACGAGCGTGGGTGGCGTGTCGAGCACAGGCGGGACAAAGAGTTCCGGCGGTATGGCGAGCACCGGCGGTGCGATGTCGACCGGAGGAGGTGCGTCGGGTGGTCTTGCCGCGACTGGCGGCACGACAGGCACGGGCGGCCGCCTCACCACCGGAGGCACCCTCAGCACGGGCGGAACGAATGCCCCTGGGGGAACCACGGCAGCGGGTGGCACCACGAGCGCAGGTGGCACGACCAGGACGGGCGGGATCACCGCCACTGGCGGCACCACAAACGCAGGAGGGACAACGGCCGCAGGCGGCGCGACCGGCACTGCGGGGACCACATCCGTGTGCGGCGCCAGCGGTACGACCTACGACAGCAGCGCCGTCGCCACCACCTGCACAAACGCCACAACAGGGCCGGCCGTGCCCGCGGGCATCACCTCGACCTTCTGCAACTGCGTCAATGAGGGGCCGGGGTACAAGACCGGCATGTTCTCCGTTGCCAACAACGTTTGGGGCTCGGGCCCGGGGCCCGAGTGCGTGTGGGCCACGACGTCAACTTTGTGGGGCGTGACCGCCACTCATCCCCAGACCGGCGGTGTGAAATCTTATCCGAACATCGGGTATTCACCGAAGAAGCTCATCAGCTCCATCAACACCTATACCAGCAGTTTCGACATCACCGTGCCCGGCAATGTTGGGTCCTGGGAAGCCGCCTATGACATATGGGTCAAGGCCCCCACCGGGAACACGCGCATCGAACTCATGGTGTGGATGTACACGTACCAGACGGGGCCGATCTCGTCCATTGTAGCAACGACGAAGCCACAAATCGGGGACTACACCTGGACCGTCCACTATGGCAGCAACGGGAGCAATGCCACGATTTCGCTCGTCAACACCAACCCGTCGACGGGCAAGACCGCCAACGTCACCTCGGGCACCATCGACGTCAAGGGCATCCTGGACTGGCTCATCGCCAACAACACCACCCAATACGGGCAATTCGACAACACGTGGACACTCGACCAGGTGCAGTGGGGCTTCGAGATCAGTGGGGACGGAGGGTCGACGCAGGAATTCGTGAACAACTGCTTCTCGGTCTCGTCCACCTAGCCTGCAACAGCGCCAACGATGCGGCGAACCGCGCCGACCAGGAGGTCGGGCTGGAAGGGTTTGACAATCCATCCTCGCGCACCCGCGCGCTTGGCACGTGCGATGAGATCCGGCGTGCCGTTCGTGGTCAGCATGACCACGGGCGTTTGACGACTGTTCTCGCCTTTGAACCTCTCAAGAAACTCGAGGCCATCCATGTGTGGCATGTTCACATCACACAGAATCAGGGAAATCTCCCCGTGTGTTCGCACCACTTCGAGACCCGCCAGACCGTCACATGCTTCGATGACTTCATAGCCAGCCGCCGTCAGGACCGCGGCCACCTGCTGGCGAACAGTGAGGGAGTCGTCAATAATTAGGACGGTTGCCTTCATCGTGGAGCATCCAGCTCTAGAAAAGCACTATGCTGCCTTCGGGGAGCGCGGGCCCCTTCTGGGTGACCGGTTGTTCGGCAAGTTCAAAGCCTGGTCCGACGTCGAATTCGATCAATGCATCGAGACGCATGTCCTCGATTCCAATGGCCATCGGGATCTCTATGAGTTTCTTTGTCCTCGCGACACGTAAGTCTTCGGCGGGCACGCTCTTCGGTTCGCTGACGGATACCGCGAGTCCATAGGCGAGAACTCGATTCTTGAAACGCCCGACCGCTTGATTGGCCATTTCCCTCGCCCAGTCCGCCAAGTCAGGCGGATTGTGTAACGTCGGGAAAGGATAGAGACGCGCGAACACGCGTGGCTGACCCGCCAAAATGATCGAGCCGCGTAGCTTGTTGCCATGGAATCCCACAGATGCGGCAAGTAGTTCCTCGGAATCGCCACTCGGTTGGTACTCAGGCAACCAGGCGGGCTCGGCGCCTAGGTCGTCTATGAGCTCCCTGAGACAGACCGCAAGGATCCCGGTCAGGCGCTTCTCCACCGGATTTTCCGGCAAGGTGGCGATTCTCGGTGGAACCTGAGCAGGTTGGATTGGGATCTCAGTCCGCGCCTTGCCTGGTCGCTTTGGCTTTCTTGTCGTGCCCGCCATGGATAGCCCTGGATGCGTCCCATCCGGAACTAAGGAAGCATCGGAAGCAAGTTCCCCGAACTTGAGTCACCGCTTCTCGGGTTGCGCGAAATTTGGCTAGGGCTGAGCCATGGGCGGATGGAGCGTCTTGTGATAGGACTCGTTGGTCACAGAAAGGGCGGCGGGTCGATGGATCTCCTCGAGGTGTCCTGATGGATCGCCAGACGCCAAAACAGTATTTAGGTATCGAAACGCAGGATGATGGGTTGGACGCACAGGTTGCGGCCAGCCTTGGCGAAATCTGCGCCGTTCTCCATCACCACACCGGGCACGACTTCAGCCACTACAAAGAGGGAACCCTCTTGCGCCGCATCCGGCGCCGCATCCAGCTTCAGCATCAGGGGTCAGTCGCAGAATACGTGAAGAAACTGGAGAATGATGCCGTAGAAGCGGCGAGCCTGCTCAAGGAACTCTTGATTGGCGTGACCCAGTTCTTCCGCGATCCTGAAGCGTTCCAGGCCCTGGGCCAAGACGTTCTGCCGCGGATTGTAGAAAACAAGACCAATCCGATCCGCATCTGGATCCCCGGCTGTGCCTCGGGCGAGGAGGCGTACTCGCTGGCGATCTTGCTGCGCGAGCAAGTCGACCACACCGAAACACGCGTGCAGATCTTCGCCACCGACCTCGACGCGGAGGTACTCGCCGAAGCACGACAGGGCCGCTACGCCAACGAGATCGCCGAACAGGTGTCCTCCGAGCGCCTGGCCCGCTTTTTCGTTCCCGAGGGGCAAGGCTACCAGGTGACCGAGGAATTGCGCGCCATGTGCGTCTTCTCCGAGCACAGCCTGATCCGGGATCCGCCGTTCTCGCAGCTCGACCTCATCTCCTGCCGGAATGTGCTCATCTATCTTGGCGCCGAGCTGCAGAAGAAGCTGTTTCCGCTTTTCCACCAGGCGCTTCGCCCTGGCGGCTTCCTTTTCCTTGGCCCGTCCGAGGGCATCGCCGGCAGCCCCGGGCTGTTCGAGTCCTTGGACGCGAAGAGCCGGATCTTCCGGCGCAGGGAAACGGCGACTTGCCCTCAAGTAGAGCTACCCCTCGCTGGGCGCGCTCGGCCCTCGGCACCTTCTTCGGCCAAGGACAAGAGCAGCGCCGCATTCGAGCGCGCAGTCCCCATCGTCGAGGCCGAGCGCGAAGCCGCTCGGCCCGTCGTCGCGCAATTGGAGGACGAGTTGCGCGCGACGCGCGCGGAACTGAACGCCACGGTCGAGGAGCTGGAGTCGACCAACGAGGAACTGAAGTCCGCGAACGAAGAACTTGTCTCGACCAACGAAGAGCTGCGTTCCGCCAACGAGGAGTTGGAAACGGTCAACACCGAGTTGCACCAGAAGGTGGACGAGCTGGCCTACGTGGCATCCTTTCCCGAGCACAACCCGAACCCCATCGTCGAGGCAGACATGGAGGGCCGCGTGCGCTACACCAACCCGGCCGCCGCGAGGTTGTTCCCCGACCTGGCTGCGCTGGGATCCGCACATCCCTGGCTCGCGGACTGGCAAGCGACGGCACAGCGGCTCCGGCAGACGCCCGGCTCGGATGCCGGCGCTCGCACCGTAGTCTTGGGCGAGCGGACGTACCACCAGATCCTCTACCTGGTCGGCGATGAGTCCGTCATGCGCAGCTACGGCCTCGACATCACAGAGCGCACACGAGCGGAGGAGACGTTACGTGCCAGCGAGGAGCGCTTCCGCACGCTTTCCGACAACGCTCAAGACAGCATCGCGCGCTTCGACCGCGATGGCCGCTACCTGTACGTGAACCCCTTTATCACGCGTGCCCTGGGACTGCCCGCCGAGGCCATCGTCGGCAAGACGGCAGAGGAACTTGGCCGCAACGCAGGCGTGGAAGAATGGGAGGCACGGCTGCGTGAGGTTTTCGCTTCGGGCCAGTCTCTTCGCCTCGACCGCCGCAGCGTCGATGGACGTTGGCATGATGCCCATCTCATTCCCGAGTTCCGCGGCGAGAAGGTCGAAACCGTGCTGGTGATCTCGCGCGACATCACCGATCGCAAACGCGCCGAAGAGGCTTTGCGGCAGAGCGAGGATCTCTTGTCGTTCTCGCTTACGACCGCCCAGACCGGCGCCTGGGATCTCGACTTGGTGGACCACACGGCGCGACGGTCCCCGCAGCACGACCAGATCTTCGGCTATGAGGAGCCGCTTCCGCAGTGGACCTACGAGATGTTCATTGAGCACGTGGTCCCGGAAGATCGCGAAACCGTAGATCGGCAGTTCCGCCACGCCATCGACACGCAGGGCGACTGGAGCTTCGAATGCCGGATCTTGCGGCCCGACGGGGCGACGCGCTGGATCTGGGCGGCCGGACGCCATCGCGCGGACGAGAGCGGCCAGCCTCGACACATGGCCGGGATCGTTCAGGACATCACCCTACGCAAGCAGGCCCAAGCCGCGCTGATCGAGGCGCACAGCAGGACCAGCGCAATTCTGGCGAACATCGCGGACGCCTTCTACTCGCTCGACGAAAAGTGGCGTTTCGTCGCGGTGAACCCGGCGGCCGAACGGGCGCCATTCGGCCGGCCAGCCAGCGAGCTTATCGGCAAGGTCATCTGGGACGTGTTCCCGAAGATTCCCGGCACACGCATCCACCAGCACTACCTAGACGCGGCGGCCAAGCAGAGCCATCAGCACTACGAGGCGCGGTCGCCGCTCAACGGTCGCTGGTACGAGGTGTTCATGTTCCCGCGCGTGGGTGGACTCGATGTCTATATGCGCGACATCGACGAGCGCAAGCGGCTGGAACGGCTGTACGCGGTGCTTAGTCAGGTCAACGAGGCCATCGTTCGCACGCCCGGCGAACAGACGCTGTTCAGCGAGGTCTGCCGAATCGTCGCCGAGGAAGGCGCCTTTCCCTTGGCCTGGATCGGGCTCGTCCAGGAACGCGCCGTCCGGCCCGCGGCCGCGGGTGGGCCGGAGCAAGCCTACCTGGAGGAGATTCGGGTCGAGCTCGACGGCGAACTCGGCGCGGGCCCGACCGGTACCTGCATCCGCGAGAACCGGCCAGTGGTGAACGAGGACTTCACGACCAACCCCGTTACGGCGCCGTGGCGCCAATCGGCGCTTGGACATGGCCTGCGCGCCTCGGCAGCCTTCCCGCTGCGCAAGGACGGCAAGGCCATCGGCGCGCTGACGCTGTATGCGGGGCAGCCTGGCGTTTTCGATGCGGCGGAGTTGCAGCTCATCGAGTCGCTGTGCGCGGATCTTTCCTACGCCCTGGCGGCGCTTGAACACGAGCGGCGGCGAACGGAGATGGAACAGGAGCTGCGGGAGGCCAATGCGCAGCTGACGGAGGCCGATCAGCGCAAGAACGAGTTTCTGGCCATGCTTTCGCACGAACTGCGCAATCCCCTCACGCCCGTGCGCAACAGTCTCTACATTCTCGAGCACGTGGCCCCCGGCGGCGAACAGGGGAAGCATGCCCTGAATGTCCTTGGCCGGCAGATTGGTCAGCTCACCCGGCTTGTCGACGACCTCCTCGATGTCACGCGCGTCTCGCGGAACAAGATTCAGCTGCAGCGCGGGCCGCTTGAATTTGGCGAGCTCGTCCGTCGCGCGGCCGATGACCATCGCTCCTTGTTCGAAAGCAAAGGAATCGTTCTTGAGACGATCTTTGCGCCCGAGCGCTTGCCCATAAGCGGCGACCGCGAGCGCCTGGCGCAGGTGATCGGAAATCTTTTGCAAAACGCGGCGAAGTTCACCCCTGCCGGTGGTCGGGTCAAGGTCGGTACCGCGGCCATCCTGTCGAGGGGCCGCGCCGCTCTGCGAGTCATCGACAACGGGGCGGGCATGGAGCCGGAGATCCTTCGCCGGTTGTTCCAACCGTTCATGCAGGCCGAGGCGACGCTCGACCGCAGCAAGGGCGGCCTCGGACTCGGACTGGCGCTGGTGAAGGGACTGGTGGAGATGCACGGCGGGGAGGTGTGCGCGCACAGCGACGGTCCGGGCAAGGGGTCGGATTTCGTGGTCGAGTTGCCGCTCGACGCGACGGCGGATCCGGCAGCGACCCCAAGCCCGACCCAGCCAGAGGCGGGCAGCCGGCGTGTGCTTATCATCGAGGACAACGTCGACGCGGCCGACAGCCTGCGCGAGGTGCTCGAATTCGGCCAGCATGTGGTCGAAGTGGCCTACAACGGTCCCGACGGGCTGACCAAGGCGCGGCAGTTTCGGCCGGAAATCGTGCTTTGCGATATTGGCCTGCCCGGCATGGACGGTTTCGAGGTCGCGCGCGCCTTCCGCGCGGACGAAACGCTTCGGGGAATTTTCCTGGTTGCCCTAAGCGGCTACGCCCTTCCCGAGGACTTGCAGCGGGCGTGGGAGGCCGGCTTCGCGAAGCATCTCGCAAAGCCCCCGACCATGGAGAAGATCGAGGATCTTCTCAAGAATGCCCCGAAGAAGGCTGCTACGGATCGGTAAGAGATCCCTCGGACAGAATCCGATGGTCGATGTCCTCGTGAAACGAAGCGCTCGCTTCGTCCCGAGCATCGCCGCAGAAATAGTCGCTGATGGCAGCACGGATCGCCAATCGAGCCGCTTGCAGGTTGACCTTTGCACCTGCGACGGACAGATCGAGGATTGCGGCTCCATCCTCAAGAGACATCGCCTCTGAGTCGCAGAGAATGAACATCGTGCGCAGCTCCGTGGGTAAAGAGTCGACGGTTTTTCGAATGTACCGGCAAAGTTCCTCCGAAAAGAGTTGGTAGGAGGGGCGTGCGGACCAGTCTGATTCCTTGTCCGCTCTCGCCCGGACGAGGAACTTCGAACTGGTTCGAGTAGCGGGCGTGGAGGCGCCTGCTGATGCCTCACCTTCTTGTACTTTGGTCTTCAGGCGCGCGATGGCAGCCTTGCCAACTGACCGGCAGACCCAACCCTTGAATTGGTTTCCACCTGCGAACTTCTGTCTGTTCTGCCAAGCCAAGAGGAACGTTTGCTGGAGGATTTCTTGCGCCGCCGGCTCGCTGCGAACCAACTGCATGGCCAAGCTGTAGGCTTTGTCCTCGCATTGGTCGACCATTGCTTCAAAGGTGGCGATGTCCCGTTCCTCGACGGTCGGGTCTGGTGTCGCTGGACCTTGGGATGCCCAGCCAATCGCTCGCTCCGCGTGCCAGTTCCTGTCGGTCGTTGCTGTGCTCACGGCATTCTCCATGGTGGTCCGATCTGGCATTCCCCTCTTGCAAGTTGGAGACCAGGGCGCTCCACAGGCAAGTCACGGCCTCGCCCGCGCGCAGGGGGCTGATGTGTTACGAACTCCCGATGAGGGTTCCCAAAAGGTAACGAGTTCGGGCCTGGAACAGCCCACAGGCCGCTAGATCCTGCCTCTTGGTGGTTGGCGCATCTCCTGCACTCTAGGTGGCATCCAATCCAAGAGACCTCGCGGCAACCATGAGAGGAGCCCTGCCATGAAACGAATTCCTTTGAAGCCCAGGTATCGCGTCGAGGAGTTGGTGGCTGCCGCCTACCAGGCGGCTGGACACGAGACGCGCAATCGCATGCTCGCGGCGCTTCTGGCCAGCAAGATACTTGAAGATTGGCTGACGAATTCGGATCGCCCGGATCTCGTTCGGCAGCTTGAAACGGCGTCGCCCTAGCAAACAATCGTCATCGAGCGGAGATGGATCCGGCTACCAACGAAGTTTCCGGTGGCGTGGCCCCGCCCGGCTAGCAAAATCCGAGGTCCAGGAGTTGATCGGTGGTGGCTTGGTCCGCGGGTGGAAACGGGTATTGCTCCAGCTCGTGCGGGGCCACCCAGCGGAGGTCGGCAACCCGAAGGGGACGCGGCTCTTGGTCGGGAGGGATGGTGGCCTCGTAGAGGACCAAATCGACCGAGTACCCAACATACTGGTGGATTCTGCGGGCCTTCCTACAGCCGACCCTTACGTCGACGCCCATGCGCTCGCGTATCTCTCGGTTGAGGGCTGCCTCATCGGTTTCGCCCGGCTCGACCTTGCCACCCGGAAACTCCCAGAGTCCCCCAAGCTTGCCGGTGGAGCGCCGCTGGGTGATAAGGAAGCGTCCTTCATGCTCGATGACGGCGACCACCACTCGGAAGTGTCGGACCGAATCAGGCAATCTGTCTTGCGCAAAGTCCATGGTCAGGCGGATAGGAATGTGCGCGCCAGCGACAAGAATTCGTCGGGGCGGAAAGGCTTGGGCAGGAGTGTGGCGCCGCCCAACTGCTGGACCATGTCGCGCAGCCGATCGTCGCCGAAGGCCGTGATGACGATGATGGGCATGGTCAGGCCCGCGCCGCGCGCGGATAGCGCCACCTGCACGCCTGTCGCCCACGGCATGCGCACGTCCGTGACCAGGAGATCGACCGGCTCCTGGCCATCGGCCAGAAGGATGACGAGGTCACCGCCGTTGGCAGCCTCAGTAACCTCCGCTCCCAGGCTCTCGATCAGGCTGCGCAAGACCACACGCATGTCCTCGTTGTCATCCGCGATCAATACCCGGCGTCTCTTCTCTCGGTTCATTGGTTGGATCTCCATGGAGTTCAACTCAGCAACGGCGCGACGCGGGACAGAACTTCCTCAAGACGCTCGATACTCGGCGGCTTGGCCATGTGTTCGTGGAAGCCGGCCTCGGTCGCGCGGCGCTTGTCTTCGGGCTGGGCGTAGCCGGTCATCGCCACCAGCACGGCGTCGCGCAGTTGCGCATCGTTGCGCAGGGCGCGCGCCACGGCGTACCCGTCCATCTCGGGTAATCCGATATCGCAAAACACGACCTCGGGCCGAAACTCGCGCGCTCGGGATACGCCCAGTCGGCCGTCGCTGGCCGTCTCGACCCAGTGGCCCAGCAACTCCAGTACGTCACGCAGACTGTTGGCAGCGTCCAGGTTGTCTTCGATCACCAGCACGCGGCGGCGCGCGCGCTGCAGGAGCAAAGGCGGAGGCGTACTCTCTCGCTCTGCCTCGCAAAGCGGCAGTTCGACGGTGAATGTCGATCCGTGGCCCGGCCCATCGCTCGCCGCCTCCACGTTCCCGCCGTGCATCTCGACAAGCGCCTTGACCAGGGCCAGGCCCAGCCCCAGGCCTCCCTGCGTACGTGCCAGCGATTGGTCGCCCTGGAAGAAGGGATCGAAAACATGCGATAGCAGTTCAGGATCCATGCCGGTTCCGGTGTCGCGGACGATCAGGCGCGCGCTGTCCTGGCCTAGGCATCTTTCGAGCGTGAGGGTGATCTCGCCATCCGCTGGAGTGAACTTGGCCGCGTTGTGCACGAGATTGCCAATCACCTGAGACAGGCGGGCCGGGTCGGCATAGAGCGGTAGGGGTTCGTCCGGCACTTCAAGTACCAGGCGAAGCGCGTGGCCGGCGAAGAGCGCCCGGTTGTCGTCGGCCGCGCTGCGTACGAGGGCGCAAAGATCGACGGTCGAGCACTGGAGCGTGATCTTGCCGCGGCTGATCCGGGTGACATCAAGCAAGTCGTTGGTGAGCGCCGTGAGCTGGCCGATCTGGCGATCCATGATGGCCATCATGCGATTGGCCTGGTCGCTGCCGGGCTCGGCCCGCTGCAGGAGGTAGAGGCTGGAATGCAGGGGCGCAAGTGGGTTGCGCAGTTCGTGCGAGAGGGTGGCCAAGAACTCGTCCTTGCGCCGATTCGCCTGCTGCAATTCCGCGTACACCTCCTGCAAACGCCGTCCCCGCTCCTCAAACTCCTCGCTCTTGCGGCGCAATTCTTCGTTCCGGCTGCTCAGTTCCTCTTGCTGTGTCTGGAGCTCTATATGCTGCGCCTGCAACTCCTCGTTTTGCGCCTGGAGCTCTTCCTGTTGCACCTGCAACTCCTCACTCTGCGTCTGCAATTGTTCGTTGCCATTTTGGAGCTCGACGGCCAGTTTCCGCGCATGCGCGTGGGCCATGGCGTTGTCCAGACTCACGGCCAGGCTGTCGGCCGCTTGGGTGACGAAAGCGATCCCCTCATCGCTGACAGGGCGCACGCTGCCGAGCACAATCACCCCGAGCACACGGTTTGCAAGAAGCATGGGAGCGGCGACCACGTCGCGTGGCGGAAATCTTTCCACTCCCAGACGGATGGAGAAAGGCGAGTCGGTGGGTATGTCGTGCACCACGAGAAGCCTGCGCGACAGCGCCGCCTGGCCGGGGATCCCTTCGCCCAGGGCCAGCGACTCGACCTTGCCGTCGAGAGCAAAGGATGCGACGCGGATCAGGCGCCCTGCGGGTGCCTCGCCAACCACGTAGATCGCCCCGACTTCGGCTCCCGCGTGCTGGATCAGCTGATCAAGCCCGATATCGCACAGCGAACTAATCTCGAGGCTGGATGCCATGGACGTCGCAAAACGCGCGCTCGCGGCCAAGCCGGCCTCCCGATCGCGCAGCGCCGCGGCCATCTGTCCGAAGGCCGAGGTGAGCTGGTCGAGCTCGTTTCGAGCATCGCGCCCGTCTTTCCGATCGCCGCGATTGCCCAAACCGCGCACGTCCGAGAAGTCGCCCGCCGCCACCCGGCGCGCCGCCGCCACCAGTTGCTTGGCCGGGGCGTGCACTCCGCGCGCCGCCAGGATGCCGGTGGCTCCCAGCAGTCCCAGCACCAACAACGAAAGCGCCACGAGCGATCGCTCGGTGCGGGCCTGCTCGGCGGCAATCGCCCCGCGAGCGCGGTTCACCTTTTCCTCCTGCAGATCCGTGTACCGGCGCAGGGAAGCCAGCAGATTCTCCCGACTGTGGGCTAGACGCACCTCGGCCTGCTGAGCCTCGGCAGGCGTCATCCCGGCCAGCGCCCGGGCAACAATCTGGTCAGCTTCGCGGTCGAAGTCCCGGGCAAGCTCGGGTAACGGCGCGAATAGGGCGCGTCCTTCCCGATCGTCGGCCAACCCACCCAGCCGAAGCAGTACCTCGCTAGCCTGCTGCGAGACTCGCTCGTAGGCCAGTCGATCCCGCTCGTCGTGCGTAGCCACATAGCCTTCCGCGGTCAGGGTTTTGTAAAGGATAGCGGTTTCCAGATCGCCAGCGGCCGCGGAGCGCGGGGCGATGAGCGAGGTCTGTTGCTGGCGCAGCTCGCGCATCCTGCTCAGGCCGGAAAAAACCACCGCCACCACGAGCGCAAGCGACAGGCCGGCTGTTCCAAAGCCGATCCACATCTGCTGGCCGATAGACAGGTCAAAACCACGCTTCATACTTCACACCTTCCCAGCGTCCATGGCGAAAGAAGTAACGATACGGTGACCTAGGCGCATTGGTACGTTACCGAAGCGAAACACAGCATCCTGTGCTTTGCATTTCCCTTGCACCCCATTGCCCAAGCGAGGATTGCGCGCGACCCGGTGAAGTTCGCGGATGCTGGCAAAACTGGGTGGGTAGAATTGCATTTGATCTTCTCGTTGCTCGCCAATACCGATATGGACGTGGCCGTCTTTTGCAAAGTCCAGTCCATCCGCCTTGTCTTGCGATGGCCGCGTCGACGCCCGTGCGTTAATTGACGTCTCGTTGCGCAGACGGAATCCCCTTGCTTTGCTACTGACGCAACCCCAACATCGGGCCTCACTCTTTCAGCGTAGGACCACCGAAGCGGAATCATCGCGAAATGCTCGACATACTCTTGGTGGAAGATGAGCCTGAGATCCGGTTGCCACTTGGCGAGGCGTTGCGCGAGATTGGTCATCGCGTGGCATTGGCCGCGGATGGGCAGGAAGCCATGCAGTGTCTCGATCGCCAGATCTTCAATCTGGTGGTGAGCGACGTTCGACTGCCCAAGGGCGACGGTTTCACGATTCTGCGCCGGGTTCGCGACGAGCAGCCGAGCACGAACGTCATTCTGATGACCGCATACGGGACCATTCAAGAGGCGGTCACTGCGGTTCGGGAAACCGCCGTCGAGTACGTCACCAAGCCTTTCGACCTGCCCGAGGTCTTGGCCATGGTTGGGCGCATCGACGAGCACTGGCGGCTGTTGCACGAACTGGCCTCGGCCCGCGCCGAACTGGCCGCGCGCCAGGCTGGCCACATGCTCGAGGGGCACTCGCCCGCCATCGCGGATCTGCGCGCCAAGATCGGCGCCATCGCGGCAAGCTCTGCTTCCGTGCTGCTCACCGGAGAAAGCGGCACTGGAAAAGAGCTCGCCGCGCGCATGATCCACGCGGCCAGCGATCGTCGCGCCGCCCCGTTCATCGCGGTGAACTGCGCCGCCGTGCCGGCAACCCTGATGGAGGCCGAGCTGTTCGGCCACGAGCGCGGTGCCTTTACCGGCGCGATCAAGCAGCGCGACGGACGCTTCAAGGCGGCCGATGGTGGAACCCTTTTTCTTGACGAGATCGGAGAGATGCCGATCGAGGTGCAGGCCAAGTTGTTGCGCGTGCTACAGGAAGGCGCCTTCGAGCCCATCGGCACCAACGCCTCAGTCAAGGTCGACGTGCGCCTGATCACGGCCAGCAATCGCACGCTCAAGAACTCGGACGGCGAGGGCTCGTTCCGCCAGGATCTCTACTACCGGATCAAGGTCTTTGAACTGCGCCTGCCACCGCTGCGCGATCGCCTGTCCGACCTGCCCATCCTGGTCGAGCAATTTTTGCGCGAATTCACCGCCCCTGGCCAGACCCCGCCCAGCCTGGCGCCCACGGCGTGGGCGGCCCTACGCGGCTACAGCTATCCCGGCAACGTGCGCGAGCTGAAACACGCCATCCAGCACGCCACCATCCTGGCGAATGGCCAGGAGATCCGGGTCCAGCATCTGCCGTCGGAGTTTCGCGGCAGCACCGGCGCGCTGTCGAGCGAGCGGGTCGAGCCGCTCGCTGTCGTGATGGCCCAATTCGAGCGCGACTACATCGAGCGGACGCTAGAGCTGGCCGGCGGCGAGCGGCGCAAGGCCGCCGAGATGCTAGGGATCTCGCGCAAGAATCTCTGGGAGAAGCTCGTCAAGCACGGCCTGGGCTAGGTAGCGAGAAGCAAAGCACGACCTCGCGGGCCGGCCCTCTTCGCGCCTGCAACTTTCCGCCGTGGAGCTCGACCAGGACGCGGGCCAGACAAAAACCTAACCCCAACTCCTCGTCGCTGGGCAATGCTGGCGATGCGTCGCCTGGCGCCGCGGGCGTGGTTACGCAGATCTCGACCTCGGCTAGGGCTGCGCTCACGCGCAGGTCGATCCCGGTCCCGCCCGCATCGAGGCCGAGACCGATGAGAACCAAGTTGGTCAGGATGCGGTCCAAGCAACGCTCGTCGGCCGTGATCGGCAGTGGCCCGGGTGGGATTTCCAGACGGATGCTGTTGCTGTCTGGCGCTCCCACGTGGCGCGAAAGGATCTCGGGCAACAGGCGAGCGAGGTCGTGCACGCGCAAGTCGAGGGCAACCTTGCCCGAGAGCAGGCGGGCGGTGTCGCCGAGTTCCTGGGTCAACCCGTCCAGCTTGCGCGCGGCCGAAACGATGGTCCCGGCCAGACGGAACTCCTTGTCGAGACCTAGTTTCGCCAGCGACCGCTCGATCAACTGGGCATTGAGCTGGACGGACGTGATCGGAGTGCGCATCTCGTGCAAGGCAAGCCGGAGCAACTGGTAGTTGGCCAGAGGATCTGGCCCCACGCTCGGCGCGGCGCTGTCCCGCCGCACGCCGGCCTCGTGCTCTCTGTCAGCTTTCCGTTCCATGCCGGCGAGTATCCAACAGCTCGAGCTCGATAGCATGGGCAAAGCTCAAGCGGCCAGAATGGCGTGTCTCCCTCATTGATATCAAGGCAACTGCCAAGGCGGGGTGCTTGCCTGAAATGGGGGCTGGGGCTTCACCCCACACCGCGAAGCGGCTCAGCTTTGCCCGGATTTTCCGGGGGTGGAATCGAAAGGAAAAACAGGGAGGAACGGAGGACCAGAGGGATCAAGAGTTGGATTCACGAGGCGGCGGAGACCCTCGCGAAGTAGGGGGACGTGGAAATTGACGAGCAGGCCAACCGGCAGTCGTAGGAGCTTGAGATAGGCAATGTCCTGTGCCAAGTGGACAGGAAGCAACCGCTCTACCGCCTTGGCCTCGACTGACTTCGACGACCAAACAGCCTTCCACCAGGAGGTCGAGGATAGCCGCAGTCGAGGTCAATGCCTTTGTACTGCAGCGGAAGCGCGACCTGACGTTGGGTGCAAAATCCACGCAGGCCTAGCTCGTGCGCCAGGCAGTGCTCGTAGGCCGACTGCTCTATGGGAACCCTGGGCGGGTCCCATACCCTCCCGCGAGGTACCAGGCTCTAAAACGGAGGACTGGGGGCGCTGGGCTCGTATTGGCAGGAACCGCCCGCGTAGGTCCAGTAGCGCAGCTCGTAGCTGCCACCCTGGGCGCTTGTGAGCGTGAACCTGTCGTGCGTTCCCGCCTTCAGGTTGTTGAAGTCGAAAGTCATTTCTCGCGATTCTGATGTCCCTGTCGTCTGAGCGGCCACACTGAGTCGGTTGCCATCGAAGGTCTCGGCGATGAGGAGATCCGGCGCCCAGCTGTCGCGAACTTCCGGGTCCGAGGCCGGACTGCTTTGGCCGTGCACCAGGGTCGAGCAGCCCCCTGTGATTGCATCGGCAGCGGCGCCCTTCCTGTACAGGATCTGGTTGTTGAGGGTGACTTCGGTCGGTGCGGGTTCGCTCTGGCATCCAAACGACAGGGCCGCCGCAACTAGGGTGATGTGAAGATGAACTGAGCGCATGAGCCCTCCAGTAAGTTCTGGGTCGATACTACATCCGATCTGCGGGTAACAGCCGATCTTCTGACCGCCTAGTGTCCGTGCAGCTGGTCGATGCGCTTTTCGATGATGGCTCGATCCGTGGCCTTGGGTGCTGCCTTGAGATAGAGCTTGAGGTGCTTGGTGGCTTCCGCGGATTTTCCGGCCTGGGCGTAGGCGAGCCCGAGGCCGCGGTGAATGGCGGGGTCTTTCGGGTTCAGCTTGAGCGCGTGGCTGAACTCGGAGATGGCCTCGGCCGTGTTGCCCTGGAAGAGCTTGGTGTTGCCGCGCTCGTAGGCCTCGTTGGCTCGCCGGAAGTCTTCCTCGCTCGGCTTGCCACCCGCGCCTTTGGGTTCGGGCGCGGCGGGCTCGGCTTTGGGTTTCTCTGCGGCAGCGGCCTTCTCGGCGTGGGCTGGCTTCTCGGCGTGGGCTGGCTTTTCCGGCTTCTCCGCGGGCGCGGGTTTCTCCGCACGGGCCGGCTTCTCCGCGACCGCGGGCTTGGCGGCTGGAACTGGCTTGGCTGGCTGTGCGAGCGCGGGCTTGGGGGCCAAGGCGGCCGGTTCTTCACTTGGCGCGGGCTCGGCTTGGACTGGGGTTGGCTCGGCGGCTTTGGCCGGCTCTTTGGTCGTGGGCTCGCTCTTGCCGCGTAGAAAGTAGACGCCGGCTCCGATCAAGGCTGCCGCAGCCACGGCAATGGCGATGATCATGGGCGCTTTGCTCGACGAGGACTTCGGCTCTTCGCTGTCTTCCTCAGGCTCGGCGGTCGACCATTTGACGGGCTTTCCAGATTTCGCGCCCTTCTTGGGCACGGGCTTGGATTTCAGTCTGGACTTCGTCGGAGTCGGCCTGGGGCTCGCAGGCGCCGGCGGCTCCGGCTCTGCCATTTCATCGGCGGTTCCGGATGTGGCGGGTTGCGGTTCGGGCGCAAGCCGTTCCATCCTGGCCAGCGGCCCGTCGGCGGGAGCCATTCCCGATTCAAACATGACGGTGGCGGCTGGCTTCGAGGCAGTCTGGGTCATCGAACTGGCGGGAACTGGATCGGCTGGCTCATCGATGTTCACGTCCATGCCGGCTTCGGGAGCGGGGCGCGGCTCCGCAGGCGCCGTGAACGCCGCATGCGCGGGTTCGGCGATCGAGTCGCGATTCGCCGTCGCGGACATGGCCAATGCGTCCCTTGTGGCGGAAGTCATTGGTTTGGAAACCGGCTGTGGCGCGAAGTCGGGCGCGGGCTTTGGAGCTGGGGGACCGGGGATAGGTCCACCCACGCCCCATAGCATGGTCTTCGCCGGCCTGGCGGCCTGCGGAGGCGGCGCGACCGGCGACGCCGACGGCGGTGCGCCCGCGGGGGCGGGCGGGCTCGCCAGCATCTTTCCACAGTAGGGACACTTGGCGTTGGGATCGCTCATCCCTGCCCAGTTTTGCGGCAGCGACAACCGGCAATTGGGACATTTCACCGGATTCATTGCCACCTCCCTGGCGAAGGCGATGGCGCGGATGGAGGCGAGGCGGGCGGCGGCGCGTAGCTAGGCGGCGAGGCCGCGGGAGGCGCATAGGCAGGCGGCGGTGGCGCGGCCGCGGGTGGTGGCTGGGCGGCGGGCGGTGCATAGGCCGGCGGCGACGGCGAGGCCGCCGGCGGCTGATAGGTCCCTGGGGGCGGTGCCGAGGTGGGCGGTTGATAGCCAGCCGGCGTTGGTGCGGAGGCTGGCGCTGGATAGCCCGGTTGCGGCGGATAACCCGCTGGGGCTGGCGCCGGCGCGGGCGGCGGGCCTGGCTGGCGAGCGCCCGGCTGTGGTGCATAAGCGGGGCGTGCGGCGGGTGCTGGGGCCGCCGCTGGTGGCGGTGCCGCCGCCGGCGGTGCCTCGGGCGTTTGACCTGGACGTACGCCGGTCGCGACGGCGATCAGTTTGTCCAACTCTTCGCCAGTGATAGATCCCGCGAAGGTCTCGTCGGCTTGGCCTGATACGCTGAGTTTGTCTCGATCGAAAAGGACGATTTGGATTCGTGTGCCGCTCTTCTTCGCCTTCTTCTTGCCCTTGCCGCCGACCTTCTCGACCTGGGCCCAAAGCAGCCGATCGGTATCCACGAGCCTGGCGATCTTGAGGTAGCAGGTTTCTGTGGCTTCGGCGCACTCGGATTGCAGCTGCGCGGTCTCCATGCTCACGGTGGCGAGCACGGCATCCCCCGCGCCGGGCAACCTGACCTGCGCCAACTTGGCGTTGATCTCCTCGGCAGTGCCTGGCAGGGCTAGCTTGTCCAGCGGCAGGACCACCAGCTTGGCCATCTTGGGTGGCGGTGGCGGCGGTAGCGGTGGCGGCGGCGCGGGCCGGTACGCCATCGGAGCGGGTGCCGGTTTGGGGTGCGCGCAGCCGATGGCGGCGACGAGCAGAACCAGAGATGCGACCAGGACGCGGGGATTGAATAGTTGGACCATCGCCTGACATTTATACCCCATTGCAAAAAAAGGCGGGAATGGGGATCTCGCAATGTTGTCGCGCTAGGACGATACGTCGGATGGAGCGTCATGGCCTGAGGCGGTGCGCGCAGCGTGCGCTCGCAGCCGCTTGGTACTGTCAAGTGTGAACCTCAGGGCGGCGTGTGATATACGCTGCCATTCAATCCATGGCCGCCGCAGCGTTCTATGATTTGGACGGCACCCTGTGCCGCACGAATCTCGTCCATGCGTTCGCGTACAACGCGCGCAACCAGCAAGGGGTCGTGCGTAGCATCTCGCGCACGCTGTCCACAGTGCTCAGCATTCCCGCGTTCGTGGCGGCGGACTTTTTCGACCGCCGGCTGTTCAACGACATCTTTTTTCGCCGATACAAGGGCGAATCAGAAGACCGCTTGCGCTACCTGGCCGAAGAACTTTTCGACAAGGTGATCAAGCCTTCGATTTTTCCTGGGGCGTATCAGCTTATCGAGAAGTCGCGCCAGCTCGGGCTGCGTCAAGTGCTGGTCACGGGCGCCATCGATTTCACCGCCATCCCAATCGTGCGACATCTTGGCATCGACGACATGGTTACCAACCACCTCGAATTCGTCGATGGCAAGGCCACCGGCCGGCTCTTGCCCCCGGTGATGGCGGCCGCGACCAAGGCCAGCTGGATGCGCATCTACGCCGAAAAGGAGGGGCTCAATCTCTCCGAATGTTATAGCTACTCGGACAGCATGAGCGACCTTCCCATGTTGTCCGTGGTTGGCCACCCGACAGCGGTGAACCCGGATTTTCGACTGAAGAACACGGCCAAGCAACATGACTGGCCGATCCTGGATTTGCGATAGCGACCTGCGATAGCGAAGCAAAAACGATGAGCAAGCGTGAAACCAAGGCCCTGCGTGGCCCGACGCCCCGGCACAAGGAAGGCGACGAAGTCGTCTACATCGACAACGACTCGGCGCCGCGCCTGATCTTTTCCGGCGAGGACATCCTGTGCGAGGACTTGCCGGT